>Ga0179593_1687743_pt1 | contig 12743 bp, 14 predicted proteins | sample CZODoug2_1_08_16_FD_185931 | JGI IMG/M metagenome (GOLD analysis project Ga0179593, IMG submission 185931) | Vadose zone soil fungal communities from Angelo Coast Range Reserve, California, USA - CZODoug2_1_08_16fungal (PacBio error correction) | ecosystem: Environmental > Terrestrial > Soil >... | reverse complement strand
GGCAAGGACGTATCCTTTTACTTTTGTGTAGCGTTCTGGATGGGATGGCCTCCTTTTCCATTTTCCCGAACCTTCAGCTTTCATTTTTCTTCCGCTCGTTCTCCCGCACAGTACCCTGTTCTCAGTTTTCCACCCCCAATTCAGCAGTGCCTGTTCTTTTCCTACCTTTTCCTTCAGTCAAACAGGTTTCAACTAGCGCAACATACACCCGCCCATTTCCAGAATATGTTCCCAGTTGATCCTTGATTGATTTTTCTAGGGGGCAACGTCTTTTTTGGTCACCCCCGACTTCCCTGCGGATGTAGCTGCTCCGGCTCTTTCTACACACTGCCCCTACTTCGAGATACGTTTTCATGTTCTTTTTTGCCCTGCATCAGTAACGCCCCACTCTTTTGTCTTATCCGACGAAATAGACCTGTTTGCTTCTCATCCAATTCGCGAACGAACCCAAGAGTTCTCGATTGAACTCCCACCTTTCGAGAATCATTAATTAGTCTCAGTTCACGAGACTTCTTTTGTTGCCAGTAGCACGGAAGAAGATAGCTACCCTCACTCTTTTCGTCGCCCAAGTTCGCTCGGTTCCCCTTCTTTCTCCTTTTGCTTCGGCTTATCCATTTGTTTTAAAGAAATCCCAGACCCTTTCGGTTTTCCAAGTCATTACCAATTCCCGCCGCCCTTGCTTTTTGCTCTTGTCACTGTAGCGTCCCCTGGAGATTTAGTGTACATTTGCTGAGAGAGATGGTGTCCCTTTCCTCCTGTTTATGCCTTAGTCTCTGCCAACCGCACTTTGGTTTAGACGCTCCTGCTTCTAGAACGTACCACCCCCAGTTCCACACCTTTTTTGGTGCAAGCAAGGAAAATTTTCCACTCCTTTTTCCTGGGGGCAGGTGGTTTACCAACCCTGTCCCCCCGCGCTGCTTCCCGGTTGTGATGCGCCGATCTCACTTTATTTCAGCCGCATGTTGCTTTTTATTTTTTGGGTATTATGCCAAAACCCATGCGGGTTGCAGATTCCCTGATGCCACGGTAACCTCCTTCTTTTCCCGACCCCTCCTGTATTGGGATTTTTGTATGAATAAGCCTTCTTTTTTCTTCCGAAGATCTCGCGGACATGTTATCTCGGATCCTCGATTTAGCCCGTTCTTTCCCCTCCCCCCCCCCTCTTTGCAGTAAGTGGCTCTCCCAGGTGGCTGCCGGGCAAAGTGTCCCGCTGTATCCTTCCCGATGAATCGGAGTCTATCGTCTTTCTTTCCGCATTCCGGACAGTATTCGCCCTTGTCCGGGTAATTTAGCGTTCTTCCCGTCCCTCGAGCTGGCTAACTTCCTCTCGTTTGTTTTTCTTTCCTTAAAACCGACCCCCAATGATCCCTTTTTTCTGTCCCACCCCGGTAAGCTCCCCCTGAATCCGGGGTTCAATTAAACGGGTGAGTCAGGATGTTTCCTCCGTTTTATGATTGACATAAAGGCGGGTTCTGTTGCATTCCTTTGTTTTAATGGAGTCTGGGCCAGTTGGTACTCCTTCCTCAGTAATTTTTCTGCCCGTTATCATTTCCGTTCGCCAAAGGACCGACACCTTTTCTTTTTATTTTTTAATGTCCAATTTCCTTTTGTGTCGTTCGACAAGGCCGGACTCCATTTGTGCCCCTAACGCTGGCTGGCTGGCTGTATTAGCCTCCAGTCTCCCCTTTGAAGGCATTTTTCCCACCCACCGTGTTGAATGTGATTTACTTCGGATCGGAGGGACGCCGCCTTCTTCTTTAACAGTCACCTCTCCCTTTCCGCCCGAGAGTTTGGGTTAGTTCAAAGACCGCTATCAACTGAAACGTGGTGTGCTAATCTTTCCCAAGGTAGAATGACTTCACCACCCCTTTTCCCTCTCTTTGGAAAGGTTCCCCTCCGTTCTTCCTCAAGTAAACTGATCGTTAGAAGCACGCTTTCCCCTGTTATCTTTTTTTTTTTTTCCAGAACCCAACGGAGAACATGGTCTCAAGATAAGACAACGTCCTTCGCCTCTTCTTTTTCCCCCCCCTTTGGGGTTTTTCTGATGCTTTGGTGTATTGATGTTCGTTTTGCCCCTCTCACTGTTATCAGTTGTTCGCACCCTTCCCTCCGTGCTAAATTGAGCGGTTTCCCCCCCCCCTATGCTCGTTTCTGAACTACAGAACACGTATTAAATTAACTGTGCGAGTCCAAGTTTTGCCGTCATTCGCAATGATTTTTCGGTCCCCCCCCAGTTTTTTTCTTGTTTGATGGCATGTCATTCCTGGCGCCCTCTCCCACCTTTCCGATCTTGTTTTGTTTAAACTTCCCCTTTACAGTAGGTGGGTCTATCCAACGCTTATACCGCTTTCTTTTTCACAAGCTTCCAGCCGGAAGCTTCCCCCCCCTTCTCCTGTTGAGGGCAATTCATACAGCAAGAGCATTTTTGCCCCCCCCTTCTCGGCACTTTTTTCTTTCGACACTTTGATCCGCAGGTAAAGGTAATCCCCGCTCGTGTCGAGGTCATTTCTCTTTCCTCGGGACGGCCCCCCCACGAGCGTTGTGGGTCCCTCCCGTTGAAGACCTCCTCATGCCTTAACTGGTCTGGGCCCACACCTCTTATCTTTGCCACACAGAAACCCCGCGTGTTGGCTCCCTCAATGAACGTTTAACCCCCCTTTCAATTTCGTCACGTTATCCCGGCGTCCCTTTGAAACAGCTTACTTTCTTCTCTTTGCAGATTCTCATTGGGGTTCTTGTCACGGGTACTCCGCCGAGAAGAACTTTTCAACTTTTCCTTGGCCCCCACGGACTTCCTTATCGATCCCCTTCAAGACTGGAAATACTTCCGCTTCCTTTTTCTTTTCCCTCGTCAACTACGAGTGGAAAAGACCCGTCCGAGTTGCTCTTGAACAACGTTCCCCCCCCCTTCCTCCCCCTTCCCTGGTTTTAATGCCCAATGCCACGCCTGTCTCTATTTCTTGTGAGAAATCCCTGTTTCTCCCTTTCTCAGACGTCTTGATCCCGCTGTCCGTTTTCTGTGCGGATGACATCCTTTTTTTTCGGAATCCTTTCCCCCTCAAAACAATACCCCCCCTTGATTGTATGCACCTCTCACTGATGTTACTACGTGAATCTCCACCTTCAATTCTTCCTCTTCCGGCATCATGGTTGGACGTAATTCCTCCCGAGGCTACCTTCCCGTTTTTCCCTCCTACCGCGCCCCTCTTGTTTATAAACATCTTCATGAGAGGTTCCCTTGTTTGTTTTTTTTCAAACCGCATCCAATGCCCTCATTGTTTTAAAAGGGTTCCGTGCTGTTCCCCCCCTCCCCTTTTCGGGATTTCATGGCGGGTCCTTCGGCCTGGGTATTCCCCTTTCTTTCTACTCAGGGTACCGATTGCCGGCAAGTGCGGTTTGCATATCAATCAAAGATACGTCCACACCAATTTTCCCGATATCGCCCCACCCCTTCTATCTAATATAATATTGCGGCCATTTATTTTTGCCGTTACCCTCTGTCGTTTCCAATGATCTCCTTTTTTTTCTTCCCTTTCACATTCGTTGATGCGTCACACAAATTTACTTGAAAGTCCTCGCAGACCCGCGGCTCCCCCACAATCCCCGTATTTTTCCATTGTTTTCGCCCCTTTTTCGCGTTTATATATGTCCGACATGGTCACCCTTCACTCCCCCCCCCCTTGCCCCCGCATTGCACAATTTCTTCTGATTTCCAGATTAGTGTGTTATGCGTTTTCTTTCTTTCTCGCAGTACAACATAGGCTCCCCTTTCTGTGGGCTTTCACGTAGATCGTTTTCCTTCCTTGAACCAAATGCTCCTTTCACTTTCCCGGACCTTACAAATTCCTCTGTTTTCCCCTACTTTTTTTTCCTTTTCCCAAGACCCGAATGGCTCACATTTTCCCTCCGTTGGACGTGTTTCGCAAGAAGGGTCCCTTCTTCCTGCAGTCTCCAAGGGCGTGTTTTAATTGGGTATGGTTTTGACCCCGAAGTTGGCCCCCTTCAATCGCTTTTTTTCTAGACCGCTGGGTACATTATTCATGGCGCCCCCTGATTCTTTTTCTTGCGCTTCTGTTTTCAACTTTTCCCCTTCCTTCTTGATAGTTTTGGTTTTGTTCCTTGAACTCCCACAGAGAACCTTTTCCCCGGCTCCGTCAATGATACCCAAACTGCTGAAGTTTCCCTATTTCCTCCCATCTCGATAACCCCTCCTACCCCCCCTTTTTGGCCCCGCCAATAATTTCCCTCTTTTCCCGTTTTTTCTAGAGAGATGATGGCCAGATCTTTGATCTTTTTTGGGTAGCCAGGATGTGATGGCATAGCCTTCTTTACCTTCCTGCAGTGTTACTCAAGTGAAATTTCCTGAGTTCCCCCCTCCTCCTTCCCTGTTTCAGTTTCAATCTTGGGCCTGACGCGACACTCTCGAAGCCGAATCCCTTTTCCTTGAACACTAGCGTCACTCCCAACGCTTTCGGAATAGGTAGCAGTGGCTTGGGTTCCCCCGTCCTCTTCCAGGCTCTTGCCGGGTTTCAACCACCTCCCCCGATCTTTTCTTTACTTTTTTTTGCTCCTGGTGGGCGTTCCTCTTGCATTTTCGCTACCTTTAAATGTGAGTCCCTTACCGTTTCCCCAGTCCGGTGCCGGGACGTTTCTGCCTCAATCTCCTCACTTGGCAGTTCCTATCCCCCCCACTCTGAGCGTACGAACGCCACGCGTCGAAGGCTTTTTGCCACACGCGCACTCCTGTCCTGCTTCCAAACCATTGGAAGCTACCTTTTACGCCTTTTTTTTTTGTTATTTAGGGCGTTCTCGGAGTTTCTCAGAAGAATACTATCTCCCTTGCTTTCCCAAATGGGAAGTATTGTCTCTTTTTGATGATTCAGTTGACTTCCCCACTGGTGTTTACGACTCCTCACTTCCCCCCTTTTCCGAAGTTTGAAGCACAAGTCACTTCACGTACATTGTCTTTTAAAACGGGCCCTATGGATTCTCCCCTTATTCAGAGCTTCCTTACGGTCCTTTTTTCGCACGCCGTTTTTCTTGTAATCCGTCTTGCACCGACTTGCCGGGCAATACCCCATTCGGCGAAAGACAGTATTTGCCCTCTTCACCTGATCCCCCGAACACTTTCTTTGTCCCAGACCAGGAACCATTTTCAAATCGTGACTATTTTCTTTTTTCGGAGTTTTACCACCCGCTTCTTATGTTATCCCAACTCCCATTTTTTTACTCGAAGCAAGAAATATTTTCCTGCCCCTTGGTGGGTTTTTTTTTTTTTTCTTTTTTGTTTTTTTTTTTGGGTGTGTCTTTTTCTTGGGAAGCCCTTGTGTTTTCTCCCCAAACCCATGAGCTCACTATTTTGCTCGCACTTGGAAATTCCATCCTTTTTGATTTTCCCTTGCATTTCCCCGAAAGTATTGTTCTTTTGCTATTCCGACGACAGAAGTAGTCATTGCCTCCTCTTTGAATGCGGGTTTTCAAGATTGTTCCCTTGCCTCGAAAAGAGTTTTTTATTTTCATTATGATTCGTGGCATCCAGGACCCCCCCTCTTGGAGTGGGATTGGCAAAGTGTCCTCCCCCCGTCCGACTCTCCAGCTTCATCCTTTGTCCGCAAATAGCCCGTTCAGTGTAGGGCGATTCTATAAGAGCGGATGCCAGTTTCAGAGATGGGAAACACATTTTTTCTCTGTTTCCCATGTACTCCCCCAATTTTCTGTACTGCGGGAAAAACGGAATTTGTTTTCCCCCTGACGGGGCAACCTGGTGTTGGCCTGAGTAATGTGTTTTTTACATTTTTTGCAATCCCTTCGTGTTATTTTGGCCCCCCCGGACTTTTGGTGTCTGCAGTGATGACGGCCAGCTGTAACTCGGATTAACGCATCTTCTCTTTCCTTTTTTCCCCCCTCCCACGACATCGTCCCCACCCATCACGTGTTGGGAATGCCTGAGGTCCTTTAGTTATCTTTCTTTACCAATTGCCGGACGCCATAAGCTGTCCTGTTATGGCCCTCTTCTTTTTTTTTTTCCCTCATTAAAATGATGGACTCGTGGCTGCCAACCCATCCAGGGGAGATTTGCCCCTTTACCCGTTTATTTTTTTTTGTTGGCGCCGCGAAACGCCTGATTTTCCCCCTCCCCTCCTGAGTGAGTGGCGCGTTTGTTCTTCGGTCCCCCGATAACTTCTGTTTCCCCTAACCCGTGGTTTGCGCAATCGGCAGTTTCCCGTCTGAGGCCCAACTTTTCTTGACCCCCCTTAGTGGTTCCACTAGTTTCGTAACGTATTACTTTTTTGCCCCCGGCAAGGTAATCGTATTTTTCCTTCTTTTTCACCTGGAATTAACATTGCGGTGCCACCCCCCAAAGTCCCCTTTTTTTTTCCCCTTCCCCCCCTTTTTTGGTGTTGACTGTCTTACTTTTGCTATTGATGGCGTGTTGGTCATCTCTCTCCAGTTTTTTTTCCCCATGCCGGGGGGCCGATACCTTGCGCTTTCTCGACCACCCGTAGTTAATGTCCCCCCCAGACAGAGTTTTGTCACCCTAAAATTTTTTTGTTATTTGCCGTCATCGACTGGTTGCCCTGACGAGTGGCGTCCCCCCTTTTTGAGTGGGGATTCTTATTCTGGCGACCACAAAAATAGCCAACCCTCGTTCTTGCTCTTGTTTGGTGTCAATCGGCCTTGTTTAGGAGATCCACATTCCCCCGTTTAAGAACATATTAAAGAAAGGCGCTCCCTTTTCCCTGCTCGGGCGGAACTCCTCCAAGGCTGATTCTTTACAACCCCCCCTGTTCCGTCATTTCCGAAACTTAATCCTCCAGACCTTCCCCACCCACGTAGATCTCCTCCGTTGTCGCTCCGACCGCCCCCCGTCATATAATCTGAGTCTTTTCCCCTCCTACGAACCTTTCCGTCATATGGCCAGGACACCACCTATCCCCGTCACACAGTGAATTAGTCCCCTTCCCCTAAGTCTTCACCCCCAGGAAGAAGTCACACCCTAATTCGGAGTCCCTTGTACCACCGTGGTTCAAGCGTAGCTCAGCATTTCCTTTTTTTTTTTTTAGACGCCGTTCGTGACCCTGTCATGTGTATCCCATTCTCTGAACCCCTTTTTGGAATAAACGCCTCTTAGCCTCTCTTGGCGGCTCCTGTCCGACTTTTCCCCTCCCTCTGGACAACCGCAGTGTCATCGATTCTGACTTACTTGTCAACCCTTTTTGCACTTCCACGCACCCCCGTTTCTTCCCCCAGTGCCTTTTTGAATAGTGAGTTCCCCCTCCTGCGCGACTTCTTATCTCAGGTCCGTCCCTATTTCTGCCCAAGGCTCCTTCTGCTTCCGGACCCATCCCTGCGACAAGAAACCCCACTTTTTTTTGTGCCCTCTAAAAGCTATCGCGCTTGTTCCGCTGGGCCCTCTTCCCGGGGGCTCTGGTTTTTTCATTCCCCCATCAATGGCGTGCCACTCCCTTTTCGCGGCCCCCCTTTCGGGAACCCCTGCGGCAACCCCCACTCCCCAACCACCGATGTTTTTATAACCTTCTCTCGCTTTTTTCCCCAGTTTGTACCCACGATCACCCTCGCCATATGATTGTCAAATTTTCTTTCTTCCCCCCTGACAAATGTTTGCTCCCGGATGGGCGACTAAGGGGCGTCTCCCCGTACCCTTTTTCTTTACTTCATTGCCGCAAGTGCGGTTGCATCTCAATTGCAAAAGAAACCTTTTTTTCACCCCTTTTTTCACAAGGTTTCTCGTTATCTTCGGCCCAATTCCTGTCTCACTCCGATAATCATTTCTTATGCCCGTTGCCGACAATGCTGGAAGGGGACCTTCTTTCTTTTAATATACTAACACTTCGTTTATGAGTTTTAACACCCCCTTTTTTTCCCCAGTAATCAGAAGGGCTCAAGGAGCCCCGTCCCTTTTGGTGCGCAAGTAGTTTTTTCTCTTGTAGCATATCTTCGGAGCTCAATCAAAAGCCCGACTTATCCCTTTCTCCCTTTTTCCCCATCTTGACTTGGACTTCTTTTCCATTTCGTGCTCTTGGATTACCATCGCATCCCCTCCGCTCTCTGATTGGGAGCGTTACCGCTCCATTAGATGAATCTTATGCATCCCCCCTTATCCTTTCGTTGTGAGATCCCTTCCTCCGCCACTTCCTCTGGCACCTTATGATCTCCGGTCCCTTAATTCCGCATGTGTCACTTTCCCGTGTTTCCGTGGTTCGCAACTCCTTTCCCCAGTAGCCCCCCCAGCTAACTTACTCCTTGCGGTCTGTCGTTTTTCCCCCCCTGACGTGCCTTCTTTGACAATCGCCACGGTACCTCCTCCCTTCCCTTCCCCCTTTTCTCCACAATCCTCTGTTTCTTTTTCGGTTTCGGAAGTTCTTGTTTAATTTGATGGTTTGCGTTGTCGCTTTGAATGCGGTCATTTCTTTCCTTTTTTTCCCCCCGCGACTCGTACGGTGGCTGACTCTTTCTCCAAACTTTGCTGCATGTTATTTCTCTGTCTTTTTTCCTCTTTTAGCCTAACAATGCATTGAACGCTTTCCCCAAGCTCTTTTTTCTGATCCTTACGTCTTGGCCCCTCATATCTTTTCCTTCTTTTTGTGAGACCTTTTGAGGACACGCCGTATGTTACTTTTTCTCTTTATTCTTTTTTTCCTCAGTATTGGGATGTGCATCCCCCATCCAAGACCTTCAGCAGGTGGTAATTGGGAATAGTTTCTAAAGTGTAACGGTCGCTGCTTCAGTCCCGCAGCCTGACAGCGGCCACTTCACCTTACTAATTCAACTGTACCCCCCTGACACCCTATAGACCCCACTACCAAGAGTGTGGAGCAACGATTTGGGGATCTTCGGGACCGGGCTTGCCCCTTTTTGGGGTCCCCTCATACACGCTTTCCGCCTTCTTTCTCTCGGTGGTAGGTCCTATTGTGACCCTCCCCCTTCAACAGCTACATTTACCCCTTTTTCTTCTGTCTCTTTGGAGACCTGTCATCAGTAAGAGGCCGTCATGCGACTACCTCTTCTTTTCCTTGCTTCTCATCTCCTTTCTTGCCTTCCATTTTTTTTCCTACCCGGCTAATGCGAGTGAAGCCTCCCCCCCCCCCGCTTTCAGCTCACAAGATTGGATCTACCCCCCCCTTTTTCCCTTCCTGCGATTCGGCGTTGCCATTTTTTATTCCCTTTTCTCCACATAGCCCCGCCAGCCTGTTTCTCCCCCTTTGTGTACTACTAGGATAGAGTTCGCCTTTCTTTTATGACCGTGGAATTCAGCAATTTTTACTCTCCGTGTTCTGATCGTCCCGCACCCTTCAACATTAACCTTCTTTTCCCTTAACTGTTTTCTGTCTACCTTCAGATTCCGAGCAGGAATTTTGGAGGTTCTCATTTTCCCTTTTTTTACTGTCGTCCCTTCTTCCCGCATTTTCCGGGCAATGGTCACTATACGCCTTCTCCTTAGGACCCCCCCCCCACCCCTTTCCCCTTTTCCCCAGACACAGGAACAATCCCTTTTTGAGTTTTGGCAAGCTTTTCTTTTGAAACGCGATGCGTCTTTTCTCTATTTTATTCGAGATTCCCACCACTGCGGCTGGCTGCTTGCCAGCCATGGGTTTCCCAAACCCATTGCCGGGAATGATACGGCTTCCCTCAAGGGATCAATCCGCTCGTGTCTTTTCCTTTTATTTTTCTTGGCGAATGGATGTTGTATTCGCCTTTTTTTTCATTGCCGAAGATTTCGGCGCTTTCTCACGATCAATTGCGCTCCCCCCTATTCTCCCTCATCTAGGGTTAACTTGCTCTCTGTAAACCCATCCCCCTTCGTGTTTTTTTTAGTTTGAACGTGTTCAAGAATCATTCCCCCCTCTCCTTTCCGATCTTTCCAGTAGTCCCTTCCCTCCCGTATCGCCCCCGCTTTGCAGTAATCTGTTTTTGAATGTCCCCCCGGATCTTTCCTTAGGACCCATTCTTTCTCGGCGCGGCTACCGTGTCCCAGACCCCCCACCTTTATATGCTCAGTCCTTACCAGGTCGCTGGTCTACCAAGTGCTCAGGGTTGCCCGTTTTTTTTACCACGGTGCGATTTTTTTTTTTTTTTCAGATGATACCGCCCTTCACGTTCTTTATGGAAACTTATCCTTTTGTTGTCTGTCAGTGAGGACAGCTCGGATTCGCATCGTTCTTCTTATGACCCTAAACCTCTGCCTCTACGTGGGCTTTTTTTTCCCGCTGGGAATTCGGTGCTTAGTTTCTCCAGAGGCCTTACCGCCCTTCTCGCACTTGCTTCGAGAGGTTCGGTCCCTCGAGTCAAAAGGAGGTGCCTCGTCCTGTTTGGCCCCCACTTCCAATTTGCGTTACGTGCGCATCAGTATTTGGACGCCGCGAAAAAATCTGTCCCGCCCGACGCTTTCTTGATGGGTTATTTTTTTTAGTTTTCATATAAATGTCTGCATCCCCCTACACTTGTTTTCCCGCCACATCGGTCTTTATTTCCCCGTTTGAATCCTTTCCCCCCTGGACTTCGAGACAAAGGTTGTGTACCTTCTTTCCGGGAACAAGTAACGACATTTTCTCCCCTCATCTTATAGGAGTCCCTTTCTCACTCTTTTCTTTTGTTCGCCTCAATCCCCCCGCATCCTTTTCAATACTCATCCGTTGTTTGTTAGAGCTCTTTTCTATTTCTTGATGGAGGCGTTTGCCAAGCCCCTTTTTCGCCCCTGCTCGTCCGCCTCGGGCTCCGTCAGCCAGATCTGTCTTTACCCACCCCAAAACGAGGTAAAACCCCTAACCCTCCCCGTGTCAAGTTTGCCTTCATTCGTCCCCGTGTTCCCTCCCCTCTTTGAGGACCCAACTTTTTTTATTGGGAATGTAAGTGACTTTTCCTCCTTAACCTCCCTCTTGTTCGTTTCAATCGATGCTCGCGCGGCGTCCCCTCCTTTTCCTCCCCCGCCACTGCCCCCCATTTTCAGCCAGTAAGATTAACTCTTTCCTTTCTTTTTTGACGAATAAAAAACTGCCAAATGGCCCTTTTGCCCACCGTCGTTCACCTTCCGTCCCCTAAAAGACAACATGAATTCCCCCTGGCCCCTACGTTAGATGTGTCGTTCATCGTGTTCTTTTCCTCTAACTATAACCGCTGCTTGAATTTCCTTTTCCTTCCCGAAGATAAGAATTCAAACTTTGCCTCCCTGGCAAGGACACAACCTCGCCAGAACACGAAGTGATTCCTTTCCTTTCCCATACCCTTCGTTCTTACCCCCCACATCATTCCTTTCCCTTTCAACGGTGCAACGGATCTGCATGTTACAGATTTTACTTCTCCTTTTTGTTTGTTAGTTTTGAGGTCCCGCCGCCCGAGAACTTCCTTTCTCTTCATGGCAATCTGTGTCCATCAACGCGCTTCTTACCCCCTCCGCACTGGCGAATATGTTTCTTTTTGCCTCGTCCCCGATGGGACCCCCCGTTTTCCGGTACATTGTTCCCAACAGTTCCCCTTCCCCATTCCGATGTTTTATGTCGTGCCTAATAGATTCTCCTAATGGGCCGATCAGCACCTCCTTTATCCCGAGTGTCCGTCCTTTTTATGATGCCCCTGCGTCGGACTCAAAATAATTGCCCTCCGTCCCAATCCCTTTAGGTCGGACTCGTAACCCGTGCACCTTTTCAGTTCCTCGGGAGGACTCCTCCCCTTTCCCGGATCATGGGGTGGCCTTCTCCTCAAGTTTGCAAGCTCCAACTGATTAACTCGCTTTTAGCATAATTCCAAAACTGTCGACCTTTCGCGGTCAACGTGTGTTTCCCCCCCCGATGGCCCCCGTTTTCTCCATGTTCCTGACTGGGTTGCCCAGACAAACTTTTTTTTATAAGGGGGGGTCCGAGGACCCTGTCCCCTCCCGTTGTAAACGAATTGCCCCGGCCCCCCATTCCATGGAGACAATTCCCCCCTTCCCCCCCCCCCCCCTTCCCAGGGTGCGCCATTGACAAAATTAAATTCTCTTCCTCCTTTGCTACCCTTCTCCCTTTTGCAGGACCATGTCTGGCGGGAAAGGGGGTCCCTTTCTCCCCCTGTGATTCTCTTCCGGAACACTTCGTTGCGTCACCCTTCTTGGACTTATTCCTAAGAAAATATTCCTTCCATCGTACATTTGTTTTCCCACTCCCCTCTGATAGGTAGTTCTGCTCCTGCTCCCCATTTCCACTCTCCTTAACACTTAGCTGATTTTTCTTCCTGAGCCTTCCCAATGAGTGTCGCCGTTTTTTCCCCCTTGCCTTACAAGCCTTTCGAGCCTCTGTCCAGATTGTTTTTTATAGATCTGCACCCTTCTTTTTTTAGTTCTGCCTACCCGGCCCTTTCCAATTCCCCTTTTGGAACGTTTCCTTCTGAACTGGCCCCCCTCTTCTTTCTTCAACTTTCCGGTATCTCACGTACGTGGTGAACCGCCCCACCGGATCCCCTTCTCTTTTTGACAAATATCTTTATGCTTTTTGCCCAACTTTTGGCACAGAGCCTTTATTTTTTTTTTCCTCTGATTCCGCTGGGCTACTATTCCCCTCGTGTCGGTGGATTTGCCGCCCGTTAAAGTTTTGTTCGGGTTCTTTTCTCACTTCTTATTGGCTTGAAACTGAAACCCCCGTGACTCTTGCTCCTGACTCTAGTCACTCCCTGCCTCTCCTGTTCTTGACAGATTCGTTGGACGATATCCCCTCTTCGATACCCAAGAATCCTAACTAATCTTTCTTCCC
>Ga0179593_1465353_pt1 | contig 12743 bp, 13 predicted proteins | sample CZODoug2_1_08_16_FD_185931 | JGI IMG/M metagenome (GOLD analysis project Ga0179593, IMG submission 185931) | Vadose zone soil fungal communities from Angelo Coast Range Reserve, California, USA - CZODoug2_1_08_16fungal (PacBio error correction) | ecosystem: Environmental > Terrestrial > Soil >... | reverse complement strand
TGCTCGATATATCGGCGTTTATTCTGCTCCCGGAACCTACAACGTTTTTTCTGCCCCTTCGACCCAACTTCCACAAAGACGCTCTGGAGGGCTCGTAACGAGTCACCCTCCAGCATTGCTTCAAGTTGGGGCAGACTTGATCGTAATCGAACCCCGATTTCATGGAACGACGATTAGTTTTAGCCTGAAGCTCTTACCTCTTAACTAGCATCGCTGTGGGGGCCGCACAAATTGTTTTTGCCTACCTTTTCCGAATCTACTTGGAACCCCCTCCGTCCAGGGGCCGGAAGTGTATTCACTATATACAGGCGTGCTTCCTTACCTTTCGTTCGCCCCACCCCAAACGAGCTTTGACGCCAGGCCCCCCATCGGGAGCAGCGTCCAATTAGTACGAATGCACGGTGAAACGAACCTTGCCTTACTCTTGGTCGCGTTTGAAACGGATTTTCCACCCTTTTCCGCGTCACCAGTCGTGCTTTTCCCCATGACATATTTCGAGTTTTGCTTCTAGACTTTCGCAGGGAAGCTTTCGCCCTCCAAAAAAGGTTTCTAAAAAACGCTGTGGGTAAAACCAGCAATACGAGAGAACCCAAAGAAAGGAGAACATGAAACGGTCATGTGAACCTGACCCTAAAAGGCCTAGACGAAATCAACGTCTCAAAGGTCCGCTCCCAGAAGAGAAACGTAGGACAATTTTTTTTCGATATCTAACTTCCTCAGAGATATACGCTGGGGACTTCAGTTCACCGGCACTTCATTTCTTGTTTTAATAACCCACCATAGCAACGATCCGCTCCCACAGGCACCTGTGTGTTTGCAGGAACTCCCCCCCACGCCAAGGCCAAAACCTTTTGAACCGTTTTACCCAGGAACCCTTCCAGGTTTTTACCCCCGACTTTTCAATCGCAACGCTTCACCCGTCCGCGACGTATCGCAAATCTACGTTCTACCTTACCCCTCCTCCGCTTCCAGGGCACCCCTTGCGTGTTTTTCTGTCCCTACCCCCCGCCCCTACAAAAGAAACACCCCCCCCTAGCGCTTTTTTCCACATTGGCCTTTTTATTATGGCGTGTTCCAGAAAAGGAAAATTGGGTTGGTTTTCGGAGTCATCGACGTCCTTAGTCGTTCGATTTACACAATTGGAAGGCTGGTCCCTGGCCAGAAAGAAGGCCACCTATCTTTGAGAATGCGATATCTGACATAATTTCTGGATGCCCCCCCTTTTCGCCTCGACTACATCCCCCTCTTTTTCAACCCCTTCCCTTCCCCCTTCCTCGTCCCCTCCTTCTCCCCTTCTTTTCTCGCCCCCCCCTCGGATCACGCTTTTCATGGTGGGTCACAAGCTGACTCCATCTCTATGTACTATCTTTTTCCCGTGAAAACTTTTTGCAATCCGGGAATTTGGAAGATCACGCCACCCCGCCTTCCCATTACGCCGCCAAGCACACCAACCCCCTCCCCTGTGCCGGCAACCCCCTCAAAATCCCCGTTGACTAGAAATTTTTTCTTTTAGGTGAGGAACACCCCCCCCCTTTTTGGTCGGCTGAGAACCCTTTACTTTCTTCCCCAGCGCCCCCTTTTGTCACTATGAAGAACAGCAAGACATCTTAAACACGCTAGTAATTCTTCTGGTATCGCCGGAAATTCCCCCACTCTCTCCACCCCTTGTCCTCTACTCTTTCCTCGCCCCATCTAATTATAGATTGATTGCCACCCATGAAAATGTACGTAACCCCCAATTAGTATCTTACTTCTCCGGTGATGCCGCGCTTTCTCGTTGATGTATACCATCCTGGACTAACGTACCTACAAGTCATCTTTAAAAACCGTCTTTTTTATTCCCCCCAGGACCCATCTCATCAATACACATATCGGTCGCCCGTGTGCGGGACACATCCATTTCCCCCTCGTCGTACCTCATCTATCTCTCTTCCCTCCAATCGTTGTTGTTGTTTTAGTCCTGATTGTTTTCTTAGCCTACTCGTTGCTTGTCACTGCGGTGTCCGTTCGGCCTTTCTTCTTCACCGGAAAACGATATTTTATTTTTTGTTCCGATGTCGATTTCGGTTTTCCCTCCAGATGGTTTCAGAGGAAGGGTTATCCCTTTCTTTATTTGCCCCCAGCGCGGAACCCGTCCTGGCACGTTTCCTTTCCATTCATCTACTTTTGATCCCCTTTTCCTGCTTCCACCCGCACGCGTATTGAGGATTTAGGTCTGCGCCGTCCCGGGATTTCTTTTCCTTCGGCTAACCCGTGCTACTAGCGCTGTGGGAAAGCGTGGGGCCTTTTCCTTATTCTGAAACCATCCCTTGTGTTTAAGTCAAATTCCTAAGGGCGACTTTCTCTACGCAGTTAGTTTTTTCTACTGCAAGTCACCTTTTTGAGATCCGCGGTTGTAGTTTTTGCCGGCCCATGAGGGCTTGGGTGTTGGAGCTGGCGTGGGTCTGTTGCGCTTCGGGAGAGCTTCCTCCTTCCTTTCCCGCTGTTCGATTTTTCGATTTTTTTTCAGCCGCTTATAGTCCGCTAGATTGGCGTCGTGAACCCTTCACCCACTCCCGTGCTCCGACGTGCGCTGTAGTTTTTCTCCCAACTCGTTATCCTATAACTCTCGAGAACAAAGATGTTGCCTGTTGCACGAATTCCGCCGCCCCAGTTTTAGAATAAATAGTATCCGTAAATCGTTGGTCCTTCACACCGCAAAAAAGGCAACCCTCTTTCGTCGGAAAGGTTTTTGGTTATTTTCATTCATGGGATTTGTCCTCGTCGTCCACAAAAAAGTCTTTTAGAGAGAGATAGCGGAGCGGTTTTCCTAGCAGGTTGAGAAGGCCCCCAGCCGTTGCATTTTTCGGATTTAGTCGGAGTGGCCGATTTAGTGGACTTTTCACTCTTTGGACCCTCTTTTTATGGATTGTTTATTGTTTACCTCCTCGATGGAGTGTAGGCCTCAGCAGACCGGGGACAGTCCCTAGAGTCCCGAGAAGGGCCCTGCCGGAAGTTCGGACCCCCCCGCCGGATACCAGAGATCGATTTACTGGATTTACGAGCTTAAATGGTGACAAGGGTCGTCCCCCCATTTTAGGGGAACCATGCCCCACTGTGGAGAGGATTTGATTGTTCAATTGAGTTCATGAATAGGTCGCCGAGTGGGGCGCTGGTTTAGGGTTGTTTGTTCCCGTCTTGTAGATTAGGGGTTTCGGTCTTGTAAGCATTCCACAGGCGTCCCTCCTTGGAAAACTGTAACAACCTCTCTCCGCTTTTTTTTTCCTTGACTTGTCCGTTTTTTGAAGCTTTCCCGATTGGGCATTTCGTAGCTTTTACACTCGATTTTTTTCAGGACTTTTCTGGCCTTCCCCCGGCTTCGGAGGGCATCCTTTTCCTTTCACAGCGGAGTTTACCTTCCGAGTTTCGAGTGGCCCCCTGATGTGGGGCATTGTCCCAAGAAGGCAACTCCCGACTGTTTCTGTATAAGCCAATGCATGCCCCCGTGTTTCCGGAACAGCACCGTGCCGCTTCGACACGGATATGCGACCCACCATTTTTCTCTCCGGACTCTTCTTTTTTTTTTTTAGTTTAATATTGGGCTGACTCTCCTCTCCTCTCGCTTTCCGAGCACGGTCATGTTCCGTCGGAACTCTTTCCCCAGCGGATTCGTTGTATTGTTCTCGATCCTGAATTCATAGAGCGGAGTTTGTTCCCCCTGTTTGAAGACTTTTCCTGTCCTTTTCTTCCGTCTCCGGATCGCCGATGTCTCCTACCCACTCTCCGTTGTTGTTTGCTCGAATCTCCCGCGATCTCCGAGGAAATCTTCAACTTTCAATTTCAAGCGGCCCCCCCGTTTCCCCTTTTTCAATCCCGCGCGTATGTTCCCGACCTTTTTTCCCCCGTCTGTCCTACCCCCCGGCACCGTTTTGCTCCTTTTGGCCCCTCTTCTAAATCGCCATTGCCTCCCGACCATCTTTTAAGCCCGTCTCATATACACAGCGCCTCTGATTTGGGTCATTTCACCTTGGTGCTGCCCCTCAATTTCTCTGAAGCAAGTGATTTTCCGCACCCTGAAGGCCGTTTTTCTTAAACTATCCGACAGGCGTTTTGTTTTGGACCTGCCCCTTGGTTCGATTCGACAACCCCCCAACTTTCTAAGAGAGGCGCAACTAGCGTTTTTCCCCCCCTCCCGCTTGCCGTTTTTGAAATTGAGTTTCTTGCCTCTAAAGCACCCTTTTTGGCCCCTTCTAAACGACTCCCCCCCCCTTAGAGTCCTACCCAAAGTTTTATTTTTAACGCTCAAGCTTTTTTCCCCTCGTCCCGCGTAAGCGTAACCCACCCACCTTCGAGTCTCTTTTTTTTTTTTCTCTTTTTTGATTCTTAGTCGCCCCATCAAGTTGTGCGACCCTAACAAAAACTTCCCGCTCCGGCAACAGTTTTTCCACTCCGACAAACTCATGAGAAACTGCCCGCTCTCTTGCGTCCCCCCTCCACGGAATACGCATAACCTTCCCAGTGGACCCCCAATTCCCAAAGCCACGGAATCCCCTTTTTCTTCTTCTTCCGAAGATTTCTACGCTGTGTGCTTATTCCTTGACGGTAAGGACCTGTTTAACTCCCTCCAACCTACGGTAAACCAACGGTCCTGAGGCAAAAAGCTCTCTACGACCACCTGAAACAAAAGCACTCCCCCGGCCCCCTCTCCAGGCCAATCTGACGGTCCCAGTCCTTTTTTCCCTGACAATACTCCCCTGCATCGATCTAACGAATTATCCTGTGTCCAGTCTCTCGCTCTCTTTCCGACGTGCTGGTTTTCGAAGCCCCCCCCCCCTCACCCCCCTCCCCAAACTTGGTCTTCATGGTCTCTTTTCAGGTTTTTTTCTCTGGTGACCCCTCCCAGGCCCCCCAAGATGTATGCGGTCCTCAAGAATATTTCTTTTATTCCCCTATTCCCTGGCGTTGCCCTCGGCCAGCGCCCAAGGACCCTTTTCGAGCAGAGTTATCCTTTCCCCCTCCTCCTTTTCACTACGTCAATCCCAATATAACCGAGTTATCCTGGTTCCCCTTTATCCCGATCACCCGCTATTTTACCCCCCCCCTTTTTTCGTTACGTCGACCCCCATAACCTCCTTTCCTTTGAAGCCTCGCTCACGCACACGACACCCCCTCTCCAAACTTCCCACCCCCCCCCCCACCCACGCCCGACGTGCCCCCCCTTCCCCCCAACCCTTACACACCCCCCTGTGACCCTTCTCAATTTTCCTTGCCATTCAGGACCCACCAACTTTTCTTTTTCGATCTGGCTTTGCCCCTTTAGCCAATTTATTGCTAAAGGTTTGCCTGGACCATGGTTCTTTTAAGACCCTGAATCTTACACCCCCCCCTCACGACGTCTTCCTCACGTGGTTATAGCGGACATTCTCCCTCCATACTTGACGCCGAGCCTCAATTTTCTACTGGCTGGTCCGGTCATGCTGTTCCTTCAAAATCGTTCATTTCACGGGCAAGTGATCCCTCTTTCCGCGTGCTGGGGATCGTTTTCTTCCTCAAGTTCGTCCCTCTTGCCGCCCCCCTCGGGATGAGTTTCCCACGGTTTCCCTCTTCCACACTTCTAGTTTTTCCCTTTTTTCCGTCCGCCCGTGGTGGACCCCTCCCAGTTCCAACTTAGTCGTCTGAACCTCTCATCTCTCCTCTTTTCTCTACTGGTGTTGAGCTTTTCCCTGAAGCAGTTGCAAACATAGTTGGTTCCCCGCCAAAGGCTTGCCGAGGATGGACCTTGATATGATTGTTGTCTCTAGTCCGGTAATCCTTTTTTGGCCAGAGAGTCGTTCTTCCCCATTGACCCAAGAAAGTAACCGATCGCTGCCGTTTTCCCCCCTGGAGGCCCCTAATTCCCTCTCAGGGACTTTCCACCTTCCCCCAGCGGACGTCTAGTAGTCTTTTTTTCGCTCGGCTAGCAGCACTTTTCGTCGTCCTTTTTTATGTCGTTCTATACCGCACCGGGATACCTTCCCCTCGTCCTTTTTGTGGCTTTTTCTGGCCTTTATTCCTCAACCATTTTAAAACCGTCGAGGTTCCTCCCCTCTAGCCCCCCACAGTTTTCCTTACACGACCGACAGTCTTTTCATCTCTGCATACCCGCACAGTGACTTAATTCAGGGTGGTGTCTTTCCCTGACCCCTGTCCTTTCGTTTTTTGGCCGGTCCTTCCCCCTTCGTTTCGCGGAGCTGTCTCTTATTAGGCTAAAGATGTGTTCATTTTCCTGTATCTCTCCCTAGCGTTTTCCGTTTTTTCTGAATCCCGTCCTTAGAATTTTTGCTACGAGGATGCTCCGAGTTGCCAGCCAGACTTTCCCCTGCCTGACTCGAAGACCACCTTTATGGCCTTTCTGGAAGATGGACGACTTCTCCGCCAAGGTTTGTGACCTCTCCGACGAAATATTCTCCTCTTCCTTTGAATGTCCACCAATACTCCCCTTCCCCTTCCTCACAAATGAGATCGTTTCCCCCCCTTTTTGGCTTTATTTAGGTCTTTTGCTTCGATTATAAACCCGCAACCCTGGAAGCGCTCTCGTCTTTGTCCCCCCCCCCCCCCTCCTGAGAAGTTAGGATGTCGAATTCCTATTTTAACGTCTTCCTTATAGTTATTTAGTTCCCTTTTCCCCTTCAGATTTCCATCTTTTTCCCTGTTATGGCATGAGATTTTGCCTTTTTCTTTTACTTATTTGTTCGCTGCCGTGTCTCCTTCATCATCCACAAGCGTAGAAATCTTTTTCTTCTCGAGCCTCCCCTTTTCTCCATTGTTACTTTATTGAGTCACGGTTATATTTAATTTTTATTCTTTAAAGGAGCGTCCTTCCCTTTTTGTCGATCTGTTTATGGTTTTCTTTTTTTTTCAGTTTCCTTTTTCCTTCAGCCCCTCACTTTAGACCTTCGGAAAATCTGAAACGCCATCAGGGTCGCTGACGTCCTTGGTCTTTCCACGAGGTCTGTTTTTTTCCTTTTTCCAGCTTCACCTCGATACTTTTGCTTGAGCAGCTTTCTTTAGGTCACTTCCCCTTTTTCCGCGGAGTCCCCGGCGGGGAGCCGCCTTTCCCCCTGATCCGTGGGCAAAAAACACCCCGACGTCGGATGGCCCCTCATTGCGTGGGTCGGCCGACTTTCTTCTTCCCTTATAGGCATTACCCCTTTTCTTTCTCTTTTTCATTGAATCGAGTCGATTCTTTGGGCCCCGGCGGCTTCCATCTCAAGTCGCTTTTTACTGCATCGTTCTTGCGCTTCTCCTCGGCCCCTGATGCCCCCCAGCTCTTTAGTTTAGCATAGATTAACCTGTATAGCACCTCGCGAGTTCATTAAGGTGGGCCGCTACTAACGTTTAGGTTCGGGATCCCCTTGAATGGACTCCTATTTTTTCCTCCTCCTCCCCGGTTTGTTTCGTCCTCCCCTCGTCCCTCACATGGATCCCGGAACCTACACGCCCCTTGCCCAACCGGTTTTACACTTACTTTCTCTTTTCTCTCGATACTTTCCCCTCTTCCTCCAAAGCAAATCCGGCATCAGTTTACGAACGAGGAACAAATCGCCACCCGCGCCCCTTCCCCCATCCCTTTTTTTGGAAGACGCTCTTTATTACCAACTACGCTAGTCGTTGGGCCCATTCCCATTGGTGCTTGTCTGCCTATACTTTCCCGCCTCGCAAGGGCGTTTCCCCTCCCCTAGGCGTCGTTGATCCCAACTATCCGCCCTTTTTCCCAGTTGAATTGTATTTTCGTCTCCAACCCTGATTTGGCCATCTTCCTGGAGCAAAAGTCCGCCGTCGTGAAGACCAATTTTATGCCGTCTCCATTTCCCCCCCCAGTCAAAGTGTTTACCCCCCCCCCTTGAGTGGGGGAAAATCTTGAATACTCGGTCCGCCCCCCTTTCGTCCCCCGGAACCATCGGCTGCGCTTGGAGATGAGAAAGCTTAATTGCCCCCCTCCTAACCCACTCTCCTTTCCACAACTCTTTACTCCCCCCCCCCACCCGCAACAGCTCTTGATTGAGACTATGCCCTTATCTACCGGGAGTGAAGCTTTTTCCCCCCCAACGCCAAGGTTTGCCCACGAAAGAATCCAATAATCAACTTTTTCTATCTCGCGGCTAAATTTCTACTGGTGAAGAAGGTCCGTGCCCAGCCTTCTATCCAGGAGCTCCAAAGCTTCCCCCCCCCCTGATCAGACGGAACGCATCTGAAGAAGTCCAGAGACCCCCAGCAAGACCCCAACCCGATTTCCCCAAATCTGAAAGGCCACCAGGTTTCCCCCCCTTTTCCAGAGTAGACGACCAGGTCCCTTATGACTCCGAACTTTCCGTCGCGCCCCTCCGAGCCGGTTTTTCCTCCTGCCTCTTCTGGTTTTAGTTCGAGAACACCCTCCGCCCCCCGACCAAAACTGTAGAGCGCTTGTAAAGAATTGGCCCCTTTTTCTTCTGGTTGGGACAAACACAGTCCTCTTTTTTTTCCCTTTTTTTAGCTCATATTTAGTACGGGCTTTTTTTCACCCTTGTTGCGTTTGGAATTCTGGCCAGCGCCCGCCCATTTTTTCCCAAGCTGTCTTCGAGCCAGTAGTACTCCCTAATGCTGCCCCACGAATCAGCGCCCGTTGAGCACTGAGATCTGGTGAGGGTCCAACCCTACCCCGCTTTCGGGGTCCTCTCTCTCCTTCCGAAACTCTTCCATTGACTCCCCTCCTTTTTTCAGATCCTCGAAAACACCCCCGGCGCCCCTGACGCCGCCAAGCCAAAAACCACGCACCGGTTTTGCCCCTCAAAAAAACCCAATCCCCTCTCAATTATCTTTTCCTCCGATTTGGTGACCAACTCCCTTGGAAGTTTTTTTTGCATCTCCGCCTTCTCAAACACTATTTTTTTCCATTTTTTAGAGAAATTCCCCCCGACCCCCCATCCCGCTTACCCCCCCTTTAGGTAGTTCCCCTGAAATGCAATGGACGCCTATCCCTTTTCCTCCCTAGCAGTTAATCGCGTTTTGTCCCCCCTATGACTTTTCTGGTACAAAGTAGATGTTACTTTGTGGGTGCAACCCGTCCTCGACTCCCGCGTGCTGTTATTCTCAACGTAACACATCTTCCCCGACCAGATGGATCTTTCCCTGCACTTCCCTTTCAATCTCAAAAATCCTCGTTTCCCCATTTTAATCGTCCCCGCACGTTTTTTGGTCATTTGCAACTGTTCGTACCCCCTCTATCTTTTCATCCATTTTTTTTTTTGTTGAGTTCTCTTGGATGAGGTTCCGAGCCGTTGCAACTGCTGGGCCCTTTCTTCACCGGAACGTAACATTTCCTTCCTTTTTCCAGAAAGCCGTGGAGGGACTCCCCTCCCCTGGTTCAGAGAAGGGACTTTCCCGACTTGCCCTCTGACCGATAGCGCCGTCCTTTCCGCAATTAATCTTAGTTGGACGGTCCATGCGGCACAGCTTTCCCTCGAATTGCCTTTTTGCGCGTCAAGGGACTACCTAGGAATATAATCCACCTTTTTCTCAGCGGCGGGACCTTGAAGGTTCTTTTCATTTATTAGCCCATTTTCCCTCTCCCGAAGTGCGCGACGTGTCCCTTTGTCCAGACTCGCAGTTTTTTCCTCTGGTATACCTTGCAATCCACTTTGTCCGTCCCTTTGGGGGGGTTTTTTCACAGGTTCTTTTTTGGGTGTGGGATTTGGGCTGCGCGGATTGCGCTTTGGCGGGAGAGCTTTCGTGCTTTCCTCTTTTCGAGTTGAAGCGCTTGATAGTTTCCAATTTTTTTTTCTTTCAGATAAATCACCTCCTTCTCCCCCTTTTCAAGGATTGAGCTTAGTTGGGAAGCCAGACTTCGTCTCCTGAATGCTCGAAGACATTTTTTTTTTTCCCCTTCATGGGCTGGGCAAGACCTTTTCCTGTGACAATAGAAGACGAAATATCTGAGGCTCATCTGTTGTCCTTTGCGTCCACCCAGTCACGTCCCCCTTCAACTTGAGATTCTGACGGTTTCCTTTTCTGGTATTGGGGGTTCCCCCCACCAAGCCCGTCTTGCCGTCAATGCGCTCATTCTTTTTTTCCTCAACTTGAGACCTTTCCGTTGTAAGACTTTCGTGGTTTTTTTTTATTTCAGTTATAGTTATCCCTTCCCCTTTGCATTTACCCTTCTTATCTGTTTCTGACTTCTTCGATGTCTTGAGTTTCTCTTTTCCCCCCCCACTCTTTGTTCGCTTCCGTCTCCTATGGTTTCCTCCCCCCCAGATTTTCGAAATATATTAATCTCGCTCCCCTTTCCCAATTTACTTAATGGCTTCTTTCTAGTCACCTCACCCGGTTTATCGATTCCGTTTCTTCTCCCATTTCAGGCATAGTCTCCTATTTTCCCCCTTCTTTTGGTTGGAGTAGTCCTGTTCGCCTTTCTTTCGTAGGCAGAGTCCCTGCTCATCGCACCCCCAACCAACCTCATCGCGATGGTTTCATTTTTTTTCATTTTTTCCTTTTGAAGTACCGGTCTTTTTTTTTCCGATGAAAATCGATTTTCCTTTGCTGCCGTTCCCGCTTCTCCGTAATACCCCCCCTTTTTTCCGTGCTTTGCTTTCTTCCCACGACAGGTGGGTTCTTCGAACATACTTCCACTGCACGCTTTTCCTTTAATTCCACTTCTTCTCTGGCGCCCCTCCCTCTCTTCTCCCTTATGTCCCTCCCCCCCCCAAAGTGTTCGACTTTCCCCCCCTCCTTCCTTTTTTGGTAATTGGGCGTCGGTCCATCTCCTATATTCGTGGAAGAGCATTTCGATTCGCCGTCTCCCCCCTCTTCGCGGTCTTTGAACGTTGTCTCGATTACCCCTCTCTAAGCTTCGTTAAGTAAAACCGGTGCCTTTGCTGCATTTGGTTCCGGGCGCCTCTCTGTTTTTCGCCCCTCTCTTTCCTCTCTTTGTTTGAGATCCTACTGCGCGATGCGGCAACCCTACACGTTCCCCCCTTGCCCCCCCAGGTCCCCCCTCCCCCGAGAGTATGGATCCAGTCCCCCTTTTTACATAAACTGCACAACCGCCCACGGGGCCGACGGCTCCTCGCCAACCCCTTTTCTTTCCCACGACGAGATTCTGCCCCTTTTTTGCCGACCATATTAAAAACGCCTCGAGGTGGCAAGCGAACAACCTTTTCCCCCTCTACGGAGAAGCGCCTTAGGAAGACGCGCGCCTTTCTTTTAATTAAAGGACGCAGGCGTGCCAGTGGCATGTATTTTTCTATCCCCCCCCCTTGAAGAGAAGGAGTCCCCCAGCTTTCTCGAAATTTCTTATAAGGACTAAGCAATGCTGTGAACCGCTTCTCTCAGCTGACACCCCCCCCTCTGTGACGTGAGAAGATTATCCCTTTCCCAGCGGAAAACCCCCTACGGTCCAAGCGTCCCCACTTTTTCAACTCAGGAGACGAGGGGTTATTCTTACTCTACCTTCCTGTGTCCTCGAATTCCCCCCAACACCTGGAGAACCCCCTTCAACCCCGCCCATCTCCCCCCCCAATCGGAGACTTGCGCACCTGCCTGGAAGGCATCCCGTTGCCTCTCTTTAAAACCTTAGTGCCCCTCCCCTAATCAAGAATTCCCCACTTTTTTTTTTTCTTTCTGACGAAGAGATTTTCTTCTTTTTCCTTTTCTTTCCCCCCTTTTCAAGGTCGGGCGGCAAAATCTTTAACCCCGGGAAAACGAGCAGGCCGTCCCCCCTTTTTTTCCAGTCCAGACAAAGCATCCCCCCAACCTGGAGAGTCACGTTGACCCCAAGGCAAAGAGCATTTAACGTCTCTTTTAAAACATGACGACCGGTAGTCCCCTGAGAACTTTTCTCAGTAACCCGCGTGTGAGCTCCGCGTTGCCAGACTTTTTTTGTTGCCCCCCGACTTAGACGGTTTCACCTTCTCCTTCCAAACAAAAAAAATTGTTCTTTGAACCCCCCAATTTGTTCAGAAGTTCCCGGTGCTGTTGTTTCCCGACAAGGCCAACCTTTACTCCCCCCGAGATCAGAATCCCCTCCTTCGCTTAAAAGTGTCCTTCGGAATTCTGGCCCTGCGTCACAGGCACCCTTTGTCTTCTGATCCGAGCTTATCTGAATAACCCCGTCTTTTTCCTCCGACGAGCTCTCTTCAAGAGTTATATTTCGATTTCAAGCTTGACTCCACCGCTATTCGGGACCCGCCCAGTTGACAACTCTTCAATTTCTTTTAGCGAAGGGAAAGACTTCCTCCCTCGCCGAGAAACCGCCCCGACAAACCCCAACCACCCCCTCCCCCTTTGGCCGGCCCACAAGTACAACCCCCCCCCCTTCCCTATCACCCTTTTTGTCAGTCCTTACGTGCTTGACAACACTTTTCCTTAGTCTGGCTTATTCCCCCTATTTATGACCCGTTTTTACCTTGTGAAGCCAGCCCCATGTTTTCTGAAGAAATGCCACCCCCCAACATTCCCTTCTTCTAACTTATGGTATACGCCTACTTTTTTTTTCCCCAGGACGACTAATACATCTCTGATCCTCCTAAATGTTTTTCTCCGCCCTCTTCTTTTCGATGGGGGTTCCCCCATTCCGTCATATTTTTACCTGTCCGTTTGAACCGTGCCCGCGATTTTTTTGTTTTTCCTGAACGCGAATGGAATCCTTTCCTCTCCATTTTTTAGTTAACCCCAAGGATTAATCTCCCCGGTTCGTTCCTCTTTCCGCCGTGGGGCTTCACCAGCCCTATGAAATGCGTGGTCCTCCCCCC
>Ga0179593_1446798_pt1 | contig 12743 bp, 20 predicted proteins | sample CZODoug2_1_08_16_FD_185931 | JGI IMG/M metagenome (GOLD analysis project Ga0179593, IMG submission 185931) | Vadose zone soil fungal communities from Angelo Coast Range Reserve, California, USA - CZODoug2_1_08_16fungal (PacBio error correction) | ecosystem: Environmental > Terrestrial > Soil >... | reverse complement strand
TCTTTTTTTCCGTAATTACTTGCCTTTCCCCTTCCTTCTCTCGCTGGCGCCAGGTTTTTCTCTTTCCTGTCTGGATCAACAACATCTTTTTTTTTCCAATTTTTTCCTATGGCGTGTTTTGGCACCCGTTTTTTTTGAAAACCCCCCCCCTTTTTCGGATACTTATGAACCCCGACGCTGAGTATGGACAAGTTTTTCTTTTTCTCGTCGCCCCGCATACCTTTGCCTTTTGCCGTCGTCAAGGCCTGGGGCCTGATTCCATGCTTACCCCCCCCGGTCTTAAACTCCTTTTGTGAATTCCTTTTAGTCCCCTTATGACCAAGAATGCAATAAAGTTGTTACTTGCGGCCCATTGCCTTTCCCGAATCTGGTATGTGGACGTTTTCTGAACCCTTCCCCTTTTCTGACGGAAAAACCAAGATGTCCCCACAGATCACATCAAAAAACCTCCTCTTCTCCTAGTCTCCCTCCTCACATTGTGTTTTCTTCGTGTGTAGTTTTTTCAATTTCTTGCAAAAACCAGACCCCACTCATTAGTTTTATCTGATTCTGTTGCTTTTCTCTATCGGCCAGAAATGCATTTTTTTTTTCTTTTTTTGACCTTCCTTTAGTCCTGTGTCCTGCCCTCCTGCCGTGAGCCCCTAAAAACTCACGACACAATCCTGGGTGTTTTTTTTTCTTACAGCCGGGTTTCACTCCTTCACTTGCCACGAATGGGATATGTAATGTCACTGGTCATTGTCGAATTAAGTACAGCCATCCAAGCCACCAGCCCCAGGGCCAATACGACTTCAGTTCCCAATACCGTCTCCCCCTTGAGTATCTCATTCATCTATGTATGCTTTCTCCGTTCCTTTCTCCTTCTTATTTGCAAGAGACTAGTCGGCGGATCTTGGCCATTGGCGTTCAAAGACTCCGAGGTCTCCTCCTTTTTTAAAGTATGGCCAGTCTTACTCTCTTCTTCCCCTTTCCCCCTTTCTCATTTGTCTCGAAGCCTCGGCAACAGCCTGGCTCAACAACGCTGGGTAATCCCGCGTTCCCCCCTTCTCCGCGATGACTTTCTTCCATTGGTCTCTTCTGGCCTTATCGTGTTGTATATGTATTGTGCTTAGGGTTGGTTCCGAACCACGCGATTCTTTCGCGGAATTTTTTGACCCCACGAGCCTTCCCTTTTTTAAATTCGAGGTCTTTTTCATCTTTTCTTGTTGAAAAGATTTTTTTCTTCCCCGTGGACCACCACAAACCCTTTATTTCCTGAGTTCTTTGCCGACTTCTTTTCCCCCCCGTGTTTATTCCTCCCACAAGGAATTGCTTTCCCCTTTTTTTTCCCCCCCGAACTCTGCGGGAAGCGAAGAGATCCCCCCCCTTTCCTCTCAAGATTGTCAAATTGCAAGGCAATTGCAACCCCATTGCGACCCCCCCTGGGCTTCTGATCAATGTTCGCGAGATTTGGCGCCATTTCCCTCTCCCCTGCCCATTGGGATATGCCCCTGTTTACGCATGGAATGGCCGGACCTTCCTTTTCTCTTTGTTACATGAACCTCTGTTTTCCTTTCGTTTGACCCCTTGACCAAGTAGTATTTTGCCAGCTTTGCAGAAAGACACCACGTCGATCTCCTTTCCCTTTGCGCCAACATTTCCGAATCGCTTAAGCATCCTTACCAAAGACGCATGTGCCCTCCCCCTCTTTCCTCTTTTGCCACTAAAGTTGCTGTCAAAATGTCCCTATTCATTTTAGCCACGGGCTGTTCCCCCGTTTTTTCCCTCTTTTGCCCTTCGCAAAAGCGGCTTTCTGCCTTCCCCCGAGAAATTTGAAAGTGAGTTTCCTCCTCCCCTCATATTATTTCCTCTCATCCTGTTTTTTTAGATCTGACTTCTGAGCCAACACTCACCCCCTTTTCCTCTTTTAGAGTGGATCCTTGACGCGGCAGCCGTTTCCTTTCTCCTTTTTTCGCATGCCGTAAGCAAGCCGGTGTTAATTTTCCATGTCATCGAGTCGGAGCCAGACCGCTTTTTTTCTCCCCCCTGGTTAGTTGAGATGCTTAGGCCGAACTGTCTCTTCCCTTTTTTTTTCAAGAGAGCATCAGATCTCTCCTTGCTTTCTTGCAAATGCGTTGCAACCTTTTTTCCCTTTTCTTCGACACTACAGCCCTCTTTTGTCCCACTTACTCCGAGTCTTCCCTGCCCCACACATGAGTACGCGTTTGGAATGACCTTCCCCTTTGGTACTTGTTCCCTTCCATTGCGACCCCACAATGTCCCTTACCCTTTCTGGCCCGCCCCGGGTTTTCTCCTTAGCAATGCCTTGCATTGTCCCTTCCGCACTTGCCTCGATTCTACCCCCTCTCCCCTTATGAACCTGGCGCAAAGGATCCTGTTTGACGATAGGAGGGGTGGAAGGTAAGTCGTTCCGGAACGCGGCAGCGATTTCCTTGTAAATAACCCTCTAGTTAGAAGTCTCTCTCCTCTCGAGATGTTTACGCCCAAGTGCACTTTTCCCCCTTTTCCGCCTCAAATCATCTCTGTTTCGTCTTGCCACTCTCCGTTGTGTTCTTTTCCCTTCCCGGATACTGCCTTCAATTTTTTTTTTTTCTTCCGCTGTTCCCCCCCTCTTTGTTTGCACGCGCTGTGCCTCGTCTCCCCTCTTTTCCCTTGCAGAAACTTGTTCCGGGAATGAACGCGCTGGTAAGCCTTTTTCGCAGACATTTGCTAAGAGACCTCTAATTGATCAAAACGCCCTGGTATATCCTCCGTCAATATATCTGGCAAAGTCCTATCCTTTTTCTTCCATTTCCCCAATGAAGATTGAATGATGACTGTCCTACTGAAATCCTGTATTTGAACTGCTTTTTTCCTCTTGTGTTGGATTTTTTTTTGGATTCGAGGGTTTCCTTTATATGCTATCCCATGGCAGTCTTTTTCATCATCTTAGGTGGCTCTCGAACCGGCACGTGACACACTATTTTGTTCGATGGCCTTTCTCCTAGACGTTTACACTTTCTTTCGTTTCATCTGGTGTTTGCACCCCTTCCATGAAGTGCATCCCTAGCCGAATCACCAGTCACATAAACTAATGTAGTTTGTTTCTTTCCCACAATACAGGACCCAAAAAAACTTCTCCCCCTTCCTAAAGGGAGAGGGATCCTATCTGCCAGGAGGCGGGCGGGGTTGCTGGTCGTTTCGATTTTTCTTCACAACCGGTTCTTTTCCCATAGTCCCATAACAATTTCTGTACTCAGGTTTTTCCTTTCACCCCAAACTTTACTTCTGTTCGGATTTTATAAAATTTTTTTTTTTTCCCCCCGAATGTTCCGGTCCCCTCTTTTTTTCTCCCCCTTAATCGACCCTCATTGACCATCCGGTTGCATGTGACAATTTGTTCTCAGTCGGTTTTACGTCCAACTTTTCCCCAGTCCCGCGTCCGGTTGGTCAGTATCCCGCTCCCCCCCCCTTTTTTTTTTCCGCATATCCCAGCTTTCTAAACTTTCTCTTGTATTGATGTATTCTCTTCCCCCATTCTCGCAACCTGCCTCTTCTTAGGAAATTTTCCGACAGTTGAGCGTGCCATGCAACTGCTCTTTCTTCTTATTTTCCTCATCCTCCGTTTTTCTTTTTTTTTCCTCTCTAGGTGCGCAGTACTCAACATGATGCAATCTTTCCTGATTTTCCCTCGTTGGTCGAGACTTTTTCCCTGGTGATTAACACCATCAATACACGATCGCCTTGGCTCCCTCGTTATATGGCGGCTCCAGGGCCAGTTACCTTCCCTCTTTTGCTACATGACCACCAGTTTTTCCCTCTTTTCTTCAAATGTGAGGTAAGCTTACAGGACTGTCCTCGTTCCTTCAAAATCTTCGCGATGGTCCCTGTGGTCGATCATTGCTTTCGCAACTCTTCTTCATTTGGGACCCTTGGGAACTTACCCTCCTCCTTTCAGTTGTTCCGGCAGATGCTTCCGAATTCTTGGACGATCTGCCGAAACTTTCCCCCCTTCTGTTTCGGCCTGCTCACATATCCCAGCCCCCCAACCACGTTTCCTTCCTTTCTTTCCGATTACCCCCTCGCACTTAGCGGTCTTCGCTGGTTGTGTGTACTCCCCCTCATTTTCTTCCAAAAAAACCGGAACAAACACCCCCTTTTCCTCTTTGGTTTTTGAGTTTGACAGGCTACTTCTTTCTTTCGACCGTCTTTTGAACCGCCTTTCGTTCTGTGCCTTCATCTTCTGCTCGCTTCACTCCCATCAGACTACAGTGTTTGCCCCGGGCCGATCCGACCCTTCCTTTCAGGGAAGCGCCGCCCAGCTTTTTTCTTATGATCACTCCTTAATCCCTCATGTCAGCCACCCAGCAACAGCCCGGTCCCCCTCTTCTTTCACCTTGCAGTAACGTTATCCCCATATTCCTTCTTGACTTCTGATTGCAAGTGACCATGGTTTAGAGGCTTCAGAGATAGTTAGTTATGCTGATCCGGGCGTTGTGTTCGTCCCTTTTCATTCCGATGTCCATGTCCATTTATGAGTTTTTTTCTTACCAGCGCTTTTTCCCCCTTTGAAACAGTTCTGCAGTTCGTATCGAACTTCCAGAGGACCGTTTCGGCCCAAACATGCGATTGGGTACATCCCGCAGTTCCCCCCCTACCCTAAATTTCAGTTTTCGGGATCTTTTCCATTATCTCCTGCCCCCCCCCCCATATTCATATGGCCGCCGCCAAGCTTATTTCTCCTGACTTTGACAACTGTATCAGTTTCTCCATCGATCGCGTAGAGTCCTTTTGTGGAATTCTAAAGGTGGTCCAACCCCCCCCCTACCTTCGCTGCAGCGTTTTCTACCCCTGCCCTTCCCATTACGAGCCTGCAAACAGGAATTCCCCCTCTTTGTCCGGCCATTTTCGACCTTATGAATTGCCACCTCCTTCAGGGGCCCCCCCCCCTTTCCTTCATTGCGTGTAACATGCCCCTTTTTTTCCTCACACACCGGACCGAAAGTCCCCCTCTAGTTACATTGGCGTTTTTTTCCTTTTACCCTGCCCAGCTTCGTTTTCCCCGGCCCCCCACACGAGTCACGGCTGTTTTTCGTTTCGTTAGTATTGGACACTCCCCCCCTTGTAGTTCGCAGCTGTAGACATTTGCTTTCCCTTTCTTTCCCTTTTTTTCTGGAAAGAAAGACAAAGATCTTTTCCATGGCTCGCGAGCCCCCCCTTTTCTCCTCTTCCTAAGTCCCTTCTCACAAAGATCTGTTTCTACCGCGTGCTGTGTTCCTCCACGCGTGACCATGTAAATCCTTGAACATTTTTTCCCCCCCGGCTGCTTCCCGGCATGTCCGAGTCCGTTTTCCCCCCTCTTTCGATAAGGAGAGTAATCATTCCCAAAATTTGACTCGTTATGGCTCAATCTTCTTGTGTGTGCTTCCTTTTTTTGTTTGAGCGGATGCTTGCAGCCCCACCTCACCCTTTCTCGAGACGCTTATCCTTCGCGTCCTCCTTTTCCTCTTACGACTCGGTTTTTAGCAAGAATTTTTCTTCTGGGCAGAGTTACATTGACGCTTGAGTGGAGCCTCCGCTTTTCGTGCGCACATTGGCTCTTGATTCTTTTTCCCAGGGCTCAGTCGTCCCCTGAAATGGTTGGTCAGCAGGACCCGGACCTAGCGCTCGGACTTTTTTTTCTTTTCCGAGTTACTAGTTTTCTCCCTTTCTTTCGCGACCGATACAAAGTCTCTTCTCACTATACGAGACCTTGATCTTTTCAAATTGGGGACGCGGTGTTGTTGTCCCCAGCTCTTGGCAAGGTTCGCCGCATTGCGCCCCCTTCGGATTCTCAGCCCTCCAGTGGGTGTTTAGTTTTTCCCCTTTCCCCCTCCCAATCCTTGCACATTGGCCCCTGAATTTGACTCGATTCTCCTTTCCCCTCCAAGCTTTTCGAACATGTGACCGGCAAAGCAGAGATTCCTTTTTTTTTTTTTTTTTGAAACGGGCGTTAGTCTCCCTCCTTTTCATCTAGGGAATTTTTTGGTACACCCCTTAATCCCTATTCACCGGAGCCGTCCTTTCCCTCTGAATTCGATGTATTTACGAAAGATGTCACCTCCCCCCCCCCATTTTACGTGAAATCATGGTATTGCCACATTTACCCTCTTTTCATTCATCAGATAAGGCCTATTCTCCTTACAAAATCATTCCCACCGGGTACAGAGGAGAATTGCCCTCTTCTCCCTGTGTTGGAGCCGAGCTGTCGGTTTGTTTCCTCAACTGAAAGAACTTGTTCTTTTTCCTCCCCGTTAGATGTCGACTGTGTTTCTCTCCCCCCCCCATTTCTGCCATAAATTCCTTGCAATACCCCCCTCCCTTTTTATACAATCCGTTATTATGGCACTACTTCTCCCTTTGGTACGAACATCATAAGGATCCCTCCTATTCTTCGCCTAATCGTCCTTCGAAAGACGATTGTGAGCAGTTTGTTCTTGTTCTTTTGACTTGAGCTGCCTTTCCCTTGATTAGAGAGGTCCAAGTCGTCGTATCCCCGGCTGGTTAGTCACTTTTCTTTTGTGCTGAGCGGGGAAACCATGTTTTCGGATGGTTTTATTTGCGCTAGAAATTCTTTCCTTCCCCCCGTCCTAAAGGCGGTTCATTCGAAAAGCACTTCCTTTTCGGAATGCTCTCTAACCCCAACATTGAACATAACTCATGTAGTTTGTTTCCCCTCAATTTCCCCGGAGCAGCGTCCCCCTTTTTTTCTAATGTGGAGGGATCTCTTCCTTCCTAAACGTCTGGGTTTTTTTCCTTGTCCTTAGAGAGCTTTTTCTTCTACCGGGCCCATTCAGACGTCCCATACCCTACCCCCTTTACAGGAACCAAATTGATTCGTATGGTTTCCTTTTTTTCCCACATTCACGGGTACCACTCAGTTCCTTACCTCTTTTTTTTCTGATCTGAACTTTCCGTCTCCCCCGAGGACCTAACTTTGCAACTTTCTTCTAATTCTGGAACGCTACGCACACTTTTAACTCCCTCTTTTTTTTACGTATAACGTTTGGGGTTTCCCTCTAGTTCAAACACGCGTCCTCCTTCCCTCCTTTGTTCTTTTTTTATTTGAGCACCTTCAAGTTCTTATCCTCGGGCGCCAGCTCGCGGAGAAATTTTGCCTTTTTCTTCCCTGACTGTCTGTATCCCATTTTTTTTTTTTTTAGAGCGCTTTCTTTCCCAGTGAATTCACCGTGATGCAATTCTGCCCCCTCCTCTCCTGTCCCCGAACGCTTTTTTGCGAGAATGCCGTCTCGAACCCCCCCCACTTCCGAATGTGGAGAAGCGTGTTTTTTTTCCAACCCCTCCCCCTTCCTTGGTATTCCATGACCCCCCCTTACCTCTGGTCTGTAAAATGGTTGAGTAGCTCCAAGACCGGGACGCCCTACCCGAACTTTGCAAATTCGTCGCGATGTCCCCTTGAGGTGGCGTTTGAGTCATTGTTCCCCCCTCTTCCTTCCACATTCGTTTATCCCGGGTAAGAAACTTCGTCGTCCCCTCCTCTTAATCATTTGGGTCCGGCAGTAGCCACTGTTTTTTTTTCCCGCTGATGGGACGTCTGTGTAACTTCCGGGGTTCGGAACTGACCCCCAGACTCGTAGTCCATTCCCAGACCCAGGAGCCCCCCCTTCCCCTTTTTTCCCCTGCGCTCTTCCCTTCGACCACTTATGAGACCTTGGTATGCTCGTTTTTTGTCTTTCCCCCTCCTTTCTTCCCACAAACTGGAACAATAAATTAGTTACTCTTGTCTTTTTTCTTTCAGAGATGCAGGAGAACCTCTTTTTTTCAAGATTCCCGCCCTTCGTTTGGAGACCTATTGTCGCCTTTCCCCATAAACCCCTCCCCCCCATTTTGTCCTTACGGAGGCTCCGCACAGGCCGGGAAAGTTTTTCCTTCCCCCCTCTTGCCTGGGGGATACGTTTACGAACTTTTTCATCCGCAAGGTCCCTCTCCCATCCCCCAGAGTCAAATTCTTTCACATCCTTCCTCCAACGTTCTTATTCTTTTCCTTTCATTTGTCTGATGCAGTGACCATGGAGCCGGACTTTCCCTCTCCGTGGCTACGGCGGTTGAGAGAACAGTTCAAGGAATTTTCTCTGAGCACCCTTTTTTCGTCACAGCGCCCGCTTTTTTTTACCCAGGTCGCAATTCTGTCCCCCCCCAAGTTTTTCGTCTTCGTAAAGACACTTTTTGTTCCCAGGCTCTTTGGACCCCCACCGATGGTTACCAGTCACCATTCACTCCCGACGATTGTCATGATTATGAAGTTCTTATTGGCTTATCGCGTGTATGACAAATGTAGAGGGGCCTCCACCTTCCCCCCATGAGATGCCTTATTTTCCTTTCCCCTTTCTCCCAAGCGTGGCGTACAATCCCCTCTCTGCTCCTTCACTATTCAGTGGTGGAAATAGTTATTAATGTTGTCCCACCTTTACCTCTCGTCCTGCGTTTTGGACTAACTGCCCGGTTCCCCTTTTCCTTCTCTCCCAAAGGAAGTCTAGTGGGACTTTTAAATTTTCCTTTCTTCTAATCGATGTCCTTCCTCTCTTTTCATTTTCCCAGGAATTGCGTAACAAAATTCAACACCGGGCTTTAAGATCAGTTCTTGGAGATTTGGCGCCCTTTTCCCCTCTCCCTTCCAAGAGGGTCGGAACACAAGTCTCCGAATGTAATGTTCCGTTATTCCTGTTCCCTTCTTCTTTTTTCCTCCATGCTTTTGTAGGGATTTTCCTCCCCTGCTCTGAGATTTGGACGCTTTGCCAAGAAAGCCCCCAAAAGCGAGCCGCTTCTCTTCACTGGTTCCCTTTCCCCTCCCCCCTTCCTAACTTACTATCCCAGATTTTTTTTATCTCCCCGTCGTGTTGTGGTCATACCTCGTTCCCATTTTTACCTCTGGACTCGAGGCACCGGCTTGGGGTCCTTCCCCTCTTTCCGCTGACCCCTTTAGCCACGGCTTTGCTAATGGCTCCCCCTAGTTCTAGAAATTTTCCGTGAAGTTTTCTGGTCAGTTTTTTTTTTTTTCTTCCTTCTATACGTTGTTGTGTTGAAGTATGTTTGTCTACTTTTTTCCCCCTCACTTCAAATTTAGGTTCCTCTTTCTCCTTCGCGAAAGCAGTTTGTCTTGTCCCCCTTAATTGATGCATGAAGGACTCCCCCCCTCCCCTTTGGATCCAGATGCCTCACGCTTGAGAGGAGTACTCCTTTTTTTTTCTTTTCGCATCTCTTTGATATGTTCAGGGCGAGTAAGGAACCCCTCTCTGGAGCAGAGTCCATGAATTTTCTCTCCCTCCCCTGTTTTTCTTGCAACGCGTGCGCTTCCCTCCCACCTTGCGACCCTCGACACCACCAAGCCCGTTTTATGTCCACACTAACTATCTTTCTTCCTATTCTTCCACCTGGGACGTTTACCGTTTTCATGATCCCCTCTCTTTTGTTTCACGTTCGCTTCCATTGCGCCCACACCTTCCCGAGTCCCCCCGGTCCGGGTCCAACCTCGCCTTGGTGTAGCAAGTTGTTAATCATCCCCTCCTTTCGAGCGGCATGCCGCTTACCTACCGGCAGCTTCCCCCCTCCCCCTGGTTCTTCCACTCCTGAGAATTCCTGTTGTCGTTTCAGGGGGGAAACGGAGCAGGGTGTTTTCCCAAACAACGCAGGCAGCGATTTCTTTTTTTTTTTCTTTATTTCTCATATTTCGTCCGCCGACTCTCTTTTATGACCCCTGATGTCTACTCCATTCTGCGTAAATCGTATCGATGCGGGCTGTCCATCACGATTTTGGCCTGCCCCCCCCTCTTTCCGGCCAAAGCTAACGAATGACCCCCCCATGCCAATGTCGCTTTTTTTTTTTTTTCTACTGTATTCTCGGATTGAAGCGGGAGTACATTGTATTTTTTCTCCTATCTCCGCGTCCCGTAGAGAAATGCCCGAACTTGTTTTCCCCCCTTTCCTAACTCGCGTCCGACTGCCTCCCCGTCCCTTTTTTGCCCTCGAATCCTTGTAAAGCCAAAAGCCGGATATCCCTCCTCTCCTCATATTTTCTTTTTTAGCCCATACTGATCCTTGCCCTTCCATCCTTCGGCCCTCATGACGATGAATGCTGCACTCTTTCACTTGCGTCCCAGTACGTATAGTTGCAATTCCGCGTGGGGACTCGGGTTGGCTTCTTTTTTTTTTGACCTTACGATCATTCCCCCACTTTCTAGTTCCCAGGTTTTCTATCCGTCCTCCCGGCTGTGCGGCCCAGGACACAGCTTGTAGGATTCTTTTATTTCCCTCGATGCCATGATCTTTCAGTCCCCCTCCCCCCCCGGCGTTTTCTTGAAAGCATTCCCTTGCGCTCCTCGCGACTCCCTGTCAACTTATAACTAATGTAGGTCCTTTTTTTTCCCATCCAACCTTTGTCGGACTTCCCACCCCAGCGTACATACATTCCTTTTTTTTGCCGATTGGATACTAGGACTCACCTTCTTCCCTTCTTTTTTTGGTGGGATATTGATAGGCGAGTGGGTCTCTCCCAAGGGCCGTTCGCAATTACCATACCTCTTCTTCCCCCTCTCTGACTTAACCAAATGATTCATTTGGGCGGTTTTTTTTCCCCCCTGTAAAAACGAATGTTTCCGGGTTGTGTGTTTTTGCCCCCCTTTCCTCGAACCGTACCTTTCCCTTCCTTAGCACGGTTTTCCCCCTTTCAGAGGTGCGCCTTTTCCTGGTTAAAGTTCCCCAAGAAACACTTTTCCAGGACCATCCTGTCTTTTTTTTATTCCGGGACGGGTGCCTGGAGCCGCTTTTCCCACCCAGCTTTCTCCCCGGAGATCTTTTTATGTTCTCTGACCGGACCACTTTCTCATCTGTCCCTCTCGCGGAGTCAATGTTTTCATCCTTTTTGTGAGCCGCCTTCCCCGATATCGCTCTTTTCCTCATTTTTTTTTCTCTCTATAAGGTGCCGGCACTTACTTTTAACCCTTTTTTTGATGCCCCAATTTCTCCTCTCTTTTCTTTCCTGTACAGGTGCTATTGCGTGTCTCGAACCTAACCCCCCCGAGTGTCTCACTTGGGACCTCTTGTTACTATGGCATCTTCCATCCTTCCCTTCTCTTCAATGACCACGTTTTGTCAGGACGTGTTGTAAGATTTTCAGGACGTCCTCCCTCCTACATTTCCCAATTTCCGTTCCGCTTTCCCTTGTCCTTTTCGATTCCTTGCTTTTTTTCCTGACCCACCACTCGGTCCGGCACATTAGTGGGACCTTTTCCTTTTATCAAAGCGACCGCATCATTTTTCCGGCAGGCCCTTTAGTAACTCAATCTTTTATGGGCAAATGTTCAATACCGGCCACCTGTTTTTCCTCAAACCCGTGTCATATCCCAGCCAACCCGCCGCCTTTTTTTCTCTCTCCCTGACCACATTAGACTTGGCTGGTGCTCTTTTCCATGTGTAAATTTTCTTTTCAAACCCCTTCACACCCTAAATTCTTCTCTTTTTCGGTTTTACGCGATGAAGGTCCCCCCTAAAGGAATTTGTCTTCCTCCGTCCCACTCCTTTCGTCCTGTGTTTCCTTCTATGCTGTCCCCCTCAAAACCATCTACACACTTTCATTTCTTGGTTCCGCTCAGCACAGGCCGGTAGAGCGCGCTCTGTCACCCCCCTGCATTTTCTCCTGAACGGCCTTTGTCCTATACTAAATACCGAACGTCCCATGCAGAACGCAAACCGCCCCAGATTTTTCCCCCCCCCCGACCTGAAGTTCACCTCCTCTTTTCCAGTCGTTTTATTAACTCTCTTCTTTTGCACTTTGCTGTCAGTTTCATTCGCAGGGACTTTGCCAGAGATATTTGAGGCGTTTTTTTCTCTCCGTTTTTGGGCCGTTGCAAGGACTTGTCCTGAACGTTCTGGCGTTCAAGTGGACTTTTATTCAACCGGGACCCCATTTCCTGCGTCCCGGTCTAGAAAGGCGAGGCCAGCTCGGAGATCCAACCACTACTTTTTCCCCCCCTTTCACTCATAGAAGCCAAGCGATTGCAGATTGAATTTTCTCTCTCTTTGTTCTCTCGCATGAACATCGTAGAGTTGGCACGACGCAACGGATGATTTTCTCTTTTTCCTTTTGTAAATTAGAAAGAGTGGGGTCCGTTCCCCCCTTCTCTCCGGGCCGGATTTCCAGGGTGTCAATATATTGGTCCCCCCCAAAGCACTTCCCCCGCTTCTTTCTTTTGCCCTAACCCTTAATTTTCCCCCCCCTTCCCCCTTAGCCCCCGACAAAAAAGGAATTCTTATTTTTCCCTTTTGAAGTGTTTGACTAGCGGGCGGAATTCCGCGGCCCCCCCCCCTTTGCCCTTGAATTTCGTCAAACACAGATTCTAACCCCGGGGCGTTTGTCTCCCTTTTCGGATTTGGCCAAGAGTTTTTCCTCCTCCCCTGAAAGCGTTTATGACTTTTCCAACGAGTACCTCCATTGTCCTTGCCTTCTCTCCTTTAGTAGTGTTCCCTCCAACCTCCTTTTTTTTCATAGACATTGCGGACATCGGATTTGACTTTTCCTCAACAAAGTCGATCATCTGATCTCCCCATTCCGCCTACTTCGCTTGACGTGCCACAGAGAATGTGAGCCCTCCCCCTCTTTCCCAAGCTTGACCCCATTAAATAGGGCCCCTCTCTCCCCCAGTGCTGGTACTTGCTCCGATTCCGATGCATCCCTTTTGCCCTTCTCATAGAGAAATTTGTGAGTGAGG
>Ga0179593_1414988_pt1 | contig 12743 bp, 10 predicted proteins | sample CZODoug2_1_08_16_FD_185931 | JGI IMG/M metagenome (GOLD analysis project Ga0179593, IMG submission 185931) | Vadose zone soil fungal communities from Angelo Coast Range Reserve, California, USA - CZODoug2_1_08_16fungal (PacBio error correction) | ecosystem: Environmental > Terrestrial > Soil >... | reverse complement strand
GAAGATTTTCTCCGAAGGTGAAGATTCTTGGTTTTCTTATATCTGATTCAACTTTTCTAATTGTTCGATTTACCCCTGATGAATAACTTATTTTTTCTTTAGCAGCGGGTCCAGACACCAGGCTCCCTGTCTTTTTCTTCTGAGTGTACATTTTTCGTTCGTGTTTGGATCGGTCCGTTTGCCGGTCCTCCCCGCTTTTTTGACAGATGAGAGCTGATGAGGCTAATTTTGTAGCCGAGCAAGGTCGATCACTGCTTTCGATTGACTAGCTGCGCAGCTTGTGTATTATTCCATGGCTTTCTTGAACTTCTCTCCTTCACAGGTCGGTACATTTCTCCCTTAATTACTCAGCACAGTCTTTGAAACATTTGTGTATCTATTTCCCCAAGGGGTAGTTTTCTGCCTTGTCCTTTTTTACATCTGAAACAGAAAACGATGATGCTCTTTCGACGGTCCGTTTATCGCCTGTCCCTTTTTTTTTTTATTTGCTCTTTTTTTGGCCAACGTGAGCAGCCCCGGCTGTTGCGCTGGAGGGGCTTTCGTTCCTCTTCCTCCCTCCCCGGAGGCCGGATCGGTCTCGGTGTTCCTTCGTTCATACCCTTTCTGAAAGAGTCTCCCGAGTCCTTTTGTCTTCGAGATCGTCCCCGAATGACGTGGCTACCTAATCCGCCTGAATAGCCTGAACTGCCGCCGTTGTTCGGCGACCCCTCTTTTATTGGCGGTGCCTTTTTTTTTCTCGTTTCAATTGTTTCGCACCGGCTGCGTTGACCCGGCTGTCGTCTGGTCCTCCATTATCGCCCCAGAGTCCCCTTCCCCATTCCTGACGCGGTAGAAGCTTTCAGTGTCTAATCTCATGACAGCATTAAGTCGGGGCCCCCAGCTCCCTTCTTTATGCCGAGACGGCACCCGATGCGCTTGACCATACCCGATTCCGAGGCAGGTTCCGAAGCCCCGTAAGCATGGTAAGGCTTTTACTTTTCGATCGGGTATATCCGAGTACCGTCCTTTTGTTATAGCAACTACGAGTTCCTGGCAGTCTTCTCTCAGCCTCTCTATTCCGTTTTCTTCCAAACTCTTCTGGCCTCCTAAAGAAAGGTCCAGCCCTCATCGTGGAGTTTTTTTGTATTCCCAGGAAGCCTGAAGTTGCATCCGTTCCCACCGTTGTTCTTCCAAAAATTGGTCGTTTTTTTTAATCAGGTTTTTCAAATGCCCGTACGACCGTTGAGAGAGTCCGAGGATAGCCGTATTTCTTGACCCGTCATCCGAACCTCTCCCCGAAGACCACCCTTTCCGTTTTTAAAACCTTTTATCGATAGTTGTAAAGGCCCGTTCTCCGGTACAAAGTACAGGTCTGAAGGATTTTTTCCCCCTTTTCCTTTTTTGAAACCTTTCCCCCTATGCCGTCTCGACTCGCTGGAGACTGCGGGTGTAGCCGAGCCGCGCATTCAGTGGTCTTCGAGCCAGAATGACGACTTCCCTCTTAAACCCAGCAGGACCCGTTGTCGGTGTTGCCTACTCCATAGAAGACGATCTCGTAGCCGTAACGAGACCACGATGCCGTCTATTGGAAGAGGCATTTTATCGCTTACTCCTTACCCCGAAATAAGCCAGTGACCGTGCCCAGCATTGTGATTTCTAAGGTTTTTCCTCCAGACAGTCTCGGCCTCCTCGCGTGCCTTTTTCTAACAACGGCTATATATTCCTCCCCGGAATTTGGGTTTCTTTTCCCGAGCGTTACTGCGCCATAGGCGCGTCACCTAAACAACGAAGATCTCAAAGGGATCAACTACTCATGCGCGTATGCCGAGAATCCCCCCTCTACCTTTGAATGCACCCTCTGCCCACACACCTCCCTGTATGATCGCGGCAAACTGAGCTTCAATGCGCCAGGACTATTGCAGCGCCTTGAAGAACCCGAATGACAGTTTCTCCGCTGACCCAACCTGATGCATGATAGAACGTCCCCTCTGTACCTCTTTGATTTTGTGAAGGGGACAGAACGGTGCCATATTTAAGTGATCAGACCTGCCACATTGAAACCCCCCCCTCAGACTTTTTTTCCTCCGCGGCCACGACCACCCCCCCCCCCCCCACCCCCCACCCCGCCTTTCCCCCTTTTTGCATGCGACAGTCCCTACCAGTGGCCACGTACCTCTAACGAAGTTATTTTGTAGGCTGTCTGTGTTTTTGGACTTTCTTGGGCACCTCGAAAGCACTAACACTGGAGGACCAGCAGACTCCCCGGAACTTTGGCGCCTTCCTCCTGCCACTAGCGCTGCTTGGCCTCCCCTCATCCGCACACCCAGGGCACCCAGAACTCCCCTTTCTAACCCTTTGGCACTCCATGTGGGTCATCTCTTCCGAATTGAAATGAATTTTCCCTCCCCTTGTGACTAAGCTCTTTGCCGCACCTCCGATCCACCAGGACTGACCTGCGCTATCCTCTCTCTATTTTTTTCCTCTCAGTTTGTAGACGAGGAATTTTTGGCTCCTTTCCCTGTGGATTGTTACACCCCGTGTACGTCCACTTCTGTTTCCCCCTCCCTGACCCCCCACTTCTGAACCTCGGATTGGGGGCTCAGTTAATTTTACCTCTTTGCAGGATTTCGTGATTCGAGTTTTTTTCATGTTACGAAAGTCCCCCGAGTGTCTCGGATAGAGCGTTCTTCCTAGGCAAATATCTCTTTGCTCCTCTCGGGATTCTCTTAAACACCGACCCGCCAAGGTGCCGTTTTCGTGGCCGGCCACAGTTTTCGGGCCTGGCGTCGCCCGTCGATTTCGTTGCTCCTTTTCTAGTAGTTCGAGGGTTTGTGTAATCTTACCATGATGGGAGGGCGTCCCCTGACCCATCACCGAATGCGACCGAGGCTCTCATATGATTTTCGAGGACGACTTTTTCAGTCTTTCTTTTTCTGGATATCCTGTCGCCTGCATTTCTTTTAGTACGAGCCCTGTTTCTATGGTCTGGGCGTTTTTAATTAAGTTTTCCTTTTTTCTTTTTCTATTATACTCCCGTCACGATTTTTTTCCGATCTTTTCGACCCCCCTTTTTGCTTCTGCGGTTTGGTGCTTGAAGAGACATGTTCCCCTCTCCGAACCCGCGCCCACAAAGGCGGGGTGCCTCTATCGCAATCAGTTTTTTCTCCCGGCAAAGTCTCTCTACTCGCTGGCCTCTGACATTTCATCTCCCAAAGGTTTTGTTTTCTACGATTTGCTCTGTTGCTTATGTCGATTGTTCTAACTCTTTCATGTCCTCTTTACCCTGACTTTTTCCGCGGGCTCGGTGCCTTTGTTTTGGTCTCGAGCCGCGGAATCGTAGTTCGTTAGGTCGGTCCCCAATTGTTCAAAAGGGCTGCTGTTGGGTGTTCGCGGCTGTCATTCTTGGATAGGAATAAACCTTCCGCCTCCCCCTTCGCACCGACCAAGATAGCCCTGCAGATTTCGAGCTTCGGCGAATGGGTAAGGTGCTGAGGTGTCCTGTTGAACTTACAGTAAAGGACTGCGTTCGAGGCCTAGCCCCTTTCTGGTCATTTACGAACGAGGCGCTCCGTTTTGTTAATGGCGTTCTGGAGATCCCCCCTTCTGGAGCTGGATTTCTCTGCGCTTTCTTTCTCAACGGGCGCGTATCTCTAACGGATGACTGCTCACTTTCTTTGCCGGCGTCCGCAACTGTTTTTTACTCTGCTCTGGACCCTCCCAAATTGGTGTTGGACCAAACCACGTTTTGGAACGTTCTTCACCCCTGACACATTGTTGGCCCCTTTCCGCCTATTAGGTTTTGCGGCTTTACACTCGGTCTGCCGTTTCGAGCGCGCTGCCCGTCTTCCACCCTTAGAGGTTTACGGCGCCGCTCCTAAGTTTTACCACGTGACTTGAATCGACTTTGACCCCTCTTGACGCTTGACGTCGGCGGGAATCAACCCCCCGAGTTCTACTTTCCATTCCCTTATCCATTTCTCCCTGTTACCCGATGCTAGGATACCTCTTAATTTTCTTAGCGTGCACGTTTGCCTTAATCCCTCTTTCCCGAAGTAATTTCCAGCCCCTGGACGATCTTCCGTTGCGTTCCTTACGCCATGTGAGCGTATCCGAGCACGTTTCTGGTGTGATTGCCGGTGGTTATGCTACCATTGCGCATCTGTAGAAGTGACGTTGCTGGCCTCGTGACCGCTCAACAAGGAAAACCTCACCCAACTTGTCCCAGTTCAAAATCACGGCTTCTTCCCCCTGGTTTTGCCGTATTTTCTCTCCCTCAGTTCATTTTCTGCGTTTTCGTCATCTTCGAATAGGATTGCCTTTTTCTTTGGCGCTTTATACCTCTTCTCGCATCCCTTTTGCGGACACTCTCCGTCTCCCCGGTCCCCGTTCGGATGCCCTTACTAGCCACCGCCGCACACTTGATGCGACCCCATTTTGTCCCTTCATTCGCAATCGGAAATTCCTTTTCCCGAGACGAGCTCTGAAATCTCTTTGCTCTAGTTATGGAGAGACCCCATTGAAGCCTGCTTTTCCCGGCAAGACCATTTCTTCGAGGCACCAGCCTGGCTTTAGGATCTGTTAGTATTCCTTTCCTTTCGCATGCTTTTCCGGAGCCTTCGAATTTCCAACTGTCCCGGCCGCGCCTTTTCCTTCAATCACACGGCCATGTTTCGTTGATTGCCATCGTCCTCCTTAAATTTTTTAATCCTTGCGTGCTACCACCCTTCTTCATGCTCATTCCCCTAAGTAGGCTCCCATCTTCTTAACATCACTCAGCGCACATTACCCCTACTAACTCGCTTCCTGGGAAAAGAATGTGTTCTACCAGATTGCTTCCCCCCATACCCCCCCCCTTGTGGAACATTTTGCAGCATTTTTTAAAGTATTAACAACTCTCCATTTTCCGATTCCTCTGGCCGTAGTTGGACACGGTCTTCCCGACTCCAATTCTCTTATATTTTAATCCTTTCCCTCTTTTTTTGGTTTGTCTCTCCGTTTCCCGGATCTAGGCATTTTCTCTTCCGTGAATTGTTTCCTGTCAGACTTTACCCCCCCCATGTCCCCCCATTTTCCAACCCGTTGGTTTATTCTTAGAGGTCCAATTACACCAGTGCGTTTTCTCCGTTCGGGATTTTTTCTGTTTGAGAGTTTTTTTGGGCCCCTTCCCTTGACTGTTACTACCGGATTAATTTGGCCCCCCCTCAGTTGTAGCTTAAAGTATTCGTCAATTACTGATCCTTTTGCACTCTCGTATCCCCATGGGCTCTTCCTTCGATGTGACATTTTCTTCTCCTCCTTTTCGAAATGCTCAGTCAATACTCTCCCTTAGTCCCCAAGAAGTCTTTGCCTCGATCAAGTTGGTCCCTTTTTTTCGCGCCTTCTACCAAGGACGATTCAGAGATCTTAGCAGGTCTTTATTCTTCATGTCTTTTTTATTGAGAAGTTCCCCAGCATCAGGACCCCCCAGATGCTGCCTCTTTTTTTTTTTTTTTTGTTTTTTTTTTTTTTTTTTTTTTTTTATTTTTTTGTGTGGCGGCTTTGAGTTTTTTCCCTCGTCTTCCTCTGTCTCGAGAAAGATGTTCGGGGGTTCACTACCCCGCGGTTTTAAAGCTTCCGGATCCCGAGCAGGTCAGACCTTCGGATCAGATCGGAGCCCTGCGCCAGGACGGCTTACCTAAATAAGCACTCCTACTTCCTTTCCTCGAAGTTGAGAAATGTTTATTCACCCGCCTGCTATTGAGGTATGTCCTGTTTTTCGATACAGTTCAATTCCCCGGAAACCTTATTTGAGGCGGCTTTTTCCCGCGCCCCCTTCCCCCCCCCTTACCCCATCTGAAGGTACAGGCTCTTAGGCCTGTCAGTTTCCCCTATTATCAGTGCGAAAAGAACCCGGTTCTCTTCGCGTGACCGTCCTATTCCGCTCCTGCACGCTGTTCACTTCCTTAAGCTCAACCTCTTTCCGAGCCGTTTGCAAGCTTTCCGAAATTTACTCTCTTTCTTAATAGGAATCTGTTTTGTCCTTTCGCCGCAGAGTCAAACCGTCAGTTTATCGCCGTCCTATTTACAAATTACAGTTCTAGTCCTTTTTCGATCCTGCCCTGCCCGTGCCCTTCTTGTTGCGTAAACTTTCCGCTCTTCGGCCCGCCTCCAAACAGCATATTCAACTTGCCCACGCCGCCTTTGGATTTTTCGTACTCCCTAAGGATCCTTGAGACCTTGCCCCTACTTGCCAACTGGATTCCATCCTCATCCTTTGGTCCACGACAATTTGAGTACAAGCGGCCACACGACCCCGTGAGCCGTGGTTGAGTTTGGCTCCCCTCCTGAACGTTCATTACGCCCAGCAGATCCCCGAACGTCATCGCCTCGCCCTCGCCAATGTATAGCGTCGGTAAGTTTTCCCGAAAGTTTTCTGTAAAACTCCTCCTTTCGTTCCAACGGTAGGACGGTCTTTCCATGAACCTCATTCTTTCTTTTTCCCCAGCTCCCTCGAAATGAAGAAGCAGCCGCCTTCTTTGCCCTCGGCGTTTCCGCTTTAAGTGTTTCGAGCCATCACTGACTCGCCGGACACCCCGTCACCAAATGCCATTTTTTAAGTGTTTGGGGCTGACCTCCTCGCCTGCCTATGCTTTCGTCTCGCGCCTGAATACCTTCCAGACAACATACCACTCTGTTGTCGCCCCCTCCGCGCGCAGTCGGGTACCATTTGCCCCCTGCTGCATGGTCCCTCCACGTCCGGATTTAACCTCCCTCAGAAAGCGACTCTTGTCAGCCTTTGCTTCTTCCTGAAGTCCTTTTTCCCTTCGCGTCTTACTAGCGTGCCTGTTTTGAGAACAACGCGTCGTCTTCTAACCCCGTCTTGTTGCCTCGAGGAGTGTTCCTCTTCGCCAGGCCGCTACCACGGAACCTCAAACGGTTTTTCTAACGATCCGGATGTGATGCTTTCTTAGATATCGCTTCCACGAGATGCTGTCCACACGTTGCCGCGTGCAGGACCCCCATCCCCCCCGGTATGATCCGTTGTTACCGAGAGGCATCTGATTTCCTGACATCCGCAGCTTCTATCCTCCTTTCCCCCCTTCGATGAAGGTTTAGACCCGAGAACCTTTCGCATTCCCCGTTCTCATGATTGTCCTGCCCATCACTCATTTTTCACTTGATTTCCCTCACGGCCCGCCCAAAACACCTTTTTTTTGAAATTACGAAGAAAAGCGGCAACTCCGAGCCCTGTTAGAAGACTGGGCGCTCCCCTTCCCACAACCGGCCCCTACTCTCCCCTTTCTTTCTGCGTTTGGTCGACACTGACGCACGATCACGGTTTCATTCAGGCCGAGACCAATTTCTTCGAATACTCTACCCGGCCCTCTCTACGCGGGACACCTGACCCAGACCACAGCCCCAGATCTCTCCGAAGAAGGATAACTGTTCCCTTGGATAGAGTTGCCTTCATTGTTTCAGTTCTGTTTCGTACCCTCTTTCGCAGAGAGGTTGTGCACTTAGCCCATGCGCAAAGATGATCCTCGCCGTCCACCCCTATTCCCTACCCCTTTCCCTTTTTTGTTCTTTTAGAGATGAATCCTCTATTATCCAGGAATTGGGGCGTGCTTGCTTCACCAATAGAGTTCCCACTAAGTGTTCTTTACCCTTTGACTCCTTCCTTCTGGTCTGTCCCCATCGTCGTTCGCGGTTTCGCAGTCGATGGTGGTGGGTTTCTTAGGGTCCGCTCCGTAGGGTCTGCCCTCCCCTGTAATCCTTTCCTTTCGAGTCGATGGTTTAACCCTTGATCTTGGCTTTCTTCGTTCCACACCGTTCATCCTCCTCCCTCACTGGTATCCTTGGACGCTTTTATTAGTCCTGGTCAGGGCACGTCCGTTGTCTTTGCCCCGCGGCTTTCTTTTTCTTATGGTCTTTTGTGGAAGGCCTTCGGGGTACTCAGCCGGTTGATCATTTCTTCCCCTGACAAGGATCCTCCACCTCTGCGTCGATGGATCTTTCCGTCCCTTCATATGCCTGTCGCCGGCGATCTTTTCTTACCGAGTTTTTCGAAGTGATTATCTCCTTTCGCAGTTACTCTTCTACCCTTTATATTTCGGCAGCGGTAGGGTGCCCTTACCCTCTCGCGATCTGTTGATCTCTGCTTATTTTCTCTCATCTCGAGCGTTCACGATCCAGTTTTTTCTTCTGGCGTTTGCTGTTTTCTATGGCGCCCCCGCGACCCGTACCTCCCTCCCGCTCACCACAACAGGCCTTGCTGCCTATATACTATAGATTCCCAACCTAGTCCTTCGCGATCTCGCTGGTCTCGTTACCTTTCACTCGCCCAAAGGATGGCTCACGCTTTTCCCCGGGATGCTTCGATGTGCTCATCGTTAATTCCCCCTCGTTGGTTTGCCGATCACCCCTTTTCTCAGTTTCCGCCATCCTTCCGACTTTTTGAATAGTTTGCTCTGGAGGATCTCCTCTGTGCTATGCGGTTCCTCCACCCCCCCACCCGTCTTCAACGTGTAGGACGGCGTAAGGATTATCTGATCCCCCGTCCGCCAGTTCCTGCGCCGTCCCGGCTACGCCACCTCCCCTTTTTTCTCGCTTCTTCGTCTCTTTTACTTGGCGTTATGCATCCCATACAGTGATTGCTTCCCCTGCTTGTTTTTACAGGATAAGGCTTGTCCCCTCTTACCCTAACGCGCGCGACCGGTTTGCGCTGGGCATTTCCCTGATGGGCTGAGTGGTCAGCCCTGATTTTTTTCTCCATGTCTTCATCCCATACCTCCTTCCTCCTGATCCCTTTTTCTTCCCATGTTCTGCCTTGTTGGGATCCTCCCCCCACTTTTGCGCACGCGGTTGGCACTTTTCTTCAAACTGATATGTTTCTTACGCCCTCCCCGCCGTGTGAGTCCTGTTCCTTTTTACGACGATGCCAATTCCGCCAACTGCATCGCCGCATTGCTTCAATGCCCTGACCCTTTCCGGACATCCTACGAATGCTCCCCGTTTCACCGTCTTCCGTCGTTTACTCCACCGTGTCCACAGCCCCAGCCCAGATTCCATTGTTCTACCTTTCGTTCTTAGTGATTCTAGCATTTCCTTTAAGGTCACTTTCTCTATCTTCGCCGTCATAGCGTTTAGTAATCATGCCTTTGGACGTTTCCTTATCGACCGTCGGTCCCTGACCTTCTTTACCTCCTTTTTTTTGAGGGATCTTTTCTTTTGTCTTTTTCTGGTTTCTGTACCAGAGAAGTGTTCCGTTTTCCGGTGCCTCGTCTTCTCGGAAAGTCATCCCCTCAATAAAAGATGGCCCCTTTCCCCCCCTTCCTTCTTTGCCGTTCAGTTGTTATAGCGTTCGGATTTTCGTTCTTTTGTCCCCCCGCCTCTCGTTCTCCTCCTCTCTAGGATCTACCTTTCCCTCCTCTTTGATGATGGGATGTTTCTCGTCCGGTCGGACACTATCCGATCCGTTCCCCAGTCTTTCCTTGACTAGCTAGTTCCTGCCACTGAACTCTCCATCCTAATGAGCAATTGGTGACTTGGAAATTCTTCATAGGTGACCCATTCATCTCTTTCCCGCTCAGCGAACTGCGCTCCCGTCGCTTTTGCAACTCTCCTCCACTTCCCCGACAATTACAGAGGCTTTTGTCTCCCTCATTGAGAGTTTCATGACCTTTAGCTTTTTGCTCACCGGGGCCGTCGAGTCTCACAGACTGACTTGCCCCCAATTCTTTCTTCCCTCCTTTCCTTGCGCGCGAGTGCCATCCTTAGTGATGCGAATACCTTTAAGCTATAATTGCGTTGACTAATCCAGGAGTCTTTACATTCTTTCTTCCAGGCTCAAGTCCCGGGTACTACAACTTCTCCCCCCCACAAATCGTTTGACTAACTCGAGCTCCCTTTCACAGCATTCCTGTTACAGGAACTTTTTTGTTTTTTGTGGCAACTGAGGTTTTTCGATGTTTTTTTTGGTAAAGTCTTGCACACTTTATCCCTCTTCGGCCCTCGTCCCATGAAAGGTTTGACCTGGAACAGGAGGTGAAGCTCCTCTTTCCTCCTCCCTTGTTTCGATTGCCTCGCCCATTCCTCTCTGGCCTGTTCGCGTCCCGCCCGTCCAACAATTGTTTTGACCCTTTACCCCACCATGCTGCCTCCTTGACGATTTGTACATCCCTTTTTCAGACCCCCTGTCGTTGCCCTTCGTATCTCTGCTACCTTTTTTGCTCCCTTTTTGTTGGGGATCTTCCTTCTTTTTTGATAGCCCTCTTGGCCGGACAGATGATTCCCTTGCCGTTCCTGCCCGTTTGAAGCCCCGTGTCCTTTGCATGTACACCGAACTGCTGTTCCCTTCCCCTTTTGCTGCGACATGGCTCGGCCGCCCCTGGGCAACCTTTTCCTCGGCCCGGGGCTGCACTTCTTTCATTCCAGGCATACGATAGTTTAATCCTGGGCCCCCTCCTCTCACCCATGGCGTTCTTAGTCCCTTTGCTTCCCAATTACAATCCCCTCTTTTTGTTGCCCCTCTCCGCTGACAGGTATCGCTCTTTTAGTTTGTTTTCCGCCCCGTTCGAGAAAGATGTTTCTTGGCGCGTTTTTGATTGCCCCTGTTCCTCTGCATCCTCGGTTTTCTTCTATTTTCTGTGTAGCTGCTCGTCGATAGTGGTCGGGTAGAACCTCGCCAGGATCGAGCCCCGTTTCCCGAGGCCTCTGTATGAGTCGAATACCGCTCCAGCACTCCGCCGTCCCGACGCTCGGCCCGTCCGGTATTTTGAACTTACTGCGTTTATGTTTTTATTTCACGTTTTTCCGCTCCCTTTTTTTCCGTTGGAAAGCCCTGGCGAGCCGGATCGCTGTCACCTCCCTACTCCGCCCACCTCACCCCCCTCCCGCATGATTGTACAGCGTTCGGTGCTGTCAGTGCCCCCCCCTCACATGTCGTCTCAGGTTAACGCCTTCATTTTATCTTGTCCCGCCTCTTTGAAGGCGGACTCCCCTCCGCCGGCCGCTTCCCGCATTCCTAGCTACCTATGCGAGCAGATTCACTCCTCCCGCCAATTGTACTGCAATGCAGACCCCCCTTTTTTGACGCCCTCTCTGGAGTCTTTTTCCCCCCACCCGTTCCCCAAAGCAGCCGCCGTTCCCCCCTTTTGATTCCCCTGCACCCAGGTGTCTTCCGCACGAGCCCTGAGGCCTATGCAGTGGACGTAACAGAGAGTTCCCCGTCAGCCAGCGACCGAATACGAACAGCACGCCAGCCAGCCCCCCCCCGACACACACTTCCTTTGGAGTCTGCTTGCAATTGCCCCTCTGGGTCGGCCAAAACACACCCTGCGATCCTTTCCCAGCAGCCACAACGGCCGACACACATGCACAGAAAAGAGCAGCACACTTTTTCTCGATCTTGCCAGTACTTTTTAGACGTGACGCTGAGACCCCCCCTTCCCGCAGACCCCCGTCTTATCGCCATCTGAAAGTGAAGATGCACCCTGTATCAGCTACCCCCCCCGGTAACTCCCCCCTTTCTTTTGTCCCCCCACCCCCCTCCGTTTTCTTCACTTGACCTGATTCCACTACCACCAGATGCTTTCCTCCGCCGCTCCGAATCGAGCCCCCGGCGCTTTTTTTTTGGCGTTTTTCTCGTCTCTTCTCCTCCCCAGTTTTTCCCTTCCTCCCTCTCCCTCCCCCCACCCCGCGACGGCCAAGCCCCTCTACACCCCCAGTCAGCCCCAGTTGAGATCCTCGTGTGGTGGCCGACACCAGAACTCGCCGCCCCTACTTTCGCTGCCCCGCCGCCTCCTCAGCCCCCCGATTTCCCGGACCGGTTTTCAAAGACTCCCAGACCCAGGAAAAGAGATCGGCACCCCCCCCCTCCCCCCCCCCCTGGAACCCCTACAACCCCCCGCTGACACAACATAGCCAGCGCAATCTTTATCCTCTTGTACTGAGTGCGACCGTTCACGCTGAGCGCGCTCCTTTTTAGTTTTTCTACACACAGATCGATATCGGTCCGACCACGGAATTTTTCTTTCCGCGGCGTAGGTTCCTTCGTCCTGCCTGAATCTTACTCCGTAAGCACCAAGAATGATTCCCCGTTTCCCGAAGATCTCCGATGCGTTCGCTCTCCCGCGATTTCACCCCCAGAGACGATAGGTTCCAGGACCCAGAAGAGGTTTGCGTTGACCCCACTCTTTCACTGGTTCTGTCTCGCGGCCTTAAATTTTGATGCCCCCTTTTTTTTTTTGCCTTCCGTCTTTGCCTTCATCCCGCTGCATCAGCTTTTCCCCTCTTCATCTTGAGACCCGCGTCCCCTCGGTAGAATTAGTTGACCTCTTTGCAGTTGCAGTGGGCGCCCCGTATTACAGAATGTCGGCTTACCTATGAATCTCACCCCCACGCCATACAACCTCCCCAGCCGGCCCGACAGAAGTTCCCCCCTCGACGGAGCTTGAAAGGAAAAGAAGCAACTCTTTAGCCAACTGAAGTTTCTAGTACCCTACTTCACGCTCTAGGTTTGTTATTCAAAAGTCACCAAGGAAAGATTCTCCCCCTTTTTCCCCAATCCCGACTTCCTCCGCGCTCCGGTATGCGTCCCGGCTCGCCGCACCCTCGTCGTCTTGCCTTGCACCTCCTGGTCTGACTGCACACCCCCCTTCAAGTACCATCAGTCCCGCGATAATGGAACCAATTTTGTCCTTTTTTTTCCCACCTGTGTTCCCCCTCCCTTTGCAGTCATGTACGACCTTGCTTGCCTCCTCTTTTTGTGCCCCCGCCATCGCCCC
>Ga0179593_1351833_pt1 | contig 12743 bp, 6 predicted proteins | sample CZODoug2_1_08_16_FD_185931 | JGI IMG/M metagenome (GOLD analysis project Ga0179593, IMG submission 185931) | Vadose zone soil fungal communities from Angelo Coast Range Reserve, California, USA - CZODoug2_1_08_16fungal (PacBio error correction) | ecosystem: Environmental > Terrestrial > Soil >... | reverse complement strand
TGAGATAGGAAGATCAAGAGGAAAGAACCACCAGGTGACCGTTACCAAGTCTGACGTGCCTTACTTCTCTTACCCCATCGGTCCAATTCTCGTACCAGAAGATAAACCTAGAGTGCCAGCCCACCGCTGATTTGTCCCTCGATAGGTGTCTACCATGTCGAAGTGTTACCCCGGGTACGAGGTTGAAGTTACCCCTACGAGCCGATGGGAGGTTAGTTTTTTGCCGAGTTCACCTTTGTACGACTCCTTTCCCTTTCTCTGAACTTTTCCGCCGTTTAGAGCTGTATCGTACCGTTTTTCCCATTTCATCCTTTTATGTAAACTACTTGAGGCGTGACGACCTCCCCGGCCACCTTCCGGATCTCAGGACGCTTGTGTGGAGCTGGACCTAGATTTTAATCTGCAATACATTTTTAAAGAAATTAGGGTCCGCCCCCCCTTCTCCTAAAGGTCATCTTTCTGACATTTCTTGCCTCCACTTTGTGCAGAGTAGATGGGCACCCGGAGTGAACTCTCCCCCCTTTGCCGATGCAGTGGTTAGGCACGAGGGTTTTACAACCTGGTTGCCTTCGGTCGTTTTTTATAACACAAGCTGGTCGCGGCCGCTGGTCTCCTTGAACAATTGGTTGAGCTAGATCATGCGCGTTGGCGAGCCACGACCCCTCCCTTTCCAGGGCCTCCTGGCTGAGAGACCCTTAGTTTCCTCCTGTTCTCCTTCACCTCCGCAGCCGCCTCGGAACGGCACGGTCGCCTGTTGATATCGCCTGTTTGCAACCTTAAGTACGACCGAGGATGCAGAACCCATTATTCTATGCTTGGCTTTTGACGCTGTGGGAAAAAACCTCTGGAGAGTTCCTTTCGAGTTCCATCAAGTCGAGAATTATAGTTTCTGTCTCGCCACGTCCCGCCCCCCCGAACACCGTGCTCCGCTTGTCCTTCTTTCCCCCTCCCAACCCAGCTTTATAGGTTAAGTCCGTTGACGGGTCTTGCCGGCTTTTTCCTTCGCACTCGCTTTTAAAGGGCCTCTAGTAGTTTTCCCCCGAGGAGTTCTTTTTCAGGATACTCTGGGATCGTGACGACGATTTTTCGGGGTGTCCTCCCCGTGCCGTCCATACGGAACATTTGGGAGCTCGGCCCTCTGTTTTTCGATCGAAGGGCCGACTCTTTTCCTCCTCCTAATGTGGTTTTTTCAGATCATGTGCCCAACGATCAGGCGAGTAAGTATGTGACCCAGTTTCTCCCAAGGGTTAAGGCTAACTCCTGAGTCGTCCGTCGTCTCTCTTCCCACTTTTAGTTTACGTGCCGATTTTTATCCTTTCTACGCCACGGTTACGAATCCTGAGATTGGGCCTCTGGGGGAGACCCAATCTTTCGAGGAAAGCCGGAACGCATAAGCAGCTGCCCGGGTGTTCACCTTCAGCGAGTGGTGTGGTCAGGGGCACGAAAGCTTTCTCATGCCTTGCGGGTTTACCCTGAGACCTTGTGCCCTTTGCCCGCGAATTACGAGGACCCTCCCTTCTGCGTCATGTGTGCCCAGTTAATCTTCACGGATTGCGGGTGGTTTTCGTGCTCCTTCCGCCCCGTTTGCGCCGCACAGTGGCCCGTTTGATCGTCCTATTGTGACCAACAACCGAGCGGATTCTCGCCGTCGAAAATTTCTGCCTTTGTACCCGAGTAGGCCGCGCCTTCATTCCAGTCACGGAGGGAAGGATCGGTGTCTAGATATAACCTTATGTCATAGTGCGAGGATACCAACCGTGATCATATTGTTTAGTCTACATCTCTCTCGACAGAAAGAAGATCCCACTGATTTCCGTTGATCCGCAAAGGTGTTTTCCCCCCAACGTTGTTGACCCACCGTAGGAAAGCAGCGTCATTCATGGGTTAGGTTCGTTTTTTCCTCTTACGGTGGCGTGCCTAATCTTTCCGGAAAGGAGAAGTCCTTAGGCTAACGTCTGACCCTTCCCCCCTCATTCGAACAATTCCCCGTTGAACAGCTCAAACACGTCCAAATTAGTCTCCATCTTCCTCTCTCTTGGTCTTTTCTGGCGTGTGACACGCGCAGGTGACAAGATAGGATATACCATTACTTCTACGGCGGCCTTCTTGCGCGCACTTCGGGGTACGCGGCGATGGCCGCGGACCCCCTTACCCACGCCCCAGATCGTTTTGGCCGCAAGTTACCGTTGCCGGAACCTCCTAGCCGCCGTACTTTGCCACGATAGATATATGAGGTGTTTAGATTCCCGCCCTTTGATCGGCTCGGTGGTGGTTGAGGCACGAACCTCTTTTTTCAGGCCCGATTGTGTATTCAAGGTTACGACCTTTGATTTCCTCCCTTCTCCTCCTTAAAAATTTTTTAGAGTGTATTGGATTTTTTTTCCTTAGCTCAGCGCAGATGACCCCGTACTTTGACCTTCCGAAGTTCTCTACTTGTCGTAGTCCCTCGCTCGAACACCCCCGTGACCCCCCCCATCCCGAGTGCCGAACACGCTGATAGATCGTTTCCATTCTTCGTGAATGGTTAAGGTAAGTGCACGTTCTTATTCTCCGATCTGTTCGGGGTTTTTCTTTTAGTCGGCCATTCGCTTACTTTGAAGTGAATAGCTCTTTCTTCTGATTCACCTTGTCCCGTGATTATGTTCAACTCGAGTCCCCCAGCAGCCCGAACCTACCGCGCGGCGTGACCGTATAGGGGGGTTTTGCGCGGAATCTCCTTTTTTTAATTTAGACCATATTTAGAAGAACCTTCGTTTTTCCGTACTCGTACCTTTAAGCATTTTTTTACAGAGCGATGCGGTCCCTCCTTTTCCCAATTTTAGGACCTTAGCACTGTGGTTCGCAGACTAGGACCCCTTTTGATCCCATGGGCCCATCATTTGAGCTACAACACTGGTATCTCCTGTATTTCTTAGCGGTCCCCTGCGGGTTCCGAGTCCCCGCTTACCCCGAGCTTTTTTTTTACCAAGACGCCGGTGACCCCTCCCCCGTTTTGATCGCGGTCTCTTAATCCTCGGGAAGCCATCAAGCCCCGGACGCGTTAAAGACGACCTTCATTCCCCACAGCGGAGAGTTAAGAATCTGGCTTTGGCCCCCGGCATGCGGTCATTTCCCCCCGATCCCGGTCCTTCTTAGGGTAGGGCTGCGCTTTTACGCGACACCCCCCCCTCTCAGTGAGAGCCAGTAGATCCACGAGATTCTTCCTCGTTTCTTTATCGCCATCATTCTGTTGAGCAAACATTTCCTTTCCATTAGCAGATTCGAACAAATCCAAAACTGAGGTATCTGGTTGATTCGGGGGCCGATGAGAGTCGACTCGCCCACTTCGTTTAGAGAAAATCCCCAGCGACTAGTTTCAAAGCTCGTCGGCGGGCCTTCCCGTTAGACGTAGTGAGGCTTGACCGAGCTTTTCGGGGTACTTTAGAATAATATTTGATTAAATTTGTTCTCCCTTGTCCCGCTAGTAGAAACGCCTTGTTTGACCTACTTTTTAATTTTGTTTTTAGTATATATTTCACAAGTTTACAGGAGGCGGCAAAGGTTTAGAGTTCATAAGGTTCCATCTTTTTTAGTCTCCCGATTGTTTTAGAGGCCGGACTTGATTCCAGTTAACCAGCGCTTTCTCAGAAGGAGAAGTAGTCCTTTTCCACGGGGTGGACGAGGCTGGGTTTTTGAAACCTTTGTGCCATTGGGGATTTTCCGAGTTGACCCCTACTCTTGCGATTTGTTTCCTTGAAAGCCCAGGAAAGACGATAAATCTCCCTGGCTTTGCCTTCCAGGGGGCAGACCCTTTCTGAGAGATTGGGTCCTTCGCAGAAGGTGAGAGTGGAAGTCTAACCAGACCCTCCCCGACGCAGTGCGCATGAACGACTCCCTACTCGCTGGCCGGTCTTGCAACGGCGGTCCCAGCCTAGCCTCCGGTTTTCATATCGGGAATACCAAGAACTTTTTTAGTTCCCCCAAAGCTGCGATGATATAGCATCATGGTCTTCTTTTGAATGCCCTCTTCTGCGGTTCACGATTCTGACCCGTGCTCTCCCCGTTAGATCGACCCCGTTTTCCCCCTTCCCAGGGCCCCTGTGGCTCGCTGCCCACTTCTCGAGCTCCGAGCCACTCGTTCGCCTCCCTTCCCGCCGGCTCAAACAGTTGTCATTCTCGTCCTCTCCTGGTGCCCACCCTTTTTGGCTCCCCAGGCATTAACTGCAGGTATGTCCTTGGGGCTGAACGAACTTGTTCTCCGCGATGTGCGAATCGAGCTGACTTGACTTCAGTTTTTGCCCATTAGGCGTCGCAACCCGGTGAGGTAATTCTCCCCCTTATTTGAGACAGTCCGTAAAAGCTAAACCTAAGTTACTGACCGTCGATAATCTCCCCTCTTCCATTGGGATTCTTCCCGCTCGCAGATTATCTGGCACTTCCCTTAGATTTGGAGAAAGCCATGACCTGAGGCGTACACGTTGCTTTTCCTGTCTATTTGCCGACCCAGGAACACCAAAACCTTTGACCTTTACCTTCCTGAACCCTGCTCGCCGCCACTTCGCTTACCCCGATCAGGGTCAGACCTCCCCTCTCGGGATCTGATAGGGTTTTTCTTTCCCTAACTGGTTAAGCTTCGGTACCAGCTAAGTCACATTTTGCTTCTCCTGCTCTTCCTGATTTCAATCTCAACATACTCCGTTTTTGGAGAGATTTATGGATAGTCTTCTAGCGCCACTACTCCGCCCTCCTTGGTCGTAAGGAAGCTAACCCCCTATCTTCATAGCGGTGTTCCCCCAGTCCTACCCCCACTTGATGTCTTCTTCGCGTCCAGGAAGGTTAGTGTTGTACGATTGCAAGTTCGCTGACTACGCCGATCTGGCTTGGTCTTCTTCACGCAGATCGGCAACGTCGTCGAAGGAGATAGGGCTTAGATCCTTCCCTAACCGGGTTGGGTTTAGAACCTGTCCCCCCCTCGAGTCATCCGTCGCAAGCTACAAGCCTGGTGACTATCCGTTTCTTTCCGTGAGCTACTTATTTTTCTGAATAAGGTCGAAGCCGTCTTTCTTCACGTCCTGAACGCCGTCCAGGTCAGCGGCCGTCATTGTTCTCGATGAAGGCCACCGTCTGAGTGAACTTTTCCGGGCCTTCCCCTCCCCTTAGAAGAAGCTGTTAGACGACAACCAACCCCCCCGGTTGCATGGCGGCTCGGGATCTCCTGGCCAAATCTTGGGTGATCGTAGCGAGCCGGGGTTCTCTCATGCTAGAGTTGATCGAGCACGATTTCCGGTGGACCGACTGACGGATCTAACTTTAGATACCTTCTAGCAAGATACGAAGGTTACCACCTTATATAGCTGTCTAGCATATACTGTCAGGTGTGTAAGAGAGTAAAGTACGTACCGTCAAGAACTGTTCGTCGCGGTGCTCCCCTCTTACTCTTCTAACGAACCAAGCCATGCAGCTGAGTAGCGCGCGGAACTACGAGAGCTTTCCGTTTTGTTTCGAGACAAAGACCCCCCTTCTGTGTCAAACCGTTCCCCCCCCCCCGCGAAAGATTTCGTGACCCCCCCGACGCCACAACGTTTGCCGGCTATGCTTGCCACGTGGTCTCGCACTTCCGGTCTAATAGAGAAACATAGCATAGAGTCCTTGCACCAGCTCGTCGGGCCCCCATTTCTTGATCTCCTCGAGGGTCAGGCGTACTCGTTTTAGGGCCCCTCCCCCTGCCTGAGTACTATTATGTCCATTTTTTCTCTTTCCGGGTCCCGAGAAGCCTTTCGACCGTCTCGCTCCCCGCGGGAATTATCATTACGCCGTTGTTTTTTCGATGCAACACCGTTCCCCGTGTTCAGAAGGTAGCAATTTTGGAACCGTCTCACCAAGGTGGACCGGCTCCCTCTGGCCCGACGATTTTTTCCCCGGACCCTCTCTTCCCCGGACGACAGCTGTATTACTCTTTCCTCACGTACCTACTTGGGAAAGCTTTTGGATCGAGTGTGAGATAGTTCGTAACTTGAAAAGAAGGCGGCAACTAAGGCCAACCGGTTGATTTTGGTTGGAGGGGCTGGCACGCATGAGCCGGTGGAATTTTCGCGCGCAGTGGCGTGTTTCCGACGAACATTGACCTCCGGAACGTTGAAGCTTCTCTACTAGTAAGTACTCATCGATCTCGCGTCTTTTTTCTTGCCGCCCTAACGACTTGGACTTTGGCTTTCCCCTGCGGGCTCGAGGACTCTTGCGTGCCAACGTTCCCTTCGCCCAGATCAGGTTTGAGTTTTTTGTAACCTTTCCCCCTTCTTTCGATTAGGCTAAAGAGTTGCCCGGATTAGATTCACCGGATGTAACAGTACTAGGCCGTTTTCCTCCTTAACAGGGACAAACTCTTTGCGACCCTCTGCCGGTCTTCCCCCGTGAAGGTTTTTCAGCCCCCTGATTCTGCCACCGGTTGGCTAACCTTCCTCGTCTTCGAACCACCTCAGGTGATACGGGGAGGCCCACTCGTTCCCCCCCCCCCTGCGTACCATGTTACTTTTGCTAGGACATTACCGGAACTCCCTTCTTGTACCTTTACTTTTTTCGCTTTCAAAACCGAATTCTGTACTGCACGTATGGGAGAAATTCCCCAAATTATTGTCCAGCTAAGTAGCGTCCGACCTCCCTCCCGCTTCTTTTCTTGTGGTTTCGTGACAGCATCTGATGGGACACCTCCCCGATCTTCTGGCGACCCGGATTGCCTTTCCTTCGTCGTTCGTACACGATCACGCGCGATGGACCCAGAAAGAAAACCAATTAGGTTTCTCTCGTCCGTGAACCTACGGGAACCCCGAAACGGATTCGCTCGAGCCTCTCGATCAATACCTCTGGGTTGGTCTCTTTTCCCACGGGATCAGGTCGGGGCGATCCCACGACGAGTCCTGTCCTCCTGTGGGACAGTGAGGGATATGTTTAGCAGTGCGTGATCTTTCTTTCTTTTCGTCTCTTCTAAACTCCTCTGTTGTTCTTCGGTATCACGCGCATCTTCCCCCTCAACCTTGACGCTTTGACTTTATAGTCTTACTCCTTTCTGGAACCACCCCCGAGAACGGCTTTCCAGAGCTTTTGAAGCGTTTCCCCCCACTGCCAGCAGCCATTTCTTTTCTTCGATTCTTTCACGTGCCCGAGAGTTGCTTCTGTTGTTAGGGGAAATTTTCCGCCGCGAGCAAACTTCCCGCCTCTCCTTGCGCCCTGCACCTACTTACTTAGGATGGATAGATTCCCCTTTTCCACCTCGCGTCGTCCTCCTCAACCCAGCAAATAGGAGAATCCTTTTCTTCCCTGGGTGAGAGCTGAATCCTACTTTGAATTTCGTCGACCTCTGCCGCACCGGCCTTAAAAGGTCTTTCCTTTTTTGCAGCGAGATGCGTTCCACGTTCGCGTTACAGTTGAACCCTTTCCCCGTAGCATCGTCCTAATTCTTTCGGGGAGGCAACCCCCTGTGGCAGGCGGCTTGGTCCTTCTCACGCAAAATTTTTTGAGCGGGCTATATCAACAGGGTCTTCGTCTTTTCCTAGATAAGGAGAGTTGAGCGAGACCCCAAACCCTTCTGAGGAACTGTGTACCCTCCCTTGCTTTCCAGCTTCCCGGTCACAGGGACCCGCCCCCTCCCCGACGCGTAAGTTACAATTATATTCGGTAGGCACTATCCTTCCCGGTAACTAAGTAAGTCGTCGCTCTCTCGCGTAAGCCACACCGCCAGAGCGGTAGCGTTAATTCGGCTCTACGGAGAAGATTCGAGGTTTGTCGCCTCCCCCCCTTTGAGATAGACGTTACCCGTAGTTCCCTGTATCCGCCCCAACGCCGTTTTCTGGCCGGCAGCTTCTATAGGTTTGCCTTTTTCCTAATAGTACGGTCATCCCCTAGCCGGCCCATATCCTCGAGTAGTTTCCCCCCACTCTTTCCGAAAGGAGATACTCAGCTTGCCTCTTTATCCTTTGTTTGCAACGAGACGGTTTCCACTGTGAGCGTGTACAAATTTTTTGATTTTTCCGAGGTTTCTTCTTGCTAGGATTTCCTCCCTCCATCCCCTTCGTGTTGAGTTCATGGGCCCAACTGGCGACGTACTAGTGCCTGATGCTACTTGAGTTCAAAGGGTGAATATACAATGGTACCCGGAATTTGCTACATTAAAGAGACAATCGTTACTCCTCTTATCCTAGACATGCAAACGAACCGAGTGCAACGGACTCGATTCCCGATGGGCAGGTCTCCCCCCCTGCGTGCTACTTCCCGTACGATTGTAATCGGAATCATTTCCGCCGTTCCGGGGTATCCTCCTCGGGTGGCCAGGGCACACTGCCTCTGTTGAGGGAGGAACGGGATGTGCATTTCTCGTTTGGTCAAAGTGTTGACGTTTCCGAACCCCGAACGATCAGGCACAGTGAGTTCGCCTCTTAAGTAATTCCCTGCACTTGGTGTGCTGTTGTCGTTACTCTTCACGTGACTAAGATAGAAATGCCTGACCTTGCGAACGCTTTTCTTGCAACACCGCCTTATTCTCCGATCAAGACTGCTTTGGTACTGTCCCATCCTTTCTGGACTGCTTGATTTAAGATTGGGATCGTCCCTTCGCTAGTCAACCGGATGCCCCCGTCTTGAAGAAAACCCTATTATGCTCGAGCGTAACCCCCCCTCTTTGTTTCGCCTAAGAGTTTAAGATAAATGTTGACGGTCTGTCAATCGCTTTCTGGTGGAGAAAGAATCGTCAACAACCTGGGCTGGCGCTCCTTTTCATATGCAGATCCTGTCTGGGCCGTCATCGAGTTTCTTCAGGCCTTACACTCCTCCCACCTTTCTGCTGTAGAGGCACAACCATAAGGGCGTCAGACCCCCTTTTTCAATTTGGAGAATCAAATTAGTCCCGGGCTCACCCCTGAATGCGACGCCGTCCGGATCCACTCCCCGCTCTGGTTTTTGCGGACGGTTTGAACCCTCTATCTGTTGTTTGCCCCCTTTCCCTCAGATTACCGGCGCTCGTTTCGTTCCGACCTGCTCGAGGCGATTTCCAAGCGCCCCCAGCAACCACTTCCCCGCCTTTTCGGCTCGGTAGTGCAATCGATGACCCCCCTAACCTGCGGACCTCCCTGCTCCCGTGATAAAATAGAGTTAGCATTAAGATCGTTGGAGCGATATGTGTTTTTCTAGGTCCCGCCGCGTTACGCGCAGACTTCGTATCCGTCACAGGTTATCGCTTTTTCATCCAATAATCCCCCATCTCTCCGATAACCAGTGTGTTTGAGTTCTTGAGCACTGCAAGATCCCTCCCCCCTTTCAAGGTGCACCTGACCCGGTACCCTCTGTTGGATAACCACCCCGAAGATAACTAGCGTGAACGCTGATGTCCCCCCTACTAGTGTTGAGATCCCATTGTAGGTAGGGTTTAAGTACCGAGGGCACGGACGAGAGACTCCCCGTCGGTTGCGTGTTTCGTTCGGTTCCCTCCCGATCACGTTTAGAAGACTTAATAGATCTTTTCTAGAAGTGTCCCCCCCATCTCTTCGTCACAAACCCGCGTCTTTTAGTCCTCACATCCGAGCGTTCTGATGACTAGTTTGACTGACTGGGATCCCCTTCATTTTCGAAAGGGTATATAAATTCTGTGTCCGCCAGTAAAGTTCATTGCCGACCTTTCCGGTCCTTCCCGCTCGGTCATTCCTCTTCTTTTTCGGAGAACATGACTTACTCCCCGTAGCGTGACTTGGTCTCTCCTCAGAGTAGTTTCCTGTGGCAGGTTAGCCCTTTTCTATCCTGTCAAATCCTTGTTCTGCTTTCGGTTGTTTTTTTTTTACAAAGGGGTAGTGCTTAGTCGTGGTTGCCTGAGCACTGCAGAGGAAGTGCGACAAGAAGGACTATTTCCAAACTGGTCTATTATTTGTTCCTACTCTTGCACCCGCTAAGCCGTTGAATGAGCTCCCTTTTCTCTCAGCTAGCAAGTAATGCTCATGTTGTAACATACACTGCTCCTGTCCTATCCATGCGGAGCCCGCCCGCTGATCGATGATGCGAAACCACTCCCCTCGGATTTTCCGGGCCTAGAGCTAATAGAGATCGCTTTGTTATCGCACCCTCGCCCACCTTCTTTCGTCCCACGAAGTTCCACCCAGTGGTTCCCCCCCCCCCTTTGATAAAGCACAACAAGAGGTATAGGGCTAAGGCCGGCGGAGAGTTTTTAGAGTTCATAGTTCCACTCTTTTCCTTTTCCTACCTTCCAGGCCCTCGATGAACAGATCAGTGACAATGATACCGAAGTCCTTCCCCCCTCGAGTATTTCTAGATGGTAGTGCAAAGGTTTGCGTACCCCCTTTTAGCCTGTCCACCCCTTTTTTTCTGCCGGTCATTTCTCATCTTCGCCGGAGATTTCAGTCCATATCTTTTTTCCTTTTTTAATATTTTTTTTTCTTTGTGAGGAATGGCCACCACGTCCAATGCTGCTACGGTAGCCAGCTTCTCTTGGTACCCGGTTCCCCCCAAACCGGCTCACCGCTTCTTCCGATTTTTTTAACGGGGTTACGGATCCTCCTGACGACAGCGGTCCCCTTCCCCCAGCGGTTTTACCTTGACCTGCACGAAGAGCCTTGGTTGCTTTTAAAGACTCGCGGGCGTCTTTTCTTTGGACTGCCTATTGCTTGAGGAACTTCCTTCTACTGACGCAGTCCTTTTTCCCGAGTGACCCTGCGTTTGGTTTTTGGATCGGGGTAATGTTCGTTGTTTCCTTTTTTGGAACGGTTTTTTCCTGAGACTCCCTTTGGCGCGTTTTCACCAGACCGAGGAAGCGCTTGAATGCGAAGCCTCTTTTTCCTACTATTTTGGATGTTTAGTGAGGTACTTGACTGTCAGTGCAAAGTCGGTACTACTTGTCGTGTCCTCCCGCCCGCCGAAACTCGCTTGCTTTCTCTCTTCCCCAGGTCCGATTGGAACCCCCCCCCAAAAAATGCCCGGCCTTAGGCGTCTGCCTGGGTTTTCGAGTCGTGAAAGGACGACCTTTCGCTTTTCTCCCCCCCTGGGGAACCCATTTGGCGAGGGATAGTCAACGTTCCTTTCTTTTTTTAGATAGATACTCGAAACCCCCCGTGCGGGTCTCGACCGCGTAAGAGTATGCAGGTGATCGGAGCCGCTTTCCGTTTTTTGGTAGGAGACAACCCAGACCCCCCTTGCCCTGCTACTGGTCGTTCCCTGCAAGAAATTTTTCTCCTGGTTAGGGCAGGCAGAGAGATCAGGACCTGACCAGAGCGCCTCTTCCACTCTTCTAGGCGCGCCCCCCATAGTTAGAGTCCACAGTATGTCGCAAATTTTCCAACTTCCTTTAGTAAGATCCCCCAAATTCGGCCCTCCCTCTTCATGATCCTTCTTGCGAGTGGGTATTTTCGACTCTTTTTTCAGCAACTCGTCTCATTTTTTTTTCCCCCATTACCCCTCCTCTACTTCGTTTTTCTCCCAGCTTCGAGGAGATCCCCAACGTTTGCCTCCCTCCCCTCACCACCTTCAACGATAGCTTTCGTGGAAAATCGTACAGTTAAACCTACCTGATCGTCTCCCTTTCTTCACCCCCGTTCTCACATCAGGTTGGTTCTTCACCCGTTTTTTTCCGGATAGGGTTGGGCGAGTTTAATAAGGCCCCGCTTAAGGGACTTCCGGTTCCCTTGCGGGTCTTTATAGTCTATTACATCCATATCTATTCCCCCCTCCCTTTTTTTTTTGAGTTTCTTTTTTTTCTTTAGGTCAGATACACTGCGCTTCTGAACCCCCCAGGATTCCCTTCCCCCCCCGACAAGTTCATCTTACTTCTTCTTTCGTCTCCCCACACGGAATTTAGCGAAGCCGTCCCACTCGGTGCCTCTAGTGAGCGACCCCTCTGTCTTTTCAGGTTAGTTTTCCCTTTATTCTGCGAGGCGCGACTTGTTGTTCGGCGGCCTTTCCTTCGATCCCGTTTAATTCGTAATTTCCCCCCGGTGAATACTTTTCTCCCTTCTCTCCTGACTTCCCCCCTATAGACCCTCATAGCGCCCTACTTTTTTCCACTCCTAGCGGTGATGATCTACGGTATCCTGCAGGTGAGAACTTATGACTTTCCTTTTTCCCATACGCTTCTTTCCTATTGGCTGAGATCTTAAAGTGCCTTTTCCTGGTCATGCAGAGAGCACCTAAGGAACCCAGTTTATGAAACTTCTTTTTCCCCCCCTTTCTCCCAAGTGGGTTTCCGGGTTAGGTTTTTTCCCCCCCGTTGGTACAGTTTTCTTGCCAGATAGCCCCCTATTTGTGCCGGAGACTTTTGCTATCCCCCCGTCTGTTTACCTGCTGCAGTTAAAGGGTGTTTTTTTTTTTGGAGCCCCTAACCCTAGGATTTTTTTTGACCCTTTGCGGACCGAAACGGTCTTATCACTTTTCCGTTCTCTTTTTACGTTACACGTACGTTACAAGTTCCCCTTTGCTTGAAGTCCCCTTCCCGAGGTTTTTTTTAAGCGGTCCGTCCCCCTCTCCCCGCGGATTAAGTTGCGAGCTTGTCTTCTCGATCCCAAAGACACCTTTAGCCCTTGCGAGTACCTTTTCTCTCTCCCGTTCTCCTCGCGCATCGGTTGAACCCTCTTTCCCAACTCGTTTCTTCACCCCCAAGCGAATTTAAATTAAAGATGGAGGCCCCCCCTTTTTTCCCCCTCCGCCCACTTCGCTAAGTGGATCCTTCCCCCCCCTGAGTAATATGAAATTAGGTATCCAAATAGAATTTCACCTTC
>Ga0179593_1341943_pt1 | contig 12743 bp, 15 predicted proteins | sample CZODoug2_1_08_16_FD_185931 | JGI IMG/M metagenome (GOLD analysis project Ga0179593, IMG submission 185931) | Vadose zone soil fungal communities from Angelo Coast Range Reserve, California, USA - CZODoug2_1_08_16fungal (PacBio error correction) | ecosystem: Environmental > Terrestrial > Soil >... | reverse complement strand
CCTTCTGCTCCTATTTGCATTATCCTTTTTGTACCTCTCCCGCTCTGCTTCGTCTCACTCCACACGCTTTCATTCTCCTTTTCTGTTTAATGGACGCCTTGTTTCACTTTCCTCCATTGACCCTTAGTGCCGTGTCTTTCTTGCTGATGTCCATTCTTTTCTTAGATTTTCTGCACTATCGTCCCTTAGTCTTTTTATCCGGTTTTCTATTAGCCTCTTTCGCTGCGTTTTTGTGTTTTTTTTTCCCTTTTCGAGGTCGGCCCCACACTCCCCTTAGAGTGTGTTGTCGTTTCCGCCCTTCGCATCCGTTGACAAAGTCTCCTCAGTTCTCCTTTTCTTTTTATCCCGATTTTTTGACCCCCTTATTTTCGTTACTTTGGGTTTTTTGGTGCTCCTCGTCAGGCTCGTTTTTTTCTGCATTTCAGGACCCCATCTTTTTTCCCTTTCTGCGGTAGGTAATGTGCTTCTTTATACGGTTTTCTTTCTTTCATCGCTTGCCTGTTTGGATGCGGCCTTCTTCCTGCCCAATTCTCCGATTCCTTCGGTGTTGCCCGTGTCTTAAGCAAGACACTTGGTTCCCGGTTCACTTGAACTGGTCTTTCCCCATCCTCTCCTCCTACTTTTCTGTGCCTCACCGTTTTGTCCTTTCATGGGGGCCCCTGCTATGATGCCTTCCTCTGCCCACGGCCCGTTAGCTGCGCCCGACGAGATCCATCATTTTCGACCCCGTAAATTTTACCCACATATTTTTTTCAAGGTCTTCTTCTGACAGCCTCTATTTGCAATCGACCGGCGCCGGACGGGCGTAGGAGAACCCCTTTATGCAGGATCGTGCGGCCTTTCGCTTTTGTTGTTTTTTCACTATCTTGAAGCCTCCTTCCGTGTACCGTCGCTCATTGGGTTTTATCTCGATTTACTTTGGCTCCATTTTGGTACTTTTGCTCATTTCTTTGGGTTATTTTTGTTTCAGCTTGGGTTTTGCTTATTGGCGCTTTCCTTGTAACGTTGCTTGCCATTCTTATTTTATTTCCTACTTCATTTTTACCGGAGGGTTTTGTCCGGTTAATGGTGTTTTTCCTCAGGTTCTCAAAGGCCCACTCTTATTCTTCTTTGCATCCCTTGCCCCCGCAGTTTTCCTTTTCTTTGACCGATCTACACAACTGTCATTCATTTATATGTTATCCTTTGTTGATGGAAGCCCCTCGACTCTGTTTTTTTTTTCTAGGCTCTATTCGCCCATCTTTCCTCCTACTTCTTTCGAATCTCATACAATTTGCGCTAGATATGAATTTTTTGGAGAGGAAGGGTCACCTAATCCCCCTCCTTCTGTCTCCTAACATATAGATCGCCCGGCTTTTTCCTGAAAAGCCGAGTTGACCCTTCCTTTTTACTCACTCGCCCTCTTGTATGTCGCGTCTGTTTACGGGTTTTTGTTATTCACTTTCTTGCTCTATTTCCTTCTTCTGGTATGGTATTTTCACTATCTATTTCTCCTCTTGGGTGGGTCTTCAGTCTTTCTCGTTTTTTAGTCCTCTGTGAGGGGTGTTTCACTTTTCAACCTGTCTTCAGCTCCTTTCTTCCAGTGCCCCTCTGTCCCATATTCTCCTTCCCCCACGAGGTCTTCCCTCCCAGCACGCTGCTGCAGACTGCAGGAATGCGCAAGGCTTTCCCCTTTTCAGGATTCTGTTTGCGTTCTTGTGTACTCACATTTTGTTTGCCATTTGTCTCTTCCTTGCGGCTTTCTGGTTTGCATTGCGTTGGGCTCCTCGCGTGGTCGGCGGGTTTCACCTACTTTATTCTCGTTTGTTTTCCGCCCCCCCCCGCTATTCAGTTTGGTTACCCCTTGTTCTTTCATCTTTTAACGTTAGACTTCCCCCCCCCTTGTCAACTCATGCTGAACCTTGACCTTATCCTGGTAGGTTACCAGCGCCTTTAGTGCACAATTGAAGACTGTATCGGGATGGTTCCACCCCTGACTTTCTTAACCCATCCATTGGCCGATCCTTTCTTTTCTAATATATCCCTCCGCACATACTACTTGCCCCGGAACCTATCCGAGGACCCTCATCCCCCTCTCTTCTAGTAGACCCCTGCGGTGGTATCATTTTCTTCTCTCATGCTGTTCCAATGTGATATAAGATGGTCCGCCTTTTTTCGTTTGAATGTTTATGAATCTTTCGTGTCCCCCCCCCCCCCCTCCCCCTGTCATTTTCCTTCCTATCTTATTTTCCCCCCCTAGTTTTGTGTGCTTGTAGATTCCCTGAAGATTGTTTTTTTCCCTCACCTTTTTTTGGATTATCTGTGTCCGTGATGCTCCCTTCCCCAGGCCCTTCCCCCCTTCGTAGGGTCCCGATTCATGCTTGTTTTTTTCTACCAACTGTCTCCTGCCATCGACCGACTCTTTCCTCAGTTCTCCGATTACGCTGTTCTTTTCTTTTTCCGTATATCTACTTACCCTTGAGTTCCCCCCTGTTTCTTCTTTTTTCCCATTGGCACTTGTAAGTGCTTATCTGTTTACTTGTTTTGTTTGGACCCCCCCTCCCTCCATGTCCGTGACTGTTGAGCCTGAGTCATCTACCAATTCCCTCCCTTCGTCCCTCCACCCTTTCCCTTCGTGTTTATATGACTAACCCACTATGTTTTTCTCAATATCTGCCATTGGCTTATGCACGCTATCTCATACTATCTCCCCCCTTTCTCTCTCGGTTGTCCCCCTTGTCGAGCTCGTTTATTAGGTTTTTTTTTTCCCCCCTCCCGTCTATCCAACTCGATGAAGACTTCCCCCACCTTTCCTCTTTTCCCCCAACCTGGTTGAATCCTTAAAATGGCCCTAGATTTTAGTGATACAGCACGCTCGTGCCTCCGTCCCCTCCGTATTCTCTCGTGAATCTTCCGAGTTTTAGTACGCTTTTTGTACCCTTGCCTGCTTTTTCTTGAGAAAGCAGCTATCTAGGCTTTCCCCTCGGCTAGCATTCATCCCTTCCTTGCGCTTTTTCTCCCAAAGTCCGTTCTCACACTTGTACACCCCCTCTCCAGTATTTTTTCCGCCCACGATGAGATAACATCTGAGAGTAGCAGCTTCCCCGCCACCACAATCATCCTGCTCCGACCCTCTAACCGTTCCCCGGTGACGCCATCGTAGACTCCTGATGCGTACCTGAGTACTCTTTTCGGCGGCTTAAAAGGCTTGTCGTCAAGCACTTTCGCTCACTGTCGGCTTCTTTGACTCTTATACGCGATTCCCACTCTTCTCCAATTGGAGGCATCAATGCCCCCCACCCGTTTCAGGCGCGCGCACTTTAGTTTCCTTCCTCCTTACTATCCGCTTACTCCTTAGTTTTTCGCAGAAACGATGGCTTTCATTCTTTTCGCCTTTTGACTTTCTCGCCTCAGCAACCTCGCTGCCTAATTGTTTGCCGTTGATCCTTTTCGGGTCCCGAGAGCTTCTCGTCTAATACATGTTCTTTATTACTGCCAGCAGTTTGTCTATTTCCCCTCGGTTCCTGTATGTGCCACCCTCGGTGGTCTCCTCAGAGACCCTCTTTGGCCAGTCACTTCATGTACATGGCCCTTTTTCTCCCCCTAAGTTCCAATGGGGTATACCCGCCCCCAGGGCCCTGCTTCCCCGAGTCCTGCCTCCTCCCCTTCTCCACTCGACCCCGTTTTCTAGCTCCTCTTCCTTGGCCCCCCCTGCCCTATGTCTCTGCTTGTACCTGCACTTCATGTGCGGCCCGTAGCAATTGAAATCTGCATTTCGACTACCCCCGAATCCGCTCCAGCTTGCCCCCCCCCTTCACCCTCACTGCCCTAGTCTCCGGATGACGAAATTCGCCCCCCTCCGTTTGCGGCTTAGCGCTCGCCCCTCTGGTCGTTTTCTCCAACCCTATGAGGAACACCCTACGCGCATTTTCGGGGTTGACAGCCATTCCCCTTTCCCATTCCCCTGCGGAGTTTGTAGTGTATATCGCGTGCACCTTTTCCTGACCTTTCTCGCTGTGTTGTCCTCCTCCTCCTTACCCTCGCCATCCTACTAGGTCTGTATTCAGCCCCCGAGCCGTTGATCGCGAGACCTTTCCACCCCTCCGCGATTTCCCCCCTTCTGATCTTTTAGCCACCTTCCCCCGTGCGCCCGCCACCCGCGGCATGACAATCCGTTTTTTATGTCACGTTTTTTTGCGTTGAGGATTCTCTCTTCTTTCTCGGGCTTCTCACTGTATACTTTCACCCTACACTGCTCTGACCCCTCCTTTGCCTGCTCCGGGGGTACCCATGGACAGTTTTCTTAACCCCTTCCCCTCCTCCGGATGTCTTCCCCGCTGACATGATGAATCCCTGGTTTTGTCTCAATGTAAATTTTTTCGGTCCCCAAGATGCTTGGTTCTCGAACATCGACTGGCCCTATTTTTGCTTAGTTTTTTAGCCGCGCTGTTCCACACCCGCCCCTCCCAGGCCACTTAATTTATCAGGTTCCGATGTCCACCATTCTCTGCCCACTTTTGATCTTCTTTTTCCCCTCCCGAGTATTGGCTTTTTTTGGGTCTCGTCCTGCCCGTGTTTCCCTCTACCCTCCCTCGCCAACGTTTATCTTTCCACTTCCCTTTTCGCTCCAGAGCTTTTGATTTTTCATTCGTCCCTTCCGTTTCATTTCTCTTGAAGGACGGGTTTACGACACTCCTTCCCCCTCTGTCCTACCTCAGTTTGGTGAGTAACCCTCTGTAGGATCGCTATTCGTGTAATCACTCGACCCTTGCAGTGTGGTTTTTCTTTCGGCCTTTCTGTCCTCGTGCGACGCTATATGCCCTCCTTGCCGATCCGGCTACGGCTTTTATGCTAGATGTCACCCCCACAAAAAACACCCCCTATCCAGCCTTTGTTTCTCCCTTTTTCCCTCCTCCCCTCAACTGAAGTCCTCTTTTTCGTACTATCTCATCCCAATCCCCCCCACACTGCTCCCCTATAGTCTGTCCCCGGTTGATTTACGACGCTTCTTTCCTTTGCATGTTGATTCGTCCCTCTTTCCTACAAGATTCTCTTCTTTAGTCCCTGTCAAGTTTTTTTCTTCCCAACTGGATTTTCGCTTTCACCCCACAATGGAAACCTTGGAGGTCACATATAGGTTTCGAATCGCCCCATTGTTGTTAGGAAATCGGCAGAGCATACCGTCCTGTGACTCGATGGAGTTTCATTTTTTCGTCCACTGATGGGGCCGATTCCATCCCCCCCCCCCCGTTCTCGCTGGTACTCATTGTATTACCAGGTCCAAGCACCAATCTTCTTTCATCTCTTTAGTTTGATCGTTTCTGCCTTTATCTTTCCGGACGTCTTCCAGGACCCTTCTTTCGCCCCTTGACTCTCATTTTTTTTTTGGCCCCTCGCAAAGTCCGACTTTTTCTTTTTGACGTGTCTCTCCTCGCCTTATATTTTGTGCTATAGTGCACTGTACTTTTTTTGATGGAGTCGTCTGTTTTTTTTGATGCTTTGTTTCCTTCTTTTCTTTTTTCTCAAAAGTGCGAATCCCACTTAGTCTATCAGAACCCACCTTTCAAATGACCGACATAATCCGACAGCCAGTTCTTTATTGGCTAGTTCTCGCAGTGTCACCGTTGACTTTTCCCGTCCAATAGAAGGATACGGCGGATGTTTGACAGATCTCGTTTCCCAAGCTCTGCCCGTCTCTATTTTTTTTTTTCCCACCATAAGCCCCCCGTTGTTGTTTTTAATCAGATTGGCAATTCGTCTGTCCCTCCCCTCCTTTTATGAGTTTCCTATCCCGCAATTCTAGTCGAGTTTTTTCTTATCCCCCCTTATTTACACCCTTTAAGCCCCTTCCCCGCTCAACCTTTGCTCGCGGGTTAGCCTGCTCTGACACCCCGCCCTGCCTTTCCCAACTTTTCCGCTTCCCCCTCTCACTTCTAAGCATCCTTTCTTCGTGCCTTTCCGATCCTTTTTCTTTTCCTTCGCCCCAAGACAAGACCTCGTTCGAGTTTTTCGATCCCTCCTGATCCCCGATTCTTTCCATGTTTTGCCATGCATTACCCATCGTTCGTTTGACCCCCTTCCTCCTACTCGTCCACACGGGTACTTGCGGCATCTTTTAGCAGGTTTCCTTCAGGGGATTTCCTGATGGCTTTTCCATGGCCGCGCCCCCCCACTTTTTTCACTTCCCGGTTTTTTCTACGCTCCCTCCCCCCTTTTGTATAATCAACTTAGGACGTCAAGAAGTCTGGGTGTTGGGGGTTCAATACTTCCCCTTCCCCCCCTCCCCTCGCTCTCGAATTTTTCAGTTTTAAGAATTTCTAACTTGACGATCCCCGTTCTTCTCCAAATTCCCCCTTGAGTTTTTCCACCTTCTTCTTCCCCCTGCCCCCCCCTCCGCCTCCCGCTAGTGACGGCATACGCCTATAATTCTCTTTGTTTTTTGGCATATCGTCCTGATTCAGTTTTTTGAGTGAAGGTCACTGTTGAATGGGTTGAGGAACTATGCGGCAAATTCTTCTCTCAGTTTCTGTTTTTTTCCCTCTACATTTCTGTTAATATGTGCGTCAAATTATCGCCCTTCGGTACCTTCCCTCGCCCTCTTTCTGATGCTTTTATCCCAAGCCCCCTGTTACGTGTCTTAGTTTTTACCCCCCACCTCCCTTCGAGTTGTATCCTCATCCACGTTCATCCGACATCTCCTGGACTTTGCGACTCATCTCGTACTCCGAAGTGCGTGGGCGGGCGTCCCCTTCCAGTTTTCCGAAGAGTACGTTATTTCTTCACTGGAATCCTTCCTCCTCCTCCTATTTATCGCTGGGCCCCGAGGAACCACCGAACCCCAATTTTTTTTCTACGTCCTTCCATCGCAATGGGTAATCGTCGACCCCACTGCCTTTTTTCTCGCCTTCTGCTCCCCTCTTTGTCTGTGGTTTTAACCCTGAGTGATCCCCCCAATTGCCACGGTAGGTTTTAAATTTATGGTGACGAGAGCTGCTTGGGCTTGGCGGTTTTCCTCCTCCTCTCCACCCTCTTTTTCAATCTTCTTATTCCCACCCTTCTTCTTCCCTCAAAGCGCCTTGGTCCCCTATTCATTGTAAGAAGTGACCGTCTACTCACTCCTTGCCTGCGCGGTCCACGAGACGTTTCTTGTAAATCACTTCTTTGGTGTCGTTCGACCCGATTCCGATTTATCGCCGTTCTGGAGTAGTTGTTTTTCCCTCATTTTGATTGGCACGCTGCTCCCCTCTCCTCCCAGATCAAAATTGTCATGTCACTTATCTTAAACACCTGCCCCTTTCCCTTTCCAGGTTGTATATAGAGCAGGTGTGCTGAGTGTAGAGATGTTCTAGCAAGCTCTTTCCTCCCCATTTTCCTTCGAGTGTGGTGCCCCCACAATTTCTCCATCGATCCACATTTCTATCTGTTGATAGAATGATTTTTTGAGACTGCTGTCAGCCATCTTCCACCCTCCCCACCGTCACAGGAGAGCTTACGTGCCTCTACTCTATTACGAGTCCGTTCCGATGGTCCCCTTTTCCCTTGGATTGTGAGGTTCACAGCCCTTATGATCTTTTAATCATTTCTTTGGAGTTTGACCGAGTTCCCTTCACCAGCTTCACGTTGGCTCTTTCGGCGATCCTCGCCGCCTTCTATTGTACGCTCTCGCAGCACTGATATTCCTCTCTGACAGGTGAGTTGTTTTATCTTCTCCCTCGATCCCTTCTACTTCTGTCCTCTCTGTTGTTCACAGATTCGCCGTGTTCACCCTCTTCCCTACCCCTTTATTTTTCTCAAGCGACGTCTTTTGTTTCCTCTTGTTCTTTTTTCCGTAGCATGATAGGGTTTCGTCATCTTGGCCGCTTTTGTCGTTTTTCCCCCCTCCGCCGCTTTTTTCTCCCCTGGTCGAATGAACAGTTGATGGTTCACCCTTAGTCATGCGCTTTCTATTTCGTCCCCCGAAAGAGGTTGGCAAGAAAAGAACAGTCTTGTTCCTGGACTTGCTGCCCTTTTGCGTTCCCACCTTCTTTCCCCTTTATTGACTCATCTCCGGGGCAGAAGAGAGTTTTGGTGCTGCTTCTTTCGTTCCCAGTCGCATTTCGTCCAGCAGTGTAAGAGGTTTTTCTGCATCCGTCTCTCCATTTCCCCGCATTTGTTTTTTGTCCCCATTCTTCTTCAGCTTGAGAGTCTGGCAGGGTTTCCAACCCCTGCGAGTCTTCTTCTTTCCATTTTCGACTAATGTAATCCTTTTTCCACTACACCTATTCGCTTTTACTTTCTTCACGGTTCAAAGACAGCCGTTGCTCCTTTGCTAATGTTCAAATCCTTCTTAGCATCCTGCGGACTTTCGATTTTCCAGTGGCCCCCTTGTCTTTGGAGTTTATATGCGGTCATTGCTATTTTGGATTTTGTATCTGCTGGCATCAGAAGGCATTGATTGTGGGCTGAGGTTTCTATCGACTTGTTGTTTTCCCCTCATGGATAGGATTTTTTCCTCATTTGTTTTTTATATTTTCGTCTTGATGTTCCCGGGCCCACTTGCGCTGCACTTACGAGACCCACAGCGAGCACCGTCTATAAGTATTTCGACCATTTCATTTTTATCTTCCCTCACCCTCATTCAGGCCCTTTCCTAGCGATGAATCAACTACGTGTTGCAGTATTCTTTTTACCACCAGTAGTTTTCCCCCAGCGCCGGCGGGGGATTTTTTTTCGGAATCACACGGCCGCTCTTCTCTCTTATGTTCGCATTTTTTTTGGGTCCCTCTACCTCCCTTCTGGCCTTTTTTTTTCCTCTTTAGGATGCGAGTCAGTTTGGTTTTTGAATTCCCTCTTCTCTCGGTTTTTTTAAACTACTGATTTTCTCAGGTTCGTTGTCCCACGTATAACCTCTGTATGAACCCCCTGTCAACATCTTTATTTCCCATCCATGAGAGATGCTGATTGCCCGCTCTCTTGCTGTACCTTCTTCTTACCTTTTCTACTTTCCCCTTTCCAAATTCGGTCTCCTAATCCCTATCCTCCTGTCTATATCCCTTGCTCCGATACCTCCTTCTCTCCAGGTCCTTGTCTCAATGCGGAACGATGATTCTCTAACATCATACTCTCTCCCTTCTTGTGGGATTTTTTCATTTTTGTCATTTAGGACCCTCTCTCCCGTTTTGCTGCCTACTCCTGGTTTCCTTGTATTGAGCCTCATTGACTTGACCCCGACCCCCCCGTTTTTTTCTTCAATCCCTCTTGGTCTCGTCTTTCTTTCCAACTCCTGGTGTTTTTTTTTATTCTTTAGAGATCCCGCTGTTTGTTGCCACGATAGTTTTGTTGGTCGGATATGTCAGGTTCCGTTATTCTTCACTACCTTGCAATTAGGTCGTTTTTCGCTCTTCTTCCAGGATTTACGTAATTCCCGGTAATTTCAAATACCCAGTGTCCGATTGCTCCTTTAAATCAGACGCCTTTTTTATTTACGCCCTCCTTATCGGTCGTGGCATACCGTCCAGCGATTTCGATGCTTGAGTTTTCGCTACCTGAGACTCAAGGATCGTATCCCATGGTTTGTCCTAGGATTAGCTCCTTCCCTGTTGCCCCCTCCTCCCCCCCCCCCAACAGGTTTGAACGAGGCATCACATCTCCTCTTTGCCCTAACATCCCGTTTCTTCTGTGTCATTGCCATCCACCCAATATTAAATTAGTGAGGCTTGTCAGTTCCCCGCGATTACATTCGTTTACCCGTGTCCACCCTTCCCCTCTTCTCTCGCTTTCACTCCACCTCTTTTCCTGAAGCCTCGCTAGGACAACCCAGCCGTCCCAGCGTTTTGCTGTCAACACCCGCCCCAACACACCGCCCTAATCACCCGGCAATGCCTCCCTACCCTTCACTCTCTTTGACGCTGTTGATTCCCCCTCCACAGTCCTTTCCCAGAGTTTAGTTACGACGGATAACTTGCACGGGCCTTTTCTTCTTGAGCGCTGCTGTTGAGAGGCCGACGTCATTACTATCGCCTCTTTCATCGCCAAGTTCACTTGGAAGGACCGCGCCACATGTGCAGCCCTGAGCCCCCTTCAATAACCGTGCAAGCCCTCAAGTAGGGACGCATCACCTTCACTCCCTCCTGTCATTCTCACTCGATAATCCCCTCTCACAAAAGCCAACCAATCATCCCCCCTGCTGCCAACTAGCCCACGCCCCCTGAGACCACACTTGACTTTTTTCGCTGACTCGTCCTCTCGAGATCTCTGGTGGCTATGAGCAAATGCTTTGTCACGTTTTTTTTTCCATGCCACAAGTCGGGCCCGCGCTATTTATGATTTCTTCGACGTCCTTCTTTCTGTTTCGAACCTTCTGGAGCCCCGCAGCTATTCTTTTTGGCTCTGAAAGGGCTAGGTTCGTTTTGATTTATAACCTGCGAAGGCGTGCAGCTTCTTCCCCCTGATGTTTTCTTTCCACCTCTAATCGCGGTTCATTCTATCGTTGCTCAGCACCATCAAGCGTAAACGATTGCCTTTTAGGTATGAATTTTGTGCCCTTTTTTCTCTTCTATTCTAAACATCCTAATGGCCCTCAGGTGAGCCAGTTCCACCCGGTCGTTCACTTGGTTAGGGGATGGCCTCATCTCCCTTTCCCCGCGGGCTCCTGTTGCTCTCTCCACCTTGACCCCCTCCTCCTTCGTATGTTCCTCCCCCCTCCTTTTCCTATGTCTTTCTTCACCCCTTCCTCTTTACCAGTTTTCTTTAAAGAGTACAAAACTTCTTCCCTAATCCATTCTGGGCGGCCTCTTCCTTCTTGCTGAGTTTCCCTCCCCCTCCCGTGAATTTCTCACCAGAGCCCTTTCTGGCCCCGCGCGTTGTGCCTGACTCCACGAACTCCGTCCGGTTCTCTTTGGTATCTCAGTTGTCTAGTTCAAACAGCCTGCTCCGGCGGTTCTTCTCCTCCCTCGCCCCTCACTTTTTATCACGACGCTCTCACGCCCCCCAGCATGTTGACCCTTGCCCCGATTAAGTCCCTGTCAGGGTTTCCAGCTCATTACTTTCGTGACCCCTTTGCTTTTTTGCTTTAATTTGTTCCACTTCTCCCCTTGATTCTCCTTACTTTTTTTCTCCCTGACTTCCACTCTCGCAGCACAAGGCTTCTTTTTTCCACAGCCTTGTGTCCTGAGCGCCCTTGACACTCCGTGTTTTTTCCCTCGAAAACTGCCTCTTTCTATCCGCAATACGCCTCTATACTCCTCCTGACCCCTCTGATCAGACAATCCTGTTTTCTGTGGATCCCTCTTAATGGTTTCTTCTCAGTTGTGAAACATTGGGGCTGGGCTTATGTCCTCTTACGTCTAACATCTCAAAATTGCTCGACCCCCGACGCTTTCCGGACACTCTTACTCGTGATTCACCAAAGCCTTGACCTACGTCTGTCATTTCCCCTTCCCTGACCCCGTTTTTTTTTTTTATGCATAGTGGTAAGTTTTCTTTCATGTCTTCAATGCACCACTTTGCTATCTCACTCTCTTTGATTTCTTAGCCTCTAGAAGGTGATTCTCCTGATAGGTCTTTTTTTGTTTTTGCCCCTACGCCCCCCTCCCCTCACCATCTCTGGTCAACACTCTCACTCATGGAACCCTCCGCGCGGCGGCACTTTGTTGATTTCGTACCCCCCGCTTATTGGGCATTGGCTTGTTCGTTCTGACCATGTTTTTTCCCTTTTTGATCACCCCCTCTTTCGTTGCGTCTTTTTCTACCCATTTACTCCCATCCTTGTCTACATAGCCTCGATTATGCCCTTTTCGTTCTAGTCTTGCCGAATGTAAGCCGGCCATGCCTTCTTGCCTCTTTTTTCCGAGCTGAGAGTAAGCCCTCTTCGTCTTCCGGGCTTTCCTTCCCTTAGCGGAGTCCAGGGTGGTGTAAGATTGCGACTCTCTTTCCTGTTCCGTGCTACGCTCTCGCATTCCAGATCTTCTTCTTTCATTGACGCCCAGCAGCGTTTGTCCAACCACCCCCCAAAACACCCGAGCTCCCTTCCAGGTTGGCCGCCTTTTCCTTTCTCCTCCCCTTCACTGCCTTCACTCCTTGCTCTCCTTCGATTCCCAACTCCCACACCCCCCCCCCTAGTCTATCTGCGTATTAAAGGAAGGAGATTTCCTGACAGCGATCGGATTGGTCCCTGATATCGTTTTTTTTTTTTTGTTCCCCCCCTTTTTTTCTTTTTTTTTCCCTTCTTTTTCTTCCTTTCGTCAATTTCTCCTTTGCACCCTTCTGCTCCAATACCTTTGCGTTGGATTTCCTCTTGGCGTCGAGATCTTTGACCATGGTTAACGCCTTCTCACCCCCCCCCCTTCTCTTTCCAGTTTCTCTAAAGTGAATGTGCCATCTGTCCGGTCCCCTTAAGAGGTACCCTTTCCCCTTTCGTGTCAGCACCATTACGTTGTGACCTTCATTCTATTTTTATTCCTTTTACCTCTGCTTTCCCCCCCTTGTACCCTAACCTTTGGATTCGTGGCTCGGCTGCCTCGATGCTCACGCCCGCGTGCTGCCATCGCGCCTTCCCTGTCTAGAAGGGTGCCCGTACACAGAGTACTTCCGCGCAATTTTTTTCGCACCTCCTTTTTCGTGATCTCCTTCGCAGTGTTCCAAGAAGCTGAAGTCTTAATTTTAATCCCCCACACGTTTCCGGGACGCTTTTTCGTGGACGTGGGTCCTTTGATTCATTTCCTACTCTTTTAATCCAGGTTCTTTTCAACCAGATCCTAAGCCGATTTACAAAATTCTCTCATTCC
>Ga0179593_1286316_pt1 | contig 12743 bp, 10 predicted proteins | sample CZODoug2_1_08_16_FD_185931 | JGI IMG/M metagenome (GOLD analysis project Ga0179593, IMG submission 185931) | Vadose zone soil fungal communities from Angelo Coast Range Reserve, California, USA - CZODoug2_1_08_16fungal (PacBio error correction) | ecosystem: Environmental > Terrestrial > Soil >... | reverse complement strand
TCCCTTAACAATAAGTCCCGTCCCCTCCGTGCACGTGAACAAGTGATCTAAACAGATTATTGGCGCTTAGCTGGGCTGCCTCCCGTTGCCCTCATTTCCTCTTATGAGTAATAGTCCCACCTTGAGCAGCATCGTTCGCACTTGGTTTTTTTTTTCAGTTTCTTTTGCCGCCGTGTTCCCGGGCGGAAACTGTTTCCCGGCATGCGTTGCATTCCACCCATCGATGTCACCTTCGCTTTCGCTCCCATGTATTTTTCCGACCCCTCTAAACGCTGACCCCCTTGCCCCCCCCCCCCCCCCTCCCCCTCCCCCCCCCAGCCCGCCCCCCCCCCCCCCCTCCCCGCACCTACCTTGGTTTCTCAAGGAGAAGGAGCCCTGTCAACATGTCCCGCCTCTATTGGTTTCTTGATTCTGAACGTGTTGAAGTAGCAGTAAACCCACCCTTCGCCCTTAGTGTCCCCCCATCTTGAAGACCCAAACTTGGCACTGAAGAGATCCAGCGCTCTTTCCCGTTTGCGAACGTTTCCGAGTACTCACTCCCCATAGTGATAACCTTTACGTCCCCAGGTGTATGCGAGTTCCTTTCGTTTATTCGGGGGACTTTTCAGCCATAGTCTCAACAGACGTTTTACGATCCGATCTTTACACTGCCCCGTGCTTACCACCCGTTGATTTATGGCCACTCAAGTAGCATCCGCTGCTTTTAAGAATCATTTGTCGTCATCCTGTACCCCTTTGATCGACCAGGCGAAAGTATGAGTTTCATTGTTACGTCTCCGCTCAATTTGACATCTTTTCTAGAGAGTCGCTCCTTCTTTGACCACGGCAATAGCCACCCCTTGCATAGTTTCTCACTAAGATACCTTCCCCCATCCCCATCCTTCCGTGTCTCTCCCCTTTTCTCGCTCGTTTCTATGACTGGCGGCCGAATGAGTAATGCGACTTGTTCCACCGTTCTCATTGTCCCCCCTATAGGTTCCTCCCCCAATTCGGCCGTAATTTAGATGTATCTTCGCGGCGGAACTATGGTTTTCCTCTCAATTGGAGAACTCGTCGATTCCAATCTATTGGTCTTGAGCTGTACATCTCCGGAGAACGGGTTGTACATGGCTTTCATAGGCCCGTTCCTCCATGGTTTTCTTTTTTTGTCCTAGATCTTTTGTCAAGCTGTCACGGTAGAAGACGCCGTTATTCTTGCCGTCCAATTCCTGACGACGTGTTTACGGTCCTTAGATTCTCTGAATTCAACTTTCAATAATCGGACTTGACTATATTAGAATTCCCCCCTTCCCTCTGTCGACTTTTTACTATTTTCTCTCCCTCGTTAACCATTTGTTTCTCTTTCGTTGAGGGGGGGTGTGGTGGTGGTGGGGAGGGGTGTTTGGTTGTCTTATGACTGGCACCTAAGCGGTCAAGGATCGTTGCTCTTGAGTACAGCCCCCCCCCCAAAACAACAAAATTTATAATTTGTTTCCTAAGCGTGATCACATCCCGCACCCAGTCTGCCCTGTGTAGTCCACTTGTCATTGTTTCTTTTGTCTTTCCCCCCCGCCTTGGCCTTATGTTCCTGGAGTACCTGTATACGTGAGCCGGCGAAAACGCTTCTCCATTTTCGCTCTCACCTTCTTGCGGCCGGCGCGTGATTCTGGTGTAGCCGTGATATCATCCCGTTTTTTCCTTAGGGGGTTTGTGGACCCTTCCCCCCCGCCCCTGACCTGGGCCCCCCCGGGCGAAGATTTTTGTCCCGGATTCCCTCATATCCTGTCTTAGAGGCTACAGGCCTTGCGTCGTTTTGTGAAGGACCAACACAGTCCAATCAATAGAAACTGCTTTCCCAGCAGATCCTCGGGCCCCCCTGCTTTCTCTCCTCCTCCACCTTTTCTAGCGTGTTGACTCCTCTAGTGCTTTCGTGTTTTCTGAGAGTGACCCCTTTGTTTGACATGCGTCGAGCTTTCGAGGGATCTTTCCCAAGGTTCTGGTAAGGGTGCACGGGATTTTTTCGTGGTTTTGTTCGGGTACGCCCGATTTTTCACACCCAAGGACCTTCCTTTATGGCCTTCAGGCCTTTGATCACTTCAGTTCGCCCGTTTAGCCAGGGATAGGGATGACACCATTAGTCCCTCGCTCCGCACTAGATATCAGACATTGATCTTCCCACGGACCCATCATTCCCCCCTTTGAATAGTTTCGTCGGTTCACCTTGAGTCAGCTTGTCTCTTTCTGACGACTTCCCCGCGTTCTTTTTCATAGTGTTTTGAATTGAGAGTATCGTTGGGTGTTTTCTATGTTGCGGCCAACTTTAAACAATGATGAGTAGGTTCGGTGCACCCCCCTTCTTCGAGATCCCTGTCCCTGTTTCCCCTCGCTCCCCATACCCTTTCTTTCCCAGTCTGATCTTTTGCATAGTCGCTTGGGGCGCCTGTCGCTTTTTCCCCCCCCCCGTTTGTGGTGTTCGCTCAGTTGGATTGAGCATTAGCCACACCTTTTGCTGGTTTTTGCGTTTGTTCATTGTCTTCCCGATGTCTTGTTTCCCACACTTAAGTGACAGGCGACGGAAGTTTTCTTTCAGGGTGATTACCTCCTACTCTGCTTCTTGTATCTGTTTTTTTTGTGAGGATATTCCAATGGTTCGGCGACCATGCCACTTTGAGCAACTGTCCGTACAGGAGTTTCCGCTTTTTTTGCCCTCCCTTTACAGTCCACCCCACCCCCCAAGTTAGCCATTTTTCGGGGGCACCTCCCCGTATTGACTCCTTGGTCTCCCTTCACTGACCGTTCTCCCTTTCCCGCGTACGATATGAACCCACCCACTCAGTAAGTCCTTTTTATTCCTTTTTGGGTTCACCTCTTCTGCAAATGAGTGAGTGTCTACTGCTCGATCTTTCGTCAGCGGTCCATCGACCAGATGGGATTTCCGTCCTTCAATCCAACGTCACATAAATTCACCCTCATGTGCACCCGTACAGCTTCCTTCGCATGAAGCGCAAGTCTCGAATGACCCGTTTTACCTTCCGAAGGTCATGGTGTCATCTCTTGGGAACTACTCCTTATGATTTGAAGGAGAATTTTTATCGTGGTTTGATGACCTTGTCCCGGCGGTCCTGCCTTTATTCCCGGGCTGCTGCATCATGGATAGCCTGGGGTTTTTTTGTTCTAACATGTTTTTACAGCCTGCCCGAAATAGTTCCAGTTCACCTCTCCCTCGAACTGACGCATGGCATTTCTTCATGATATACAGAAACACAGGATCACACCACCCTTAGTCAGGCTTCCAAGTCCTTGAGGTATGTCCTTTCGGATAAATCCTTTTCTTGGTCCTTTTTTTTTACAGTGGTAGTGCCTACATATCCTTTGGGACGAGCATGACCGCGTCTCTTCGGTAACCGCGCTCATCAGTTTTATGCGCTCGGGTCAAAAACTTTTTTGGTTACTTTCACACGGTTTTGTTAACCTCCGTTTCATCCTTTACGTGATAGCAAAAGTGCGACCAAGCATTTGCCCCTTGCGCCGGCCCCTCATCGGTTTTCTTTTTCTGTCGTTCACAGCGCTCGTTACGGTGCTAGAGCTTGTCGCCCCTGGCGGCCCTATTGCGATTGCTCCTTCCCGCACCTCACAAGCATTATGCTCCCATACCCCTGTGGTCTGGGTTTGCGGCTTTCATGCACTTTTCTTCCAAACAATGTTCGTAACTGCTTGTGTTGCTGTTTGGTTGTTTTGTCACTCAATAGTCGCAACCTCTCATTCCTTGTGGCCCCTTTTCGCTCTAACTGGCGTTACAACCTGGTTTGCCCAACTTTCACGATTCAACAGTCCAGCTGTCTTGATTGGTAAATTCTTCGTTCGTTTGGTGGTTTTTCTCCCCCCCTCTCTCGTATCGATACCTTCTTTTTTAGCAGTGAACCGCCCGATTTTCCCTTGCCCTGTACCTACCGCCGATTTCGTTGCGCAACTTTCGATATACACAATTTGAATCGACGTGTTCCGCGGATACTAGACAGCCCTTGTCAACTTCGTTTGAGGCAACACCCCCCTACCATCTTCTTCTTGATCTTGCATGCGGTAGTGTTCTTGGACCACATGATTTCCGTTTCTTCTCCCGTAGTAAACCCAGATACTCCGGATGTTGGACTAAATTCCATTCGAATTTTTGACCAGCGCCTCCCTCAGGAGTTTCGTCAAGTTTCGTTTCAGATTATGATCTCTCCGTGTGAAGCGATTTTTTTTTTGGAGATAGTCTTTAGTCCCATGAGTCCTTACCATTTGGGAAGTTTTTGTAGTTTAGCGCTGTTAACCTGACTGAGCTTGACCCTCTTCGGGTCATGGTTGAACGTGATGTTGTAATTCCTGCATTTTTTCCCAAGACCCATTTCATCTGGCTTCAACGGTTATAGCTGCACATTCCTTTTCCCACAAATTATACTCTGGCAGACGGTCCTGCGCACTTATCTTAGTACAGACTTTTTGCTTTCCCTGCCTTGCCGTGCTTTTCCTATGCAGTGCTTTTTACACCTCGATCGTTCTCCTGTCCAAAGGAACCTGCCCTTTCTTGTCTGGTTCCCCTATCTTAGTTTTGCACAGGAAGTTGATTACTGGCCTCTTTCTTCTCCCGGCCCTTGCTTCGCCACTCGTTAATAGGGGTTAGCTTCTTCTGCTTCATTCTTCCCCTGATTTTTTTTTCTCGTCAATTTATCTCCTTTTGCGTTTTCCTTCAAAGACCTGAGGAGGAGAACCTTCTCTGCGGTTTCTGGGGTCCGCTCATAGACTTTCTTTTCTGCTTTTCTCATGAAAGCCCCAAGCACTCTTTTTTTTTTGTGATTATGGGAACCGTCTACCCACTTTTGCTGCAGTTGCATAGGCAGTTGTGTTCATCGCTTTGTACTTTTCATGGTAACCAGCGACCGCGGCCAGTACGGCACCCAATTAGCCCCCTAGCGACCCTGCGTTCGGGACGGTTCCAATGTTACTCCCGCATCCTCCCAATTACATTCAATTTTTCCTGGGCCCTGCCCATCTAATCGGCCTTTCTTCTTTTACTACGTGCCTTATTGGCAGGCGTTTAGTTAACGGTATTCTCATTCTCCCGGTGTGGTTGAGATGACCTTAGTGCTCAAGGAACTCCCAATCCGCAACAGTTTCTTAAAAAAGAAGTTCGCCTCCCTCTGCTTGACCTTCAATTACAGTTTGTACTAAATCTGTACCCAGTTGTTTGAGAACGTCCGTCTGCGTCGCATCAGTCAATGGTGGACGCCATTTCGGATGGCAGAAGTTTTATTGTTCGGCTGCTTTGCCACCCTTCCCACGCCAGCAACCAGGCGTAACCACCTTATACCCCTTTTCTTCAGATCGTCCGCTGATTCGTTTCCCTTATCACTTCTTTTACTCGGCCCCGCGGAGGACGAAAGGGCCAGTTCCTAATTTTTTATTCCTTGACCGTTTGCCGTAGAACCCCCCCCCCTCTTCTATCTGCGTCCCCCCCACTCCGCGACACGACAATGCGAGGATCATGTTTATTAATATACTGAACCCCCCCGGTCCTCCCGCTGGCGACTCGCGAGCACCCCCTTCGCCCCATCTTCCTTGACCCCATTTTTGTCCGTCAACTTTGAGCAGTTGCCGCTCGTAATTTCCTTGTTTCAAAAGGCCCCTGCTATCGTTCTTTTTTTCCCCAGGCGTGCGCTATATTGTCTTCATGGACCCCCCATCGGTATGACCCCCTTGATGCCAAGGAGTCCCAGAGTCTTTACCTTTAACGATCTTGTAGATCATGGCTTTGAGACCGGACTACCCAATGGGCGCCTTGCATGAATGGTGCTTTGACTATGTTCCTTCCCCTGCCCAACCGAAACCATCTCTTCCTTGATGCTCCGTCTTTTTGCAAGGATGTTCTCCAACCTCTCCCCATGCATGGTGCCGCCATATTCAGTCCCCCCAGATTCCTTGACAATCCCCTCAACCATCACTGCTCCTACAGACCGGCCTCCATTGAATTTTTATATTTGCGCATATTTTTCCCCCGCAAATAGCTCTGGTGCTAAAGTATTCTCGATGGCCTTTAGGGATACCTTTCAGTTACGGTTTCTTATAAGGCTGTCACCTAATTTGGTTAGCGGCCTGGACCGCTGAATTGTTTTCCTTTTTCCGCTTTCAATCTACCGTCTACAGGGTGGACATGGCTGGCCCTATTCAGGCAATGAGTCGTTCCTTTTGTCTCGTAAATAGTGTTCTTATTGAATTTTTTCCTTGGACCCTTCCGGACGCGCCGTTTTGTCCCTCCCGTCTTTTTGACGCTGGTATTTCGGTCCCTATTATGATGCTTGCTTTTGTAGATCTTACGCGCTTCAAGCACATCTCATCCTCTAACCAGCCCTCTTCGGACCATATTGTCTCTTCCCCTTTTTCCACCCTTTTTTTTTAGGGTGCCCCCGCGTCCATTGGCACCCCATGGGGGAGTCTGAAAGTGATTATCCGTGACAAACCACATCAACCAGTTCTAAGTTGTCAGAAGTTCTCTACAGTCCCCGCAACCTTTTTTTTGATTTTTCCTCGAAATTCTTATGTTCCTTTGACACAAGCCAAATGCTACTTAATATGCTGCAAGGCTCCTTCTACGTGCCCGGCGCGGAGTCGATTTTTACCGCACATCGATTAATCTCACCTATTCTTCCCGGGCGCTTCGGTGGTAGAAATTTTTTCTACCCGCGTTTTTTCTGATTTTGCCTCCTCTTTTGTGCCTGCCCCCCTTTTTCCTCTTTTGCCAGTAGGCTTCACCTGAGAACTTTATATTTTGCGTATAGGAGCTTTCCCAGTATGAACCAAGTTTTTCTGTCCAATACCAGCAAATTTGCTTGCAAAAGCTTCCTTATTGCGCTGCACGCAGACCTCTTTAGACGTCTTGTCCTCCCTTACCGACGTTTCTTCTTTTTATGATGGTGCCTTTGCGTACGTTCGCGGCGATTGGTTTGTTTGTCATTCCTCTTCCTTTTTTCATTGACGTTGACTATGAATTCCAGGATTTGAATGTCGTTTTTTCCCATCTCCTCCGTTGAGGCCAGGTTAATACCCACCGACTTCAAGTTCCGCATCCTCCTTTGGCAACAAGCCGGGCATACCCACGAATCAGCCCACCACCCTTGAACGGTAGGTCTAACCCCTTCTTTTCCATTCTTTTCCGAGGCCCCCTTTCGAGGCGGTGTACCAGGTGAAATGGAAAGTTCGGTTATTCCTGCACAGATCTGTTCGTTTCGACTCGAGGCTTAACAGCTGATCGATTGTCCTGGTAATGCCACCTACCCTGCCTGATACTCCTCCCTTTTGCTGCCTAGTGTGAACAATCATCAAAAAGTCTTAATTCTTAGTGTCTGTATGCCTTCTCTTGATGGGGCTTGTCGAGTTCCGGAAATTCCTTAGGGAGTGGTTAAGAGGTATTTTTGAATTTTTAGCTGCCACATGCCGTCTTTGTTGCGGGTTCTGTATTCAATCTCCCCCCCTTCCTGCTTCCATCCCTTGTTTTCGTTATCCGGCACCTTTTCCAGCTATCATTTCCCTTTTTTTTCCACGGTTTTTGGTGCTCTATTTTATCTTGTACCGTTTGTCGACCCCTTCCTTGTCGTGACTTTGTCGGACCCGTGAGATAGATTTTTTTGAAATCCCCATTTCCCCAGCAACCACCCCTCGGGTTTCTTCCGAAACCACCCCCTCTTCGGCTACAGTTTAGCAAGAACCCCCCGACGTCTACCCCCCCGAACCATCTTGCACAGTGAACCCCCTTCCTTTCCTACGTTGAGATTTTTAAGGTTTTCAACGCTAAGGACAATTTAGTCTCTCGCCCTTTCTTTTCGGTTCATTCTGACTCGATTTTCTTGGATGTCCGCTTTTACCCGCCACAATGTTGAGCAACATTAATTCCCCAAAGTGTGACTCTCAGATCATTCCCCTTCCTTTCGAATCCCCGGTTAGACACTCCCGTACATTTGATAATGATTTGGGACTCCTCTTATATTTTTATTTTTTTGTGCGAGCCTTCTACTTTTGTTTCTGACATTTTCATGGTGCCTCCTGCGTCCTTGTGGAAGTGTGGAATACGGCCCCACTTCCACATAATTTTTCTTCGTGGACGTCCTCCTTTCCTGATACGAACGGCCCTAGCTTTAGTCCAACACGTTCTGTACCCCCCACCTCTCGGGACCCTTGTGGACATCCGCAGAGTCTGTCGGTCAGAGGTGTGCCTGAGAGACTTCGCGAACGGCTTCGATTCGAACTCTTTCCCGTCCGGACTCAATCTGACCCCTCCTTAGTCCGTAATGCTTCAAAATATTTGTTTTTTCTCTTTCATGCAGAATTGGCTGGTTCCTTTCCTAATTTTCAGCTGCGTCCAGGTTCCCTTTTTCAACTTCGTCCCTTTTACCAGGATGGCTCTTGGTTGTGACCAAAATATTGCCCAGTGTTTTTCCTTTCACCCCGTGCGGGGAAATTGTGCACCACTCAGGTACAGGGTTCCGTGCTCTGCACCTGCTAAGGAAGATTGTCTAGTCCCGGGCCGCATAGGTGGATGTGGATAAGACTTCTTTTCAGCTTCGCCTGCAGTTCTTCTCTTTGTGTCCCGCCGGGTCCATACAGTCCTTTGCGGTACATTACCCTTTTTTGTTGTTTTTTTTTGAAAACCAGATTGAGATATTACCATACCCTTGAAGAATGCTCCTTCTCTCCCCTCTTTTTTTTCTTTTGCCCCCAAACCAAGCTTAAAGGGGTTGCCCTTTTTTGTTGCGTCAAGTCCCTTTAAGCCCCCCCCCCTCGTCCCATTTTTTCCCCCGCAGACTGAACGCTCCCGTTACCCTTTCCCCCAACCCCGGTGGCCAAACGAACCTTCTTCCCCCTACGCCCGCGTCTGTGTCATTTAACCGGATGCTTTTTCGCGGTTGACACCCCAGCGATTTTTTCCCCGATGACCCTACCTTATAAAAAGTTCCCTTCCCTTCCGATCGTTCGTTTTCTTCACAATAAAGGACATGACAGCCGCTTGTGCACCCCTTTGGTCCTTATCGACCCCCCTTCCAACTGACGCGAATTAGACTCACTTCAGCCCGGCCCCACACGTAGCTGTTCGATTGGAACCCGCTTCATTACAAAGCTTACTTTTATCTCAAATCTTGTTCCACGCCGGCTTTACACCATGATTTTTCCCCTCGTCCTAACCAAAGGCCGTCCTATGACGTTTCTAATTTTGGGCGATCCCTTGCCAAGGCGAATACTTTTGTGTTCCTTTTTTCGAGAATCAAGCTGGCGGACCGGTGATAGAGTTTTCCTGGTGTATAGGTATTTTCAAGGATTCTGCCCCCGCTTTTGGGTCGTCACCCTGCTGTTCCTTTGGACCCCCCTTTCCCCAAGACCGTTTTTGATTTTCAGTGTTATATGGTTGGTTGAGATGTCACTCCTTTAATCACAAGCAATTTTCACCCCCCGCGTTTTTTCCCTCGTCTTCCCTTTTTTTTAGTATCAGGACAACGATCTCTTGCGGCAGCGGATGTGAACATTCACCCCTTTTGCATACCGCCTGTATGATCAGATGTTCACGTCTTTGGCCCCCTCGAGAGTTTCGACCTTGTCCCCCCAACTTTTACCTAACTCGCTGCCCCCTTTCCTCCTTCCAAGGCCTTGAAGCAATTTGGTCGTAAGTGATCAGGCCAGTTCGCCATTTGCTCTTGGGTTCCTCCGCTGTCATTTTCGAAGGATCTACCCTTTGTCGTTTTTCGATGGGGGAAACTCCCTCAGAATATGGTTTTCCTCCCGTCCCTTTTTTAAGGAATTAGAAACCCCCCCCGTCCTCGTTGCGTTGAAGCCGTTCCGTGAATATCGTGATGATCCCCCTTTTACAGCCCGTCACTCAGCCGGACAGTCCTTTTGATGATGGAGCACCATGGGGTGATCTTCCGGGGTCTCTTACGGTGACCAACTCTGGCTTTGGTCAGTTATTTGCCGACTTGTCCCCCCCCCAAGCCTCCATTCCCCCTTACTAAACCGAACTTTTCGCTTGCCGACTCTTATTGTCGTCTTTGCGATGACTTACTCCCTAGCTTTTGCAAGTTCAGGGCAGGCACGCAGATTTGGAAATCTTTTTTACATCCTTAGCGAATGGAGGGCTTTTCGTTTTCAATTAAGCAATTGATATTTTCCTCCTCTCCGTGTTTTTTTGACCCACTGTCTCCAACCCTGCCATGCTACTTCTTGCTTTCCCACCCATGACCTTGATTGCCGCGCTCTGGGCCTGCATGAACTTTTGGCACCAATGAGAACTTATTTGAGGAGTATTGTCCTTACTCGCCCTCTTAGCCTTTGAGCGCGTTTTTTTAGCATGTGCTTCCGTGGTTTTACCTTTCCTTTGTTTGTCCTATTTTGTCCTGCGGTTTGGTGACGGTGCGTGAAATTCCCCCGCCATCAGACCTCACCCTGCGACTCCCCCGGCCTAACTTTTGTCCACGCTCTCATCATCGTCCCCGGTTTTTTCGGCTGGCTTTACTCCTCCTCCTACTTCTCGGCGGCGGTCACACCCAGACCGCTTTTGGTTTCTGATTCTGTGCCAGTTTTTGAGAAACCTTTCGATCCCTTCGGAGTTACCCCACGACCCTCCCCCTTCGCTTTATCATGCGAGACAGAATTCAAGCGGCTGTCCACAATCCCCTGTGGCTAATCGTGTGCGCTCCAATCCTCCCACTTACAATACTTTCCAGTCCCTTAGGTGCAGGTTTTTTTCCCCTGCTCTCCCCCATTCTTTTTTTTTTACACGTTCGAACGCCTGATTTTTTTTCCCACAGCGTACGATCTGATTTATTCATATGCGTTTATGCCAAGTTGTATATGTCCCCCCCTCAGTCCGCATCCTTCTCAATCAATCTACCCCTATCCCCTTCCTATACGGCCAGCTCCGGGCATATTCTTCCGGGTTTTGCATTCTGCATCCGCTAGACAACCCATCCTTCGTCGGTTTCAGTCTTGCAAGACGACGCCACCAGAAAGCAGGGGGAACCGCCAGAAGCCGGCCATCAGTCCGTTTGAACATTTCCGAATCCCACAAGGCTTCCGCACGGAGCGCCTCGGTGACTCTCGCCTGGGTACTTAAACGCCCATGAGTTGGTGCACAGCTCTCCTGTGGGGGCCTTTTACCGACGCCCCTCTCGGCCCCCTTAGGGTGTGATTATAAGTGGTCAAATCTGGTGGTCACGCAGACGTTGATCCCTCTTCCTACCAAGCCGATCTGTTATTTTTTCCCGGTTAAACTCTTCCTGCGACGGTGTTAATGTGTAGATGAGTTCACTAGTCCATTTCTTCTTGAAATTGGTTTATACTCCCCCCACAATTTTTTCCTCCCTTCAGCGTGTCCATTGTACCCTTTTTTTACTTGGCCTGACTCCGTGCTTTTAACTGTCGAATCCGTGTAATCCGCATCCAATTTTTTGAGCTTCCACCCTCCTCCCCGCAATTTTCGATCCTTTTTGTTTTAACACAGCCGCCTCTGTTGACTGTAAGAAGTTTCGTCTCTCCCCCTTTTCACTTTGTTATCTCTTTAGCGGGATGACCCCCCATTTTGCACACCCACGTTTTTAGGTGTTGGACTCTTAACCCTGCACCCCCACCCCACTTCAACCCCCCCCCCCTTTATCAGGTGTGCGTCTTTTTTACGATTGAATATACAGACGACCACCAGGGGCCTTTTTATGGTCTCTCTCATATCTTTTCCTTTCTCCCTCCAGGTACTTCATTTTGCCAGGCCAGCTTACGTTCCCCGGCCTTCTCAGAGCTTGATGCAGAACCGTAGTCCCTAGCTTGACGCCGTTATCCGTTGTCGCCCTTTGATCACTTTTTTTTTTTTGCTCTTTATGACATCTTTTTTTCCCAACCCTTTTCCATCCATTTGTGCATGAAACACTTGTCTCCGCCTTTTGTCAGGTTCAATCCCCTGTAGTAATTTTTGTCCTTCTGTTAGACCATGATCGGGATCCGTGCATTTTGCAACATGATATGTTCGAAATACCTTACCCTTCTGTAGAACCTATACCCCCCCTCTCCGCCAGCTTGAAGCCTGCCCGCAGTAGACCTCTTAGCGCTTTCCTGAATAAGTCCCTAAGAGCTGTTTTTTCTGTTATTCTTTCCTAATTCTAGTACGTTCGCTTTCGGCCGGTTGCCTTCCATTTTTGCGATTTTCCCCTTTCTTTTCCCGATCCATCTCACCTTATGACCCCCCATTTTTGCCAGACTTCCGTTTCAGAAGGCTTTCTAAGGTTTTCCATCACCCCAGCAAGCTTTCTGACTTTCTCCCCCATATTTTCCACTACACACCATTTCCCCCTGTTCCTTTTCTTCTACACTTTTTGCTGAGCATTAGAACTGCCCCCCCTTGTGCCTTTCCTTTGCCTTGGTTGCCCTTTTTCTTTTTTCCGGAATTCCGTTATGCGCATCTTTGCGTTTCAATCTGCCATCCCCGTCTTTTCTCGATTGCCGCGACGCCACACAATACGAGCACTTTTCCCCTTTTTTTAAGATGAAACCCCCCTTGCCCTCACACTCTTGTTCCCAATCTGAGTGTCTGTTTTTCCATAGTCGTGTGCGCTGGACGAGATTTTTTTCCCCAGTTCTCGGGGGCTTCCATGGGGAGGACTGCCGTTTCTCTCTTCTGGTTTTTTTCTTTTTCTTGTATCACCCTCTGTCCACTATGCCGGACAGCTAGGTCGTTTCGCCGGCCACAGTTCCGT
>Ga0179593_1333856_pt1 | contig 12744 bp, 17 predicted proteins | sample CZODoug2_1_08_16_FD_185931 | JGI IMG/M metagenome (GOLD analysis project Ga0179593, IMG submission 185931) | Vadose zone soil fungal communities from Angelo Coast Range Reserve, California, USA - CZODoug2_1_08_16fungal (PacBio error correction) | ecosystem: Environmental > Terrestrial > Soil >... | reverse complement strand
TCTGAAACGCTTATTTCCCCCCTATGGGGGAAGCGCGCTGTTGATTTCTCCCAAGCGCCCCCTTAAGATCCCCTTTCTTCATACGAGAAAAGCTTGAAATCGTAAGAAACAGCGACGGCCCATCGCTTCATCGCGCCTTTCCCCCTGTGAACTCTTTCGAGCGACTTGCCCGGCTCCCACATAAACAGCTTTCCCGTTCCACTTGTTCCTGAGGTTACGAACACTGACACTGCCTGCAGCTCGCCTTCAACTCGCACTGAAATTACCTGCGGTTCGGGTTTTGCGGCCCCTATGACTTTGCGTTCCCAAACTTGTAACAGTTCTCTACATCTCACTATTGTGGTCCACCCCCCCCCAGTTTCCGATGCTCTGCCCCGGGCACGCTCGCAAGACCAGAAGACCTCTGAGATTTTTCCCTTCCACCCGGAGGCGTTCTTCGTTCATTATGAGTTTCACGAGGTGTCCATTTTTTTCTACGTTTAAGTTGAGACGGCCTAGCGTCCCTTGGACGTCCTCCACACAACGGTCACGAGTCTTTCGGCATTTTTGCCCCTCCCGCCCATAAACTTTTTTTTTTTTCGACATTACCCCTCCACTTATAATCCTGTAGTCTTCCATTCACCCACGGCTCTTTCTTCCCTGATCTTGGGCCGGTACACTCCTCCCCCTGCCCCCCTCTCGCCTGCCGCGCCACCCCCCACCTTACAGAGGTATTTTCCTCTTTGTCGTCGATCCTTAAATCCCTTTTTGAAGGGTTGCACCATGTCTTTTAGCTTCTTGAAATAGAGGTCCCACCCCCCCTTTTCAGTGGTCCTCGTTAGCTTAGATTTCTGGCCCCCTTCCATAAGGCGTCGTCCTCTCTCTGCCCCAAGCCCTTTCGAGAAGCAGCTTTTCGGTCTCACCCGAATCAGATTGACAGTTTCTCCTCCCCCTGCCCCCGTAAGGCCTGTGGGCTGAAGTCCCTTCTGTTTTTTCCTCCTCTTTCTCCCCCATCCCCCTCTCTGGTCTGCGACCCCTTCCTTCTGTCCTTTCCTTGGCCCACCTTGCTCATTCCCTGGACTTTTGGGCATCGTTACGGAACTTTATTTGTTGGAGGACTGCTCTGTCGGGAGGTTTGCTTCTTCTTTGGGGGCGGAGCCCCCCCCCCGAGTTGCGAAAAACCTTCCCCACAGCACCCTTATTTTGCGCCACACCATTGCGTCGGCATTCTATTAAATTGTGCACGATTCTTTTTAGAAATGCGAGGGAAATTCATCGGTATTTTCCCGTACGTAAGAATTACTTGAGATGGTTTGGGGTACGGTGGGTATGTTCCTACAATGGAGGTTCCATTGCCTTCTGTTTACGCCGTCTGCGTGAAACCCCCCCCGCAAGGGTGTTTCGTTTGTACCCCCCTGTCTTTCCCCCGTTCCCCCGCTAAGAGCTTTTCAATCCCTAGTGGATTTAGCGCGGAGCCAAAGGAATTGAAACTTTTCAGGTATTCCTCGATGGTTCGGAGACCCGCTCGTTTCCTTGACCCGTGCCCCCCCGTGCACTTTTCTCTGACCCCCCATCTGTTTTTCTCCTGGTTAAACTGTTCCCTTTCCTACTGTATTGAGTCCCCCGGATTGCATAGTGTCGTCTTCTCATGGGCGTTAGAGTCTGCATGTCCGAATATTCGCCTGACCGGCGTTTGGGCGCTTTTTGCATTCGTTAAAGCTCCATTGTTTTTTCCGGTTCCAAGATCCACTAATTTTTTTTTCCCCCGCGGAGCGGCTAGTTGAAACTGAGTGGACTCCTCTTAAGCGGTGCGCTCGGTCCTAGAGAGCGGAAGTTCCTTCTGCCCTTTTTTTTTGGTTGTTTATGGCCCTCATATCTTTCTCGATTTCTTTCCCCCATCGGTTTCCTTCCGCAGGCGAACAAAGTTTCGAGACAGCGTGCTGAGATGATTTCCCCTCCTTCACTTCCCGACTTGCGCAACCCCCCAGTTTGCTCGGTCCTTTCTCCCTCGTTTTATTTCCAGTCCACTCGTCTTCTGCCCGAGAGAGAAAAATCCCTCCTGCCTTAAACCCCCCCCCTTCTAATCTTTGTCACGACCTTCGTTTTTTACGTTTGCGGCATCCTCTTCCACCTCCGCCTTCCACCCTTTAGCAGCCCCCCCCCACTCACCCGCGAAGCTTTCGTCTCCTCACGATGCCACAAGTTTACGTCTTTCTTTGCAGATCCCAACCAAACTCCTTTACTTCTTTTCCGCTGATCTTTCGCGTTTCCTTCTGGGTTTGGTGGTTTCCCTGGACCCCTTTTATGTGGTCATTGTGTTGGAGGGTTTTTTGTCATGGCTGGTTTTTTCATTTTTTTTCTGGCCCCCCCGGTTGGTGGTTCGTTTGGAGTCTGCGGTTTACAGATTCCCTGCAGTTGTGTTCCCCTGCCGTCGTGGAGCGGGCGCGTTCCGGTCTTTGACCTTTTAGACTGCGGCGGATTTTGGGTAGTGACCTGTTTACATGTGATCTGGTTGTCTTTTGGCGGGAGGCGTTTGTCTGTGCTGTCGTCTGAGTTTGTCCTCGGCACACAGCGGTTGGTTTACTTTTTTTACTGGAACTGAGTTTTGGTGTTTTCAATGGAGTGGCTTCGTGGTCCTTGTGAATGGTTTTTGGGAGCGGCCCAGGCGGAATGTGACCGGTGTCGTTGTTTCCACAGGTTTTCCCTGGCACCAGGCCCTGGAGGGTGCAGCACCTTTTGTAAGTTTGGCTGACAGGTCTTTTCTGATCTGCTTTTGCTTACCCCCTCAGTGGCTTCAGTCCCGTGGACAGATTCTTGTTTTTTCCCCTTCGGATTTGGTTTCACGTGGTCGGACCCAGACGATTTTCTTGCCATTGCTCCGGCCTATTCTCGTTCAACTGGACCCCCTTCTCGTCACGGATCCCCCCTTCATCACAAATTGCACCGTCCCGACATTGAAGTTTAGCTTTGTTTCTGACGCGATGCCCCGCGAGAAACCTTACCTTCGCCTGGCGCTTGTTACTTGCTTGCCCTCGCCCCCATCCCCAGAAAACTTTAATACAAGCCCCACATGCTGCTGTCCTTTGAAGTCTGCACGTGATCTTGCCTTTTTTTTGGACAGTCGAGGCTTTTGCGATGATCGTTTTTTTTCCCTCCAGTGAACACCTCCTTTGTCTCATTATTCCCCGCGACCTCTTCTTTCCCGATTTTTTTTGTTTTCGCAGGAGAAATGAGTCCTTCCCCAGGTCGGGGATTTACGTGAAGACCTACACCGTCTTGATTTATACGATACCCTACTTAGTGCATGCATTGCCCCTCGAGAAACACCCCGGAATTGCTGGCCCTCTAAGAGGGATTTTTCTCTTTGTTTTTTTTCCATCCTAGAACAGTGCGCTTCTTCTTTCAGATTCGGCATTCCCTCTTTTTCTATACTCTAATTTCCTTTTTTGTGGTTTGAGATGATCTCATATTCCTTAGGAAGTCGCCCGTTTTTCCCCTAGTGAGGAACGCCCCCAAGCTCTTCCTTCCTAATTCTTTTTGTTCCCTCTTCGGGAAATGGATCCGAATTTATTTTCTCCGAGATCGTTGCGGCTCAAGGAAACCCCCCAGACTTTCCCATCCATTTCTTTCACTGCGAACCCCCATCTTTCTCTCTTTCACCGCCCCTTGTCTTTCCCTGTCTCCCAAACGCTGTTAACTGAGTAGCGACCCCTGCCGCTAGTATTTTCGCCCATGATCCCCCCTCGACATCGCCACGGGATCGGCAAGCTTCAGCATCAGGATTGTAGGTTCTCTTTTTCCCCTTCTGGCGCTGTTCCAGTAAAGTCCAGCAAGAGAATTTTTTTTGTCCCATGTGTACCTTGCGATTTAGAAAGTTGCACGCTCTCACCGAGAGACTGAAATTTTGCGCTTCCCATTTTTTTAGTTCTAATTTCTCGCCAGTTAAGTTTTGAGCCCAAATAGCCGCGCCTTGGCAAGAAAATCGTTCCCTCCATTTTGTTTTTTTTTTCAACCAGCTCCCCGCCCGGCTCCCGGCCCCTTTTTCTTCCCGGGACTTTCCTCCCGCGGTTTTCGCGACACGAAGCAGGCTCAGAAAAGCTGTCCGCCCCACTTACCTGTGCTTCATTCCCCCCATACCTCCGGTTCCACCTCCCAACCTTGCCCCCAAACCCCGAAAAAAGGCTCATTTTTCCCTTTTTGTACTCTCCCCCCCCAACCGTACCTATTCCAAAAGCCCGAAATCCATTCCCAGGCAAAAGGACAACTAGCACCCTGGTTCCCCACACAGTCACACGCCATCCGGTGCCCGCTTGAAAATACCCCAAATAAGAGTCCACCCGCTCCCGCCAAATCCCACCCCATACATGTCCAGGTCCTACACCCCCAATCCCCTCCCCCCAGTCTCTTGGATCGACGTTAAAATCAAAACTCCCCTCTCGCCCGTCTTCCTCATTTTCCACCCCAGGCCTTTCTGCCCTTGAATAGATGTTCCTTTTTCTTCCTCAACCAGTTCCCCAAAAGCAGAAATTTTCCACCCGCCCCTTCCATCAGCCCCCGCGCCAGCACCCCAAAGTTGAACCCACTCTGGGTCCAGTTCCTCCGCCACCCCCCCCCCCCGCCCTTCCCCGCGAACTCTCAGCGGAAAAGACCTGACCCTTTTGACTTCTTTGTTTGACCAACTCCTCCCTCCTTTAGCCTTTTGCAGACTGTGCTTTGCTCGGTGAAGTTTTAGAGCTGACCTCCTTTTGCTTCCGTCCCGTCTTTCAGATTTCCTTTCAACGTCCCGAATTCGTAAATCCTTTGGTTTCACGGCAAAGGTCGTCTTGTCGTGCTTTCTTTCTCCGCTTCCTTTTTAGTTCTGACCCCTGGGATGAAACTGATCTCCCTCCACGCGTAACTGGGTTCTGAGTTTGATTAAAAGTGAATGTCCTGTACGCTCTCTCTTTCCTTCACCACCTCTGCACGCTCCCCCTTTTCGTTGCCCTCTCTTGATGTCCCAGAGGTGCCTCCCCTCTCTAAAGATTCGTTTCTTACCCAGAATTGCCCAAACCAGCGGCAGATTTTTGCTTTGCTCTTCCTCGCTCACCCGTTAGTTTCTTTTCCACGCAGTTCCCCCCTGCGGCAGCTGTCCTACGTTGTCCCCACCTTTTTCTTCCCCCAATGAGTAGCGTGTAACTTCACCCCCCCTCTTAAGCTGGCGACGAATGCCCGTCTCGACCCAATCTGCCGGGGGGCTCATCTATTTCGTCCAGGACTGAAGCCTACAATCCCATGCTTCCCCCCTACTTCCCCATATTGGCCTCGCCGCCATAAGACAACGTTCTCACGTCTTCATGTGTACCCCTTTCCAACACCGCGTTGTTGTCGAGAAGGGCACGAAATTCACTGGTTCAGCACCCTACCAGAACCGTTGCTTAATAACCTCCCAGTCCCCAAAAGGTTCGGGCAAGGCAGGTTTTGTTGCTCGCCGTACAATACCCTCCCGAGTTAGTATTTTTTTCTCCGTTGCCCCGGGGCCAGGACCGGGTTACCCGTTATGGTGTCCATTCTTCGGAACATAAGGAGCACGGCACCCCATTCAGGCCCAGGTCCCCACTGACCGCTCTCAGGCGGCGACCTAATCGCCACCATTAAAGGAATTTCTTAGCCTGATCCCGTACTCGGTAAACTTCCGAATAACCCTTCCCGTACGCCTGGTGGTTCCCGTTTTTCTATTTTTTGTTTCCTTTTTTTATTTTCGTCCCGGTGGATTCTCCTCACCAAGAATACCGAGGCCCCCCTCCTCCATAGCATCCTACCCACATAGAAGTTCATTAGCTGCCCCGTCTTCCCTAATGGCTCGGGGGCCCTGAACCACCCCCCACAATCTCAACGGAAGCAGTTGACCTGGGTACTTCTCCCCCCTCTCGGGATGTTTTAAGTCTTGTCTTTCTCCCAGACGGCATTCATTCGCAACGTTTATTGGATTTTCTTTCGTCTCTTTTTCTCTTCTTTCTTTTGCCGGTCCAGGTACTTTATCTTCTCTGTTCAAACGGCTGGGTGCATCTCCTATGCCTGCTTATGGACCTTCCCTCCTCCCCTCCCCCCCATTAGGACCTGCCCCCAAACCCAAAGGGGGGATGTGCCCTACGATTCCCCTGCCCCGCTTCACCCCTAAAACCTCTTCCAACCTTGGTGAAGACGAACGCTTTTTTCCTGATCAACCCCAGAACTTTCTCTTTTCCCCTTGTTACTTGTTTTTTGTTTGCTCGTTGCGTTGACGTGACTGGTTTATTGATTACCGTCCAGCCGCTAGGCATCGAGCTCAAGGTTCATGGTAATATCTTCCTTCCCATTAGTTACAATGGCGAGAGTACCCACCCAAAAATTATGGAGTAGTGCATCCCTCAAGACTCTCCTTTTTTTTGCTTCCTCCGCTGCCCCTCCGGGGCCTTCTGACTCCTCCACGTTTCCCCCTCCACCCCCCCTTCGAAAAAAGGGCACTCAGAATTCCTAAAATCAACGACCGTCCTGCTTTGCCCCCCAGAGGAAGTGTTCTTCGGTCTTGTCGCTCGAGGATCACCTGCTTCAGGAACCCCATACCTAAGATTTTGCCACAGAGTATCATGGAGGTCCCTTTTCCCGTTTGAAGACCCCCCCGAGCATTTTTCGCGATACTTTTAAACACAAATAACAGAAGACTGCCCTTCCGGGGATCTTTGCCCCCGCTCAAGCACTTCATGTCGTCCCTCACTCCCCATTCTTCGTCCGCTGATTTTTTTTTTCTCTTTCCCTAGCTTACCCCTCAAAGGGCATTCGATGTGTTGTTAGCGAGCCGCCTAGTCGTTGCCCTGGTTATTCCCCCGAACGTTTTCAAGACTGTTCTCGTCTTTTGCCCCGGATTGACTCAGGGCGCTCGCTAACCCCACTCTTCCTCTCCCCTTTTCCTCCCTTACGAGTTTTTGGAGATTATCTCCCTAACCCCCCCTGTTGTGTTGTTTCTCTTCTCCTCTTGCCCAAACGCGATTTACGATGGGTTGCAAGACGTTCACGATGTTCGCGCCGCTCCCCTTCTTCAAATCCTGGGCCATACTAGACCCTTTTGAAGTTTAGCGTAGAACCAGGGAAGATCTTTTGCTTATCGCCCCCCAAGCCCCATAGAAGGACCTGTTTTTAAAAGTATGAGCTCAGTGCACGGCGTCAAAAAACAGCGTCCTGTCAAAATTGTGTCTTTCGTTCGACCTGAATTTGCTGCGAAGTTTTTTCCCCAACTGACCCCCCGTAATTCAGCTGAGGTTCCAGGATCCTGCGGCTTTCCTTGAGGCGAATCCCCTTGCTCGGCTTTCCCACACTGGAAAAGTCCGCTCCATGCGCCTCTTTTTGGCCCCCCCCCCGCTTTTTTTTTTTCTGCTCTGCACAGGGCACTCCTCCGTACGATCCTACCTTATCGCGCGGTTCAAGACGCGTACTGAGTGATTCGGGACTTCTGAGGTTCACGAGGGTTTTCTAAATTGGTCTTAGCGATGACGTTTCACTGCTACTGTCATAGCTTGTTTGATTTTGAAGGGAAGAAAACACAAACGGGTGGTCTTGAGGTCAGCAATGCCGTCCCATAATTTCTGTAGCCCCCCCCATTTCGCCTTGGAATGTAATATTCCCTACCACCTTTGGCGCTCCCCCGATGGCCGGAGGACTGTACCCTCCAGTAACCCTGCACGATCTCCTCCGCGCACCCACCCCTTCAATCTGGTCGATCTGTTGTTTTTTTTCATAAAGAGGAAGGATCAGGTTGTGCCCACATGGGCTGTTTTTATCGGCCTTGAAATGTCGTTCCCACTCTTAAGTTGTTCTGTGGTAGGTAATGATTCCGTCTTCTTGGCAATTCCACAGTGAGAGTTCCCATTCGGACTTCCAATCGTAGCGTTTTCCTGAGAAAGAGCAGCATTGCCGTTCCCCCCACAGACTCCTTCCTCCTTCCCCGGGATTCATATCTGACTTCAACGTTCGGATGTCCCCTCCCTTGGCCTTACCATTCTTGCAGCCCTCTCCGCGATGGTGTCCGTCCCCTGGGTCCTGTTCATTGCATTTGCCATTCCGGTTCTGGATTTTGTGGGGAAGGAGTTCCGGCACTTGGTGATTGCCGGACTATGAGGTCCCTTTGTCTTTTTTTCTTTGGGCGGAGAATCCACCGAGCTCCCCCTGCAAAATGACCACCCTCCCTCTTCTCTCCCCACCCTTCGTACGGAAGGTTAGTTCCCCTTTTGCCGCCGGCCTGTTTTAGCTTTTTAGTGCAATAAGGTCATTTGAGTCCTTCTCCCTTTTATAGCGGTCAGGTGGGGACGGTCCTCCTTATTATGTGCGTGCTCTTATTTTCCTCCGAATGGTCCAACCGCACGTTGTAAACGTACGCCTTCCACCTCTTCATAGCAAATGATTTTTTTATTCTCGAGCCACATTCGGGCAACTCGGTATTTCTGATCTGGTTCGGAATCAACGTTTTGATTCGTGTCTGAACCGGATTTATTCACCTTCGCCCCATTCTGTATTACTTAGGAAAAGGAACTTTAAGCAGACTGTCTGATTGGCGGCCGTCTGACCCCTTAGTTTACTGTCATGTATGGGCTGATGGCTCTGGAAGCACTTTTGCCTTAGCACCCCGACACGATGGGGAGCGGGGTCATCGTCCTCCTCCTTAATATTTTGTTGTCATGTTTTCCACTCTTACGAATTTTTTCTTGACACCTTCTTGGCCAGGGTTCGTTCCCAGTTTGCACCAGAGTTTGACCAAAGTCTCGAGGTGCCTCGAGACGAGAGGCTGAAGTTCGTTTCTCTTGGCTTGGCGCTTCTGTTAAATCCCGAGCGTGATCGCTGGTCTTTGCCCCTTGTATCCGCATTCCCCGCACCAAGTTTTACCGATCCTCTTGTGAGAGCTCTGGAATATCAACATTCAATCGACTTTCTCACTCATTGACGACATCCCAGTTTTTCTCGTTCGTTTTCTCGCGTTTCACCAGTGCACGCCACTCATTCCTTTTCCTAGAATATACTTACACCAAAGAACCTGGACTGTCAAACCGCCTCCCTCTCATGCCCCCCTTCCTACCTTCCTCCCGAAACCGACCCCCCCACCAGCATTACTTTCCAAGTCCCTTTCGTTACTTTTGCTGGAGACTTTAATGCCGGTGTACCCCACCGTACTCAGAACAAACACCCTCCGAAAGCACTCTGTCGCATCTGCCCCTGCCAGTTCTATAGATGTTCTTTTGTAAGATAAAAACAAACTCCCCCTTTTCCTTTCTGATTCTTGCCGTTTCATGATCTCTTTTTTCGGTGAGTAGGGTTCGGGCTTTGTTTTGGGGGGGGGTGGGGGCGGTTGTGGGTCTTTTGGGGGTGGTTGTGTGCTGGCGGGTTTTTTGTGGTTCCTAGTTCGCGAGGGTTTTGTTTTTTGTCCGTTTGGCTGATGCGAATTTTAGTTTTTGAACTTGTATTTGTGCCTGTTTTCCCTTTTTTTTTTTTTTCCCGTCTTTCTGGTGGTGGGTTTAGGCGTTTGGGTTCTTGATGCTGTGGTTCCATTTGAGGTTCTATCATGTGTTGTCTTGTGGTCCTTGTTGTTAGTTGCTCATTTGTTTGTTTTTTTATCCCTTTTGCTTCCCGCCCCTTTTCTGGAGTCACCCTAGAGATGTTAGTCTCCTATGGCAGGCCTCGTTCTTGTGGTGTTTGTCATTTCCCATCACTGTTTTGAGCTGTTCCTGGTTTTCACAGGGTAGCCTTTCTCTGGGCAGGTTGGGTTCATTTTTGGTTTCCTTTTTTTTTTATTATTCGCTTAGCGTTAGCTGTACCCAGACAGTCATGTTTTTTTTCCCGGAATTCTCTAGTTAGTGTCTTATATTGATCTATGGATCTTGTGGAGTGGAGGGAGAGAATTCTTTTTCTTGGATCGTCCGCTCCAGGGCTGATGTCTTCGGCTTTCTAGCCTTTGGCGTATTCTCTCTCCTTTTTTTATTCCCCAATCCTCTCCCTCCCCCCTTCGGGGATTTTGTTGTTTCCTCCTGTCCCCCCCTTTGCTTGTTTCCTTTCACTTTGTGTTCATTTACTGTTTGTATCCATTTCTTCTTTCCCCTCGTTCCTTTTTACTTTTGTCTTGTTTTCCGTCGATACGTCATTGCTTTGTTACGTGAGCTTCTGGGCCTCCCTCCCTTTTTTTTGTGCACCTGTTACCCAGTCTCGCGGTCGAAGATTATATATGCTTTGATCTTCCCACCTGGTTGTGTCCCGTTTTTGGGTTGTCTTTGTATATCCCCTCGTCCCCCCGTTTCTTGGCTGTGTTTCTTACTCTCACTGGTGTTTCCCTTGTGTGGCGGACCTCCTAGTCTTGTTCATTTCCCCCTTCTGTGTGTTCCTCTCACGTTCTTTTCTTTTTGCTGTGGTTTTGTTGCATGATTCTCATCACCTTTTTATATTTTTACCTGGTTTCTGGACGATGGGGCCCCGTTCCTCATGACTTTCCACAGTCCGTTCGTCTTCTTTTTTCTGTACTTCTAGGGGTATTACATCTCTTCCTTTTCTTGTCATGTTTCCAGTGTGCACCGTTTGTTGCAGCCCCATCTTGGCGGTTTTCCCTAGTTAACTCACCTGTTGATTTGACCGTTTCTTGATTACTCTTCTCCCTACTCTTCTTTCGTTGTTTTCGTCAGTGGCACCACTTGACCCCCTCTATTTTCCCTTGTGGCCGTGAAATTGCTTCCTACTCCTCCGCGCCACCCTTTTTCTGTATCTTTCGTTTTCGACTCTCCTCCCTCCCTGCTTTATTGGATTCTTACGTCGTCTCGCTAAGTTAGACAGCAAGCTCACCTTTAAAATGTGCCCTCTTCTCGGCCATTTTTTTGTGCCTTTTGTCGAGTGCACCCCTTGCTCTCGATGTTTTCAAGTGGCGCGCCCCTCATCCTTACCCCTTCAGCAGGCGCTGCTGCGACTTTTGTCTGTTTTTGAAGGAGCCATCGACTATTCAGCCCTTTAGCCCATTGTGCCCATGGACTTTTGCGAGAAAGGGTCTTTTATTTCTCGTGTTTTGCTTTTTCCCCATTCGTCACCCCCTACGATGTCTGTCTTTTATTTTTCCTTCTTTCTGCGTTCTTCGTGCCAGATGAAACAGATTCTTTTTGGTCTCATACATTCTCCTGCCAGATAGATTATTTTGCGTACAAGCTCCCTCTGGGTGGCCGCAGGAATGTCACCCCACATGATAGTCCCATTCTGGTTCCCCATCCTCTGTCCGTGCCTCTACCCCCGCCAGCCCCCCCTTTCCGTCCTCCTCTGATCTTCTCATCACTTCTTGTCTGTCTCATTTGGTTGCCCACCATCGATATTCTGACCTAATCCCCACTCTCAATTTGACAGAGCCGCCGTTCTTTGGCCAGCTTTGTGTGTGAGTTCTCCCTGTTCCGCCAACCCGTTGCGCTTATTTCCTTGAATCTGTTTTCCGACGTTATTTGTTTATCTCCATTCCCCGTTGTTCTGTCTCGTCGCATTTGAGAGCTCTCTCGTCTGTCAACACTGGCAGTCCCTTTATGCCCTTCGTTTTCTTGTTCTTGCCCCTTCTTTTTGTGAACGATTAAAAGATTCCCTCGGGAAGGAACGCACTTCTATTTTTTTTCTCTTCTTCCGGTGTTCACACTTTTCTCTCCCCAGAATTTTTGATTTAGTAGCATTCTTCCCTGTAGTTCTGTCTAAGGAAAGCCCGCCTGCTGCCCGATTTTCTGTCACCGGCAGAACCAGCCAAATCTTTGCACTCTACCTCCGCATTTCGATTCTTGGTACTTTTCTTCGATCCCAAAGCTGTTTCCCAACTGAGTTCAACCCGCTCACTTCGACGTTCGTCTGTATCTTTCCCCCCTCGCAACTCTGAATCGCCAATCTTCTCTGGCAATCATTCGCAGCATGGTGATTTACTTCCTCGTCGGATGTCGTCCCCTCACTCCTTTATTTTTTTCCCTCCCTGCGAAAGACAGTCAGCCAGCGACGCTTCTGCTTCTGCAATTTTCCATGCTCGCGCACGGGTGCCTCAGAGATAAGCGAGCCCTTTGAAAACGGCGTAGAGTCCCCCTTGGTCTGGATTTTCCTTGCGAGAATTTAAAAGTTTCGCTCTCTTCAGAGCCATGTATACGCCACTTAGTCTTCCCCCAGCCCTTAACCCATCACTCCCGTGATACGGAAATTGTCCCTGCCTGCTCCATGTACCTGGTCGCAGCCACGTCATCAGAGCATAAGATGTAAGCATCCATTTTTCTTCCCTGCAAAGAATCCCGGTTCCAGGTACAAATTGCAACTCCCCTCCAACCAGTTCCAGTCCTAATTGGGTCGCAGCTCCCCACCCCCTACCCAAGTACCCCACCTCGAAACCGAACAGTGCCCAGGAACCCTGTACCACCGAGAGTTAAAGTACCACCCGTCCAAGCCACGAAGGTGCCCTGAGGAAAACTACTAGCAGCCCGCCCCACCCGACGCCCCCGCTAAAGACAAAAAGACCATCCCAGAGAAAGGGACATTTCAACCCTACCAATCCACCAAAGCCCTATGGCGTCAAGCCCGGTTCCCAAATCACAGACCGCGTAAGAGAAGCCCTCTAACTGCATTGTCCCAAAGAATGTCTGGTGACTCGCTGTGCAGAGCATCCCAAAACGAACCAATACACAGAAATGCCCACCCCGGGGACGCCTAACAGCCTAACCAGGCACACGACAATGACCGACACCACCCCTTTCCAAATTTTGCAATTCCATAAGAAAA
>Ga0179593_1258807_pt1 | contig 12744 bp, 15 predicted proteins | sample CZODoug2_1_08_16_FD_185931 | JGI IMG/M metagenome (GOLD analysis project Ga0179593, IMG submission 185931) | Vadose zone soil fungal communities from Angelo Coast Range Reserve, California, USA - CZODoug2_1_08_16fungal (PacBio error correction) | ecosystem: Environmental > Terrestrial > Soil >... | reverse complement strand
CCCCAAATTCATGTGGGAAGACAAGATTCCGCGTTCTTCGACCTTTACGTCAAGGAAGACTAGTCCCTCACTGCGTTCGGCCCCAGAAAGTTTGTTCTTTTCCCCTCAGAATGCCCCGGCTACTCCTACCCCCGTGGCGTTTCCTCCACCGACGCATGAGGCTGCTTGCGCCTATTCCCTCTTCCCCGGCCATGTTGAGCCCATCCGCCTACAAAAGCCGGTTCGTTACCAGCTTTTTTTCCCTCCGAGGGATTTTCGCGGTTTTTTCCTCTCCTGGTTTCTTCTGAATCCGGGACATACGGTGTTTAAATCAGCTTCAGATTTTGGTCCGGCCTTTTGTAGGGCCTGCATTTTCCGATTTTTAACCCCCTTCCTGATTGAGTTGTGGTACCCAACTATAACAACGTTCCAATCGGTTCTGCTTGCCCCCCCCCCGCTTCTTTCTGACCAATTTTTGAACAACCGTGTCCCCTTACATCTTACCCCCCCCATTTTTTCTTTTCTCTCTTTTATTGACGTGGAAGCGAGCATCCCGTCTTCTTCCCTTTCGTTGGTCCGGCTGGTGTGACAGTTCTGTACACATTAACCTGCATTGTCACCCTGCTGTCCCCCCCCGACCCTGGCGGCCTTTGATTTTTGTCCTCGTCGGCGTTCGTTTCTTAAGCGCATTCCCCCCCTCTCCCCTCCCTTTATGGGCAGTCCCATACGTTTTCACTTTTGACGAATGGTTTTCCCCCCTGGTTCTTTTTGACGTTCTTCCCTTCTTGGGTCCACGGGCCGCTTCCTCAAGGCGATGGGACCCTTCCCAGTCCCACCAGGCCCGCTCTAAGTCATTCGTTGCGGCAATTGAGCGCCTTTTCTTTGATGTGCAAAAGTTTTCCCCCTCCTAACAAGCCTCCGGGTGTATTTGCGTCTTTTTTTCCGACGAGCCCTTCCCCCCACGAGCCGGATTGCTTGCTGTCTTCTTTTCTTTTTCATTCGTTTGTTTCCTTCTTATTAGTAGTGAAATGCTCCAGTTTTGTGTTTCCCTTGGTCCTCTTCTTTTTTCTTCTCAAAGGTTCCCATCCCCCGCGCTGCTCAAACACGCCGTGCACGGTGCTCTATTGCATCGATCCCATCCCTGTTCTCTTTTGGCCTTTTTCGGGTAGGGGTGACCTCGTCAATCCCTCTCCCCTTTCTTGATCACGCTCCTGGTTGTTCCTGTGTGCGTTCTGCTTCACATCCCTGTACTTTTCCGGATGCCCTATGTTCGATTTAGTTGCCATGGTGATTTCTTGGTTGGTCCGTACGATGAATTCTGGGCCAGGCGTTCCCGTCGCCTGCTTTTGAAGTTCGGGCTGAACTCCCCCCCCTTCAACACCCCAACTGATGTCCGCGCCAGAATAGGCCCCTTTTTTCCCACCCAGCACCAGTCGGCCCCAGTCCTCTTGTTTTTGTAGTAGTCAACCACCCGCTCGTAATGTAAATTTGCTTAATCTTCCCAACCATTGGTTCCCCTTTTCTCCCGTGCCCGTTTTGCGTTTGTTTGCCCCCCCCTCGCCTGTTTTGTTCTTTTTTTGGGCGTTTTCCATCCGTTAGTATACGCTATTTGCCCTTTTGGCCTCCTTTATGCTTTGAAAGGACGTTCCTGGAGGTTTTACTTGGTCTGTTTCCTTCTCTTCCGGCTTGTGTCGACTAGGCCTCCACTCTTTTCCCCCCCCCCCTTGGACACACCACCCAGGTTTTCCTTGCGATTATTCTTCTGTTTACTTCAATTGTCCTCCTTTGCCAGTACCTCAAGAATTCGGGCCATTTTTTTTTTTGGCGAGTGCGATCCCCAGGCAATCCCCGCTTTGTGCAACTGGCGTTTCAAGTGGGACCGGGGCCTTCGGGCGACCTCCGTTCCTTACTGGTAGGGATAAGCACGCGGGGCCCGCGTGGCTTAGGTTCCTTTTGAGATTTTTCCTAACTCGCGATCTTTTAAACCTCCTCCTTATTGCTTTGGCCGTTGCCCAGACCCTCCTGGCTTGTTTCGGCACGTCGTTCCCACGTTTCACGGTTTCCCGTTTACGCCTTCTATGGCACCCTGATTTTTTTTTCCCTTTCCCCATTGAAACACGACCGCTCCGCAAAAAAGCTGTGCATTTTTCCCCTTGCCCCCCGACACGAACCACCCCTTCTTACCGTGCGGTGTGTCTCTAGCACGGTTTGTTTTCACGTTTTTGCTGCTTGTACGGTTTTTTTTTTTGTCATATTTTGCTCGATGTCTTTCATTAAGAAGCCCCCCACCCCCCCTGATTCTGGACCAGGTCAAATCCAGTTTTCTCCCATTCTGACGCACTCCCAGCAGGTTGCCAACTTTCTTAAAAGACGACCCTATACTTTTCTTTTTTCTTTTGCGTGTGTACAGCAGAAGCCCCCGTTTCTTAAATGTGGCAAGTCGCATCTCCTTTTTGACCCCTTACTCCTCATGTTTTGCGAGCCGTTCCGATCGATTCTTTTTTTCTCTGCGGAGACTCCTTCCCCCTTCAGACCCATCACCAGCTACCTATCTTTGTGGATCGATTGCGTTTCTTTTTTTTATGGTGCGTTTTCATTTGTCCTCCCCCTTTGTTGCCCGGTTATCCTTTGTTGCCACTCCGGGTGTTACATGCCATCTTCGCGCCCAAAACGATGACCACAACGAAAACGCCGAAACCGTTTTCCACCCCCCGTTCATATCCACCTCGCAAGGGCACCCGCTGCTGTCGGCTTTCGGAGTTTTCTTTTTTCTGTACTCCCCCCCCCCCAACCCAATTCGTCTATCAAGCTAGAATGCACAACCCCCTGGCTTTTTCAAGAAGGTTCCTACGTTGCCGCCATGGCCTTCCTCTTTGCACGTTACAAACCTCGGGCTAGATTTTCATGACCGTCCATTCTGTTTTTTAACCACACCACCCTCCCAGAATAACGCATTTTCCCCCCTTGGAATTACTCCCAAAGTGGGTGGGACATTGGCTGCAAGTCATCCGTCACAGCCCTTTAACCCCCTTTCTTTCTTATTCGGTTGCCGCTCTTTCCCGGTTCTATGGTTTTTTCCTTTAGGTTGCTATCTTGTGGCCTTCTTCGTTTCCTTTCCTGTATCGTTGACGTTGCCATGGTCCCTCCCCCCACTGAAGGATGATCCACGCCACCTTCCCCCCGCACAACTGTGTCCCGTTTCAAGCTTATGTCCCTAAGTGTTTGTAGAGCAACCGCCCCTTTTTTTTCCGGCACCAAATTCCCTGGTCCGGCTTCTAACTCCGAACCCTCCTTGACCGATCCTGGCGGAATTCTTCTTTTATGTATTGTAAAGTTAAGGGGCCGATCGTCCTCACTTGCCCTTCTTCCCCTGGCGCTTCGCCAACCCCTACTCTTTTAGTCATTTCCTTTGGGAACAAATCCCCTCCCGGCCATGGTCCAAGTATCTACCCATATTCCATAACCCCTTTTTCACCATGTTTTTGTGATCCCCCGGCTCCATCGTTTGTTGACTGGTTGATCTGAGTTTGGCATATTTTTTCTATTGAACGCGGGCTGTTTCCCTTTTTTGGCAGTTCAAGTCTTGACTATTTCCCCTTCCCCTTTTTTGCTGGCGGGGGCCTAGAGGCGAGCCCCCACTGTTCATCGTAGTAACCCCCCTTCTGAATTCCATGGCAGAAATGACACTTCGTTCCCCCCCCCCCCTGGCATCTACTTTTACCTTATTTTGTCATTTCGCCCTTTCCCGACGGCCCGCTCTCGCCCCGCGGTCAAAAGTTTCGTTTTATTGACGGGTGCCCTACCAGGCACCCAACCTTTTTGGGGCCCGCTTTTTTCAGATGACCCGTCGTCGCACCCGGTTTCCACGATTTCGAGTTTTTTTTATCAATATTCTTGTTCCTTTCCTTCTCTTATAAAGACGGCCACCCCCCACTCTCATCAGTCCCCAAGGTTCTTTATCTCAACCTCTTCTTTTCGAATTTTTCCCGGGGATGGGGCCAAGCCCTTCCCTCGAACCAGCCACCTCAGCCCAGCCACCACTGCCCGATCCTTGTTCTTGGAAGGCCCTTCCCGTCGGTAAAAAGGACGGCCTTAGTTTCTTTTTCCGGGGTTGGGGGCGTTTGCACCAGACATCCGCCTTAGATCCCATGATTTTTCCGATTTCCCCCTGATCACAGGCACTTTTTGCTTGGTTCCTTCAGGCTGGTGGCATGAGGCCTTCTTTTTAAAAGGCGTGGTTTCCCCCCCCTCCCAAGCCCCGACCAAAACCAACTTCTTTTCGATGGCATTTTGTGGGCCGGCAGCGTTCGCTACTATGTTGCGGGATACGATTTCCGTTGTTTTCTTCCCCAACGGCCTCCATTGGATCGTACCTTTGCCACACTGTTTTTTCATTGTGTGTTACACGGGGGTGACGTCTCTTCCCCCCAACGCGGCATGATAGTCCATGCTCCTCTTTTCCCTCATCCGTTCAATCACGCTCTCGGAAATTTGAATAGTTAATGGGCGTGTTCATTTTCCCTCCCTGTCTCCGTTGCCAGGCCAAGAAACAGACCCCCTTTCCTGCCTTTAGCCGGTTTGTCCCGAGTTCCCTAACGCACCCGGCCTGGTTGAACTGCTTGTTCCCCCCACGTTTGGCAGGAATTTGCCACCTTCTTTCGTACATTCTGCGACACCATCACTGCTTGCGTGATTTCCTTGCGCCGGGTTCACATTTCCCAAACTTGTTCTTCCTTCTTCCGGGCGGCGGTGCAAGGATGCCCCGGAAAAATTCAATGCTTTTTCCGTCGGTTGGCCTGGTTCTCCATCCTGGCCTTCCTCCTGTGCGCCGTCCGTGGGTAAAGCAGCATGTGTCAAGTTTGGGAGTTCCTCTTTTCCGTTGTTTTGACCCGCTTGCGTCGTATTCTGAGTGGCGACATGCCTCCTGACCCTTCGTTCTTTGGCGAACGGCGGCTTTGTTGACTTCCTCGTAGCAGCTTTTCCCGCCAGACGGGTCTGTTCTCCCCCTTTTCTCTTCTCTTTTCCTCCCTTTTGTTGGAGAGTCTCCCCCCCCTTCCGTAGGCCACGATCCCCGTTTATGACCGCGGCTACGTCCCGGCCTATTTCCCCCCTCTCTGCCTGTCTCCTTCACGCGTTCATCGCCACTCACGTTCTTCAACCCTCTCCTTTTCCTTCCGGCTCCCTCTTCTGGGTTTTTGTTTACATCCCAAAATGAAATTCTGATCGCCGAGCGGTCTCGCTGCGTGTCCATGGAATGCTGTGTTCCCCGCGACGGCCGGTACAAGTCGGGTCCCTTTTTCCTGAGGGACCTTGCTTCCGTGTTCGAGCATGTTTCTTAGGTCTACGGTCCCCCAACGATTCCCCCCGTTGTTTCGGGCGTTCCATCACGGGAGTCCGTTTGTCAATCTTCTCTTTTCCCCCCCAGGCCTGCTGTTGTTTGGTTCGGCCCGTAAAACACTTCGGCTCCATTCGTCCCTTTTCTTCTTCTGGGCCCGTTCGCTTTGCCCACTTTATACCCCTTTCCGTTAAATTTGTCCAGTGTTTTTTTATCTATTGTATTTAGATTGGAGGTCACGGATGGTCCCGAAGGGGCGCGCATCCGTTCTGCCGCCCGTTGGCGTTTTTGTTTCTACACCCCCCCCCTCCCCCCATGGCAGGTCAACAAAGGGAACCGTTACCCTCAGACATGGAGGCTTTCTTGCCTCTGTCGGATCTTTAGTGTCACTGTGGCCAGGGCAACAAGTATTTCTTGCCGGTCCCCCCACCAGTGGCCTAGAAAATTTGCAGCTTTTTCTTGGCTTTGTAATATTGGGTTGTCGTCGGGATTTAGTAGCTGCATTCCCGGGCGTTTTATTTTTTGTTTTCCCCTTTCTAACACTGCTTCTCTGCTACTACCGCAGGTCTTAATTTGTTCATGCGCTGAGGATGTCTGGTAAACCGCCTAGTCACGTAAGGTCGTCGTCCTAGTGGAACCCGCTCGAGACCCCTCGATCGTCTTTTCTTGTGTTTGCCTTGGTTCTCTTTGGATTTGGTTCTTCGTAAGTCCGAGCACTTTCCTAATGGAACATGGGCTAGATGTAATGTGCTATCTCAGTTATTTCAGCACCCTCCTCTCTCCCCTTTACCCCCCTCCTACTTCTTGCAGGTGATAGACGGTCCGAGCTCCCCCTGGCCGGCTTTTTTTTTTTTCGTCTAGTGCTGTCACTTCCAACCCTCACTTGACCCTTCCTCGAACGCATCGGGACTCTGCGATTTTTCCCCCCGTTCGTTTATTTGCGTCGCCCACTCATGTCTCTAGGTTTTCGTTTTTTTCATACTAATGACCCCATTTTTCGTTCTCTATCTTTTCTCTCACAGTGCATGCTTTGTGGGACTGCCACCCCCCGTAACATCCCCCCCCTCAATGCAGAAGACCGGTACTCGGACTCGACATAATCTTTCCAACCCCCTCCCCCCCAGCCTTGCACCACGCTGTTTTCAGCTTCCACACTCCAAATCTTCTGTGCCATTTTGAATGGAATTAGTTTTACGGGTTTTTAAATCTCATGTGCCCTTTCTCCCCCTTGCGTCCTTGGGCCCGAACGAAGATCTTTTTTTTGGTCCCGCAGGGTTTGCCTTTCCCTCCTTAGTATCCTATTTTCGAAGAACTTTGATTTCGGCTTCTTTTTTTCATGTCGTGATCTTGGAGGTTGCTCTTGGGGGACTCCAGGGCGACGTCCCCCCGGCGGTTTGCTCGGGACCCCTCGGAACTCCAGCTTGAAAACCCTTTGGACAACAGTCTTGGTTGGCATTGTGGACCAATTTAGGGGCTTCCCCCCCCCCCCCGGTTCCCTTCACCCGACCCAAACCAGGAAACGTCCCCTCGGCCCAGAGTGTCGTCCCCGTTTGTGTTTTTCCCCAGCGTGCACCCTTCGCTTTCCTCCCCCCCCCCCTTACGTCGAATGGAAAATGCATCGTTCTCCGTGTCGTCAGCCCGGTTCTGGTCCCGTTGCAATTTTTTTTGCGCTCTTTTCATTCCGATTTTTTTCTCATCTCCCCGGATCTCAATATCTAGTAGCATTGATGTTTTTTTTTTTCCACTACAGTTCCGGTTGGTCAAATCCGTTCCCCTCCCTTCAGGTTCCTTTCTCCTCTGATAATTCTCCCTTGAGGTTGGCAATCCCACATGCCCCTCCCCCCGTCTTCTAAATCCCATTTTTCCTTGGACTGAGCCCATCTTTCCCCCTCCTTTTTTTTGCTATGAACCGTTTGGACTTGGTAACGGTTCGTCTTTGTGGATTGGTCTGTCGAACTTTTTTTTTTTCCAAACCCGGTGATGGTACTTCCCCCCCAACCCCTCTCGCCCCGTTGGCCCGTAACATGTTCGACTCACGCACCCCGATTTCCACTCTGGTTTACCTGATTTCACAGCACCCACCTCTCGCCTGTTTTCTTTTTTGTCCTTCCCGGAGGGGATTAAAACTGTTTCCCAGCTCCCTCCATGGTTAAGTCCCCAGACTCTCCCCCCTTTTTTTTTTGAGTGAGAGCTTCTTCGGTCCATTTCTCCCGGAAGCCTCGTTTCTCTTTTCCCGCAGACCCCCCCCGCCAAACGTCCTGTTTTCTGTTGAAAATCGCTTTGACCCCTGCTGTGTTCCTCTTCGGTCGTCTCTTGTTGAAACACTTTGATTTTGGTGGCACTGTCCCCCGTTTTTTTTCTGTTCCCCCAGCCCTGGTTTTGTTACCCCGACGACGCCCAAGTTTGACCTATGCACCAACTTTCGTCCCGCCCCCGTTCCCCTTTGTTATCCCCCCCCTTCGGTTCAAGTCCAGTTTCGGGCGTTCCCCCGAACGTTGCCTCTTTTTTTTTGACGTGGTTTTTCCCCCTTTTGGGATTGGCTCAAAATCAATGTCTAAACTCTTCCCCCCCCCCTTCAAAAATTAGCTGTTGAATGTAATTGGATCAGGCTGACTTTTCCCCCTCCGGGATGGCCTTTCGTCTTGAACTCCCCACTCCTAGAATCTTTTGTGCACCTTCTCTTGGATCTGAGAGAACAACCCTCACCTTCCCCCCCTCATCCCTCCTTGGCCACAGCCCCTGCCACTATAATCACCCCCCGTGTACCTGCTGGGTGCCTCCCCTTATTTTCGCCGTGCCTCCCACGTCCCCCCTTTGTTTTACCTCGCACTTGGTTTCAATCCTTGTCCGGGGCTCTGTTTGGTCGCCCCCTTCTCGTTTTTTGTTGGCCATGTTGTTCCCCCTTTCCGGCTATTTGACTACTTCCCCCCACCCTGTCCACAACATCCACTCCCCCTCCCCTTGTTGTTTCCCCGTTTTCCCCCATCCTTGATTGCATAGTTTTCCAGAAAACCCTCAGGGACGCAACTCTCTTTTTGCGGTAACCCCCCCCCCTCCCCACCCTCCCTTGTCTTTCGCTGACTTTTCTTAATGGCCTCCGAGGATAGCAAATTTTTCCCGCTTTTAGTCCTACTCGCTGACTTTCTCTCCCTTCCCCCCCCCCCCAACCGTTCGTAGAGGCGTTTTCCCACTCCCCCGTCAACTGTCCTGGCCCCATGTCTTATTCATGTCTATTCCCCTTGTCACATTTTCCCTCCGGTGGCTTAACCGTCAGTTGGTGCCCGTCCTGTTTTCTGTTGGGTCATGTATGGCCCCTCTCGCCGTCTTCCTTCCTAGTCGGGCCTTTTATTTCCACCTTTTTTGTTTCAGCACCTAACTTCATGACATTGGCGGTCTGCCCTAATTGTCTGTTTTCCTCACCTTTTTTTTTCATGCGTAATGGAACCCGAATGGTCCTGCCGCCCCTCAATTTTTTTTGTCTTAGGCACAGCTTCCCTTTTTCCCTTTCCTCCCCTCCCCCCTTCCCGGCTGTTGCGTCCCCGACGGTCGTGGGCTTGCTTGCCTAGGGCAAACGCCCACAATCCACCAGGCCAAATCGTTGAGCTTTTCCGCTTCTAGCCCGTTTAAGAATTTCCGGGAGTTTGGTATCCTTCACCGCCTGCCCAGGATTTCTGTCCTTTCATACCTTCGGACAACAACCATTCCAATTTCTCCCTCTCATCCATCCCCATTTTTCCCTTCTTCCCCAAACTGTGCTCTCCCGACCTTGATGCCTTCCTTGATGAACCCAACAAGCCCCCACAGCACTCCCCCCCCAGGGCCAAATGTCCCTCACCTTCTGTTATTCTTTCTGTTTTCGCTTCTTCCGGGTCGTGCAACCAGTTCCTTCACTTCCTTCGGCGGTTAGGCTTAGCCCATTTCTTCACCGACCCTCACTTCCTTGAGTCCAATTCCTCTCCTCTGCTTGACTTTGATCCCCGAGTGGGGCTTTGGTCACTAGCCTTGTTGTTCTAGGTGACGGTGGAACCCTCGGGAGATCCCCTTCGCCACCACCGGTTTACCCCTTTCCCCCCCTTTTTCCCAAACAATTGTCTTCTGCTGGGCTACTCTTTGGGTGTTTAGCAGAGTCTGATACCTTTTTTGGCATTCTCTTTAACGATATTTCGCCCGAACTTCGCCCCCCCACCCCGGGCCTTTTCCTTCTTTCTACAGGGTCCCCGTTTGGTGTCACACCTGGATGGGGAAAACCCCCCACCCCCCGGTTGGTCTGAAGTAATCGTAACACCTCCTGGTTCCCTGAGAACGGCCTGTTGCTCTCTTTTGTTGACATTCCCCCAATCCCAATCAGTCTGCACCCCTGGCTTTGCCTCCTTGGAGCCCTTCCCCGGCTTATTCCCGCTCTTCCCTCTGGGGCCAACTATCAAGAAACAAAAACCGATGACGAAAAAAGCCTTTTAGTTTCGTGTGGGTCGCCCCCTCTTCTCTGGTGCTTTTTCCCCTTGATGCCTAGGTTTGATGGCCCTGTAAATTCGTCGCCCAAACGGGCTCCACATTGCATTTACGCGAACTTTTCCCGGAGCCTCCTCCTTTTCTCCCCCTTTTAAGGGATGTCTTCCTTCCCCTGCTTCTTCCCCCCTTTTGTAACGGGACGCTTTTACTGGAGATGGAAATGCTGTCCATTTGCGCCCCCCTTGACCCGCCTCTCTTCCTTCCTTCCTCCACTTCTGGCATTTATTCCTCCGACCCACCAAGGGGAAGGTTGTGACTCTGTCGATTGACGTTAGTCCATGCACCTCCCTTGAATTTTTCACCCTCCCTTTTCTTTTTCTCACCCTTCGTCGGATATTAATTCGTACTGTTTTTCTCCAGAACCCTCGGGCATCGTTGGCTCCGTTGGCAAGTTTTTGTTCTTTTTTATTCTTTTTCCCCCCCCGTTGTTGGAGAGGACCCCATTTCCCCCCCTGGGAGCCACCGATGCGTTCTGGCGAACGCTTTGAGAAGTGAAGATTACAGTTCTGCTGTCTCCACAAACTGGTTCTCCCCTCCCCTCGTTCACGGTATCGTCTCTCACGACTTCTGGCTGTGTCGCCTATCAAAACTGACGCACATGTGCATTGCGTGTCCCCGCTGCTGTGCTGTTTAAATTTTTCTCCCCTCCTCTCCCTCCTCTTAATGCCCGTAAAAAGATTGTTCCCCCTTTTCCCTTCTCCGGTGCCTTTCTCGGAAAGTTGTTCGAGCATGTTCTTTCCCCTTGGACCCCGTTCTTCCTTCACCTGATGTTTCCCCGCCGCTTTTGGTTATTTCCGGCTTCTTTTTTCCTATTTTTACTTCACTCGGGAGTTCTTGTTTGTTTGGCCCGTAAAAACTTCGGCCACCTTTCCTCCTGTCAAACTTCCTTGAAGCTTTTGCCTCTTGTATACGCGTTCTTTCCCCTTGAACCCCATCTTCCTTGTATCCTGCATTTTTTCCTTTTTTCCGCTTGGATTTTACCCCGTGTTTACGAATGCTCGGCACTCCGTCGTTCTTTCTTTGGTCACTTTTTCCCCTTGCTAGCCCAACCTACCAACTGGTCCCTGGTCCCCCCCTTGACTTTCGCCCGTTGCACCCTCTGTGTCCTTTCTTTTTGGACGTAGCTGACTTCTTGTTCTTCCTTCTCAGTTGCACTTATCATCCTGGCGAACTTCCCCTCTTTTGCACATTCTCCCCCACTACGCCATTTTTCTTGTGATTTAAAAGCTTTGGATTCGAGGTAGATCTTTTGGACACGGCCCCTCACGCACGGGCTACAGTCGCAGTCCCACCCACTGCCTGTAGTTGAGATTCTGTGCTTCGTCATTGAGTCGTTGGCGGATGGTGTCTCCCCGCTCCCCTCACCGAACCAGAAGTGGCTAACGTGTTTTCTTTTGCGGAAGCGGATTCCTTGCCTCTTCCACGTTTCACACCGATGCGTCTTTTTCCTTGCTGTTCTTGTTTGTTCTCGCCGGCCGACCTCCCCCTCGCCTTATCCCGAAACCTGGTGTCTGTGATCTTTACCTTTTCTGACTTCCCCCTCTCTGATCAAGGTAAGACCATTCGATCTTCGACTTTCCCACGGCTCCTGACTCGTCACGGTTTGTCATCGACTCTATCCAGCCGGCTTTTTGTCCTTCCGTTTGGTTTTAGTGTCTTAAAATCCAGGACGTGCCCGTTTTTTTTCTCCTACTCTCTTGCCTTGGCGAATCCCACTTTTTAGATGCCCTTCTTAATTTTAGGCCATTTCTGCCTGGCATTTTCGGGGTCTTGTGTTCCTTACTATGAACGTCACCCTTCTGTCTTTTTCTTGTCATTTGTCAGTTCTTTCTGACCTTTCAGTCCTAACTCAAGGGGCCTCCGCCCGGTACGACTCTTCATACATGATGGGTCCCCCCCCACCTACCACAGGTTCGTGCACCCGTGAGGGCCCTGTTCTCGCCCACAAAATAGTGTTGTTGTTGCCATTTGTCCTTTTTCAATCGTAGGGGGAGCAACATTTATCAATTGTCCCGGTTCACTTTCTGAGTTGCCCGCTGCCGGTCCTTTTTCTTTTTTTTTCCCCAGAAGCCAGGTTGGCTTGTGTTCGTTTTGGGATTTGAGCTCCCCCCTCCCCTCCCTCCTCTCCCTTCCCTTCCACCCCTCCCCCTTCATCTCTCCCCAAATGCTGATCCTTTGTTTTTTTTATTGCTTCCCCCCTTGAATGGCTCATGTCTTTGGTCCTTTTATTTTTGCCCAAGGACTTCTTGCTTAGCCGGAGGGTTTTGATTCGGACCACAGGCAGTTTCCCCACCGGGTGACACCGTTTTGTCGTTGGCTTATACCACCCCACCTCACCTCCGTTACTCCTTTCTTTAGCCCCCCGGTGAAAGTACCTCACCCTCCCAGTGAAATTCCCTCGGACACAGATTGTGCCCGGATTTCACATTCTCTTTTAACACCTCTTTTTGCAAAACCTGGATGCTTTTCCTCCACAAGCTCTCATTTCACGCGGATGACTTCCGGCGTGTCCTTATGGATATTCGGTGCCCTTTCTTTCTGGGACCAGTTTCTCTTTTTTCTCATAAGCTACCTTATCCTCCTCTCTGTCTGTGTTTTTGTCGTGCCCCTGAAAGTTCTTTCTTTTGAGGCATTGTCGTTCGTCCCTCCTGAGGTCCCGTTTTTCCACAGTCATTTCTTTTCCTCTTTCCAATTTTTTTGGCATACACCTGGACGTACACTCCCAAAAAGGACTTTGTATTTGCCCCTCTCCCCCCCCCAAACTAGTTTTAATGACCCGGCTTGAAATTTGCTTTTTTTTGTCCACTTTTCTGCGTTTGATTTTTTTTTTTCCCACTATTGTTCCACCCCCGCTCCCGGTCCCCAATTTCCCCTTTTTGCCTCCCGAAAATAACAGCCACCCCCCCTCTCCCCGCCCAAAC
>Ga0179593_1615452_pt1 | contig 12745 bp, 15 predicted proteins | sample CZODoug2_1_08_16_FD_185931 | JGI IMG/M metagenome (GOLD analysis project Ga0179593, IMG submission 185931) | Vadose zone soil fungal communities from Angelo Coast Range Reserve, California, USA - CZODoug2_1_08_16fungal (PacBio error correction) | ecosystem: Environmental > Terrestrial > Soil >... | reverse complement strand
CCTGGTTCTTTTTTTTTTCCCTCCATTGGCCTTTAAACACTTCCTTTTCTTCTTTCTGCCGTCCCTGATAGTTCACCATTCCCCCCCCCTGTTTTCCAACAAATTTCAGGGGTAACCGTTTGGTCGATGCACACCCAACCCCTTTTTGGCCCCCGAGTTCTCGAGATGGCGATAGGTCTTTTACAAGTCTAACCCCCCCCCCCCTTTAACTTGCCGAGTTTTTCCGGGACGTCTTCTGAGCGCTTTTTCTCCCCTTCGGGTTCAGGCGTCATACTTTCTTCATGTCAGGATTCTGGATACGCAGGGATGTTTAGTTTCTTTCAATTAGTGGTTTTTCTCCCCACTCGGCACTTTTTTACCCCCCCCCCATAAAAGCCCGCATCCTGAGCCCGTACCCAGGGTCCCCACCACTCCCCCTTCCCTCACATAGAATCTCTCTCTCGGGCTCTGACTTCCTAACTGACCGCGTGCCACCTCTTTGGAAAATTCCCCCCCTCAGGCTTTTCTATAAAGGGCCCTTATTGGCACTGTCTTCTTTTTTTCTTTTTCTTTTCTTCCCAGTGTTCTCTAAGGGATTCCCAAACTTTTCTTGCTTCGGCGACAGGTGAGCTTCAATCAGCTGTTTGGCCATAGCCCATATCTCCTTGTACGGGCACTATTATTCCTACCCAGATTTTTCCTGGTCCCAGCTCCGTTATGCCGGCACCCTCCTAGTTCCCCGCCGGCGCCATTTTCCCCCGTCTCTTCCCCACTTTTGAGATTACAGCCGCAGAGTCCCCAAGTCCCCCTTTTAGCACATCCCCTCACGAACTTTTCTTTTCATTCTTTTTGTCTCTGGGTTTAGTTACCCCTCTCCCTGACGTTTCTCTTATCGTGCAAAAAAAGCCCGCTAGAACCTCCCCCTCCCCAGTTATTTCCCCCCCAAGGCCCCCGGTTTTTATCGAGCTTTCCTCCCCCATACGGGTACTCTCTTTCCGTTTCTCCCCCATTACCTCTTCCTCGGCCTGGATTGGAGCATGCTTAAATTCTTTCCCCCCAGCGGTTCCTCCCCTTCCTTTCCAAAGACTCCCTCTGAGTCTTTGCCCCCCCCCCGTTCCCAGGTCCCTCGCCCGTCCCGATACCCGGAACACAAAGCGCCCCTGAACACCCCCTTTCGAAATATGTTCTCGGCCCCTTCCACCCCTTCCAACTGAACGAATTATTCCGGGGGCAATGACTCCGCGCTTTTTGCGGCCCCCCGCCCCACTTTTTTTCCAAATTGAGCAGGCCCCCCCCCCCGGCGTTCATGCTTTCCATGACCATTTTTGAAGAGAAGTCCTCCCCCTTCCCTTTCTGTTGATCCTCCCTTTTCCCCCTGAAACTCGATCGTCGTGAACGCCCATACCGCCCGATCCCATTTTTTCAACATCCCCCTTGAGCCCCCTTTCTTTTACCTCCTCTCAGGGTCCCTTTCAAATATGGCTTATCAAATTGCCGACGCCAATCCCTCCTCTCAGTCAATATCGGCGACCCCTAATCACCCTTTTTGTTGGACATTTCGGCGGCCGTCAGCCTGCCTTTCGACTGGTGTTATTAGTTTTTCTTTTTCTCCTCTTCCAGTCTTTTTTAGGGTCTCCAGATTCCCCCTTTGTGTCCTATAGGTATAAGCCCCTCCTTTTCTTTTAAGCACTCCCTTCCCCCCCATCAGCCGCCCCCTCTCTGTCCCAACCGTGGCTCAAGATTTTCGCCCCCCCCCCTTCCAGACTTTTAGGATAATTTTCTCCCCGAACTCCGCAAGAGCCGCTAGCGGACCTCAGGAACGAGGCAAAACTTCTTTTTCTAGTTCCCTTCTTTTTATCACCTCCCAAACGGCGTCTGCCCCCTGAAATTTTTTTGCGTTAATTCGGGACTTCTATCCCTCTTGTTGTTTGTGAGAGAGTATCCCGCTTTCAGCCCCTCCTTTAACCCGTTTTTTCGTTTTCTCATTTCCTCCCCGATCCGCGTTTTCGTACGGCTTTTCCCGTCTCCTTTATTTATGAGTTTTTTTTCTGAGCGATCCCTTTTCACCAATTCCTTGGCACACCGAAACCTGAGCCGACTCGTTTAGATCTCCCCCTCCCTGGGCGTTATTTTGGGCTGCTGTTGTATTAGTTTTCCTTTATGTTCTTAAACGGTGCCACAAGGGGGATTTTCACCACCCCCCAAATTCCATTTTTGAAAGCGTACCAATCCCCCCCTCTTATGCAGGCGTTTGGGCCGCTTAGATCTCCTGAGGTTTTTATTCTGCGAGCCGAATTGACGTTTCCTTTTATTGCTTCTTCCCTTCTCAAGATCTGTTCCCTGCCTGAGCTCTGTGTCGACCTATTTTTGAACCTTTTTTTGGATGAGGTCTTCACTCCCCCCCCTCATCGAGTTTCTCGTTTTCCGTGGAATTCCCTCCCTCTTTGGATTTCTCTCAATGGTCATGGGAATAGCTTCGCCTTTGATTTTTTCCCTCCGGTTTCTTTGTTGGCCATCCCGCCCCTCCCTGAGCTTTTTGCTTTTTCCCCCCCCGCGGTCAATCATTCTTTTTTTTTTCTCTTTTTGTTTTTTTGTGCCTGGCGAATTGCCTTCTTGTTGCCTCTTTGTCCTGGTTTCGCGGTTGTTTTCCGCTTCCACTTTTCCGCAGTCCCTTCTTTTTTATGGAATTTTCCTCTTTTCCACTTCCCCAGCCTCTTCCCAATTCGATTTTAAGAGGACGGTTTTTCAATCTTCCCTTCTCGTTGGGGGCGGCAAAGGCGCCACCAAGAGCTGTTGTTCCTACTCCTATCCGGCCTCTATTCCGGATCGGGCTTGTTTTTTTCTAAGCTTTTTCAGGAGAGGTTTCTTACCCACCCCCCCCCTCGAAAGCCCCCAAACCTATTCTTAAATCTCCTACGCTGTTTTCGGGTTTTCTGGCTGTTAGCTTCGGAGTCATGGTTCCAACCCTTTCATCTTACTAGTCGTGAGCATGGCGCGGCGTCCGCCATTTCCTTTTTTTATCCCCGGGATTCTAACAGCCCCGATACTGTAGCTTGAGAATCCCGATTTCCTCCCCGCGTATGGTGAGTCAAATTTTTTATCTACTTCCCCTCTAATTTTGTCTTGGTCCTCGTCAGCCGACCTCCTTCCCCTTTCAGCGGTTTCCTTCCCCGATTCCGTTATTTCTACCCCCTTCAGTACGTGTCCACATTTGCGTCATTTTGCCTTCCCTTTTCCCTCCGAAGGGAGGTTGCTCCTATCTTTTTCTTGCCTGCCCCCTTGGTGGTCAACCATCTTGCAGTTGGAAAGTCCTGCTTTTGTTGTCCCGGCCTGATCCCCTCCCCAAACTTTTCTGGCTTGCCACCAATCTCTCCTTTCCCGCCCTCCGCCCTTTCTCCCGAAGAATGGACTGTCATACCCGGGCGTCCTCACCCGTCTTCCAAGGTATAAAATTTCGCTCGCCTCCCCGGCCCACCCCGGCACTTTTTTCCCTTTACCGACCCTTCCCCCCCCCTTGCCACCCCCCCTTTTCCGAGACTGTTTTAACATTGCTGGATTTGCATGACCAACCCGTTTCTGCAGGGTTACCGTTCGGTTTCAGGTTGGCTCACCTTGTTCCAAGTTAACCGTGTACAGGGCCCCTTTAGTCCCCGGAACCCTTTCGAGGTCCATCCTCTCTTTTCACTCAGTGTGCGCTTTCCGCAGACCGCCCTTTTTTTCATTTTGCAAGAACTTACCCCCCTTAACGGTCCCCCACTTTCTTCTTTCTCTTTCCTCCTTATCTATGTTCACAGGAACACGATCGGTTCCCCCCCGGTTGTTTCCAGCTGCACCAACTCCCCCCTTTCCTTGTGCCAACATGTTCCTTGTTTTTTTTTTCCTGGTTCGTAGGTCCCAAATTTGCACATGCCGAGTTGCCCTCTAGTTGGTCTCCCGGCCAAGTTTTCCCCAAGGGTCCCCTTTCTTTACAGTTTTTTGGGATCCCGGAATGGCGTTTATTCCTCCAACCTCTTTCAGAACTTTCCTTAAATAGGCCCTTCCTACTTAGCCACCCCTCCCCAGAGATCCTCCAACCTCTTGGTTTACCCCCTGCCTCTTCACGCACATCGAATTCATCTTCTCGGCTCCCCTTTCCTCTCCCGAAATTCCTAGGAAACGCTTCAACACTTCCGACCCTTTTTGTACCCGTCATGCCGGAGTTGTTTTCTCTTAGGTTTTCCCCCTGAGAAGCTCTCATTTTTGAGCGGCCAGAGGTCTCCCTGATCCCCACACCCCCCCCCAACCTTCAGGATTTGGCCTTCCTTTTTAAGCGTCCCCCCTCGCAACCCTATCGACCCACTTTTCTTTTCTATCCCCCCAGCTCCCCTTCTTTCCTTCCTTCATCCCTCGACTTTTAATTTCGCCCAAAACGTTTTCTCTTCCCCTGCTCCTGCTCCTCCTCTATAGCAACTGCTTTTGAGCCCTCCTTCAGTACTAGCAATGCAGCAGCCCCCTTATAAGACTGAATTTGATTCTTCTTTCCTTTTTTATCTTTTTACGAAACCTCGCCTTTCCTCTTCAAACTACATACGATCCGTCACCTTAGCGGAATCATTTAGGCCCCAAACCGGCTCGGTTTTATCTGCTTATTCCCTACGGCGGCTCCGTGGTAGTTAGCCATCCGATTCCCCCCTTTGACTGCTTGTTCCGTCGTGTTTCACCGTCTTTGCAAGCCTGCAAGTTTTTTTTTTCACCTCCTGTCCCGTAGGCTCTTAGGCGTAAAGCGGAAGTTTTCCTGGACGTTTGCCCACTCTTTCAAATTCCCACCAGAGGAAAAACCAGTTCCGCCCCGGCCAAAACCCCCCCCCCAAGGCCTAGCCTGAAACTTCTTCTTAACCGTGTGTCACTTCCCTCTTTGCCTTGGGGCCAGTCTACAACGTGCACCTACACCACCCCCTTCAGATATTGACCCCCCTTCTTTGACCCTTAGCGAAGATCCTCCCTTTACATTTTGTGAAGAATTCCTGACCCCCTCCCGATCCCTCTTCCAAACGTCCTCATCCGCCCGCCTCCAATCTTCAAGGCCCCCCTCCCCCGCCCTTGAAGCCTCAGGCCACTGACCCTGGTTTCATTGCCCTAAGTATGCAACAGATTCTGTTTTCGTTTCCTCCCCCTTTCCTTGGTGTGAAATGACGTGTTTCTCTAAGCTGTCCTTCCCCCCTCAGACATTCCTGCCTCGGAATTTCTAAGTTGGTTCTGACCTTTTCTTTCCCCCCTCTTGGATGTTGTTTCTCCCCTCTCCCTTTTCCCTAGGTGTCCATCCTAGCTTCTACCCCTTCCCCCAGCCCAATTCCCTTCGTCCCCTTTTTCAATGCGGCCCAAGATTTTCGTTGCCAATTCCTCAGGCTCTTTCTTTTCAGTAGCTCAGAAAACCCCCTCCCTAGATTCTGAATACGCAGGACGATTCTTCCCCGTGACTCGCTGCCAGGTGTGAATACAACTCCCCAGTCTCTCTTTCTTATATTTAACGTGCGGGGCGGATAATAGGGATCTCTCTCCTTTCCCCCCCTTTTTTTTTGCGAATCACCTTCTCAGCCCCCCCCAGTTTGTTCTATCCTTTACGCGACGCTTTTTGAGTCTCCCGCCGCCTTAGCATCCCTCTTCAGCCCATGAGTATCCTCTCTTCCTGCTTTCGTCGGTCAGCGACCCGCTCTCTTATTTTTGACCTCAACAATTGGCCCGAACCTTTTTCAGAGTCCCCTCGATGATCAAGGAACTTTGATTTTTTTCTTTGCGGGTCGGAGGATCGGTGATTCTTTCGTCCCCCTAGAGGCCAGACAAATGGTGTGCTACTCCCCCCCCCCCCCCATTTTTCAAATCGTAACCCCCCCCTCCCTATTCCTTATTTTGGAAGTGATGGCGGAAGCTTTCTGTCAACCCTTCTTTTTATGAGAGAGCCAGCTAAGTTATTCATGATTTCCGGACCTGCAGTCCCATTATTTCAATTTGCATGCGCTTCTGGGTCTCTCCCTTCCCTGATTGAACAAATCGGGGGATGAGGGGTCGGTGTTCTCGTTGCGGGAATTTTTCCTTTCCCCCACCCCCCACGAATTTCATATGTCGGCTTCTCTTTCCAGGGTTTCTCCCATTGTGACTCGATTCCCACTTTGCAAGTGGTAGAAGGGCTTTGCCCCCTTCTGCGTTTTTCTTCAAAAGGGAATACGTTCGTTCGCTCTTTCGGTGTTCGGTTCTGGGCTTTCTGCTTTGGTTTTCAAGATTTTTTCCCGGGGAGTCCCTTTTTACTCCCCCCCTATTCCCAGCGCCCCTTACCCTCCCGATTTCTTCTACTGCATATTTTCCTTTCCGGCTTTCCCTTTCCCTTCCAATCGTATCGCCTCTCCGTTCTTTCCAACTCCGTCGGCCGTCCTTTTTCTTTGCTCAAAGAGCTTTTAAAAACGAGCCCCTTTCCCTTTTCCCTCTTCCCCTGCTATTCTTTTGCGGTTTGCACGAGGGGGGGGGGGGTTTAAGTCCCGTAACCCCCCCTGAGCAAAGACACCAAACTCGATCAATTTCGTAAATTTGCTGCGTTTTTTTTTGGCTGGTAGCTCCTTCTTTGTTAATTTTTCTTCCCCCCTCGTTGCCTCTTCTTTTTCAGCATGGCGCGGCGTCCGCTTCCTTGGGCGTGATTGTGTCCGCCAGGCCAAGAGACTGTTGGTTTCCTTTCTCAGCCCCCGAAAAGGTTCCTTGGATGTCTTCTTCCCCGTTTGAGACTACCGTCCCTCAAGGCCCATGACGGTTTTGTTCCTACGTACTCGCTGGTTGCTCCAAATTAACTTTCTCTCCCTTCCCCCTCTCCCTCGACCCCCGAGGGACTTCCCCCCCAAAAGCTTTCTTTTGCCAGTAGGTAGGCTATTTATAGCCTTCCGGGCGCCTTCTTTTGGATCCTTTAAAGCATGGGCTGAAGAAGGCATTTTTTGCTTTGTTTTCCTCGCTGGTCTTGTCCTCCCTTCTTATTGACCTTAGGTAACCCCCCTCTTGCCCCCTCCTCTGATTTACCGAGGACGACCAGCCTTTCTCTCCCCTGACTGCACCTGGGTGAATCCCTTATGTGTTCCCCCCTACCGGTGCGGAACGGCTTTTCCGACCCCTCCTTTTCTTTCCGGCAAACTCAGCAGTGGAAATTTGACGGGTCGCCCCTCTCCCTCTTTGTCCAAAGTCCCTTTAGGGGGCCCTTAGTACAACCCCCGTCTTCCTTTCTACCGGTCTTTCCTTTTCCACTACCAGGTAGGAATCCCCCTCGCATTGTTTTTAAGACTCGTCCCCGTGGAAACCGCTTGCGCGGGCCTACTCTCTTTCCCCTCCCCCCCCGTTGTGTTCTACGATATGCCCTTTTGGTTTCTTGGTGTTGGGGTTTGGGTGGTTCCCCGACCCATTCTACCCTTGTTTTTAACACTGTATCGATGGTATGATGGACGTCCTTCTCTTAGGGCCCACTTCACATCCTTTCTGGTACCCGGCCTGAGGTGTTGCCTCTGCAACCCTTCCAGCTGGACTGGCCACAGTATCTTGTGATTTTGCCTTTTACCCCCAAACTTTTTCCCCCCTGAACCGATTTCGAGAGTTTTGTATCTGTTTCCCTGGTCCCCCTTCCAGGTCCTTCTTTTTGAGGACTCCCCCCGCGGTCAAGGTTCAGTCCTTCGTTTCATCTCTGTGGCGGCCATCCCATTGTGTCCCAATTTACCGGTTTTTTGCAACTTCCTCTCGACATTTCCAAGATGGTTGACCACCCTTCTTACGCCCACTCCCTCTCTTCTCACTTCCCTCCTCTACTTTTCCCTCCCCCCCCAGCCAAGAATTTTTGGACACGCAACTCCTCTTTTTTTTGATAACCTTCTCTTTCACTGAGGAGCCGTACGGTTCCGTTTGCGTAAGTGGCTTTTTTCACCCCCACCCCCGTCACTTTTCGTAGGCCGGTTCCCTCCCTCTTCATACCCCCTCTATCCCTTTTCGTTGGATTACTCTTTTTCTTCCCACGCTCCCTTGCCTGCCTATCCCTTTTCTTTTCTTGCCCAAAACATTAATTACGCCTCTTTTTCTTGCTCCCTATGCCCTCTTTTTCGCCTTCCCGACGTTCTCACCAGCCCTCCCCCTCCTATTCCTGACCTCCCTATCCTTTCTGGGGTTGTTTACGAAGAACCTTTCTGAAGATTCTTTTCTGTGCCCCTCTGCCCGCTTTTTTTCCTGCGAGACGATCGAATTTTTTGCCACACCCCCCTTTCCCGGTTTTATATTTTCGCGTCCTTTCAGCCCCCTTCGACCCTTCCTTTCTCCATCCGTATTCCCGATCTCGGATTAATTGGAGCAGGATTTTTAACCATATTAAATTTCACCCATCCTCAGTATAGTTTCTCCTCCGGCCCCCCTTGTACGCTTTCCTCGTTGGAACGTCGCCCCGCCCCCCCCCGCCCACAGGTTTTCCACCAAAGCCCCTCAAATAGTTCCGCACGGCCCTAACCACCCCCCTTGTCCCTGCCACGACTTTTCTCCCCCTTTGTTTCAACTGCTTCCGCGCTTCTGGGAGGTTTTCCCCCCGTCCCAACCGTGAATTGAGAAGGACCCCACGCCTCCGTCTCTCTTTACCCCCTCCCCTCTTCAATCGCCGCCCCTATCACGATGTTTTAAGAAGATCACTTCCCCCACGAGATTCTTCGATTTTCCCTCCCTTTTCGATGGTTTTTTCCCCAATCGATCCCTGCTGCAACGACCAACATTTGCCTTCCTCCCAATTGAAGCTGGCTTATCAATCGACGCCCCCTTTTTTTCTGTCACTTTCTCTTTTGTTCCCTTCACACCCCTTCCTGGTGGGACATGATGGTTCCTTTCTCTCTCTTGCCTTCCTGCCTGACTTTGTATTTTTTTAGGTTTATTCGTGGATTTTTTGTAGGATCTCTCCACCCCCCCTTTGTCGTCTCTAGGTTAAGTCCATCATTCTCCCCCGGCCAACACACCATCCGCAGTTCCTTTCTTCTTTCCACTCTTCCGTTATTCTCCAGTTTTCGGTTTGCCCCCATATTAGTCCAACGACTTCGGCTTTCCTTTCTGGACAGTAGTCCAACCTCAGCCAGCGCCTCGGCCCCTTTCCCGTTTTTTGTGATCGTCTTCCCTTCGCTTACACCTCCCAAAACAGGCGCTCGAGGAGTCCTCCCCCCCAGGCGGGGGATAATTGGATTCTCTCTCTACTCTCCTTCCGTGTTTGTTTTTATCTGATCGCTTACCCCGCATTTTCAACAAAGATTCTCCTTTGTTTTCGTATCACGACGACTTTTTTCAGAGATCGCTTTCGAGTTCCTTGCTTCTGATAGCGGGTGAGTTTTCGGGAGCGGTATCTGTCCTTGGCACCCCTCCCCTCTTCCGGACCTTTATCCTCAAGGAAACTGGGGTTTTTTTTCCCCTCTTGGTAGTTAGGGAGATCGGTCATTTTCACCCCCACCCCAAAGGGTTTGCTCTCTGACCCCCCCCCTACCCTTTCCAGCGTTCCCTCCCAACGAACGTACATACTGATGCAGGGCCTTTTTTTGTCCTCTTAGATAGCCCTCATGTCACTCGTTTCGCCTCCTTGACTCTGATTTTTTTCCTTCAGTAGAATCTCCTCCTTTGAAATGCTGAGCTCTTTTTTTGCCTCAATTTTCGATTTGAAAACATTAGGGCTTTCTTGCACCCCTTCTTAGAGTTTGATACTTGTCCGTGATTTCTTAACAAAAGCCTGATATTTCTACTTGTTTCCCCTGGTATGGGTCATAGATTCGAAGGGTTAAATTTTTCAAGTCTGAATATGTTTAAATAAGCAGATTCTCTTCATGCCACGTGAATTTAGTTCCCTTTGATCTTTTTGTTCTTTTCCTTTTTTCTTGAGGAAATTCAGGATTGTTTTAAGATTTTGTTCTTCCGGTTCTCCGATTAAAAGATGAATGCACACTGCCCGTCTTCCCTGGCAGTGATTTTCCCCTTTCTTTTCCCCCACGCTGCCCAGTCCGTCTATCGGTTAAGAGAAGATCTTTGTCGTGTGAGCTAAGATCTTTCCACCCAAAATCCCTTTTTTGTTTCCCCTGACCCCCCCATTTCTCTTCTATTCTTCCTTGTTTGGTTTGAAAATATATCCCCTTTTTTTCGTCCCCCCTTTTTCCTCCCCCCCTTAGAAAGACAAAACTCGATTACAACCTTAGTCCTTTCCTCTTTGTTCTTTTGCCTTGTCCTGGTAGCTCCGGCGTAATGTTTCTTCCCATCTTTCCGCTCCCTTGTCCTCCCCCTTGTCTCCTCGACAGGAGTTTCAGTGTCAAGAGGACTGGTCTTTTTCCCTTTCCCCGTCCTCTCTGGTGCGAGGTCACATTTGATTGAAGTAGTTTCTCTCCCAACCCCGGGGTTGTGTTAATGCTCCTTTCCTCTGTCTCCCATTCCCGCGCTTCATTTCCCCCCTTTATTCCAACTCTGCTTTGTCCAAAAAGCTTGACGTTTTTTGCACGTCTTACTTATTCTCGGTCGATCCTGAAGGCGCTTTTTGGTAAGGCAGTGTTTTTCCCCCCCTGGTTTGAAATGTCTTTTTTTATTTGCCCGTTTAAATCTTTTCTTCGTCTTGTTCAACCTTTCCCCGAGGTGTTCACAAATCTTTCTTTGACATTTCATTTCTCCTAAGGACTTCCTCATTCTGACCGTTTCATAACTTTGGAAAACGGCTATACCCGCCTCTCCCCAACTCGGCAATTGAATTTCCTTAGCCCAGTCACTCCAGGAAAGTCTCATTTTTGAATATACCCACCCTCTGCCCCGCCTTTACCCAGGTAGTGTTAATTTTTTCCCTAATTTCCTTCAACTCCCTCTCACCGCCATGTTTCTTTCTGCTTTTACACGTGTACCTCTGCGAGTCTCTCCTCTCTCTTTCATCCGACTCAGGTTTTGATATCTCTTTTTCGCCCGCGGTGTTGCTGTTTTCGTTTTTTATACACGTTACTTGCGAGGGTTTTTTTTATTTCGACTTTTATCGTTCACCCCCGTGAACGGTCAACCCTGCGTGTCCGTTGTTCCCTTTCCCAACCCCCTTTTTTGTGCCCCCCCCCAGTATCGATTATTTTGGGGCCCTCTAGGTCCACGGTCCAACCTTTTTTTTCACCCTTCGAGTGACGGCGATTCGTGCGCGTGGATAGCCTTTTCCCTTTATTTTCCCCTTCTTATTCCTACAGGTCCTGGATTATGGAGATACGCGTGATTCTTTTTCTTCCCCGGTAAATCGAGCTTGGTAGGCCCAGCACCTCGGAATTTTTTCCCTATGCCTCACCTCTTGGTCCCAATCGTACGCCTTCCACAGATGGTTTACCCCCCTCCCCACATCGCTTCATTATCCCCTTCCTCCCCCCTTTCCCTTATCTCACTCCCTCCCTTTAACCGAGTTCCCCCTTGCCGCCCTTTTGGACCCCCCCCTGATTGGTCGAGGACGGGCTCTTTACGAGTCGCCCCTTTTTCATGGTTTTCAAGCGCTTTCCGCGTTAGTAACACCCCACCGCGGATTTGTGCTACTCTTTAATAACTACCTTCCTCCCCATATCGCCTTGGGGCTCGCTATACCCCCAGTGCTTCCTCAGCCGTTGCTCAACCGGTCCCAACATGAATCCCGGTTTTTTCTTCCCTTTTCACCTCTTCTCATTCAACTCTTTTTTGAAGCCCACCGCCGCAGTGATTTTTCTCCCAGCCGCAAGCCCCCTTTCTTTAATGGAATTTGATAGTTTTTGTTTTTTTTCTTTCTTTTGGGTGTTCTCTTTACGTCACTCTCGCCGGTCAGATTTATATCGTCCCCTACGACTTCCTCTCTATACCTCCTTTTCGGACAAAAGTCTCGGTTTCTCTATATTCTTTTGAAGCCCCCTCCCCTTTCCCTTAGGTCCCCTCTTTTATTACGCCTCGGACGGGATTTCTCCGTCTTTTTCCCCATTCAAAGTTCCGGGGCCCTTTGAAAAATGTTTCTCCCTGAATCGATCCTTGCATCTTTTCGTTTTTCCTCGAAGACACCAGGTCCCCCCCACCGGGTCCACAAGAAGCCAATTTTAGTTTTAGCCCGTCCCCCCCCCGACCCACCCAAGACTTTCCCCCTGAAATGACTTTCCCCAGGGGCCCAATTACTCCCTCGATTTAGATTGTTTCCTCCTTACAACCTCCCCTTGAGCATGCACAACCAACCTATTTTCCCCTGACCCTTTCGAGCTGTCCGAATTAGATCCGCCTCTATTTTTTTTTTTTTCCTCCTTCCTGGACACGAGAAATCGATTTCACGCCTCTTTTTTTTCCAACTCCCCCCCCTCTTCCACTTTGTGAGCCATTGCGACACCAGAGCAGACTTACTCCATTCCCTTGGGTCTTAGCCTTTACCGAACCCCCACATTTTCTTCCTCGCGGTTTCTCCTTAAAAATAATTTCATGGTTTTCTAAGTTCCCGCCGCAGAACTTCATGAATGTCTGGTATTTTTTCTTACGCTGCTCTTTATTTTGTCCAGCGATCCACCTTTGTCTTGGGTTAAGAACACCCCTCCTTCCCCCTTCCGCCTCCGCCAAGTCATTTATGCATGCTTCTGCTGGATTTTGCTTCTCTTTTTTCGTTGCCCCCCCTCTTTTCCTTCAAACGAATTCCTCTGGTAAGTCCCTTTCCTTCCCCAGCGGACCTCTCCCCTTAATACGCCAGGCTGAACCGGATCCAGCTCTGATACAATCCAAACCCGGCGCTCGTCTTTATTCAGAAACGCGG
>Ga0179593_1680007_pt1 | contig 12747 bp, 20 predicted proteins | sample CZODoug2_1_08_16_FD_185931 | JGI IMG/M metagenome (GOLD analysis project Ga0179593, IMG submission 185931) | Vadose zone soil fungal communities from Angelo Coast Range Reserve, California, USA - CZODoug2_1_08_16fungal (PacBio error correction) | ecosystem: Environmental > Terrestrial > Soil >... | reverse complement strand
CTCCCCCCGACTTGTCTTTTCTTCCTTTAGCATTCTCTCGGATGCCGTCGGTCCTCAGGTCCACCTTGAGTGCGCTTGTACACGTGCTGTCTTTTTTCTTCAACTTCCTTCTATCCAGGGCCCTTTTTCGAGAAACGGTCCTGACACCTTCCTTCGACGACTTTTTCATCATCGAGTTCTTTAAAAAATGGCGGGCGATACACTGAAATTTCGCTCCGTACCCAAACGTCCCCCCTGTCTGGTTCCTCCCACAACGGCCCTCCACTTGGTTTCGTTTTCAAGTAATGTGTGCCTCTTGCGGCCAGACGCTTTTTTCTGCCGCTTATGAGAACTTAGGATGTTTTCTTATATGCGATTCTTCGTGTAGGTGTTTTTTCTTCTAGATTTTTTCCCTGACGTCTCCGCCTTTTCTTGGTTTTTTCAAAGTACTTTCATTTCTTTTCCGCCGCGTCTTTTACCCTTCGCGACCTTCGCCGAGGTTTTCGTTCTTTACGATTTCCCTTCCTCCCTTTTCCGTTCCGGCCTCGTTTCGCATTACCTGCGGACACCGTCCGAATACTTTTCCCCCTTGGTTTCGTAATCCCTTCTTTTTTTAGACGTTGTAAGCACCCGATTCGCCCTCCTACGTGCGACTAGGTAAATGTTCATACCACCCAAGTAAACGAAATTCGTCTGGTATCTTTCCCCTCCCCAAGCTTCCCGAGGATCCCCTCGACTTTTCTTCCCTTTTTCTAGAGATCCCTTAGGAAGTATTCACCATTTCCTTCTTCGACAGACAATCCGTAAGAATGTTCCCCCCCCCTTCCCCTCACCTTCGGTTTTTTGTTCCTTATGGTATGTTTGCGGTTTTTTCCCTTTCATTCCCTCCCCCGTTGTTTGTTAGGTGAACTGCTGGATAGCGCTGATTTTTTCTCCCCTTTTTGTCTCTGAGGTCACTTTCCCCCTCGTAATGTTCTTACCCGTATGGGTCCTGCGTAGGTCCCCTCCGACAGTTCGTTTACTTCTTCCCTTTCCTAAAACCCGCTTTGCTTGGCCTTCTTCCCTGGCCTTTAATCGTGTCCCGGTCCTGGACAAAAATACCTCATGTGTAATCTTTCCGATTCGGCGCATTTTTCTCTGATGCCTCTTTTGGGTTTTCCCTTTCTTTTTTTCCTGAGTTCGACAGCCTTTTTCTTTTCCACTCCAAGGATCCTGCTCTTCCCCGCGGGGTTTTTGGTTCCGGGCGTTCCACCGGCCCCGATAACTTTCTTCAGTCCCCTTCGTCGCTGTACGGTTTGGGGCTTTCCTTTCTTTTCCTCTCTGTTCCCTGAGATTATCTGCAAATTCTCCGACGACAGTTTCCTTTGACGAACGCTTCTGCGGGGCTTCTTTCTCTTTTCATTTCTTTGATCACCTCCCCCTTTTTTTCCCAGGCGCTGGGGTATACTCTCCCCCCTTTTTTTTTTAGAGAGATAAAATCTCTCCCCTTTTCGTCAATGTTTTCTCGGCGACCTTCTCCTTTTCCCGCAAGTAATTTTCTTTTTTTTTTGACCATAATCCCTTTCCTCTTTCAAGTCTGTTTTTTTTTTTTTTTTAAAAGCGAGTGAACTCCTCATGTGCCCTCTCCTCGTTGGAATATGGCTCTCTGTTTTCCTCTTTCCTCCCCTGATCACGACCTTTTTCCCTGGCGGTCCCTTCTTCTCCCCGCTCCCGGCGCCGAGCTTTCCGGTAAATTTCTCGGTTGCCAGTCCGTCGCACTGGTTTTCCCTAACGCTCTTCTCTCAGCTGATTCAGAAGTCCCCTCCTCAGAAAGACTTGGTGACAGTTTTTTTCTTTTTTTCAATTTTCCGGAAAATTTTTCCCCCCTTTCTTCAAGCTCCCTTGTTTTCCCTGCTACTTTGGGACCAACATGCCAACGAAGGCCTTCCCCTCTTAGGGATTTTCCCCCCCCCCCTCATCACGACGGTCTTCCCCCATCCATGTCTTCTTTGTGTTTCGCGCGCCCCCCTTTTCTCCCCTGCTTAAGATCCGCAGTTTACTAAATCCACGTGTCCCCCTTTGGACTGATCTTCTCTCACCAGAGTACCCCCTCCCAAGTACCGTTTTTTTCCCCGTGACTTTCCTGTTGTTCCTTTTCCTTTAATGCTTGCCCTTCCCTTCCTTCCCGTCTCTTTCTCCTCTCCTAATCGTATTAATTTTCGCCTTCACGTGTACATCCAGGCGTTTACTTGAAAGACCCTCTCCTGTGTCGAGGGCCTTTTTTACACATTCCCTCCCCGCAGATCCTCCTTTACCACCCTCTGATCAGCCTTCCTCCTCAAACGGGAGCAGTTCTTTCTGGTTCGACCCTTTCTTACGATTCGTTTCTGCGAGTTTTTTTTCGGGTTGTAATACCCTCTGCACGGAACTGTCACGCCGTTGTTCAAGTCGCGAGATAGTTTTTCCCCCCCAACGTAGATTTTCCTCCCTCCGAGATGAGTTTTTCCATCCGGAAATTCTTCCCCCGCCCCTTTTTCAACTTCACCTTGCTTATCCCCAGGAAGCTGAACCAAGGGTCCGACTCTTTTCTTTTTCTCGTATTGTAGTACCTTCATTCTGGGTTTTTCCCTTTTTTGCGCTTTGCCGGTTCGTTGATTTTCCTCCGCTGTCCAGTGCCTCCTCTTTTCAGGTGAAAATAATTTTCCTTTTTTTCCACCTTCTCCGCCCCGGTGATTCCCCTTGAGGAGCTCCAAACCTTTTCTTTGTTCTTTTCTTGAAACCCCGGGTTTTGTGCAATCCCTTGTTTGTCGGAGCGACTTTTTCTGAGCCTCGATTCCTTTTTTTTTTTTTTGTACTCCCTGATTAGCATTCACGTTCGCGAGCGCTTTTTCAGTCCCTACTGAAGTTCCCTCGACATCACTTCGCTCCTCTTTTCGTTTTACCCGCCGAGTGTCGACCCCCCCCCCTTCTGGACGAACTTCTCCAGACTGTCTAATAAGTGTCTTTTTTCCTCGGACTCCCCGCGACCCCTTTTTTCCCTCCCTTTTTGCTCTTCATTCTTTTTTTTTGGACTCCCCCAAGGACACCGGACCTTCGCCCGAAGACCCTAGAGAAGATGGGCAACTTTCAACAAGCTTTCCCTGCGATTCCCCCCCCCTTCCTAAGTTTTTTTCTCATAATCCTTGCGTCTCGTGGGTTTGCTTGTTATAAACCCCCTTTTCTCGTGGAACCCGAGTTTCCTCTTATGGGGGATCGGGCAAGTGCCATTAATCTCAAGCACTTCCCTTTTTAAGCTTCCCTCTGGTTTCCCAACCGTTTCCTTTTGAAGCAGGTTCCCCTCACGCATTGCAGAACTCCTTGGTGGTCCGGAGTTTTGTTCGTCCCTCCCCCGTGCCCTTTTTTCCGAGGAGAATCTTTTTTTTTTCCAAACCCTCTCCTCTGCCCCCCTGATGAAACTTCTTGCAAACCCTTGAAAATTTTGCTCTCCTCTCTGACGCTTTTTTCGATAGGAGTCTCATGGTTTCCGACGACTTTTTCAACTTTCCTCCGACTTTTTTCCCTGTATAACCAGTTCGTGTGACTTTTCGGCATCCTCCCTGGGTGGTTCTAGAACACGTTTTTTGGCAGACCCCTTTGTCGTCACCCTTTACATTAAATGCTCTTCTGCCTTGAAATTCGCACTCGTGCCAGTTTATTTCCTTTCTCCCGGTAGTTTTTTTCTCCGGAGACTGAGCTTCCCGTTGGAAAGTTCTTCTTCCCGCGGGAACGTCCCCTTCCCTTGGTTTTCATCGGTCAACGCTTTTCACGCGTAGAATTTACATATAGCCCCCTTTTTTTCCGCCAAGTTCTTCCCCCCAATGTTAAGGTTCCCTTCGAATCTCCAAAAGTCCCCTTCCCCGCGACTCTTTTTTTTTTTCTTCGGCACGTCTTTCCGAACATATCGTTGGAGTGGTTTTTTTTTGATTCAATTAATCCCCCCTCTTTTTTCTCCCCTTCCTTTTCTCTCAATGCCCCAAGAATCTTCGCCTGATCTTCCCCATGGATATGGTCAAGCCTTCCCGCAAACGATTCCTTCCGAGACACAAGCCTCTTTATGCAGCGTCCCTTTTCAGGATCTCGAAGCTAAACGGAATTTGTTCGCAGGTTATCACCCGGTGCAAACGTTCTTTTCTTTTCTTTCCGTAGTGAAGGATTTTCTGCGGTTTTCTTTCCCTGACTTTTGGTCCGTCTCTCTGTGACGTTTTCGATATACTCGAGTTTTCTTCCCCCCCTCGCTCCCCCCCTTCCAGACGATGGAGTCCCCCTGAGGGATTTTTTGAACCCGTTTGATCCGTTTTTTCCTCCGTGTTTCTTTCCGTGCCCCGTTCACATAAGGAGGGTCCCAACAGCCGAACAGTAACCGGGACTTCCGGTCTGGCTTTTCTTCCTTTCTGTTCCTTTTTGGATACGATGGTAGGAGTTTACGCCTGAGCGTTTTTAGTATTTTCCCCCAGTTCGGGCCGTTCTGCGGGGTCTTATAGGTTACGAGTTCTTCTTTTTTTTTTTGAGGGAGGCTTTGCAACCCTTCTCCCACTCCGTTCGTTCCCCTTGAAGGACCCCCTTTTTTTTTGGAGCCCTTTGGCTCGTGACCTTCCCCTTTTCCCCGCGACATCGTTTTTGAGTCGTTGGTCGACATCCTTCCTTTGGTGACGGGGCTGTGTTTTTTTTTTTTTTTTTTGTGGGGGGGGGAACTTTTTTTTTTCGGAGACTTTTTTTCCAGGAAGGTTCTTTTTTTTCTTTGTATCTCTCCTAATTTTTTTTTTGTTGATCTAGATACAACAGGCGCCTTTCACATGGGATCACGTAAAATGGTGCCTCTTTTTCCTTCTTCTCTGATAAATTCCTTCTTTGTAAAGCCCACTTCCTTCCTTGTCGCAGGTTTCCCCTCCTGGGCGCCCCCCCTGTGAAGCATTCTCCTTTCCCCTATTCCCTCAGAACCCCCGTTTTAAATTCTTTTTTTCCGTGCGGAACGCCCTTTCCCAGCGCACTCGTACACCCTCCCCCCTCGAAGCCTGTTTTTTCTTTCCTTTTTTCGGGCACTTTTTCCTTTTCGGGCATACGACCTGTGCGAGCAGCGACTCTTGGACCATCAGTCAGAAGCCCCCCGGTTTTTCACAGGCACTTTTTCTTTTTTTTCCAGTCCACTTTTCCTCCCTTCTGACGGTGGTCTTTTTGTGATACCTTTTTCATGCTCCTTTTTTCTCGGAAGAGGTTCCCCATACGACGATAACGCCGTTCTTGAGTATCAAAGAACTTTCCCCCCTTTTTTTCGCGAGGGTGACCGTTTTTTCAGCGACTATCCTCCCAAAAGGTCCTTTTTCCCCCTCTCCACAGCGACCCTCTACTCTCTTCGTGTCCCGCATCCGGACCGCTCCTTTTTTTTAACCGCTGCTTTTTCGGGCCCACATGTTGATCTCTTTTTCCTTTTTCTTAGTTTCCCTTTTCTTTAACCTTTTTTGGCGTTAGTATTTATTTCACGGCTCGCTGCGCGGGCTCCCGTGTCCTTGTGCTTCACATAATGGTACCCTAGTCCGCTAGTCTTTTCCCCCTCTTTACTCGTGAACACTTTCTGATCAGCTCCGGACGGCCCTCCTCCATTTCCCCCTAAAGAGTACGCTTAGAGTTTCTCTTTCCTTTGTCCAGAAGTGGCTTCTTTTTTACACCGATGTAAGTCCTTTGTCATGGCGGGTTTTTTCCAACGTCGTTCGAGATGCTTTTTCCCGTAGAAGTGTTTTTACCCCTTTTGTAGGCAGCTCAGGTTGACCCCTCCCCTTCCACCGGCTTCTCCGCCCCTGTGACGAGGAAGCCCTTTTTACAACGACTGGCCTCCTTGCGATAATTTTTCCCCCCCCCCCCCCCGTGCTGTTCGATTTCGCATTTGGATGCGGAATGAGGCGGGCCGCCAGGGATGACAAAGCGATTTTTTGTACCAACCCCGGCTTTCTCATGAAACACTTTTTCCCCAGCGGCGTGCTCCTACGGTGTTGTTCCTCCCCCCCCCCCAGATTTCCCCTGATGCGCCTTTGATTTGCGCAAGCGTCCCCTCGATGATTTTTCCCTTAGCAGAGTGCTTTCCTCTCCTCGATTCCCCCCGTCCGCTACTTTTTTCTCCACCTCCTTTTTTTGCTTCCCCCTGTGTACAAGGGTTCCTTTTTTTTGCCCCCCTTACCCGCCTGCTCCCCTTTTCCAACCGATTGGCGGCACTCTACACCTGCTTCATCGCCCCAGTCAATCCTGAACCTCTTTCTGCCGTCGACTTCCTTCCCTTGCTCGACCATTTCCACCTTTTTTTCAAAAAGACTTTTCCCCTTCCGATTACTCATCTTTTGTACTACCTTCCTTTTGTTTTGGTTTTTCTCTGGATCAGCCGAAAGGGATTTTTCCCACCAAGGCGCTTTTTCCCTTTTTTTTCGATGACCTCCCCTTGCTGTTCTTTCTGGAATCTTTTTTTTCCTCTGTTCATAGTTGAAGGTTCTGTTGAGTGAACGACCCCTTTTCTGAGCCACAGGTGTTTGTAGATTCCTTCCCGACATCGGTTTTTTCTTCCGGGTTTCTTTTTTGTAAAGTTTTCTTTTTTAGCGTGCTTGCGACGTCTCCCCCTCTTTTGAGCTCCCCTTTCTTGTAGGGGACCTTCTCCCTCGGTCCCCACAGTCCGAAAACTTTCCTAACTCTCTTCCTTTTTTCCGGGCATCCAATGACTAGACTTACGACGACCCCACGTGAGTTCCCCCCCCCCTTTTTTTTTTTTTCCAAGGTTTTTCTCTTCAGAACATTTTTCTCCTTTTGTGTGAATGTTTTTAATCCCCGTCAAAGTTTTTTTTTCTTTTCTTTTTTCTTCGAGCTTTTTTTTTTTTTTTCATCGAAAAGTTCCTTGAGGAATTCCCTTTTCTCCTGCAGTCGTTGTAGGGCCTCATAAGGGTCTCCCTTTAAGGTGCCAATGGGTTAAGTTCCCTTCCAGAAGCCTGGCTTTTTCTTCTGCCGGCGTTTCCCTCTTCTCACAGATTCCTCCCTGTGAATTTTTCTCTTTCCGTTACTAGGCGTCTTTCTCCCCCCTTCGTTGAGGTTTTTAGTCGAAAGCTCCCCAGTCAGATTTTTCCTCTCCTTGCCTTATAGTCGTTTTAGAACATCTCTTTTTCTTTTCTTGTTCCCGTGTTCAGTGATCAAGTCAGCTTTGTTAAACCTCCCTTTTTTAGCGCTCTCTACTATGTAGACATACTTTTCCCCCGGATCGCCTTTCGCCCCTTATCAGATTACCCCCTTCCTCCCGCCGTGTCCTTTGATAACAGCCCTTTTTCAAGTTAAGACTATTAGTACCGTTCTATGAAGTCTTCCCACTTTCCAGGAGGCCCCCCCCCTTTTACTGAGATTTCCTCTTGGTGTATCCCCCTTTTTCCAAGGGCGTCTTCCTCTTTTCTGTTATTTCTTCCTCGGTGTGGGTTTGGGGGGGGTTTCTGGGGTATTAAACTTGGAGGGTTTCCCCGAGGATCCTTAGCAGGATTTTTTTCTCGACCCTCCCCCTTCCCAGGATTTTATACTCTCTGGGTGTGGCGTGATATTGTTTTTTTCCCCGCGAATCCTTGCTGCAGAGATTTATCCAACCCTCACTTCACTTTTTCCTCCACAGACTTCCCCCCAACAGCACTCTGTTTAACGGTGTTTTTTGTCGAAGCTGCGCGTTTTTTTTTTTTCCCCCCTCAGTCATTCTTTCCTTTTCGTAGGTTTTCCCTTTCGCCGCTGCCCTTTGCATGCGGGTTCTTTTTTTGGGCGGCCGGGCGTATTATCGTGGCCTTTTCCCGAGTCACCGATCCGTTCCTCCTTAAAAAGGGGTTTTTTTTTTTTCAGAGCCCTTTTTTTGATTTCCAGGTGTTCTTCTCGCGGTTTCCCCCTTTCTGAATGATAGCATCAGGTCGTGACATGCTCAACGTCCATCCCTCCCTTGAGCAGCGTTTTTTCGAGTCGGTTCTGCCCACCAATTCCCTGACAAAGTGAGTCCCCTCCTCCGTTTCTCTCCTTCTTGTCATAGGAATTTTATTTTCGACTCATCCCCGTTCCCCGATCCGAGTCGGCGTTTTTTTCCCGGCCCCGTAACGACCTTTTTATGTTTTTCCCCCCCTTCCTCAAGGGGGCTTTTTCCAACCGCCTGGAGTCAGTCCTCTTTTCCCACCCCCTGTTCCCCTCTGCCGCCCCTTTTCCTGTTTTACTTTTTCCTTTTCGGACCGCAAGGAAGTCCTCCTTTCGGCGCCGAATCGTCCCCTCTGAATTCCCGTGCTCTCTTGTTCCTTTCTGCGTTCTTTTTTTTCAGTGGTTAGCCCAGCAGATCCCTTTTTCTACAGCCGTTCTTTTCTTCGACCACGACACCTTTGAAAGTTCCGTTCTTTTGGCGGTGGGCCCCCCCAAGTGTCCCAACTTTTTCCCTCTTTTTCACGGCAAAACTTTTCCTTTTTTCCTCTGGGTGTCTTCCTGCGAAATCGACTCGAGCCCCCCTTCCCCCCCCCCTTTACGACTTTTTTTTGGTGCGATTTTTTCGAGATCTCCCCAGAAGCGAATACTCTCCTTCGCAGAACCCCCCCCCCGGGCAAATTTTCAGACTCCCTTAGAAGCCCCCCCGAGGGAATTCCTTTTTTAGTTGTTACCCTTTGACGTGTGCTGTTAAGTCGCAGAGGCAAATGGCCTGATGTTTCCTACGTAGCTTCCCCATTCATTAACTCCCCCGGTTGGCGTCTCCCCTTAAAGAGCTCTTTTTTTTTTTTTCCTTTGTGATGCACTTTTTCTTTTTCGATCTCTTTCGTTCATTTTCCCCCTTCGACTGGATCCGGACAGCTTCGAAGACCCCTCTCTTGAGGGATTTTCCTCCTCCCCCCCCCTTTTGACGATTACTCTTCGCGCCCGTTGTCACTTTTTTTCCCAGCAGTGGTTTCAGGCCCTTTTTCCCTGGTCTGACAAGCGCCGGAGCTGCTTTTTGCTTTCCGACGAGATGTTTGATGTTCAACGGAGACTCTTTCCCCTTGGCTGGGCAGCTTCCCTCCCACAAATTCCTTTGAAACATTTTTGAATGCTTCCTCCTACCTTTGGAAGACTTTTTTTTCTCATTCCCTGGTTACCTTCCCTTCTTCCCTTGTCTGGCGATGTAGCCTTTTCCCTTCCGTCGGCTGGACCTCTCGGCCTTTTCTCGGAAAACCCCTTTTTCCTTCCCTTGTCTTCAGTTTTCCCCAAAGACTGTTTCTTTTTTTTTCGTCGTCTTCCCTTTCTGTAATGTTTTTTGCGCGTGGCGATGACAGTTTTACGATGATGAGTGTACACGTTTTTTTTTCCGAGTTTTTAGCTTCGCTCATTTTCTTTTCCTTTGATCCCTCTTTCTTTTCCAAAGCGCCCCTTTTTCTGGACTACGCTACTTCCCGGACGGTTGTACTCCGCGGCCCCCCCCGATGTCTAAGAGGAATTCCCCACGCGATTCCCCCCAGGCTCCATGCCCTTTTTTTTTTCCCCGAACTTTTCCCCTCCCCGCCACGTACTCTTCCTTGAACCGGCCACTTCTTGTGCTAAAAAAATTTTCTTCCCTCATGGACGGTCCTCTTTTCTCTTCTCCTTCCTCCCAATTTTCCTTCTGTCTTAGAGTTCTCGTTTTCTTTTTTTTTTCTTCCCTTTTTAGTAGATTTTGCCTGTCTACGCTGGACTCTGTTTGCAATTCAGTTGCTGTCGGAGTGCGGAACGATCCCCAGAAAAGTCTTCCTTATTCCCTGTTGAGGACTTGATTGACTCTGTGCCTTTTTTTCTGAGTTTTCTTTCAGCGGAGTTGCGTTTTAACTGCTCGGCGCCGCCTATGAAGTGAGGTTTTCTACATCGTTCCTTCTCCCTTGGGGAAATCGTTTTCGCCCACAGTTTGTAATCTCAGATGACCTCCCGGTCGCCATTCCGACCACATGCCCCTCCCTTCCGAAAAAACGTGCTTTTTGTTTTGAAAGACGCCTTCCTGATAACAAGTTTTTCCTTGCTCGGTATTTCCTAGGTTTTTTCCCGAGGTTTCCTTATGTTCATGAGTTCCTTACCTTTAGGACAGACCTTTCCTTCGCCCTCACGGGAGAATTTTTTCTCCGCCCTCTTAGGACCTTTTTTGGTCGGGACCATTTTCCCCCTGTTTTTCATCCTCTTCTTCCCTTGTGGGGGTTTTTTTTTTCTTCCCCTTTTTTTTAGATCTTGGCCGCCCGTTAATGCTTTCCCCCCGCTCGTCGAGTTGTGCCCCCCCCCTTTTTTCCCTCGTCGATAAGAGTTTTTTACATATACTCTTCCTGTGAGGCCTTTTCCCACTGCTGTGCCCCTTTCCTTTTCCCAACGCGCGGCGCGCCCCACCCTTATCGTTCTTTTGCGCTACATAGTTTTTCTTCGTCCGCTGATCTTTTTTTTTTTCACAGAGTCGTTTTTTGGATAATATTTCCCCCCTTTCATAAACAATCCCCCTCCTCGCCGCCAAGATAGCCGTTTCATAGTCCCCCTGAGTTGACCGAGTTTTTCCTTTCTTGTCCTTCCCCCCTTTTTTATTTTTTCCTACGTAGTCAACATTCAATCCAGGTCTATCCTTTCCTTTACTAACAGGAAAAGCGTACTTTTTTTTTCTTCTTTACTGTCACGGATTACTTTTCCGGATGGTCTTCTTTTTGTGTCACCTTGTACCTTTTTTTTCTGCTTGGAGGTCTCGTACGTTTGGATTCCTCGATCGGATGCCTCCTTCTGCGAACTCATACATGCTTTTTGGTGCCCTTTTTCTTTTTTTTTTGCAGATTTCCGTTCATTCCGGGTCTTTTCCCCTTAAGATTTGGAACTTTTTTTTCCCCCTCCGGGGAATGAGTCCATAACTCCCCTTTAAGGTCTGTCGAGATCTCCCTTCCCGCTGGATCTTTTTCTTTGGACTGGTTCTTCTGTCCTGATTAAAGTTAATCTCCGCAGGCAGTCTCCCTATCTTGAGACGGGACCTTGTCCTGAGGATGTCTTTTTCATACTTATTGCAATTCCCCCCGATTTTTCCCCATTTTATTTCTCTTCTTTTCTCTGGCCAGGTTTGGAGCCCTCTTTCTTATCTGACGCTTTCTTTCCTTTTTATAGGAACCTCTTGTCACCCCGCCAGAATAGTGTCTTTTTTCCGGAATCTTTTTTTTCGAGTCGAGTTTCCCCTCCCCATGCGTTATCTCCCCCTTTTATCTCTACTTTTCCTTTCCGTTGTGTGACTCCCCCCCATGTCGACTGGCATCGGCCCATTTCCTTCTGGTGTTTTTTCCAGGTGAAGCGACTTCACCTTCCTCCTTTTTCCTTGGGAGCGTTCCCTTTCTGATGCTGCTTTAGGGGCATCTCCACTCCTCGAGAGATTTTTTGAGACACCCGGAAGCGTGGCCTCTGCCGCACCCACTGAAGACCTCCTTCTGTGGACGCTCTCTCCCCAATCGTCTTCCGGAGAACCCCGTACCCCCTACTTTTTTTTCCTTTCAACCTTTTCGGGCCCTAAAGACCATTCAAGTACGACTGCTTTTCCCTTTCTGTCCTAGTATCCCTCTCTCCTGACGACAACTACTTCTTTGTGGGGATGTTTTTGGCTGTTGGGACCCTTACCCTCGGCCCCCACGCCTGCCTCCAGGCTTTTTTAAAGACGGCTGCACGTCTCGCTTTCCCCACACCGACGCCGATCTTTTTTACCCCCCCCCTACGAGTCATCCTTTTTCCCCAGTTATTTCTTTTTCCGCCGCATCCTCTCCAGCAGCCTTCCGCCCCCCCCCTGTGCCCGTTTTTGGATGAATTCAGCCCGCAAGTCAGAACCTCTTTTCTCTCGTCCGAACTTTCTTTTTTCCCCGGTGACGGCTTTCCTTTCTTTTTTTTTGCAATTTTTGGCCCCCTCTCCCTTCTCTAGACTTTCTTTCCTAAACCTTGTCGCCTTCCTAGACTCCGGCTTGGTAATCTTTCCTCCTTTTTTAAGGGCTCTATTCGTTGAATTTCTTCACTCATTGTTGTTTTTTTTTTTTTTTTTTGTTGCTCTCTTCCGCTTGCGTTCAGGTGACCCCCCCAATTCTATCCTGCTAAGATTCCCCCTGCGTAGCCTTAGGACCCTTCTAAGATCCCCCCTTCTTACGCGCGCCCTTTTTTCTGAACTTCCCTAAGCTTTTTGCCCGGAACCCTGTTCCAAATCTTCTTCAAGCAGCTTTTTTCTGTACAACGTTTTTTACGACGAGTTTCCAAAGCTTTTTCATGAACGTCCCTCCTCGACGGCCTTCTCTTTTCCCGGTTTTCGACCGCGTCTCACTGAAACTCGTCCTCCTCTCCTTTCTGTTGACGAATTCCTTTCCTTGTATACCAGTTCATTTCCCCCCCAGGAGGTCTTCCCCCCCCTCTCCTGAGGTTCTTTTTCCGTTTCCTTTCGACATGCGTTTAAAACCCTTTCCCTTTTGTTCGACTTGCTTTCTAAAACCAATCCTCAACGTGGGGTTCTCTTGCGCATAATTCTCTCCTGATGTCCCCCCTCCCTTTCTTCTGTGGGCCGTCTCCCCCCTCCCCTGTCACATAAAGTTATCCCTTCCCCTTTTTTTTTTGATAACCCATTCGCACGTGTCCTATGACGAACTTAAGGCTACTCTTTCCCAACCAGGTACTTTTTCCACCCCTGCTAATCAGTTACCAAGGGCGCGCTGCAAAATGAACTCCGTCAACGTTTTTTCCTTTTTTTCCCTCCTTCCCGCTTTCGAAGTCCCTTCCGCGACGACTCCCCCCGAG
>Ga0179593_1594359_pt1 | contig 12747 bp, 17 predicted proteins | sample CZODoug2_1_08_16_FD_185931 | JGI IMG/M metagenome (GOLD analysis project Ga0179593, IMG submission 185931) | Vadose zone soil fungal communities from Angelo Coast Range Reserve, California, USA - CZODoug2_1_08_16fungal (PacBio error correction) | ecosystem: Environmental > Terrestrial > Soil >... | reverse complement strand
ACTCTCACCCCCCTTTTTTCTGACCGACTCCCAGGGGTGTTTTTCCGTTATTCTTGTCCTACTTTTTTCCTTTACCTTTTGGTCTTTAGGGACTCCCCCCCCCCTTTTTTTTTTTGATCACCACCCTGGTGTACGGTGTAGGTGAGCAATCTCCCGTGGGTTTTCGGAAGGAGAACGCCTTTACTTCAAGATGTCTCCCGCTTTTTGCTTCTTTTTTTCCCCCTTAAACCGTTTTTCGTCAGTTCCCTCGGCCCCCCCACTGAAGCGACCTTACCCCCTTCCCCGGGATCAATGCTTTTAGGGCAGCCGTTGGCCTGCCTTTTCGGCTTAGCGGTCCTGGAAGTGTTTAAACCCTTCCTTGACACTAGCCTTGCAACCTCCCCCTTTTTTCTGAATGCACCCCCTCCTTTCCCCCCCCTGAACGTCCTCTCCTTGCATATAGAGCCGGAGCTCTACATCTCAGGGGGATCGTTTTTAGGAAGCGTCCTTTCCTGTGCAGCATTGTCGGAGCGCCTTCAGAATTTTTTTTTCCAGGTGTCTTTCTTCTTTTTTTACCAGATCTTTTTCTCTTCTGATTGAAGAAGATCATTACCCTGGCAGGTGAAAGTACTTTATCCTTCCCCTCTCCCACCGTCCCCAGTTTTCATCCCCAGACAGTCAGGCTTTGTCACCTCCGGTTCCCTTAAAAGTTTTTTCACCCCCAGTTGACGAGGTTCTAGTGATAAGGCCCGAGCTTTTGATCTGAAAAACTAGATTACCCTCTGACGACTTTGTCCTAATAGTCCAGATTGGGTACCTGTCCCCCCTTCCTGATTTGGCACTCGGAATGTCATCATCGTTCCCGGTTCCCCTTGGGTAGCCAGGAGCGCTTTAGTTAGTTTACCCCCTTTTTTTTACCAGCCTTTTTCCGCTTTTGCCCCCGACACATTGTCCCGACAAAGCTTGCATTAGTTTTTTTCCTGAAGGTACCAAAACCCAATCCCTTCCTGAACGACGTTCCCCGTCCTTACTCGTTGATCTGAGCGCTTTCTTGAGCTGGTCCTTTTCTTCCCTCCTTGGCGCTCCCGAGCGCCGTGGACGACGCCCCCCCTCAGAAAGTCGGGAGTCCCCCCCCCCACGCTCCCCCCCCCCGCGACCCCTGCACATCTTTCCTTTTCCTGATCCCCGTCCTGACATTGTGACGATCCCGTTCCTTTCCTGCCACTTAAGGCCCCTCTTGCGAATCACGCGCCTTTTGTGCGAGTTGGACAGTGTTTTCCTTTCTGTTCCTTTTTTTTAGTAACAAAGAATCCCTCCTCTGAGTATAGAAGTACTCTGTAGTGTTTGCCCCGCCCCGTCCATTTTTTCTGGATGCTTGCTTTTTGAACGGGAACCCTTGTTACTGACTACTGATTTCCCCCTGTAGTTTTCCCTTCTTTCATTCTCCCCTCTTTCGTCTTTTCCCTCGGGTGACTGCCGTCGCGGGCAACCTTTCACTAAGAGATGACGAAGTAGCACCCTTCCCTCTCCGAATCCGCCGTTATGCTACTACCCCTTAGAAGACTCTCCCTTAGTAAGCTAACCCCCTTTTCCCTTTTTGATGGTTAAAAGGCACGGCTCCGGAGCGGCGCCCCCTCTAGGTAGACAACAAACCTTTTCTTCTCCCATTGGGTCCCCCCCTAACGTCCGATATCTATTAATTCGCTCCTGTCTGAGCCTCCGGCGAGCCAGAAGCGTCCCTTTTTTCCCGACAGTATTAGCACATTTCGATTTTTCTCTTGGCCTCATCCAGAATTGGAAGGGTTCCTTTCCGGCCTAAAAGTCCAAGAGACCTTTCCTTCCTGGCGGACAACGGAAACTAGTTACATCCTTGCCCCCACCCAGTGCCGGTCCTCCTTTCGAGCTGTCGTTTTCTCTTGGCTTTTTCTTTTCCTCCCTTCTTGTTTCGTGCAAGTAAGTGAAAAGTTGTCATGTGTTTTGACTCCGTCAGAGTTTCTCGTTCCGAGGTTTTTTGATCTCCCTTTCAAATTGTACCCGAGCATGTCACCTGCGTCTTGTTTTTTTCTTAAGGCATCTTTTTTCAGAAATTGGCCGTTCCATGTTTCCGTAGTGCGAGCAGCTTCCCCCCCCCTGTTTCTTAACCCCCTTTGGCAGACCACGACGGAAACAATTTCTGAGAAAGCTTTTTTCTTTTGGAAGGGATGAGGACCCTTTTATCTCCTTTTACCCCCCATCTCCAGTTGGGTGTGAGTTCTTTCCCCCCCGCGGAGAACGGCCTTACTCCATTCTTTTTCTTGCTTTCGGTACATCTAGTGTCGGCCAGCCCTTTTGAGAAAGAAGAATGAGTTAGGTCTCCTTCCCGCCCAACATTTGTCCTTCCTGTGGTCTATAAGCACTGTCCTCCAGTTTGACAACCCTCCTTATGTGTAGTTTCTGTCCCACTTGGTTCCCCCCCAGACCCCCTGATCATTGCTCTCCCCACTCTAATTTCTTATCCTTCGAAAACACTTGAAAATTCCGGAATTTGAACCTGCCGCACGAACCTCCTGCTCCAGAGCAGCGTCCCTTTTTTTCACAGGGACTTTCGTTCCCCCCCTTTCTGTCACTTTTTTGGCGTAATAGGTCACATATTTCTTCCCCCCTCCAGCACGACAGGAATTACATTCGTATTTGGATGGCGGATATCCCCTTTCTTTCCCCTATCACGATCCGCAGAGGAAGGCCCAGATCGAGACTTCAGAGCATCGGTCTTATGCTACTCTTCTCATTCCTTAAGACCTTATGCACCGCTTTTGACCCTCTTGGGCAAAGTCAGACCTCCTTTAGAGAATCTCTGGTGTACGAGAGTTTGTCGATTTTTTTTCTCAGCAGGCGTTGACTCCTTAAAAATCTACTTTTGTTTAACCCGTTTCCGGGTTGTTAGGAAAATAGAGTGGTTTATGTTGCAATTTAGTTCCTGGGTTTCTCGCCAGATCTGATGGTGATCGGTGAACGGACCGCGAATAACCCTTGGTTACGAACCAAGCAGGGACATCGAAGAAATGCCCTTTGTCCCAGGGGCACTCTTCTTTTTCCCCGTAAATCTCCCGACAAACAGGTTTCCCTTTCCTGAGTAGCAACAGCGCAGTACGTCTTTTGAGTGATAAAGGTTTTATCAGACTCGGTTGACCGAGCCCCGTTTTTTCCATCAAGGGGCCGTCGTTGTTGATCCTTAACTCATGGCCAAGGGACCTTTCTCCTTCTTCCGTCGGCAGACCCTTTTTGAGGATTCTGCCCCTATAGGGTCCGTCCCACGATCAGTGGCATTATCTCTTGGTGTCGGCTTTTCGTAGGCGTAGGGGCCGTCTTCACACCCCCCGGCGCTGCTTAGTCCCGCAGAGTCTCCCCCAGTCGGCCGTTTTAGAGTATTCCTCTTCCCTCCCACACTTTAAAATCCTTCCGTCCGTTCTCACAAGGACGCTCTTTTTTGGAACACGTCATGGGCGACTGCCCGCTGTTGGACCAAGTTTTTTTGACGCGCACATCTGGTACCCAGGCTCACTATCTGGCTCCCCTTTCCCCACGAATACATACCCCGTTCCAAGGTTCCCTCGGTTCTTCCGTTATCAAGGAAATGTTAATCAACCCTTCGAAAGCAACGGGACCCCCAACTGTCCGCGAATAGAAGCTTGGACCCGTTCCAAATACTTTTTTCCCTGTTTCCACAAGCTGCACCGGTTATTACACCCGTCCAGGAGGTTTCAGCAAGATTATTCCTAATGCGCCTGCGCACCCTTCTTTCCCACTCTTGAATTCCGGCCGGTCTACAAGTTTAAATTTGAGTGCTTTTTATTCCATCACTCTCTCGGGGATGCGACCCTAAGACTCGAAACCTGGCCCCCCACAGTTCCCAGTCCGGCCCCTCTCGAAAATGTGACTGAAAACCCCCTCCCCCTGGGATCCTAACCACCTGTACGGAATTTGTAAGAATAGAAGTCCTAGTTGCTTTTTCAGGCCGACACTTGAGTCCGTTTTTAAATGTGACTGCTTTGAGTTTCCAGCGTTGCTGTCAGGACTGGAATTGAAGGCATCTTTCGTCTAACTGCCCGGTTAACGTCAGAGTTTTCCTCACGGATGTCACCGCCCTATTTCCGTTCCGGCCTTTTTTCTGGAATTGTCGGCCTACTTTCGCTGTGTGTTCTCAAGGGCCCTTACTCCTCGCGCCCTCTTTTTTCTTTAGGAGTTTTCTTCATACTTGACGCATGCCCCCCCGACCACGGTGGTACGTGGTATTGGAGATAAGGGCTCCGACCTTGGTTTTCACGTCCCGCCGTCTCTCGGACTTCTTGGTCGGCCGGTTCTGTTCGGAAACAGTCTATATACTGTTCCCTTTTGTTTTGAGAGATAGCAAGCAGGCCGAGCAAAAGGCTCCAAGCTTTTTTCCCTAATGCTTCGGTCGGTATGTGACGGGTACTTTCCCCCAGTTCCTCTCCCATGATACCAAACTGTGTCTTTTTTTTTTTATTCCTGTCGTCAGTTACCGTAGGGAGGCACGATGTCCTTGCTTCTTGATGACGGCGTCCCCCTCCCCATCTCCCCTTCTTCCCAATGCCGAGCGACCGTCTTCACGGGTCTCCCGGTGCTCCTTTTCTTTTCCGCTTGCCTTGATAGCCGGTACGGACGTTTTCGACGGACCCCACCCTCCTTCAATTCCAGTCCGTCCCGGGTTTCTCCCCCTTCAAATTTCCCCTTAATTGTCGCCTTTCGACGGTCTTCTTCACGCGGGGTCGGACAACCGGCTCTTCGATTCTGGATCCCATTTTTCCGAGCGACCTCTAGAACTTGGATTTTTACTTGTATGCTTCTCTCTCCCCGCGTCTATGGTAAGAAGAAGACGGAGGTTCCAAGAATTCCCAAGTCCCTGGTTTTTTGCCGATTACAAGCAGAACAAGGTGACCATTTATGCAGTGTTTCATTGCAGAGTCTGCCCGGTTGTGCGAGGGTGGAAAGTAGAGAAATCCCAGTCCTTATTTACCTCGGATATAGGCGTCTTTTTTTTCCACACGTCTTCTATTCTATGTACTTTCCCTAACGAGGAAGAGCTTTCCGGTGGAAGAATTTTCATTGTAGTTGTCTTCCTTCTGCCACTAGTATAGCCTTTTGGCGGTGTTACCCTTGTCGAGGTCTGACTTAACGAAAGTCTTTCTTTTCTCATGACGGTCAGGATCTTCGGACCGACTAGGAATCTAAGAAGTGGTAGGGTAATGTTCGTTTCCGCCCTTTATTCCTATTAATGTTAGTCATATTTCCGTTCCCCCCTTTTAGCTTTTCGTCTTTTTGTTTTCCTTGACGAACCTACCTCCTCTCCGGATCCCCCACAGATAAAAAAAATTCGCTTCACGCAACACACCCCTCGTTTCTTTCAGGAGATATCCCCCCCCCCATCACCTGCCTTCCCGCCTATTCCCCCCATGGGACAGTGTTTCCCTTGTTCTTTTAACCACAACGCGTTTTCTTATTTCAGTTGCTACGAACGTCTACGTCCTCCTAGTTAACTGTTCTCATCGACGTGTAATGCGACTTTCTAGTGCTTTCCCCCCTTACGTCGTTTTTTCGCTTGTTTACCTTCTCCCCGGTCCATTCCCTCCTCCTCAGAGGTGACCCTTTTCCGTAAAAAGATGCGATTCTTTACCCTTTATCTCGTTTAACCACCCCCACCCCCCCACCCCAACCACCCCCCCCCCCCCCACCCAACCAAACCTGCCCCCTTCGGATCTCCTTCGACGTCCCGTCTTCCAACCATAAGTAGCTTTTTTCCCCCCTGTAAAAGCGAGACGTATTGACCCCTAACACACTCTTCCCTAAAAAACACTTCCCCGTGCTGAGTTGGTCCCACTGAGTATGGGTTCGGTTGGTTTTTGTTCAACAAACAAACTGAGCCGACTTCCCCCCGCGGACCCGTTTTCAACCCCCCCCCATACTAGTTTAAATTACCCTATCCACCTGTCTTATGAAGTTGCCGAGAGTATGACCCCATCTCCCCTATTAGAATGACTAGAAAAGTGCGGACGAATTTTGACCCCCCCAGTCAGAGAGTATGATTCCCCTATCCCCTTTTTCCCTTTTCGCGTCGGAATCGGCCTTTTTATCCAGCGACACCGTTTCCCCCGGTATCAGGGAGTTCAATCCCTGCCCACCCTCAGGTGAATATTAAGGTCCCGGCAAACGGAATAATTCAGTCTTTCCGAGAGAGTACAGGCTGTTGGTCCCGATCCCCCCCAGGCTTTGCCCCAGTATTACGGGAGGTCCTTTTCATTATGAGTTCAAGAATAGTGTATCGCGGGTTGAGGGTTGTTCGAACTTCAGAAAGCCCCGCGTCGCTGTTCGTTGCGTCCGGTCCTATAAGTAAAATGATTACCTCTTTTTTCTTCTCAGTCATTCTCCTTTCTTCCAGGTATATTACCCCCCTGTCGAGGTCCTTTACCACGACGTACACGACCGCGACCGTTTCCTTCTTGACTGGTGTTTGATATTATCTTCCCCTCATTTTTTTTTGGCGAGAGACGAGAAAGATAACAACGCATTTTCGAGTTCAGGCACGACAGAAGACTTTACTTTCTCGTATTACTCGTAAGACTTTGGAGGAACCTTCCTTCACTCTTCCTTCGCACGACTCCCCCACTCCAGGCACCCCCACAGATTTTACCTTTGAAGTTTTCAAGGGGCAACCCCCTCCTCTTTTTGTGCGTCCTTGGCTTGCAACCCCCGCCCTCCGGGGTCTCCCCCAGAGCCCCTCTCCCCCGCATAGTTTGATGCCACAACTTCCCCCCCGCCCTTTTACGGACCCCCCTTTTCCTTACCCTTGACGAGCGTCCAGACCCTTGTACGCTCGCACCTTCAGGCGTCGGAGGCGGTGTTCTGGGAAGTCCCTATGTTCCAAAGATTTTTTCCGGACGTGCTAGCGAATTCCTTCGTCTTTTTGGACAACCCCTTTTTGCGGCCGATCACGAGTGAAATAGGAACGTACTCAATTTAGTCAGGTCCTAGTCCTTCGTTCGGATATCTCTTAGCTGATTAATAATCCTTCCTCCGTATCCGATCGTAGACCTGCCCTTCGTCCAAGGAGAAGCAATCAAGTTAGATTTTCCGAGTTTTTTTGTGCTACCCTCTCTTTTTCGGAGCCCGCAGTCCTACAAGAATGGAACCCCTGGTTCTTCCCCCGCTTGGTTTTTCGAAAAACGTTAGTTATGCCGCACTTCCACTTACGCTTTGAACTGGTGTCCAACATCTTCCTGTTGCAACTCGTTTTGACCCTAGACTGAAGCCCCTTCACCGTGGAACGGACCACCGATCCTTCTGTGCTGTGCCCGGAGGTCGGCCCTACTTTCACTTTGACTTATTTTAAGGGTCAACCGTTCCTTTCGCACGGCATAAGTCCACACGTTTCATGTCTTAAGAAACCCCTTCGTTTAAGTTATCAAGTTACCTTCTGCTTTCCTTTTTCTCATCGACGTAACTTCTTTTTTCCCTCAACACTCTTTCCTCTTGTGATTTCCCCTCTCATCAATGGGCGCATGATCCGTAAGGTTTTTCTCTGGCCCTTCCCATTTTCCTGGAGATTCGAAATGAAAGACGAATTTTTTTTTTTTTTCGCGTGTTTTTAAAAAAGTTGAAGGTTTAGGGTTCCGTACACCTTTGCCCCCTGCCCCTTTTTCTAGAAACATGGAAACAAGTCTTTGCGCCGTCGGCCGAAACACCAATAAAAGGCCCCGTTACAAGATCTTCCGCACCGTGGAACAGGATATCTTTTTTTGGGACAGTCCTGGGCTTTCATGTAGTTTCATGTTTACCCTGTCAGGGTACTACATCTTACACCTCAACAATTTTCTAGAACCTCTGGAGTTCCCTTCCCTTTGAATACAACAGCACCCCTTGGACACCTGGGTGAAATCATCATAGATAAATTTGGCCCCCAAATGTTTCATCACCTGACAGCACTTTAGGAAAAATGGGTCCCCCGCAGATTTTACTATCTTACATTTTTAGATAGTTGACAGATCCCCCTTTGCCCCTTTTATTCCCCAATCTAGCAAAAGATGTTCAAGAAGGCTCATGCGACTGCGGAGGGCCCGGCCAAATTTCGAACCAGGTTGTTCTACTACAAACTTTTTCAGGCTCTCTTCATATCGAAGGCCGTCCTTTTCAAGACTTACTCGCCCACCGTAGCCAGGTTCCCGTAGATAGAAAATGAGCACCCCCCTTCGTAAGCTATTCCTCCGGACCCAGGTCCTCGTAAGCCCCTCTTCCGGAAGAGATTTTCCGCGACAAGGCCGTGTCCATGTGCAGCAGTCGGTTTCCCTCCCTGAAAAATCTTTCCTTTTACCAAACGTCTACTTTTTCTCCGGCCGTAAAGGATATCCCTCACCTCTGGGCCCCTCCGAAATTGCCTTAGCTTAACTAAGTCCTTTACTGATGTTTCTCAGACCTTCGGTACGCGTTGTGTTTCTGTGCGGCAGGCCCCCGACTTAATCATAGAGGACTTTCCTACCGTTGTTCGAGGAACACCCCCACAATTGACTCCCCCTCACAGACAACATTCCATTTTTTTGTGTGGTCTAATGGGAGATAGTCCAGCTGTTCGTAAAGCAAGAGCCCCTCCCTTTTAACCCCGATGCTTTTCTCCTGTTGTGTTATTAGGTGAAACCCAGGTTCTCCTTCTATTTTCCGTTCCCCAATAATTGTTTTGGTTTTTTATGGTGATCGACGCCTGGTTTTTCCGACCTTCGATTCAGCGTGTCCGACTCTTTCCCCCGGTGAAGTCAGTTGGCCCCTCCCATGTTGCGCCCATCCAACACCCTTAACCCCCCCCCTTTTAGGTGTAGTTTTCGATGCATTGGTGGGGTTGCTTGCACGGGAGAGGTTCGACTGATTGATTCGCTTGCTCGAATACCCAAAGAACCCCGACCTTCGCCGACGTACCAATTCGCACGGAGGAAAGTGTCTAAATGTTTAAGTAGATCAGCCTCTGTGAGTTTCGGCCTGACGTTCCTGCATTGTACCCCATCGCTTCAAAATTAAAGCCTTTTCCCCCACTTTTTGGAACCGAACCGAAGGAACGTCACTCCCCCCTTTAGCAGTTACTCCCCCGTCATCTCTTAAAAGTAGGCCCCGGGATGGTAACGGCTCTTAGCTTTATTGTTGACTTTCAATGCTATGAATTTCGGCTACATTGGCGCTTTTTGATTGTTGACTTGCTGGTTTCTCCAAAAACTTTGGATATTGAGACCACCCCTAACTTGAATTTTCCGTATACCGATCGGAAACGCAGTTTGCCTTCCTGAAAGGTCTTCATTCGTATTTGTCCCCCGCTTGGGACTTCTTCAACGGGGTTGTGGTCAAACCCTTTTCCATCTGTCCCGTTCTAGAGCACCGATTACTGCAAATAGGACCCTCGTATACCACGCTCCCTTTGAGGGTCGATGTCCTCTTCCATGGCCTGAGAAGAAACCACCGGTGGAGCAGTTAAATTTCCAGGTGTTCCCGGTACGCCGAACCCTTAAGGTTTCAACCCAGATGTTTCTCCCATTTTCACCGACACAGTGCTTGCATTCTCATGCCGGTACACCCCACGATCTCCGTCTCCCTCCGTTTCCTTTTGATTTTACTGATGGGTAGGCCGAGCTCTTCCTCGAGGGTCCCCGTTGGCCTTTTCCTGTGGCGCCTGGACGAAAGCCCTAAGCCTGTCTCCGGCGCAAACCCCCCCCCAACCCGATATACCCCCCCAACCGCGAATATTCCTGGCCCCATCATGGTCGCCGAACGAAGATCCTTCCCGGCGCCCGTCTCTTCTTTCACAACGCGCTTTTACGTAGTTGCGACGGAAAAGTATTGTGCCTAACCGGTGCCTTTTATTCCTTCGCTGTAGTTGATTTTTTTTCAAAGCAGATCCCCTTTTATTTTCTTTCAGGGCTCGTTGAAGTTGCATCCTTTTGTTCCCCGGAGTTTTCCTTGCTCAGCGTACTGACCATTCTTGATCTGGTCCACAGCCTCGGATTCTCCGAGACCTTCCACCGATTCCAAATAAGAGAAATTTTTCTTCCCCCCCAGTCCAGGCGAGACTCGAAGTTGCATGACCTACAACGAACTTTCCTCCCACCACTTACGTCGATCCACCCCCCCAGAGATGTCCTTAGGAATCCCTCCATTAGCCCGACCTCTGGTATCCCCACCCAAATATCTCTTGCCTCCAAAGGTTTTTACTGAGACCCAAGGTTTTTTTTCAACGCCCTATATGTGGACGGATCTTCTTTTAAAGCAAGTATCCCGAACGTGCCCTTTGAGAGCTGTCACTAGGGAAGTCGGACAGTTATTTTTCCTCCATAGTGTCTCCTTTTTCCCCCAACTGAATTGACTCCTGTTAGGAGAGTAAGTCCGGCCCCCCCCGCGTAATATTAAGGAAGGAAACGTTCTCTCCCATTAGAAGCCCACCCCACACACATGTTCTCGTAACAGTCTTATGAAGATACTTGTTGCTCTGCTGACTTTGACAGTGTTTTGTTTTTCCCCTAGTAGAAGGATGAGCAGGTTTATACGGTCGGTCGGTTTTTTACGAAAGTGGAACTCGACTCACCCCTAGTAGTTGTGTCTTTTTATGAGCCTTCTTATAGAACACCTGTGGACGAAGCGTTCGGTAGAGATTTATTTAGTTGAATGGACTACCCGACGGACCATGTCCCCCTAGAGACGCCTTGATTGGATTTCAGAGAGATGGTTCTCTTTTCCTCCTTTTTTTTGTTGACAGTTCAACCATGCTAGCAAGCGAACCGACGCGCAATCGATGTCTCGGATGTAACGGTTCCCTACATCAGAAGTTGTCTGGAGCCCGATGCGCCGAATTTTACACTCTGGAACTCCACATTTGATATCCGGCGCCGACATGTTGACCTCCCCCCGGCTCGGTCAAACGTGTTTTAAACACCCTGAACTCCCGGCCACCGTCGCCAAGAGAAGCGTTGAACACCACCACATAAAGTGTCCTGCAAAGTAAGTTCCGAAGAGCGGTTTCCAGGACGTTTTTCGCTCTGAACGTTGCAACGGAAGGAGTCGTGGCCGGGAAGACAAAGAGGTCGGCGGATTGTCGATCTTTTACGTAAAATTAGTAGTTCAAACACCGTTTCATACGGAAGCCCCTAGTTCGCGCCCTGCTGATAATTTTTCAGGACCCATGTCCCGGCCTCAGGATAGCGGAAGCTTTTTTATTAGGTAGTCAAGTCCGACGCTGACGCATACATTATAGTAAACTAAAGAACTAACGTTTATTTTTCCCCTCGAGTCTTTTTCACCGTCGAGGTTCACTCCTTCTCACCCAGACGGGAATTCTTGAAAAATATCTTGGTTTTTAAATTAGGGGGAGGAAAGAGTGTCGGTTCTTGGATTTTTCTTTGCCCCGTCGAGTGCCATTTTGAAGGCGCCGCTTTCTTATGGTGCCGCGCTCGTATTCAGACCCGATTAGTGGCCACGGGCCCCCGTCGCAAGTAGTTATTCCTCGAAGGAAATCCCTGTTACACCTAAGTTCACCTATCTTCACCGCGGTTTCTGTTAAAATGGGCATCAACACGTTCCAACCGTTTTTTCAGCATATGTCAGCTCACATTAGACTCGCGTCCGTCCATTTTTATAATTCTTATTTTGAAGGAAGTCTGCGTCACTCCTCAAAGCAGAAATGTCCCGTAATCCTTTCCCCCATGTATTATCAGCTTGTGACTTGCTCGCCATTTCTTATTTGCGACCCCTCAGAGTTGGTTTTCTTTGTTTCGAGTTTCTTTTGGTATTTTTTTTCTTCGAGGCGTCGCCAGGATTATGAGGAGTCCCAGGTGTAATGCGTCCCCAAAGTACGGAGTCGTGAATCGCTTTTATTCCTACCAAGGATAATGAATCCGGATTCCCTTTTTTTTTTTGGTACCCGTGGTCGAAAGTTTGTAGGTTTACCTTTGCGGGTCCCTCGACTTTACACGTATGGTTCGTCACTACTGGAGAAAGTGACAGAAACCACCGACACGGGAAAGGGTCGCTCTTCACCTTTGTGCTAACCCTTCCATTTCGGTACACTCCCCGACCGCCCCTTCGTTGCACACAAAGTCCAACCTAGCCGTCGGGCGAAGCGTTTTTTTTTTCCCAGAGACCCAGTTCCCTGGTTATACCGACAGCGAAGACGTGGGAACAGAGATTAATGCTGAGTGAAATAGGAGGTTTTAAGCTTTTTTCTGGTTTCGAAGGTAGTTCCAGTTCTGTGCTTTTCCTTCTAGATTTGCGATGGTGGATACGACAGGCTCCGCCACACTCTACACCAGCATCCGTTTTCACCCATGTGACCCGTACCTCGAGCGTCCCCTACTTTCGAGCCTTTCCTTTTAAGACTAGTACGTGAGAGACACGGGTCTACCCGTGCGCGTGGATCATTCCATTTTTGCTTTCAAGAAAGGAAAAAGCGAAGTCCATGAGTTGAGAAATGCCGCCCGGAACGGCAAGCTATCCTAACTCTTTTCTTTCCAGAACGTCCCCGGTTGCACATTTATTTTTTTGTCGATGAGTACTTCCCTTCTAATGTCGTGTACGATAAGAAAAGCAATCTTTCCCTTGTGAAGAAATGATAGTGTACTGGAATACCCCCACCCCTACTCCTTAACCGTCAAAGGTGCAGGTCCCCATTCAGTTTTCGCTTCTCTGGCAACCCTTTACCCGATCCCAATGTCGGAAATCTGGTCGCAGGTTTGACTTAGGAAACGGAGT
>Ga0179593_1555719_pt1 | contig 12747 bp, 16 predicted proteins | sample CZODoug2_1_08_16_FD_185931 | JGI IMG/M metagenome (GOLD analysis project Ga0179593, IMG submission 185931) | Vadose zone soil fungal communities from Angelo Coast Range Reserve, California, USA - CZODoug2_1_08_16fungal (PacBio error correction) | ecosystem: Environmental > Terrestrial > Soil >... | reverse complement strand
GGACGTCGCGTTCCGGGAATCCTCGTCAGTCTCTCTCCCAACCTCCCACCTTATATTTTTCACAGCAGGACACGCTCACTCCCTTCCCCCGACAGGAGCTTTTCTCTATGGCCATGCCTGAAGCCGCCTCGGGTCGATCTCCCCCGCGCCTTTTTCGATTTTTCCGAACTATCCCAGCCCGCCTCCCTTCCCGCATGGCTCTGCGCGACCGCTACAGGAGCTCCGGGTCAGATTGCCCCCTATGGGATCCTGTTCTCTTTTTCGTCCCGCACCGCTTTCCCCCCCTTTGCCACCCGTTTCCCAGTCTCTCTTGGTGCTGTACAATGTTCGGCCCTTTCCCCCCCCCAAATATCTGGTCTGGCTAACGCACATACCTTTTATCCCCCCACAAAATCAGGTTCACGACCATGACGACTCTTTTTTCATAAGGCACTCCCTCAACCTCTGTTGGGGGTGGGTGTTGCCACCTTACTAGTTGAAACGAACCGAATCCCGCCGCCACCCTGCAAGCCAGCTGCCCAAGCAGCGCTCCCTCTCAAGATGCCTCCTCCACCTCCTTCTTTGTCTTTGCCTGGTCAGGTCCCCGGAGGGTTACACTGCATTTTTCGGTCCCTGCCAGAGAACATTCTGTTCCCCACCCTTGATTTTTTCATTCTCCCCCCCTTTTGATGCACTATAGTCCCCTTTTTGCGAAACAATTGCATCCCGAAAGATTCTTCTCGGCGCCCATCCCCAAAATCGCCGCGACTTCCCCTGAAACTTTCTGGACAAGGCCTCCGTCATAAGGCTTTTCATGACAGCCCCCCGAGGCGGACGTCTTGATCTAGCGCTCCCTGGTCCTCTTTCCTGCAAACACCTTCTCTTTTTCTCCCCTCGGCCCTCCCTCCCCTGAAATAGAAAAAGCCCAAAGTCTTTCTTGATCGCAACGGCAGCTCAATGATGCCAGAGAAAAGACTCTTCTATCAGACCACAGCTGAGATCTGTCGTTGCGGCCCACCCCTCCCCTCCCCTTCGTTCTTATAGGGACCGCCTCAGTGATGTGAGTATAACCGTATCCGGCTCCCCACCCCACATCACTTTCCTCCCTTTCACGAATGCAATTCTTTTTTCTCCTTCTCCTCAATCCAGCCCCCTGTTCTCCCCCCCCGATGTGTGGGGGGGTGTAAATTTGCACCCGAAACGGGACCGGCGTCTTCCCCTCCGACCCGGCGCGGGACGCGACTGCCTCCCCACACGAGTTTTTCCAGACCTCTCTCACCCAAAACGTACAATTTGTCCCTAGAAAGCATGTGTGCCGCCTGCCACACACGTCCCTCCAACGCGCAATGACCCCTCCCGCGCCGACGCGTTTCGCAGGCTTTCCGCCCCCCATTTCCTAAAGCGTGACAGTTTCCGCCTGCCAGGGTTTCCTATAAGCTGCAGACCATGTGCTGAAATCTGACCCCTCTTTCCACGCGCAGCCATTTGCCTGCCCCCTCCCCGCATCCCCTTCTTCTTCCCTGGCGAAGAGTTGCCCCCGTGATACGACTAACTTTAGCCAAGTGCGACAATTTGCATTTACTTCGCCAAGGTGAAAGCCTAGATTCACTGCCCCGCACATCACAGTTTTTTTTTTGGACCCCTCCCGCCCCCCCCCTGTCATTTTTTGAGGCTTACAACTCCAAAATGCAGACGAGCGACCCCTCGCCTCAAAGAAAGCACCCCCCCACCGTACGCGACCCCCATGCCGGAGCCCTCCCAAGCCCCCCAACACCCCCCCCCCCCCCCCCCCCCCCCCAACCCCCCCCCCCCCCCCCCCCCCCCCCCCCCCCCCAACCCCCACACCCCCCCCCCCCCCCCCCCCCCCCCCCCCAACCCCCCCCCCCCCCCCCCCCCCCCCCCCCCCCCCCCCCCCCCCCCTCCCCCCCCCCCCCCCCCCCCCCCCCCCCCCCCCCCCCCCCCCCCCCCCCCCCCCCCCCCCCCCCCCCCCCCCCCCCCCCCCCCCCCCCCCCCCCCCCACACTTAGGCACAGTGCCCTTTTAGGTCAGCAGCAGGACAACCTATATTGCATTCTCTTTTAATAACTAATCGTTAGTATTTTTCGTAAGCACCCCTATTAATGTCCCGTTCTTCACCCTCTGCAATAGACGATAGTTGGTTTGGTGCCCGATTAGATAGTACTGATTTCCAGTTCTCCCACCTCGCGACGTACGGTTGTGCTGGCTCTTTTCGACTTCTCTATTGAAACTTTCTTTGACCATGAACTGGGTCTTTTTCGATATTCATCGGAATTTCGAAGTGATGACCCCGCCCTACCGGAAAGGCTTTCACGCTTGCTCTTTTTTTTTCAATCATTGTCATTTCGAACCCCCGAGGGCCCCCCTTCGAAGAAATATAGAAAGATTTGCCCCTTCCATGGATGGCGTCCTGAGATCAGAGGCGGACCTGAAGAGGAGCAGCCCACCTGGATTCCTCCGTTGACCCCTCTCCTCATAACTCCAATTATCCTCTCTTGCAATATCGCACTTTGCAAACGTCTCTGTTCTATTATATCTACGCGTCGGACGGCAAGCGACTTCCTTGGCGTCGTCACGGCTTTTGTGCGGCAAGCTTTTTTGCGCGGGGTTCTTTTGCACAGGCGTTTTCTTCCACCATTGACTTCGTTTTTTGGCATCGATGCTTTTTTCTTTTGTGGGCATTGAATCGCTCCGTCCCCGGCCGCGGAAGTTTCACGACTGTAGCAGTATAGGCTTAGCTCACATTAATTCTGGCGTATATGAACGATTTTTAGCATGTTGCAGCGGGAGAAGCGTCCATATTTTCTTGGGCCCAGTCGTTCCCCCTGTTTTCTCGTTTTAACATCTTTTTTATATCCCCTTTTTTTTCTTATCTGTACCCCGCCCACGACTTTAGGCGACCCCCCCCCCCCTTTAGTTCAACGGCTGATCTTGCACCAGCCGCCCCGAAACTTCTCTAGCCTGCGTCTTTAGCCAAGGTCCTTTCGGCGCCCCCTCCGATCGAGCATTCAGGACCCCTCTCCCCCTTTTTTCCTAAGAAGAATAATTCGCCCCAACAGAATCTGTTGTGTTTAGTTTTTTTATTTTTCCCGCCGCATGCCAGCGGACTAGCCTACGTAGAAGTTTTCCCCCCATAGTCCTATCTCTTATTCGAGCCTACTTTGCCTCTCCGGTCACAAAGAAAAAGTTAAGTTTTAGCATAGATTTGCAGTCGCTGCCTTCCTTCATTTTGAAGCGCCGTCTCCCCCCCCTCCTCTCGACTCCTGACTTGAAATTTATCTCCTTCATTCTGACAGGAATTTGTGGGACCCTTACTGCTTCGACAAGTTTTTGCCGACATAGCCTGTTCCTCGATCCGCCCGGCCCGGATTGGCACGCCCGATCTTATAAAAACTGTTTCTTTTTTCTCTGATGGACTTCATTCCAAGATCCCCTCCAGTTTAAGGCCTGGACGTTCCTTTCTTATCGCTGAGTTTAACTTCAGGTGATCCGCCTGCAGCTATTTTTCCAGTTCACCCCTGCAGTGCAACCTAGTCATGAAAAAAATCTCTCGTCTCGAGTTTTTCCTTCAACCGTCTCTTCTTTCCCTGCAAGCCAGGCCTCTTTCGTGCGAACACTCGTAAGAACAGCCCATCGATACTGCCCTCGTCCGCGGTGGCAAGCACAGCTTGACAACTGCTTGCCCTGGCCTTCCCCCATGGAATCTTGACCGCAGAAAGTAGTAGCCATCTGGCTCCCCCTAGCATATGCGGCTGACTTCGCTCTGTCGATGGCAGATCGCCCCACCCTCGACCCCCCCCCCCTTCTGCAGCCCTTTTTTCTTTTTTTTCTCCCTCTAAAATTCGTTCAGAGATATGTTGAGCGCCCATGCCTTTTCGACAGGTTGCCTCCGGTGCGGCGAATTCCTGTTGGCGAAATCCCTTTTCCAAGACTTTTGTTTTTCCCCCCCCCAAGCTCAGAATGACCTTTCCTCGAATCCAGTTAGCCTGCCAATAATCCACGATTTCGTCCGCTGCTTTGACCGCCTTCCTTTCTTCTTGCCCCGTACGACCCTAAAGAAAGAGAATGACCCTTCTTTTGCGCCCCGATCGGTTGCCGCTGCTGAAAAGCAATGCTACATTCTGACGTCAAGAACTGATTCAGCACAGAACTATCCCACGATGCCATTTGTCAACTCTTCTTTCAAGAACCCCGGTCCTCCCCCCCCTAGGACAGAATCTTTTCGCGAAATAAAAATAGTACCTGGCTATCTGCTTCTCTCAGCGAGATCCTCCCCCTCCCCCATCCCCATTCTCCTTAACTTCCTTCAAAAACTCTGAATTCAATTGGAGAACGATTCCCCACGCCCGCGATCTGGCCCGCCACGCTCTCTCGTAACTTCTTTTTTTCTCCCCCTTTTTTTTGAACCCTTATCGAGCAATGACATGAAGATAATGCTCCACTTTCTAACTTACTAGAAAACCGAAAGCATACCCGCGACCACTGGCCTGAGTCGGCCACCTTCCCCCCCAGACTACTACGACACGAAATCTCTCCCCCTTTGAGCGGGTCGCTCCCCTAGAAATTCTCCTCCCGGAGAAAGCCGTAAAAGTCCTGCATTCCTCCCGGCCCAGGGGATATACTCCGCTTTTCACTTCCTCCTCAGCGGCGCTCCCATTCCCCCACCAACGCCTCCCCCCTTCCTCTTTTCAACGATCCGTTTTCCCTTTTTTTTTTTCTTTTTCTTTCGCGAGTAGTCATTTAGTCCGCTTTCAGTACTTTCTCTGCTGAATGACGGTCGCCGTGGAGTGGTTAGGCCCTTCACGTCATACATGAGACATTTCGCCGTTCTCCCTTCACTGCACGCCGATCTCGTCAAAATCTCTCTCTTTTTTGTTGAGAGCCCCTTCTGCAGTTCACTGTGCGGAGTCCCTCCTTTTCCATGCTCGACCGGCCCTGCCCAAATTTCTCCCTCCTAAGACGGAGAGTCCCGAACACCGGCGAAGCCCTGGCCCTCGACGAAGCACCGCCAGCACCCTTTTCCGAAACAACCACACTCGATTCCTTTTTCCCCTCCCACTCGTATTTTTCCCCTTGAAGACTTTTTCCCCCCTCTTACTTTTCTACCGGACGAAATTGCCCCAGTCCTGACGTTTACTTTTTTGATGCTCAATTTACTATGGAATAAATCGCCATCCGAAATCGTTGACCCGCCTACCAATGCTCTGCCGAATATTCTTGTTTCTTTTCTAGCTGCGTCGGCAGTGATTTCCCCTCCCCAAACTTTCTCCCCCCCTACTTTACTAGAAACGAACATGTAAGCGCCTTTACTCGCTGATCGCATTCTCCAAATGTGGGCATGCCCAAGCAAGACGACCTTGACGCGATAGCAGAAATCCGTTTTCAGAGCAATATCGCCCTGGGAGTTGTTCCCACGACAGTTTTTTTTCCCCTTGAACAGCCGAATCAGTTTCCAATGATAAGAGTCTCGAGATGCAGAAACACAGTCGGTTGAGTAGTTACTTTCGAACGAAGAAAAGAAAAAGAGTGAGAATGAGACTCCCCCCAGAATTGAAAATGCCTTTTTCGCTAGAGAAAGGTGACGTTTTTTAGGGAAAGAAAGGAACTGTTAGTTGAGAGTGTTTTTTTGTTGACTGAGAAGTTTTTTAAAGTTTGGGGGAATTTTTCGAAACAGAAGGGTGTTTTACTTTTGGTGGCTTGTGTTGAGAGTTGGTTTGTGGGTTTATTTTTTTTTTTTTTTTTTTTTTATCTTTTTTTTTTGTTTTTTTTTTTTTTTTTTTTTTTTTTTCTTTTGATGCTATTCTTTTTTTTTTTGTTTCTTTTTTTTTTTTTCTTTTTTTCTGGTTTTTTTTTTTTTTTTTTTTTTTTTTTTTTTTTTTGTTTTTTTTCAAATATCATTGTAGTAGAATGTCCTCTGACCTTGCTGAATAAACGCATCGGTGCGCACCTTCCCCTCCTCTTTTAGCAAGGATTTTTGTGCGTTGCATGAGCCCGTATTATTTTCCCGATTCTTTTCTTCGTCCTTTGCACTCCTAATTCACGAATCAGTTCAAAGCGGAAGCTGTTTTACGGGCACTCATTTCCCCCTTCTTTTCAGCTTTCCCCCCAACCTTTTTTTTTTTTTCTCGCTCAAAGGACTACGGCTGCAGAGCCACCCGCTTTCGCTCACTCTCTTTGGAGCAGGAGATTTTCCTTTGGCTCAGCATAGTTTTTGAGCGACTTTTCCCCCCCCTCTTCTTCCGTCAAACTAAGACTTTCCGAAAGGAGAGAGCCGTTTTTCACCTGATACGAGTGACGACGGGATCAGATCCCCTCGCCTGAAGGTTGGGCGATTCCCCCGCTCTTTTTGGTCCTGAGGCAGGAACCTTATCTGTGGATTGCGGCCCGAAAATGGGACGTTCGAGAAAACAACCCGCTTCTGGCTTCCAATTCATATTTTTTTTTTTCCAATCCCTTTTTTTTTCAGACGATCTATCGCAGCCTTCCTTCAAGAACGGAGTTTTATGAAAAACTTCGGCTGCAGACCTTCTTCCACGCACGATCCGTTTCCACGCCCCCCCTTACGTTTCCGGTAAAGATAAAGTTTTTTCTTCTCCCTCCGGAGAAAGACCGCCTATGTTTTAAGACTGCGGTTCCCAGGCCACTTTTTTGGTGCACATGATTGTGTCCCGCATCCTGTAGCTTCTCCCCCCTTCTTTGGAATGAACTAGCCAGATAATAGTCTTTGACTACCTAAAGCGACTCGTCGGGATTTCTCACAATCGCCAGCGTACTTCCCCCTTTACGCCCGTCGTTGACCTGGCCGACGAGACTCTCCCCGATAATCCCCTTGGAAACCCTCTTTCTCGTCCCCTTCATTCATCGCTGTCAATGGGCTTTTTTGTTCCCCCTGAACACACCAAACAGATCTGGCGCTAGTTTTTTCGCTTCGATCTGCTCCCTGCATAGCCATCAGTTCGATCGCAAGTCAGCTCCCCCTCACAGCACCCTTTTTAGCAAGCTTTTTCTCCCCACGCCTTTTCGGAACAGATCAGTTGAACCCTCCTCCCCAGAGAGGTCTCTTATCGGTTCCCCCCCCTTCTTTTGATGGAGGTAACCCCTCACGGGGCTCTTCCCGCTCCAACGCCATAGTAAAGAGACGGATAACCCACTTTAGCATTAATGCTTTTCTTCAAGGGGGGCCCCCTTCCTCCCGGCGTGAATTCCTTCTTTTCTAAGCCACCCCAATCTCTAAACATTTTTCCCTCAGCAAGACAGCAAAAAGACAGGAGAATGTGGCTACCCCTCCCCCTCTCATCAAAGAGTTCCCCCCCCTAGCATCTTCGACATTTCCGGGCCTTCACGCCAATAGATGATCCATCTTTGCCCTACGAAGCTGCCGTTATTCAGTTGCCGAGATAATTGTCATCTCCCTCGCACGCGCAGTTTCCCCCATCCCCTCTCCTGATCGTCTCGTCCCCAGCTCTATAGGCGGCCGAAAATGACTCTCTAGGATAGGTCCTTACACAGCAGCTCCAACTTCTTTTGGGCAACAGCGTGATTTCTATCGACTTGAAGACCCGCCCCTCCTTCGCGCGCTTCTTTTCTTTCCAAAATCTTGTCCTTCGAAAGCGAAAAGAGTCCCCACCCAACGTCGCGCATATTACACGCCTTGAGCAGGACGATTCTTGCACCAGTCACAAACATCGTTTTCTTTCCGCCCTCAGTCCCCCCTTTCTCTTTTATCATAATCACGTTGTTGTTTATACTTCCATCCGGTGTCCTGCTTCTGACCATAGGCTGAAGATTGTTTGTGGATTTTCCCGATCTCGATCGTTTCCCCTTCCACTTTTCGATGATTTTTTTGCGGCTTTTTCCTCTTTCTTCGCCAATCTGTGTGGGGCGGTTTGTCCAATGACTGGTTGCGCGACCGATTTCCTCCCGGCATCGTGATGTTTTCGCAGTCTTCCCCCTTTCTGCCTTTCCTCTTTTTTTCCATCATTGTAGAGATTGGATACACTCGAGGGGTCCCCTTCCCATTCGGCCGCATATCCCAGATATGGTGGCGGAGCCGAGATCCCTTCGTTCCCGCTGATGGGCACCTGTTTTCTCCGAGAAGCGGACATCCTATCTTTCTTTTCAGCGTAGATGTCATTTGATTCCCTCTATTGGCTGAAGGCTTGCCGGCACAGCCGCCACCGGCGTCTCTGTCGGTGGTGCCCGTCTGGGGCTCTTGCCCCCTTCCATTGACGGTTGTGGGCTTCCTTTCGATGTTGGTCCCGCTGCTCTTGTGGCGCATTGCGTTCGCCCGCCTGGGTCGTTTGGGGTTTTTGTTGGGGGGTGGGTGGGGGGGGGGGGTTGGGGGGGGTTGTTGGCGGGGGGGTGGGGGGGTGTTTGTTGGCCTTCTTGGAGAAGAATTAATTTTTCTTCTGTATTCAGTATCGTGACGAGTTCCGTCCTTTGCAGCGGGTATGCTTCTCAGTTGATGGGCTCCTAGACTCCGTTCTGCCGCTAATACGACCCCGAGGAGGGTTCACTCCCTCCGTCAACCCATTTGCGAACTTCAGTGGCGTTTCTTTATTTTAAGTCTTCGCTTTTATTGGCTTCCTTGCTTTTCCTCTTCTCTTGTCCTGGCGATTCCCTTTTCCGAGACGGAAGTATACCCCTGTTGTTTCTGTGGTGTTTTAGTTGACCGCCTTTACCCCTGAGGATAAAAGAAGTCTGACGTCGACCCGTGGCCTTGTAAGGAGCTGATGCTCTCTTTGCCCTTCTGTCCCGGTCCCGTTCCGCTGGGCATTTTCTGAGCGCCCCCCAGAAGACACGGGATGTTCCTTGTTCGCGATTGAACCTTTCCTCAAGTAGCGCGACTTCCCCAGTTGCGACATAGCTTTTTTCCCCCCCCCTACAATAAGGTTCCTTTTTTTCCACCTGCAAGATATCTTTTCCCCCCTTTTTTGGGGGGTTCTCTTTATTTGATAAGGCATCCTAGCTTATGAACGATGCCTTCCGTTCATTGCGTGATTTTTCCTGTCGCTGGCGGCGTTTAATCTAAGCTAAAGCCGCCCTTTTTAAGAACGCCGCTTGCTGAATCCCAGTTTGTATGATCGGTATCGTGTGCCAACACCCCCTTATTTTTTGGCTCCAACAGCTTTCTCAGCTCCTGTGAGCCGGCCGGCCCCTGTAAGAATAAAGCGGGTGTTGCAAGTTGTTGACCAAGCCTGGGACCTCGTCCCGATCACATTTATCTGACTAGGGGTTTCTCTCCCCCATTGCGGCTTCTTCCTCCTGCTTCTAGTAATGTGATCGTCCACAGTGGTGCGGCGACTCCCTACTTCGGCTCATGCTGAGCCATCCTTTCCCTTTCTTCTAGAGGTGCCTTTTTCTCCGGTTTACTAACTTCCCCCCCCCCTTTTGCAGAAATCACTGAAAAAGTTTTCGACGAGGGTGGATGAAACCTTCACCCCCTCTTACGATTGAACTTCTTGATCTCCCTCCTGCCCGATCCCAGACGCCTTTTCCGACTCATCTGATTCGCTGCCTCATGCCCGCCCCTTTTAAAAAGCTTAGATGTGCGATCGGTGAAGGTCACCCGGTGCGAAGCGGACAATCCCTTCCTCCTTCCTCCAGAACCCTCTTCTCTCCCCTTTGCCATTGCTTGGGCGACCTCTTCTTCAGCCGGCCGTTTACGAGGAGATCTCTTCGTTCGGAATCCAACCTGTTTCCTTCTCGACCCCCCTGCTCCTGACCTTCATTCGACGGAAATGGCAGGTCAACTGAGACATCTGGCCCCCCCCGCCGCTTTGATGATCTCCGCCACCGTCTTTTTTTCGACTGGAAAGCAGCTGCTCCCTTCCGCGATACTTTCAGTCTTACACCCCCTCTTCTCCTAAAGACCTTAAAAGATACTACGTACACTCACTCCAATAACATTGGAGATTTTCTCTCTTTAGATAGGAAAAATTCCAGAGAACGCTTCAGAGGTAGGAATCTCCTCCCCTCCTGGACAATTCGTAACGGCTTTTTGCTTCTTCCCCCGGCTAAACATCCTTTTTGATACGTCTTTTTCGGGTTTCACCTCCTTGAGAGATTTCCCTTTCCGTGGTGACTGAGGCAGTTGTCAGTTAGTCCGCGTTGGAACTAGACTTTCTTTCCTCTCTTCTTTCTTTGGGAAAGGAGCCTCTTTTCTCCCTCAATTGAAAATTGTGTTGCACCTCACGATCCCCCCCTCTATCTTTTTCCTCATACCCCGGTTGTGTTGTTGTCTTTTCTCCTTTTCTGTGCATTTTCAATGTTTTGTGAGCCGCGAACCAATTTACCCCTTCCGGTGCCAACCTCCACGCCGCATCCAGTTTTGATAAGTTCCCCCCCCTCGGTATTTACGTGCCCGCAGCAAACCCCCGTTCCACCGCTCGATCAACGTGAACCTTTTCAATTCCGTTTAGCCGTTTGGCGCGCTTGAAGTCGCCGATAGAGTAGATCCCATGGCCGGGACTTTGCCCTTCCTACGTTGACGATACTCCTCCATTTATATGTCTTTCCGAAAACTCCCCCACTGTGTTTTAGTTCGTGTCGTAGTAGCTGGTCGGAGTGTGTCTACCCCCCCATTCGGTAGGATTTCTTTGCCGAAGAAGTTAAATTTGCCTCCCTTAGCGCATGCCCTTCCAGTTTCGAAATTTTGCCCCTAGGTATCAGTCCCCCCTCTATCGAGGGCGTTGTGATAGTGCTCCTTTTTCACGCAGTTGTCGCCAAGAATCGTCCCAATTGCCACGTCGTCTGCATGACCTTTCTCGAGACGGCAAAAACGTCCCCTCTCCCCTCCGAGAAGGATCTCGTAACCGCAGGCTTGATAGCTTACTTCCTCCCCCGCCTTTTCATTTTCTTTTATTCTGTTTCATGGTCCCGTCTTCTTGGGAGAAAAAGATCGGTCCCCCCCGCTAATCTTTTAGCAATTGAGTGCGGTGCTCGCGATCGGGAGCCCTTTTTTATTCGAGGTTCTCCCCCCTTTCTATTGTGGGCCCTTTTTTTTTTCGGGGGGGTCGTGGTTTGTTTGGGGGTGTGGGGGGTTTTTGTTTTGGGGGGGGTGTTTTGGGGGGGGTTTTTTTTTTTTGTGGGTTTTTTTTTTTGGTGTTTTTTTTGTTTGGGTTGTGGTGTGGGGTTTTGGGGGGGGTTTTTTTTTTTTTTTTTTTTTTTTTGGGGGGGTTTGTTTTGGTTCCCTCTTTCTTCTTTGAAGTTAATCCTCTTTTCTTTGATTTCGCCAAACGGTTTCCCCCCTTCGCAACCGCGCGCCGCCGCACTCAGTGCGCATCACTCTCTCTGAGAGGATATTTTCTCGTGATTTTTTTCCTCCTTCTTGCTCGTTTCTTTCCCCTTTGGACGATCTGCATCCTAGGCCCGAGTCAGCCGCCCTTGAGCGGACCGCTACCGGGATGCGTTTTTCAGATCAGCGGGGCTCGGGCGAGAGTCCCAGGTTTCCGGCTTTCCCCGTTCTTGAGCCCCTTTCGCGGCTTCTGACCAAATGCTTTCTCAAGAGACACATATCCGGGGGAGCCCCCCACCTCAGGTCACAAACGCTCGATACCGCGATGTTAATTCCGGCCCGCGGCTTTCCCAAAGAGCTTCTTCGATGTGTCCTTTTTGCGACAGTGCCCGCCATCCGGAAAGGGCTCGTCTCTTCCCAAGGATTGAAGATCCCAGAGACTCCCCACCCATCTGTTGAATCCCCTTTTAGTAGGATCGAGTCCCCCTTCTATGTAGCAAAACTGTCCGCCCTTTCGAGCTACGTGATGATTTTTCACGTGATGAACAAGGATACTTCTCGTTCGGCGCTCATCAACTCCCCCTTTTTTGTCAGATTTTTAAAGGTCGTTGGAATTTTGCTTCAAGAGACGCGATTAATCGAGCGACTTGCCGAGGGTAGACCCCTTTATCCTACGCTGCCTTTTTTCAAAGAACCCCCCCGATGGATGGCTCTCGATCTCCTTCCTGTAAATGAATAGACAATGCAAATCCCTCTCTTTTCTCCACCGCAGATCAGAAAGGCCCACTGACCTTTTCTATCAGACCCCCTGAGAAGTTCGCCTTTCCCTTCGATTTCCCCGAAGCCCAAGCAGGTAGTTCTCTTCGCAAAAACGTATATTGATGTGAGGTCTAACTCTCTGCGGCCCACCCCCTTCGCGCACCCTCCTTACGGTCCTCCATACCAGTTTTCATGAATGCTTTCGCAAAGCCTATTCTCCCGTGAACGGACCAAGGCGGTTTGGCGCTCCTTAACCTCCACAAGAGCTTTTTCCTTCCTCTACAGAAAACTCCTTTGGCCTCCAGAGGAAACCTTCCAGCGTGCAAACGCCCTCCCTCGGTTGGAGGCTACCATGGCGGCAACCGACTTCAGCAATCGCTTGATCATTCTTTCCCTCCGGATGCCGTTCCGATATCTTTCCCCGATGCCCGCGTCCAGTTTTTGACCATCAGCGAACGCCGACCTTCTCCCTCCCCCATTCCTAATGATCTGTTATAGGCTTCCTGAAATTTGCCCCGAGGGATCGGAATTCTCCTTCTCCTTGATGATCGGTCCCCCTTCCGCCGGTCTTTTTCCAGCATCAAGATGCCTTCCCATAGAAGCGAGAACCCCATGTTTTCCCCCAAGCTGCGCCCCAAACCCGGCAGCGAACCCCTCCCCCCCAGCACAAACACTCTCTCACAGCTTTTGGGCGAGCGAGCTCCCAGAAAAAAAATAGGCATTCTTTAGGTCAGCAGCAGGAAACTTTTGCCATTG
>Ga0179593_1664378_pt1 | contig 12748 bp, 15 predicted proteins | sample CZODoug2_1_08_16_FD_185931 | JGI IMG/M metagenome (GOLD analysis project Ga0179593, IMG submission 185931) | Vadose zone soil fungal communities from Angelo Coast Range Reserve, California, USA - CZODoug2_1_08_16fungal (PacBio error correction) | ecosystem: Environmental > Terrestrial > Soil >... | reverse complement strand
GGGAGGTATGGAAGGTTCTCAGTTAGACGGGGCGCGTCTACCTTCTTTCTTTTTTCCAGGGTTTTTAACCCTTTTTTGCGCGAGAAAGCCGGTTTCCTTTCCCCGCACGAGAATGTGCGCGGTTAAGGATAGAATCAGCCCCCCCTCTTTCCCCCCGAGTTTTTTCTTCCCATAGGGGACGACGTCATTTTCCGGGTTATGGGTGCGCTCTCCCTAGAAGAAGCGCCGCGTTTCCTTTCCTCTCCCTCACCTCATTTCTTTTTTTAATCCGGCAAGAGGTGACATCTATTATTTTTTCCCTCTAAGTAGTGATTTAACGGGGCCTTGCCACTTCTTCCCCCCCCCCTCACGTAGACCCCTTTTTACGCCCAGCAAGATGACCTTTCCCCCCCGAAATCGCAGGAGGCTTCGCCGCGTCGTCCTCCCTCCTGCGTCGCTCTTTCCTTTGTTGCCACCAAGGAAGACACACCTTAGGACCAATAGAGTTTTTCCCACGATGGACACGTCCTTGGCCCCCCCCCCTTCCAGCCTGACCCTTTTTTAGAAGGGCACGTTCTATCTGAGTTCTCGAACTCCGAGTCCCCATTGCGTCTTCGGTGGTTCTTTTACACTCCCCTTGAGATTCAGGCTTTCTCTTCCCCAGTTGAGAACGTTTCTCTTTTCCTTTCCGATTGTAGGAGAGACCCCTCCGGCAGCAACCGACAGCCTTCTCTCCCCCCCCTTTTCCCTTCCGACGTTTCCCCCCCCCCCTTTGAGAAATTTTTTTAGCGAGGAAGTAGAAAGATGTTTCCAGATCGTCCTCCCCGGTAGTGGCGTGATCTTCTTTTTCCGCGCCTTTTCCCCCCCAGCGAGTAGAAACGAGATTTTTCCTCTGGTCGACGAGATGAGCGCGTCCCTTCCCCCCAGTCCAGCGGAGGGCGGCTGGCCCTTCTTGCTGGTTCTTCTTCTGTGACCAGCGATACGTACTGGCTATGCACCATGCCCCTTTTGAGCACCGCCGGCCCCTCGGACCCCCCTCTCTTTTGCTGGCTTCCTTTTTTTTTCTTTTTGCCATCACAGAGAACTGAGAAGATGGCCTTTTTTTTTTTCTACGAGGGTGAAGACAAAGAAGGAGGGAGATATGACCTTTAGGGTCACGGTCAGGAAGGTACGTGAGTTCCTCCGTCTCTTTTTTGCGTCTTAGGGATCCCTTTCTGGAGGGCGCACCTCTGATTCCTTTTTTTCTTCACAATCGCCCTCCCCCTTTCCCCGTAGATCCCCACAGTTTGTAAAGCCTTTTCCTTTTTTTTCCGAACACGTAGATGAAGGCCAGCTTTCCCCCCTTTTCCCCTGAGACGGAAGCATCGCCCCCCCGATCCGTTCCACCTCTTTCGAACTTTAAGTTTTTCTCCTTAGGCGTAGCAGAAGGCGAGGGTACAGTTTTTGAGAAAGAGATTCATGGCGGGCGTGCCAGCCTTAGCTCCTGTCTTTCCCCCTCTGGACTCCTGGCCTCCCCCCCTCTTCCCCCTTTCCAGACAGCGGGGAGCACGAAGCTTTTCCCCCCCTGAAAGAAGACAGCGACCCAGCGCGTAGAGGATCATTTTTCCCTCTCGTCTCCTCTTTTACGTTCCGGTCTTTCTCTTTTTCTTTCAGCCGGCAGAAGCAGCACTTTTCGAGCTAGCAGGCGGAGGGAAGACGTTTTCCCGAGCGCCATCTCGGAGCCCTAGGCCGCACCAGTGGCTCCTCCTCTCACTCTGAGCTTCTCCTTTTTTCTCTCCCCTGCTAAGGAGGTGAAGGAGCCGATTTTTTTTTTCGTGACCAGGGCGGTTCTCACAGCGCCTTTTTTATTCTCTCCGGCCGGTCGCCACTCTCTCCGTTTTTTCACCCCTCAGATTCCCCTCTCCCGCGCAAAGCCGGTCCGCTATCCAGGGTATTTTTTGGAGAGAGATAAATGCGGAGCTTTTTTTTTTTTTTTTTTTTTGGCTGATGAGGCAGGGTCAACGAGCCCTCGCCGCGGTTCCCCGGCCCCCTCTTTCTTCCGGGTAGTTTCCATTTTCTTCCTTTTCCTCCTATGGGAAAGAGAATCCGCGCTCTCCCCTCCTGAGCATGCAGCTGACCGAAGGAGCCCCTCTTTTTCCCCTGGCGTCGCGGCCCTGGGTGCGGCCGAGGGCCTATCCTTCTCTCTTTTTTTTCTTTCTGCGTTCCCTCCCTTCCCTGCTTTGCAAAGCGGAGTAGAACGGCTGCCCTTTTCCGGCTGGGCGGCATCTTTTTCTTTTCGCGGTCTCGCGAGTAGTCCTTACCTCTTTTTCTTTTCTTGCGGATCTCGACTTTTTCTTTTTTTTTTCTGGCCCCAACTACAGGCAGATACTTCGGAACTTCCTTCCCGTGAAAAAGAATATAGGGCTAGATTTCTCCTGCGGCTCCGCCTACGGGGCTCACCCGCACTCTTTCCCTCTTCCGTTCCCTTTTTCGCCTTCCTTCCTTCCTTCTGCCTCTAAGTGTTAGGAAAAAACGGATATTCATTTTTTTTTGGATATACGGGGACCAAGCGGGCATCGTTTTTTTCCCGCACGCGATCATAATACTGTGTGCCTCTTTCCTCGACGCGGAGGACCCCTCTCTTCCCCTTTCGCCGATCCAAGAAATTCATGACAGTTGACCTGCTTTCCAGAGAATAATTAGTGGTATTCAAATACTTCCCTTCCCCCCTTTTCCATCGGCCCCTGCAAGTTATACAGGTGATTTCCCACTCTCTTACCCCTTCTGGGGGCCCCCGTTTCGTTCTTTTTCGTTTCTCGACTTACTGGTGGACCGAATGGTGCAAGCCTGTAAGCGACTGGTAAAAGAACCCTTTCACTTCTCGGAATGGGCAGGCTTCGTCTTACTTCTCTCTCCTTTCCCTGGCCTAGTTTTCCTCTTTGTTCGCGCGCTGGCCATACCCTTTCCTCTTCTACAACACGGTGGGAGGATAAGTGAAGCTCCCTTCGTCTACCGGCTGAGTCTTTCCCTTCTCCACCTTCCCGGTCTCCGTGCCGCACGGGTGGAGCAGGGGTGCCCTACCTTTGATCCTGGATGGGCTCCTACCATTTCTTCCGTTAAACCCGGGCTTGTCCTCCCGCCTCCCCCCTTCCTTTTTTCCCCCTGATCCTGATCATCTCCAACTCCCCCTTTGGGCTTCTCACCGCCACCACCTTCTTTTCGAGACCGGCTCCGACTCTCTGGGCTTGCCCTTTCTCCTTCCTTTTTCGATGTGCCCCCCCCCTTTTTTCATTCAGCATGTACTGCTTAACAAGCGATGTTTCTACCTGGTGGAAAACGTGTCTCTTTTCCCTGTTTTTTTTTTTTTTTCCTCGGCACATCTGCATTCCCTTCTTTTTCGGTGTGAATAATCGGAACGGGCTGTTTTTTTTCCCTAATGGGCCCTGATGGTCTGTTTTTTTTTGCGCTCGCCCCCGGGAAGCACTTACCTCTCCCTTATCCCCCATCTCTTTTCAATCGCTTTCTTGAATCTTCTCTTCTTCTGAAAACCACAATGGTAGATATTCCCCCCTCCCCTTTTCTGTCCAGGAGACCGAGCGCAACCATTCCGCCAGGAGGCGGCCCACTGATCCCCTTTGGTTATGTTTTTTTTCCTCGGCGTATCCGGAAACGTCGAGGGGGCCCTTTTTCGGGAGCTGCGTGATCATCCCTTTTCCACGTGTGCAACCCTTGCTCCTCTCCTTTTCTACCGCCCCCCCCTTTCGGTCTCACGGAGAGCCCTCCCTTCAAGAAAGACATACGTCACCGTTTTGTCTCTCCATCGATAAGCGCTCCCGCCTTTTCTTGTTCTGCCGACCAGGAAGAAGACAGCAGTTCTCTCTACTCTTCGCCCTCGCGCTGGCAGGGGAATTTCTTTTTTTTTTTCTGGCGGTCGAGCGGGTTGCTCTCTCTCCTCCTGTTTTTTTCTTCCGAGATGATCTATCCAAACGCTCTTCCCCTGCCGCGAACGTCCAGGAAAGAGCGAGGTTCTTTCTCCGTATCGAAGCGTAGGGTACTTTTTCTAGTGTCTTCGCCGTCAGCTTCTTGAGAGATGGAGAGAAAATCCTTTCCTTTTTGCAGGCTCTTGCTTTTCTGGTTTCCTTCGACCGGGTTAGTCCTCTCCCCTGAGGGAAGAAGATCCGGTCTCCTTTGGTGTGGAAGAGAATACCTATTCCGGTCACCCCTTGTGAGAGGTACCGGATAGAATAGAAATCCATCCCCCCGCGTGGGTCTCATAGGGGCAGCCGTTCCTTTCCCCTTTCTTTTGCGGTCTGTGATCCCTTTTTCTCTCCAGAAAAATAGAAAATTTCTTGGTCTTCCTTGTGGTTTTCCTTCCTTCCTCTCTCCGAGTACCTTTCCTCCTTCGTCGCTTAGCTTCTTTGATAAATTGCTTTCTCTCCGCCAGGCATGGGTGAGGGAGGCTTTCCTTTCCCAGTCGGCCACGCGCACTCCCCCTCTGATGACTCCTCCTGGAGGCACTGGAAGCCTTTCCCCCCCCATAAGAAGAAACGCAAACGCTTTTGCCACCAGGAAGACCACCGCGGAGAGCTTTTTCCCCACTCTCCCTTTCCTGCTGATACACAGGCTTCCTTTCCCTTCCTTCCACGTCAACACGACAGAAACCCTGTCCTTTTCCCTCGAGGCGGGAAAAAGAACCCCGCGTCCCCATGATGGCGGAGTCTCCCCTTTTTTTTCTTTTTAAGTAGGTTTTCGATGTAAGGATGTGAGAGGACTTCTCCCTTTTGAAGTGAAGAGTAGGAGAGACACCTCCCTTCCCCCCTCCACGACAGAGGTCGATCAACCCTCTCCCCCCCCCTTCCCCACTTCCCAGTCCCCCTCTTTGAGACAATTTCAGAGAGGCCAGTAGAAGCTGTTACCTTCCCCACCGTGTCCTTTTCCTTTCCTCCTTCGGAGCGCGGGTGTCCCCCTCTCCGCGGACCAAGCAGAAGTAGACCGCTCTATGGTCGCCGCGGATTCCCTCTCTTCTCCTCTTTGCAGGTACCCTTCCTTTTCGGCCGGAGAGAGCGGGAGTTTTAGGGCGGCGAATGCCCCTTTTGAGCACCGCCGGGCTCAGCAGGACCACCTGAGACGGTTCCTTGAGACTGGAGTTCCATTCACCGAGAACTTGCGCCGATTGGCCTTGGGCTCTGCTTTTTCCCCACCCACGAAGGAGGCGATGACCAGCCAGCCCCTTTGGGCAAGGGTCACGAGCCTTCAGTGGGATCGTTCCCTCCCCTTTCCCTCTTTAGTTAGAGGAGAGAGTCAGGGCCACAGGCTTCCGCGAGTGCAGGGAACGACCATTCCACGTTTGACCCTTTCCCCCTCCCCTTTGTAAGCGGTGGAGCGGGTGTACTCTTTTCTTCCTGAAGGACAGCGACTGGAACAGGGACGTTTTCTTCTTCAACGATCCGGAACAGGCCGCGGACCGGTCCCTTTTTTTTTTTTCCGCCGACTTGCTTTCCCCTTTTTTTTTTTTTACACTGGAGAAAAGAGCTACCTTCTCCTCGGAGATGGAGGGAGACTTCTTCCTTCTTTTTGGCCGTGCCCCACGAAGGCGCCGTCTGTCTCTCTCCTTCCTTCCTCCTTTTGAGACCTCCTCTTTTAGGACGATCGCGAAGACCGCCTCCCCTTTTCCGACGCCCAGCAGGCGTGGCTCCTTTTGTTTCTCCGGTCCGACGCCGCTTGTCTCCGCGGCCGCCAATTTTTTTGCGCCGCGAGCGCCAGCTCGGAGCACTTCTTCCCCTCTGTGGCCGCACGTCGCACTAGAGCGCTTTCCCCTGGCTCAGGCGGGTGAACGGAGCCGAGGAATGGTGCTTCTTTGTCATGGCGTTCCTCGCGCCGTCCTCCCCCCCTTCCTCCGAACGTGATAGAATACGGCCCGGATTACGCCCTCTTTTTTCGCGGGCTAGCGTGAACAAGAGGACGCCCCCCTTTTTCCGCTCTCCCGCGCTGAGCTCTCGCTTTCCTCTCCGTTTGTTTCTCCCCACCTATCGAGGACTGAGTTTTTTTCTCTTCCTTCTCCCGTCGGAGATGAGGAAAGGGGGACACCGTCTCCCCCTTTTTTGCGATTAAGGAAGGAGGAGAGAAGGTCTTTTCATGGTCACGGCATAAGAGCATCCCAGTTCCCCCGGTGTTTTTTCTTGGGGGACAAAAATTTTTCTTCCTGGAAGGGGTTTTGGTCCGGGGGGGGGTCCCCGGGGGTTTTTGGGGGAGTTGTGGGAAGGTCCTCGTCGGTGTTCCCCCCGGGGCCCATTTTTGGGAGGGGGGGACCCTGGTGGGGAAAACGGAGTTTGGGACAGGGGAACCCCCTCCTTGTGTTTTTCGGGAAAACCTTCCCCCAGGGGGTGGAAAAAAAAGTGTGGGGGGACACACCCTTCAATTTTTTTGGGGGGAGGTTGTTTGGGGCGGGGGTTCAACGGTGGGGGTTGTTTCTTTCCCCTGGGCTTGCCATCTTCTCCCTTCCTCGAGTGCGAAGGGAGGAAACCGAGTTCTCGTCTCCCTTCGATGGAGATAGCGATGCGAACCGATGGTCCCTTTTCTAGCGCGCATGGCGGGCACCGCGGCGTCTTACCCCCCTTTTCCTTTTGACCTCCTCCCCCCTTCTGTGCGGCGAAGGAACTGATCCGTTTTCTTTCTCGATAGTCATATAATATAGTTCTCTCTTTTTGTAGCCTTCTCGATCCGAGCGGAGCCTTCTTGTGTTTCCCTTTCACGCCCTCATCCCCTGCGTCCATATGCGAAAAGATCTCTTCCTTGACCATAGACATTTAGGCAAGCCTCTCTGATGCCGTCCGGGCCTGTTCCGGCTCCCCTTTCGCCTGATGACCCGCTTTTTCTCCCCTTCCCTGGTAAAGGAGATGGAATTAATCTCCCCCCCCCGGAATATTAAAACGAGAAAAACGCTAGGGAATAGTGTTGTCCTCACTGATTTCCCCACTACCCCTTCATAATGGTGGAAGAACTACTCCTCCCCCTTCGAGGAAGATAGGAGAATAGAAGCTCCTTCCCCCTGCCACGGCGTGAATTCGGGATGGTAGAGCCTCCCTCTTTTTGTCTTCCACTTAAAAAGGAGGCGGTACCTTCCCCGAGATATAAAAACAGAGGATAAGCAGAAGTACCCTTTTCCCTGATGAGAAAGAGAGTGATAGAACTCTGCCCTTGCAAGTACGCAGAGGGTAAAAGCATCATCACGACACTTTTCTTCAGAGACCATTTCTTTTTTGGTTTGGGGGGGGTTTTTATTTTGGTTTGGTCTCTGACGAGAACATTTTGTTAAGTGTTTATTTCTTTTTTATTTTTTGTTGGTTCTTCCTTTTTTTTTTTTTTTTTTCTTCTTTGTTTTTTTTTTTTTTTTTTTTTTTTCTTTTTTTCTCCCTTTTTTTTTTTTTTTTTTTTTTTTTTTTTTTTTTTTTTTTTTTTTTTGTGTTTTTTTTTTTTTTTTTTTTTTTTTTTTTTTTTTTTTTTTTTTTTTGTTTTTTTTTTTTCTTTTTTTTTTTTGTTTTCTGCTTCCTAATTCAAGTCCGGCATGTATACACTTCCTTCCCTAGATGGTCGGAGAGATGCCAATACCCTCCACTCCGCTCGAAACGGTGGCGGGGTTTTTTTTTTTTTTTTGGTGGTGCCCCTTTGCCGTCTGGAAAGCGTCTACGTTCGGGTCGGGACGTGCTAAACCTTTTTTTTCGAGAAGTTCAGCACCGGTTTTTCTTTACCTTTACTTCTATCCCGGGAATGGTGCTGGGGCCCCGTTAAACAAGGAGGGACATTCTTTTTTGTGCTTACCGGCAGCTCCCCCCCCCCTATTTTCCACAGATCCCCTTCCCTTTTCTTTGGGCTTCACATAAACGCCCCCACAGCTTTTATAACGTCTCAGCAATCGCTTTTACCGGACGTTATGGCGGGTGACGGTCCTATTTCCCCTTCCTCCTCTTCTTAATACCCTATCTTTCGGTGGTCTTACTGTGGAAAAGGAAAAGAGCCTTTTTGGCGGTGAGGATGGATGGACTCTTTTCCATGCCGCCGTGCTATTCCCCTTTTCCGCTTTTTTTGATGTTTTTTTTTTTTTATGCGCGTGGCCTACTGTTCCCCCCCCCCGACGCACCAGGCCTGGTTTCTTCTTCAAGCCACTACTCCTAGCGTGCTGTCCCAACCTCCTCTCCTCTGAGATCGTTTCCCCCTGCCCGTAAGAAAATAGAGGCATGAGTCCTTTAATTAACGATCAAAGAGCTCTTCCTCTTTTCGTTCACCCAGACCGCCACTGGTCCTTCCTTGCGGCACCGAGGAAACCCTCTTTCCTTTAGTGGTGGGTATTGTTCCATTCTCTCCCCCTTCGAGGGAAAGAGAACCCCTGCGTGATAATCCTTCCTTTTTTTTCCCCACCCCTTTTTCTAGAGATTCTCACTTTTCCGCGCAAAGGTATATAGGCCCTTTTTCCCCTAAAGGACCCCACCTCGTCAACGCGCGGAAGACAGCTTGATTTTCCCACAGATCTTCTCTACGGAGAGAGGGTGGCCCCTTTGAGGAAGAAGAGGTAGTTTTTTTGGGCAGAGGCGAAATAGAGGATGGCTTGGACTTTCCGTCCTTCGGGAGTCTTTCGGTAGAGAGGGTGGTCTTCTCTCTTTTAATAATTAATAAGTGTTTTTTTTTTTTCTTCTCTCCACAAGAGCTGACCTCTCCCGTCCACCCCCGCGTAGTCCCTTTCCAGAGACTCGGCCCCCGACGCGCGCGCAGTCAGTCTCTACTTTCCTTGCGCTTTCTAGGGCAACACGCCGCTCTCGAAACGATGGCGAGCAAGCTCCCCTTTTTTCCAGGTGGACGGCGTTTTAGGTGGCCCTTTCTTCCTTTGGACCGGGACCTAGTTAGAAAGGGGGCTCTTTGACCGTTTCTTTCAAGACTTTTTTTCTAGTGGTGGAGAGAGTCCCCTTGCACTCCGGATAACGCCCGAGCCTGTTCTCAGACCGGAATCCCCCCCCCCCTAAAAACGAACATCCTTTGGTAGAAGAGTTTTCGATGGTCCAGGAACGCGGTCTTTTTTTGAGATCTCCGTCCGCGGTGATAGGTGAGATATACCCCCCCTTCCCTATGTTATTACGTAATTAGCCCCTTTTCTTTTCTTTTTCTTTGCGAAGATGAGTCTTTCCCTTTTTTCCCCAAGGCCTTTTCCCCCCTTCCCGGGATAAAAATACGACTCCGTTCCCTTCTCCAAGCGAAGACAGTCTTTTCTACCCCCTACCATCGCGGCGGTCCTTCCTCTGTCCTCCCGTTATCCCCTCAGCGGCACCGCCACCGCCTTTGGCCAAAGGAAGACAACGCGTCCTTTCCTTCACTCCTTAATGCTGATTGCCCACCCCCCTCTGGCCTCCTTTCCCGCCAGTCACGTTAGAAGGGCAAGCCCTCTCCCCCCTTTGGCGGGAGCGACGGTGGTTTTTTTAGGAAGCCCCACAGGAAGGATTGGCTTCGTTTTGACTCTTTTTCTTGAGTTGCTTCCCATGTTGAGAGGGGATGACCTCCTCTAGCAAAAGCCCTCCTTCAGCACCGAAGCAGTTAGCTTTTCCCCCCCTGCTCAACCCGAGAACTTCCGAACCACTTCTTTTTCCCCACCGGTCCCGACCAGCGAGGTAAGCTTTTTCCACGTCTACGTCTGTTCAGAGAGGACGTCTCCTCCCCCTTTTTTTTTTTTAGCGTCGGGGGTGAGTGGAGTGTCTGACCAAGCGAGTAGAAAGCGATTTCCTTCCCCCTTTTCGATGTTCGCGAAGTTTCTCTTTTTTCGGGCGGCGGGAGAGGAGAGTCCTTTTTTTTCGGATGCGTGAAAAAGGAGCGTATGGCTGTCCGCTCACCCTCCTTTCCCGGCGCTCCCGACTTTCCCCTTTTTTTCCCCCCCTCTGGCCGGTGGAACCCAGGGGTCATGTTATTAGGTGGCCATCACGAGAAATGAAGCCCCCTTTTTTTTTATTCCTATTTTTTCGCACCACGAAGGGAGAGCTGACCATGCCCGTAACTTCCCCTTTTTCTGAGCGTTGAGGCAGCTTCTTTCGTAGGGAGAGCTTCTCTCGTTGGCCACCAGGATGAGGAGCGTGTGCGGGAAGCATTGTAGACAATCGGACACCCCCCCATCCCCACTTTGTAGCCGGTGGAGGGGTGAAGATTCCTTTTTTTCCCTTCCTCAAGTCCCCCGTACCCCAGGGAAGGGGCGAACCAGCATAGCCCCACTATCCGGAAAACTTCTGGAATTCCCAGGGTTTTCTCTTCTTTTTAGAGAAGGCGGGGGTCCCTGAGAAAAGACGCTCTTCTTTATCCCTGCGATGGCGTGCGTCTCCTCCGGAGTGCCTCCTGCGAAGCTAGAGATCGAGACAGGCTCCTCCCCCCGAAGCGGTTAGAAACGTCATTCCTGATCGCGAAGACCCGCGCCCTCGTTTCTTCTTTTTCGCCCACGTTTTTTCCCTTTCCGGTCAGGGATCGAGGATGTCCCTTTCGGTGCCGCATGCGCGCTAGAAAGCGGCCTTCTTTTTTGCGCAGCGCTAGCGCCAGCTCGGAGCCTCCGGCCTCACCCCATTTTTTCGGCTGTCTGCACCCTTTCGCGCTGGGGGGCGCCGTCGGGCAGCGAAAGGCTCAGTTTCTTGGAATGCGCGTGAAAAGGCTTTTTTCAGCGCGCCGACCTTTTACTCGGCCTTCCGCCTTTTTTTGAGGGGCTCCTCTCTCTTCCCACCGCGAAGAGCAGCAGCCAATCTTTTTTTTCTCATAAGTGTTGTTGGTGAGAGCCTTTCCTTCTCTTCTTCTTGCTGTCGCGGTCGGCGCGGTGGCTCTTTTCCCCCTTTTCCTCTTCCCCCTGGATCTGGATATTTCCCCTTCTGCGACAAGAAGGTCTTGGTCACGCGCATCCAGCTCCCCTTCCCCCGCCTAGCCTTGCGATGCCGGACAGGCGCCCCCCTCCGCTCCCCTCTTTCTTTCCCCACAGAGTTGGCACTGTTTCTTCGTGGACGATCGAGATGAGCCTTTCCCGATGGCTAGAGAGCATGGCGGGAACCGCCCCTTTTTCCCTCGATCCCGTTCCCGCACCGTCACGCACCGGTGCCTTTTTTTGATACTTTCTACTGCGCTGGTCGCGGTCTTCTCTTCGGCTATACCGATGATGAACGCCTTTTTTCTTCTTCGAGCGGCGCTTCGTGGGCCGGCCCCCTACTTTTTTCCGAGTCTCGCCTTTTCGCTTGGTATCAATGGTCATAACACGGGACCTTCCACCCGCACCCTGATGGAAGTTAAGAGACTGTTCCCCCCGTCCTTTTCCAGGCGGCTGGACTTAATCTCTTTTTTTTCTTTCACCCCCCGTTAAGTTTTTCCTTTCCCCCCCCCTTTTTTCATAGTGGTGGAAGAGGTGTTCTTCCTCCTGGTGGCCGCACTAGACGCCTACTCCCTCTTTCGGAGTCTTCGTCGTTCCTCACATTCCCCCTGACCCCCGGAGTGAAGTTCGGGTGGTCATATTCCTCGTAACACCGAATTAGGGAGACCCCTTTTTGATTGGCCACCGCGATCTACAACAAGGTATCCTTCATCAGTCAACCTTTTGTCAGTCCTCCCTCAAAACAATTGTCTTCCCTCCCCCAGGAGGGGCTCTTTTTTTTTCCCTCTCGCCAGTTACGCTGCTGGTCACCTCCTTTTCGCGCCGGCCGTTTTTGACTGGGCAGGATTAGGCTTCCTCCATCGCGCATGCTCCTTTCCGCTGGGTCTCTCTCTGGACCTACCCCTTCCTCCACTACCGTCCGCTTTTTCTGCTTCCTTCGCTCTTGGCACAGCGTTACGTGTCCTTGGACACGTGCTAAAATTCGTTTTTTTCCCCCTTCTTTTTCGATTGACGAACCGGGTGGCCTCGGGGTGCCTCTTATACGGTTCTTTGTTCCCCCCCCTTTCCCCCTCTCCCGGGCATGGTGAGTTTCTTTCCCTTCTGGCAGCACAGATCAAAGTGCTCTCCTTCCCTCCATCTCCAACGTCATCCACTACTTAAAGGTGGTTCTTCTCACCGCCCCCCCCTCCTTTAGTTCGACGTCCTTCCCTTTTTTTTCCCTTCTCAGGGAAGTTATGGATGGTGACTTTTTTTTTGATAAGAATGTAATTCTTTCGAATCTCCGAGGTGCGTCGTCCTTTTGTCTTTTTCCCTAGGGTGGACCCTTCTTTCCCATGACGCGGGCGAAACCTTCCCTCCGCGATTTCGGTGTGAATTTTTTCCGTGGCCCTACTGGGCCTGATGAGGAGGTTGATCCGCCCGCCCCCTTTTCACAGACCTCACTTTTTTTTTCCCCCCGCCGCGAGCGACCTCATAGAGGTTTCCCTTTCCGCACAAATAGAGGGCATGAGGAAAACACCTTTTCCCCCCCCTCTTCCTCTTCTTAGAGGTGCTGCAGGATCCCTCCTTTGCGGTCACTTTTTTTCCGGCAAGGACGGAGGAACAGAGGAGACCCCCTTTTTTGAGGGAGAGGCGATAAATGCTTCCCCCGCGCCCCAGGGAGGTCGTGAGCTCTTTTTTTTTCGGTTCTTTTTTCAACCAGCGCGGAGACCTTTTTTTCCCCCGGTATACTAGGCAGTACTCTCCCGCAAGAACCGTCCTCCCGATCCCTTTTGATAGGGAGCGCCCCCTTTTTCGCCAGAAGGCGAGCTTTTCCCCCAGGACGCCGGACGCGGTCTGTCTCTCGTCGCTCTTTCGAGACCTTCGCGCTGGTTCTTCCCCAAGGACGTGGAAGGCGCGTTTTTTTTTCCCTCTTTT
>Ga0179593_1619504_pt1 | contig 12748 bp, 13 predicted proteins | sample CZODoug2_1_08_16_FD_185931 | JGI IMG/M metagenome (GOLD analysis project Ga0179593, IMG submission 185931) | Vadose zone soil fungal communities from Angelo Coast Range Reserve, California, USA - CZODoug2_1_08_16fungal (PacBio error correction) | ecosystem: Environmental > Terrestrial > Soil >... | reverse complement strand
GCGCGGCAAGGGAGCTTCTTCCCTTCGGCGCCTCTACCTGTTCGCTTTTTGTCTCCGTTCGCCAGCTTGTTAAATGCGCTCTTTTCCGAAAAGCAGTTATTCAGGAGGCCCTTGCTTTCTTCCTGAGCATCCTTAGAGCTATTTAGGCATTCGCCTATTTTGAAGCTTTTCCCCTCTTTGCCGAGTAGCACAGCTACGCAGCAATCCAGTTTTTTGGATCTTTTGAATTTGCTTTTCTCGTTCCGCAATGACGAACTTTTTTCCCCTTCCTTTTTTTTCCCACAATCCCCCTCTTTGCTTATCTAGCTCCCTCACGCGCCCACTTTTCCCAAAGCCCCACCGTCGAGTTTCCTTTCTTCACGGCCTCGGAGCCCCTTAAGGCTTCATCCTCCCCCCCTGCAACACAGCAGCTCCCTGCAGGCCGGCGGCGCCGCTCTTTTGCGCACACTTCCACTTTCCTTTCTTTTTCGCGAGGGTCCTCAACACCTTGTTAGTCTTTCCCCCTGCTTTTTCCAGCCTCCTTTTCGCCCCCTGTTACGTTGATCTCTTTTTTTTTTTTTTTTTCGATTGCATCCTTGGCAATCCCGTCTGGGTCACTTGACGAGGTTTCCCTTGTCTCCCCTTTTTCCCCCCGACGGCCCCTGGTCCGAATACGTCAAGGAGCACCAGTCTCCTACGAGTTCCGGAAAAAGAGGTGGCCGCTGCGACAATGAGTGACTATCCCGGTTTCCCTTTTCCAAACACTTTCCCCAATGATCTCACCGTCGCTTTTAACCCGACGATGGCCTGACTTCAATCGCCTCACTTGGTTCAGGCCTTTAGTAGTTTCTCAAACTTCGACATTCGGTCTCAATTATCTTTGTTTTCCTCCCGACTTCTTTGTCCCGAGCTTTTATTCGTTGCACCCATCCTTCCTTCCTCTTTTCAAGTCTTTCCAATGGCCCGCTGGTCACGGCTATCGACTCACCTTCCCTGACTTTTCTGCGATGCAGAGAATTCGGTTTCCCCGTAATCTTCAGACGAGCTGATAGAGTCGAAAGCTGCTGCCCAGCCCTCTCCCTTTTTAAACGCTTTATGCGGCCCGAAAGCACGCTCGGCCAGTCTTTCCGCGTTTTCTCTTTTTTATGAGAGAGAAGTTTTTTCCGGCATCTTCCCTTACATCGCCGGCGGCTTTCGCCCGCATTTTATTAATTCTTGTTTTTGGATCTGGCCTCTTTTCCTTTCCTCGATTTGTGTAGGCCTCTCCTGGTCGGGCTTCTTCGAAACCCTGTTTGACTCTTCCGTCCGCGCACTTGCGTGGCCTTGATCCCCAGAGTGGGTTTTTTCGTTTTTTACTTTTCCATTTTTCTCTCTGAAAATCGTCGATCTCGCAGACATAGGAATGTGTGTTTGCAACCAACCGTCCGTACTTCCCATTTTTTCCTTCTACTATAGCGGCCGGCGCAATTTGATGACGCGTCCCCGGCAGTGCCCAACTCGTGGTCCATTCACAACGATTCCTACGTTGACCCGGTCAGGAATGAGCGCTTTCTGCTTTGGCCCATGTCATGACCAAGTCTTTACGTCATAGACGATGGTGGCGTGCATTTGTTTTACCTCGTGTCGACTCTCGGATACGCTTCTTCAACCACTCTTTGCGGAATCTTTTGATGTGCTTATAAATGTGGCGCTTGATGCGGCCCATGGTACGGTTGTCTCCGTTTTTCGCCACATTCTTGCCCTCTTCGTGAATCGTGCTGCGGATAACGGCCGACCCCCCTACCCTCAACCGATGGTCGGCTCTCATGAGGCGCCCCCCCATTGCCTTTTTCCTTTTCTCGTCCTAACATTGTTGTTTCCCTCTGACTTCGAGCTTTCTCCGGCGACGCCGGCCTCCCTTTGATCTTTTTTTTTTCTTGGGTGTTTGAGTAGCCGGTGAAGGGGCGCAGATAGCAAAGTCTTTTCTATCTTTTGCTCTTTTTCTCTCTGTGTAGCTCCTAGAGTGGGGCCGTCGTGCCCGCACTTTGAAGCTTGTCTGGCATGCATGGAGATGAGTGCCTTTCCCGTCCAATGCGATCGAAGGCACTCCCTCCCCGTTCTAGCTCAAACAAATTATGTTTTTTTCCCCTCCCCGATGACGGCTGATTTGAGGTGTACTCCCGCTTCCTGCGAGAGGCGTTAAATCTTCGCTGGAGCTTCTCTTTTTCTCAACCCACTGGGCCTCCTGGGTCTATCGGGTCTTCCGCGGTTTCCGTTTTCCTTTCCATTTCTGCCAGGTTCGAAGATCTGGGCCTTGCCTTCTTTTTTTTGATTCTTTTTGTGGTAGAGAGATCCTTTGCCAGCCAACTGAGCTCGCCAAGGTCAGTAGACCTCCCTTCCTTTTTTTCATCGTGGCTGCGTGACGCCGCACGGCGCTGAATGACTTCCGTCTCCCCCGCCCCCATCCTGACAGGAGGCCTTTGTTGAGTTGTGCGCCCCAACTGCAGCTCTCTTAAGGCTTTGCATCAGGTGAGAAACCCTCTCCTCCTTTGGTTTCGACCTATCCATCTTTGTTGGAAGCGGATTTGTTTCTCTTCGCTCGTGTAAACACGGCAAGTTCCGCCCATGCCCCTTCCATGACCCACTACTCCGTAGCTTCATCCTTCTCCTCTCTTTTTGCTCAGCCCAAAGATCCCTCCTGCGCATCTTCCACTAATTTTGCCTAACTCCTTTCGTTTTTTACACCGCCTTCCCTCTCCCACACCAAGAAGCTTCCTGCCCGCTTCGGTTCTAAATTTAAGCAATTTGGCGCGGCCCTAACCCCCCCCTTTCCTTCGGCGGGCTATCTGATGCGCAAGCCGTTTTCGATGTCTTTTTTCGATGCTCTTGGCTTGCGATTGATCTTCCTTCCCAATGTCTTCTTAACCGTTTCATGCTTTTGGGCTTGCCCCCCCCTTGACGAAGCTGCCATGTCCGCATCCTCCTTTGACCTTCCAGTCCATCGAAAAAGAGTTCCCTTTTCCGTTTTCTTTTTCCCCTTTTGTTTTTCTCCGGAAATCCCGGTGGACATTGTATCTTCCAAACTTTTCTCCCCAGTCTGCGTCATTCGCGAGTCTTCTATCATTCTCATTCCCTTCTCAGGCGCGGCGGTCGTTCATGATGCTCCCCCTGGTGGGCTTGACGACCTCCCGGTGATTGCCCGGCAATGTTTTTCCTTAGTTCTAAGAATTGACCGCGACCAGTCCATGTTTCTCCTTCATTGCGTTCAAATTTTTTTTTTCCCTTCGTCTACGACATACCGCCGATCCACGCTCCTATGTCGAGCGGAGTGCAGATATACATTCGTTCGCATGGACGCCCGAATTCCCTCCCTTTTTACCTCTTTTTTACGACTCGTTCTCCGCCGGCGCGTTGTTATCACCGGTTCTCTCGCGTGTCGAAGACTCCGTCTAAAGACCTCCGGCGATGTCCTTGCGATCAGTTTTTTTTCTACTTTTTCCCTTTAGTTTTCTAGAGACCTTTGCTGCTAAATGGCATCGGCAATTCCGAGCGGGCCTTTCGCCGCCATTCCGGCAAGCGCGACAGTATTGTGATATGTCTTTCTACCTCTCGGGTTTTCCTCGCTCCTCTTGTTTGTTCTGCTTCCTTCCGCGTTCTTCTTCCCTGCTTCATGCCTTGCTTGCTGGTACGATCGACTGACTGTGTCTCCTCTCGAGCTGGACACTCCTCGCCCCTGTAATGATTTTTCTGCCCTTAGTGGTCACCGCGCGGTCACTTTCTTCACGATCTCGATCTTTTTTTTCTCGTTTTCAGTTCTCTTTCTCCCACCCTGTGTGTATTCAGCACACGATCGCCGCCTTCCCTCATTCATTTGGCTGAGACTTGTACCTTTTTCTTTTTAGAATGACGGGGGTTGACGATTTTCTTGCAGTGCTTTAGGGAGCCTCCAGTTTTCCGAGTTTTCCTCGACTAGTGGCGGAAACACGCGTCTCCCCTCTAGCTTGTTGTAGTACTTTACTTTTTCCCCAACTTCCCTCACCTGTCCTCGTGTCGGATGGCAGCCTTTTTCTCAACTTCTGAATGGATTGTCCGACGGACCCGCCCACTCCACTTCTTTGGATTCCCCCTTGACCTTTTTCGCCGCTTTCCTCGCCCGCCCGCCACCTTCTCTCATTTTTCTCCTTGTCCCCCAAATGCTCCGGCGCCGCAGGCCGTTTTTTTTGGCTGGATCCCCCTGGATCGAAGGCTCTTTGCATCGTTTGAGGCGAGGACCTCGACTTTTTTTTTCTTTTCTCTGTGTCTTAGTCTGGTATAGCGAACGGAAATCCGTCCTGGATTGTCATTTTAGTGGCCTCCTTTTTTCAATATATGCGAGCTCGCGAAGCAATCCAGTCTTGCTCAACAAGTTCTTGGTTCTTTTTTGTGCTAGAAAGTCCGGCTGTGTTGTCATCTAATGCGCTGATAATCCTTATGCTTTCTCCCGAGCAGTGCGCTCGCCCCTTGGCTTATCTTGCACTGCAACAGTTTTGCCATCGCCCCCTTCTCCGGTCTTCTTTTAGTTTGACTTCTGCTGCATCGGCTTTGTGTGGCCGGTTGTATCTTCTTTTTTCCCTAATGAGAGATCCCCGGCAAACCGAAGCCGCAAAGTTCCCTCGATACTTCCCTCTTTTGCGTCGTCCATCAAGCTGCTGAAATTGCCGCCTTCTATGACATTGGTATGAGGCATGTCTGGAGAACCCGAGGCGTTTATGTGCTTTTCTTCCCCTAGTCTTCTTTTTTTGCTTCTCATGCTCATGCGATGGAGCAGCGCCGACCAAGAACCCAGATTTCTTCAAATTTGAGCCTTTGCCATCCTTTTCCAACTCACGAGAAATTCCCCACTGAAATGATCATCTTTGTTTCTATTATTCACCTACGGTCTCCCCCAAAACCCTCAGAACTTGCGCATCCTCTCCATACCCTCCTTTCACTTTAACTTTCCACCATCCCCTTTTATACCTCATCTCCAATCCAAGCGCAACACCACCCTGCGTCTCTAGCTTTGACAATGGTCCCCTGCGTTATTTAACTTTTTTTCTTCTGGATTTCTCCTCTGCTCGCAGTTACTGTCTGTCAATTAATATCTCCTTTCTTTCTTGACCTCTTTTTTTCATCCGGCGGAAATCACGAATCGTCGATGGCGCAGGAAGTTGATCTTCTTCTTTAAATTCGTCGGCGCCATTTAGAATCCGTTAGGGAGAACCTCGACTTCCCATATTTTAAAAATCGTTTTTTCCTCCCCTCGAGCAGGCGTTCGAAGGCTCCTCCCTCTTTTTTCACTCCACCGGCACTGCCCACCACGTTCCAACGTCTTATCGCTTTTTGTACTGTTCATGACTGAACGTAACGAGTCATTCCGGTGGCGCTGGAGAACGACCTTGCACTAGGGTTCCACGGGTCCAATGATCCTTTGCATCTAGACCCATCTCTCGATCGTTCTGAAGAAATTTGAGCGCTGTTCCCTCGTTGGCACACCATCCCTTCCTATGTCTGCGAGGTGATGGTCAGAGTTCCCCGCTTTTCCCCCCTATAGAATATACGTTCCGAGCGACATTGCTTGAATTTGAACTCACATCGTTGCATACGCTTGACCCAGAGTGCTAGACCTCCGATCTTTTCCCAGCGCCTCGGGCCCCCTACAACCTATTGAGCGTGACGATATTGTGCCGTACGAAGTCCTGTGTTTCCTCCGGACCCCTGCGGTATCCTCTATTGTTCCTACTACCTGTTGGTCCTCGCGTTTACATTTGCATTCCCCTTTCCTCTCTGGATTTCGTTTTCCCTCTCTGACAGCTTCGGTGATCGAGGCCCGCGGGGCTATCGTTCTCGGGGCGGTTTCTCTGCCTTTTTTCTGCTTATTGCAGTTCATGCGAACTCCACTGTTCCTTCCATGTCGGCGTTTGGCCCCTCCTAAGTTGCTTCTCATATTTCTGGCGCTCGTGACCAGGCCTGTCCGTCGATTCCGTACTGAGTTTTTTGATCCACCTGACGGTTCCCTACACATCTCCGGATCGCGTATTTTGCCCTCATTCCCTTCAGACCTAGCACAACCCGATCGCTTCGACGCCCGCCTTACTTTTTCTGCGCTTCGGCACTCTTGCATTAACCCTGCTAGGTGAGACGAAGTTCCTTGCACTTTTCTTTTCTTCTCCCCTGAAGTTTGATTCCGTACCGTGCGGATCGAATAGGGAAACCCTCTTCCTCATTTTCTATAAGGGTTGCGCCCTTTGAACGGATGCCCTGCGGCGGAGGCGCTATAGTTCGTTTAATTTTTTTGATTGCGGATGACCCTCGCCCCATCATCGAATTCCTCCTTGTTCTTTTTTCCTTCGACTTTTTCCTGATTTTTCGACGTATCAGATCGCCCGCCCGCGTCCTCATTTTTTGCGCTGCGCAATTCCCAGTGTCATTCCCCTGCCGCCCCCGGCAAGGTTCATTCTTTGGTGTTTGTTTTTCCTCTGTCTAAGGGGTCTCCTCGTGGAAAGTCGTTAATGAGTAGCTCGTCGGTCTGGTTCTGTCGCGAGTCTCGTGCTTGCTAGGATTAAGCGACGGAGATGTCAGGTTTTCTTCCTTTCCTTGTTTTCAGAGCCCTAACCCCCCTGGCTTTTTTGCATCACCACCGACATGGATTGTCGTCGTCTGTTCCCCATCCTTTCTCTTCTTGTGTTAAATTTCCTGCGCTCGCGAATGCCTTAAGTCTTCTTTTTTTCTCATTTCCCAAAGTGGGCCCTCCTGTCGCCTTTTTTGTAATTTTTAGGCCCCCTTCCTGAGCGATTCCATAGCAAGGTTCTCGTGTCCTTTTTCCCGGTTTTTTTAGCCTCTTTTCCGGTTTGACGGGCTTCTTTTCTTACTACCTGTTGTGTTTATTTCCCATGCACAACCGAAGCGTGTGTGCGGCGCCTACGAGTCATCTGCGACTGCTCTATCCTGGGATTGACGAGCAAGCTCCTTCCTCTCCCCGGAGTCCATGAACAGTCGGATCGACAGGGGCCATACGATTTTCCTCTCTCAAGGAAGGCTTGATGGCAGCATTTTCCGGCCTTATATCACAGGCCGTGTAAGTTCACCCCCCCTCTTCTTTTTTTCACCCCTTGCGCGAAGCACTCCCGCTTCTGTCCCAATCAGTGGATGTTCTTTTGCTCGTCCCCCCCTTCCCCTTTACTCCTCTCATGCCCCCCATGACCTCCTCGTTCCCCCCTCTTATCCCTCTTCTTTTCCCTCCCCCTCGCTTGCAACCCATCGTAGTTCCTCGCCTCTTCCTCTCCCCTTCATGCATCCCGCCTTCCTTCCCCCCAACTCCCAGTTGCGGCCGGCGGACGCCGGAGATCGGACAACTGCTTTTACTTTATCTCGCTGTTTTTTCCCCCCTGTGTTCGTCCGTCGGGCGATCTGCGGCTCAAGTCTTGCCCCCGCCTGAACGATCGAACCCAGAGAGTGCCTTTTTTTCCTGATTCCTTGGTCCATCCCTTTATGCCTCCTACGGGAAGGACGCGTTAAAGCTAACGTTCTTTCCGTACTTGTCTGATCCATCTGGGCGACAGTTTCTCGCCCTGAAGTCCCATCGAACTCCTGCCCGTCCTCCCCTATGTTCCCTGCGATCGGAAATCCTTCATTGGCCCCACCCTAACCTTTTTTCAGTCTCCCAGTTCAGGCATTTACTTATCCTTGACTTCGATTCACGCCGTCACTGAAGGGCGCGTCTCCTCCGCATCCTTTGGGTGGCCTGACTCGGAGGCAAAATGAGTGCCGGGCATCTCGTCCCTTAGTGATCCCTTCCAGATTTGTTGACATCTTCTCGGGGCACAATCTTTTTGCCTTCGACTCTTTTGCTTCACGTCCGAAATATGGCACGTTTCCCCCCGGTTTTTCCTGGCCCCATGTCTGCATTTTCGCTCGTGCTTTTTTGGAAGCGACCCGACCGCGTGCTGACGAGGCCTACCGCCCCCCTCGTCCCCATCTTCCCTTCCTCCGCCCCTTTCTTTACGGAGGCCGTTAGAGACTGTCCTCTTCACAGTTAGCCTCATGATCCTAGTTTCCTTATCGACGTTGTGTTGGGCTCTGGCGTATGCTTCTCCTTTTCTCGTCCCTTCCCATCGCCTACGCTTTCGGCCGCACAGCGCGACAGGTTTCGGTGTGCCCGACGGGCGATTGTCGTTCCTTGGCTCCATCGATTCGGGTGCTGATTCCTTCGCTTATCCGTTGATCTTTACGCGCGCCTTTCTCTTCTCGCTTTGGTCTAGCCGTTCCAGCGTGCCACATATTTATGTTCTTTCCTCTTCCTTCAGAATTGTACGAAACTGAGGTCACCTCGAGGTAAATTTCCCGACGATTTACGAAGGCGGGCTCATTCTCTGGTCGTTCTTTTCCTTTATCGACTGCTCGTTGTCCGGAATGAGGCGTTGACTACTCTTTTTTTTTTTTTTTCTTAAGTTGGGAGTCATTTTTCCCGTGCATTTAGGGTTTGCGGTCCCCGGTTTTCGTTTGATAGGTGTCCCCTTTCCTTGAAATGGTGGATGGCTCAAGATGGCGGAACACACCCCCCCCCTTTCCCCTTTTTTCCTTTGTTGTTTACACCTTATGAGCTTTGATTGGACCCTTTCAGTCGGTCGGATGGCATCTCCCTTCTTCCTCTCTGCTTCTTAATCCTTTTTTCTTAGTTCTTTGCAGTACGGAGCCGCCCACATCGTCCAGCGACTCGTGTTCCTTTCGTATGGAACTATTTTTTGTCGCCTCCCGACGAAAACATTGTTTGGCCCTTTTTCCCAATTTCCCTGTAGCAGGCACGGCACGGTGAGGTTTTTTTTGCTGTTCTTCGGCAGATGTTTCTCGCCTCCTCTCGCATATAGTTTATGTCGATATTGCGCAGCTCGAGGTTTTTTTACTGTTCTTTCCTACGTTCTTTGATCGCGAGGTGAGCCCGGAGGATTTCATGGGCTTTCGTGGTCCTCTCGTGCGAGCGAGCGAACCCCCCCTTTTTCCCCCCCCTCCCCCGTGCTTATCGTCTCCTAGCAATCCCCTTCTGAGGTGGTCTCACGAATTCATGCTTTTCCCTGAGTTCCCCCATTTTGAGAAATGCGGCGAACAACCTTGTTCTGCGTCTAAGTTCCGCCCAATTTCACAGCTTGCGCCCTTTTGCATCTCACCTGGGTAGCAGATATCTCGACTTGCGCTATTCTCGCCCTAGACTCTTTTCCTCATCATCAGTTGTTTTGTTTCTTTCTTTCCCGAAACACGACGTGTCTGCTCGCCTACTTCTTTCCTGCCTTTTTCGATGGAAGCGCAGCTGCCTTTTTTCATTCCCCTGCCTGATTCTTTTTTATTTTAGACGGTTTCCCCTAAGCTTCTTTCTTCCTTTCCCCCCCTTCGCTTCTCATTTAATTCCTTCGCATCGCGCAGGCGTGATTCCCCCCTCTCCTTGCTTAAGTCCCGATCAATTGGTTAAAAGAATCTTGATTCCCCGCTTCCCTTCGTTTTACCAGGAAATCCCCCCATAATCTCATGCCTTCCCTCCCTCACTTTGACAGCGTTCGCGTTTACTCCTGGCGCTCCTCACCTTGTTTCGCCCCAACAATGACCCTTCGAGCTGCGATCGCCACCAGACTTTCCCCAGTCCATTTTTCGGCATTCCCGCATCTCAGGACAACCCCTGCTCACTGCCGTTCGGCCTTAGCATATGGCACTGTTTCAATTTTTCGGGCTGAAAACCAAACCCTGGCTTCTGATCGTCTTGTCTTCATGACGACGATTGGTCGATGATGTGTGCTTGCCCCTTCTCTACCCTTTTTAATCCTCACTTCCGAACGAGCATGTTGCCTGCGCCCTCGCCTCCTAAGGCTGCCTTTTGATCGTTTCACTGCCACAGTTCCGCTATATTGCGCACAGACCCCGTTCCTTTGATTGTTCCTCCCTATTCTAGAGTTCCAGCAACCTTGGCCCACTCCTTGACAGTCCCCCGCGGCTTGGCGGGACTGGAATTCGTGACTCTTCCATTTCCCAGGACTTACCGGGAGCCGCGGTTCGCGACGTCTTAGAGGTTTTTCCTCGACTCACAATGATTGACCGTGATCTCGCCAGATCGTAGTTTATTGACCGACCGTTGAATAGTGTAACCCTTGCGGACGTGTCCACGAGCGCCGATATATTTGCACTTCTCTTCACCCCTCTCCACGAAGCTCTTGTCGCAGCCCCTCCATCTAATTCCCTGTACCGACTCTGATGATCTGTCCACGACAAGCTATCGTCATTCCTTTTCTTCTATAACTCTAGTCGCTTTGCGAATGCCGGGACGCTCGGAGGACCGAGTCCTTGCCAGGTCTAGCACTTTCTCCCCCCCCTCGGTTGTTGTGTAGAGATCGTCTGTTGTGCGACTGGCATCGCCCGCCCCATTTCGAGCGGGCTTTTTTCGGCACGGTGATCGATCCGCTTTCTTATGCGATCGGGGCTTCGAGTCGACCGCGACTGGTCTCCCTTTCATGATCCGCACTGCGCGCGACAATGTCGCGCTTTTTTCTCTTTTATCGTTTTCCCCCCCTTTGATATGTTTATCCCGTCTCGTGACGCCGTCGTACGATCTCTCCTTTCATAGGGCAAATTTTTGACCCGAAATCTGCGTTTAACCAGCGCGGTCTTCACCTTTTCCTCATCTCCCGGACCTAATTGCTGCCCCTTTTTCCGAAGACCACCGGATCAAACTATCGCTTCTCTTCTCCCTTCTTCTGAGGTCTCGCCTCGTAGCGGATTCCTCCCCCCCTTCGTTTCAGACTTTTTTTATTTTGTTTGCATGTGCCCCCAATGAGGCCACCTTGATCCCATCAACTCGCGGATCTATCTTCTTGAAATCCCCTTGAACTTGGCGGAGATAGCGGACTGTGCGCCCTTCCCTTTCTTCTCCATTTCCTCTTATGTATAGCCGAAGTTCTCCCGTCCAGACCAAAACAAACCCCCCCCCACACCCCCCCCTGCCTTGTCCTCCAATTATGTTTTTACTGCTGTCCCTTCCCATCATCGACGCGACTCGAGGTCGGCTCGCGAACCCTTCCTCCCCTTTTGCTCCGACGTACATTGTTTTTGAGGACCGCACAACTGCCATTTTTTCTCTCCCGCGGCCCTTTTTCTTTGGTGTTGGCGCTGGGATACGGCTTGAGGTGCATCTTCTCCGTTCTTTTCTCTAGCGTTAAAGTCGTTGATGGTGCCACCTCTTCTTTGTCCTCTTCCTGCACGTGATCGCGATATAGGATGAATCAGGAGTTTTGGCAGGGTTCGACTTGCTGGTTTACCGTCATGGCGACTGCCAATACAAGACTCCCCCACTCCTCTTCCTTTTCTTCCCCGCTGCTCCTTCAAGCCGGCTTTAGAGTGTGTCCAAGCTCATTCCCTTTCTCCTCCTACGCCTCTTGGAGCGATGAGCTGGCGTCCCCATTGAGCATTTCGATCCTTTTTTATCGTCCAGCGCTTGCGTCATAGACACGGCCGGTCGTCTTTTACTTTCGAATTTTCTGCCTGGTTCGGTGTCGTTCTCTACCTCTCTCCGTTGTTTGGTTACTCGCCCGGCACCTAAAGCAGAGGCTGGCAAGGTCGCCTTTCTGCGACCTTTTTTTTTCCCTTTGACGCGAGCCTGTCTGAATTTGCGCTGACCAGGTCATCGGATCCTGCCTCCACCTTCGCGCGATGCGCCAAAGGAGGGCTGGCCCCCATCTCCTTTGAGCGTCTAGGCTTGAGTACCCCCCACTTTACCCTCCCTTCATTCTAGGAACTGCAAAGCCCCGACGCAATCCTGTGGAGCAACACAGAAGCGGTTTCTGCTCTCGCTCGCAATTCTCAGTCCCAATGCCCTTGCCATGACAATCCTTCCCTGTTGCGATCACGACTTTTCCTTGTCCCCCCTCCCACCCCACCCAAAGACCAAGCTCGCTGAGACCCCGCTTCCTACCCGGTCCAAATTCGTTTTCAGAAGCCGTCCTTCCCCCCATCCTTCCAAAACAACTCCTTTCATTTTGCGGCGCGGTAGATATTCTTGTCAAATCATTCTGGTACCCTTTCGGTCGATTGATCGGCGCAAGCCCTCGGCGATCCCTCCAGATTCCTTTCGTTCGCGTCTCTGATGGGGCTGTCTTTCTTTTCAGTCTGTGCCACAATAACTCTTGATTTCTTTTAGGGCAAGGATCTTTTACTTTTTTTTTTCTGTGAACGTCGGATGCAATCTAGGCTTCCAGGCCTCCATCGTTTCTTTTTTTTTTCCTCGAAACAAGTTCCGCAAAAGCGTGTTTCCGCCCTTTCTCATTTCTTTTTTCCACTTTTTGCCTTCCCTTTGTCCCTCACCAGAAATAGGAGTCTTTGTCTCCCCCCGGCATTGCGGACTGGTATTTTGCTGAATTCTGTCATCCGGTACTGTCAGGCGCGCTTTTAGTTCTCCCCGTCTTTGGTTTTATCCTGGGCTGCCTCCGGCAGAATCAATGATTGACCGCTCCTGGCTCTCCCTCGTCCCCCACGACGGTGCTCGTGATTTCGGACCCATCCTCACCATGTTTTTTCCTTTTTCCCTACCTTCTTGAGAGCGACCATAAAATTTCATCAAGGAGACCCTATGCTACATGTTGTCCTTACATCCGTTCTTCCGCTTGCGAAGGAAATCAGACCCCCTTTGAGCTCCTTTCACACGCTCCATGCGCGTCTTGCTCGCAACCGAAACGCGTCGCGGTCCTTGTTTTGCCCTCCCTTCTGTTCCTCTTTCTTACATTCGCAGCACGCGCGG
>Ga0179593_1538416_pt1 | contig 12748 bp, 16 predicted proteins | sample CZODoug2_1_08_16_FD_185931 | JGI IMG/M metagenome (GOLD analysis project Ga0179593, IMG submission 185931) | Vadose zone soil fungal communities from Angelo Coast Range Reserve, California, USA - CZODoug2_1_08_16fungal (PacBio error correction) | ecosystem: Environmental > Terrestrial > Soil >... | reverse complement strand
TCGTTTTTACGAATCCCTCAGGACCATGCAGAGACAACGTTTCCTCGTCTAGCCGACCCTAGCCCTTAATGCCGAATAGTCCCCTCCGCCTCTCCTTATCTTTCCTTCCGACCTCTTCCCCTTGTTTTGATCTCGTTTCCCTGCTCGAGGTTTTTCACCCTCTAGGGGCCCCTCGAGCAGGACCGGCATGAGCTGGGCTCGCATCCTCGCTCCGTGCGCGTCGATTCGGCCTGGTTGCCCATTCCCTTCTTCTGTCACTCCTTCTCTTTTTCTGTGTCTTGTTAGCTCCCTCAGGGACTCGGCAGTATACTGTGAGGGAGTAAGTTTCGCCTTAACAGCATCTTTGTGATCTCGCTCCTCTCTCCTTTTTTTAGAGCTATCCCCGCACGTAGCTGGAGGGTTCCTCTGGCAGCGTCCCTCCTCCCGCGGAGTTCAGGTCCTTCTTGCCCCCTTTCCGTCTGTCTTGTCCCCTGATAGAAATGGGCAATCCGGCAGGACTCACGAGATCGCGGCTTGCTTGCCCGCTATGCGATTTTTGGTGAGGGTTGCCGATGTTCCTGTCCCCTTTCCGAGGATTCCGAACTCTTTCCAGCTTTCCCCTGTAGGGAGATACTTTAGCATTTGAGGAATGGTACGCGTTGGACGGGCGGCGATCAAAAATATAGGTCTCGCTTTTCTTTGGCTCTTCGTTCTCTTTGGTCTCTTTTTGCTTTCCCCCTTCTTTTCGATCCTTTTTTCTTTACCTAAGGCGATTACGTCTTTTTCCAAGCAGTTCCTTTCTCCGAAACAATCTGGTGCGAGCGTGGTCCGTGCGAATCCGGGCCTTGCCCGACGAAGACTGGGTCCCCCTTTCTGACTTCCCTTTGCATGCTCCTCACTTCGGTTTTGGGGCCATCCCAGAAATTTTTGCAACCCACCTACTTATTTTTTCCCGACTCGACCCCCTCTAGGTTAGTACGAGAGGCCCCCGCCATAAAAGTCTTGGCCGCCCCCCCTGATCCCCTTTTTACCAAAGATCCCTTAGTCTCCGTTCTCTGGCTTTTCCCCTTTTTAGAACTTCCTTTCCCAGGCTTCTCTCCCTCCCCCCGAGGGTTTCTTTTTTTCAGGTCGATGAATTTAGAGCGGCGCGTGGTTCAGGTCTGTTACACCGCGTGGACGTTTATTCGCCTCTTTTTCCCCTGAGCCACGCGTATGCAGTATGGGAAATTCCCCTTTTTTTCTTTTTTGGTTTCTCAAAATCCTCATTCCTCTTTCCTATACGAAGCTTCGTTTCATTGGGAGCTTGACCTTAGACAGTTGCCTTTTCTCCTTCCCCCTCCCCGCAGCCTCCCTCCTCTTTTCCCCCCTCACTCCCCCCCCAATGGAGAATACTGCATCAACCCCTTTCCTTCTTCCTACGCTCAAAACACCACAGCCCTTCAGCTAAATACCAACAGAACAAAGATGTCCCCAGGCGACCTTCTTCATGCCTTCCGTTGTATTTCCCCCGGTTCCCTTCCTGACGCTAGGCAGGTCCCGTGTCTCGGCCTCCTACCCGTGAAAAAGCACTCCCCTCCCTAGACGGTCCCGCGTCCTCTTAGCACCACCCCTAAACAACCCCACGCTACGCCCTGCCCAGGATTATGAATACTTCTGGGGACGTTCCCCTCGAGCTGCTTGTAAACTTTTTCCCTTCAACCCCGTCTGATGGTGTTTGCTCCTTCCGCCCCCCTTCTTCCGCCGTTGCTTCGGAGGCCCTCGGGGCCCTCCGGCACTCTGCCCCGATCCTCAAATCTGGTTAGCTGGTCGTGAACAGTCATTTATGCTCGGGCCCCGGCCGCTCACCCGCAAAACCACCCGTTCCCTGCCTCTCTCTTGAAGCACCGTTCTGATTTTCTAGATCCGTGTTTATCTTTAGTCCCTGATTTTTGGTCGCCTTCCCCACAGTCTTAGGTTGAAGACCGGACTCTCCGGACCCTTTCTAGTCTTACGGGTATGAGACGTGTCCAAGAAGATCGCCTCATTCGAAGGAGACTTCGACGGTCCCTCCGCCTCCTGTCGTCTACTCCTCTCTTTAGTAGACCGCCTGCTATTAGTGTACCAGGGCCCCTTTCACCTCAGTACCCCTGTTTTGCCCCCTTTCGGGGATATTTCCCTCTTGATGCTTTGCGCCATCTTTACGTCCTCTTTGGTGACTCGACGTGGTCTAATAGGTCCGCCCTCGGGCTCAGGGCCGATGCTCGTCACTTACTTGTCCTCCTTTAACCTCCTTCTTGGATGTTAAATCCGGGACCTAGAATCGCTGATACGTATAGTGCTTCGTTTCCCGGGGCGAAGCCTGCCCCTCTCCTGACTTAGAGCTTCCACTTCCCCTAGTCTCGGTGTGGCCTCCTGAAGGTGGTCCATACGGCCTGCTTTTCTTTTTTTTCAGACCCTGACCGCTTTTTCCGACTGCTTCGTCCCAATCGGTGTTGAAGTTGCAGGCCGAGACGAAGACCCCGGTAAGTAGCCTCCCTCGGTCCCTACCTCCTCTTGCCTCTTTTTTCCTACCTCGAACTCTCCAAACTTTTCTTTTTCCTTTGTGTGAGACCACGCTGAAAAGTGGCCGGCGGTTAGAGGATGCGCCTTTGATGCTACTGCGTACTCTTCTCTTTCTTCCCTCCCCTCCAGCCTCCTCCTCGGTCCCTGTCCTGACCAACCACTTTAGGAATTCCCTCTTGTATCCCCTTCCTCCCTTCGTACCCAAAGGGGATCTCTCTCTTTTCCTTACGTTTGTTGTTAGGTCCCCTTGTGAGCGTTCGACTTTTCCGTTTCAGTATTCCCCTTACGCGTTCCCATGTCTCCCCGCTGCTTTTTCTATTGGAGTCAACTGTTGTTCTCCCCTCCCTCAGCCAGTTCCCTTCTCAGCCGAACGTCCCCGACGCGTCTGCCTGCCCGGTTCCCCCCTTCTCTTTCTCCCACGTCCCCTTTCCCAGAATTTTGCATCTCGTCGCGTCTCACCCTCTTCGGCAGAGTGCTGTAACAGGACGAATTTTTTCCCTTTGCCGTGCTCGGTTTCTTTTTTCCCCCCTTTTCCCCGGCCGGCATTCTAACCCATTCGTCTGGTCCCCCTACACCTGCCCCTGCCTTCCATAGCTGGATTCGGATGGCCCCAACCCGCTACGTATTTTTCGTCATGGGGTTGACAACCTTCGCGCGCCCCGCCTTACTACTACCGTCCCCACCTTTCACCTTATAGCCCTTTTCCGAATATGTCACGTTCCCCGTCCCTGGAACCCTAAACGCCCGTCTCCGGACACGGTCTTTTCCCTTTCCCATCCCCTTGCTCGCCTCTCCCCTGACTCACTGGAGTGCGGAGGACTCCCCGTGACGACTTTAACCCAAGCGACGTCACCTTGCAAGACTGCCTCCTCCATACCTCGCCTGACAATTGGCTCTGTCACGAGTAACTTCATCGAGCATGCCCCCCACGAGCCTGATCCCACGCCCCCCCCCCCCACCCTCCTTTCAGACTTTTTACCGGCCCTGCTTTTAAAGCTCGATCCGCGGCTGGTGCTCCTGAGCTGGGCCAGACCTTCTGCTCCCCTGTCCTCGCCCCTTACGGCTCACGATCTAGTGTGGACGAAACCTTCCCCAACCAGCCAGAAACCGCCCGGCGTCCTTCAAGTCTACCCTCCCTTCAAGACGTTGAGTGCCTCTGACAGAGTAACAGTGTTAAGGATTCCTTTCCTCGATCATTCCTGTGGAGTGTTCCTTCCCATGAGAACCCTTTTTTAGTTAGTGCTTCTTTTCCTAACCTGAATCCAAGTCCGCGGGCTTTATCTCAATACGGGCGTTTCCTTCCTCACAACTGACCCCATCATTTATTTCTGGTCTCCCCGTTGTTCCTCCGGGCGGAGTTCATCCTTCCGTCTGACCTAAGGAGTCATAATCCTTTCTTTTTGGGTGACGGTTCCCCTCTGTGAGGTGCCCCACCGTCTTTCCCCCTGACCCCTCCTTCCTCTTTTATGAGGCTAGGGTTGGGCTCCCTGCCCCCCCCACTTTCTGCGTACTGCGGATGTTGTTCAAAAGGCTGCCGACTGGTGGCTAGGCCTTCTCTTTTCATCGGCTGGTGTTTTGCTGTTGGCGTTTTCGCTTTTTTCCCCTTTTGGGAGGCTTGGCTGAGCAGGTCCCCTAATGGGTCTCGCCTGGCCTTGGGCTTGGGGATATGGTGTTCTCTGTTTCCTTCCTGGGACTCTAGCTGGTTTGGCCTTCTGTGTTCTTCTCGGCCGTCCCCCAGGCGACCGGGCCGCCCGGTTTCGAGACTCCCCCCCCCCCCCCTCGGACTGAGTCTTGCGCCCAAGCCAGAACGTTGGGTCCTTCCTTGTCGAACCCTTGCCCTGACTCTATGGGCTCATTGAGTTTTGCCTGATAAACGTACCGGGAGGTTTTTACCTCCCCGCCCGAACCTGCCCGCGCCTTCCGCAGCGACCTTCTCCACCTCTAGATCCCCCCCTATCAGGGACGGGTCCGACCTAGAAACATTTCAAGCGCTCGCCGGCGATATCACGCCCCTGATCTTGACTGCAGGTTTGCTTACCCTTCCTTTCTTTTCCTCTTTTTCTCCCCGTACTTCTCAGCTTTTCTCTTTCCCACTGAGTCCTTTTTTTTTCTACCGACGCTCACCACCTCCTCCGCCGTGAGGAGCATGCCCGGTCTTCGGTCGAGTTTGACTTCGGCTCCTTCGCGGACGGTCTCTTGGGCTCGGCCCCTTTCTTCCTACGTTTGTCGAATGGCGCCCGGATGGCACGCCCTTGCTTTCTCGTAAACAGCTCCGTTACGGCCCCCTGAACAGCTTAATGCATTGTTTGTCCAACTTTCCTCCAGGTACTCGCCAGACGACCATGAGATACCATCAAGAGTTGAAGATGGACTTTCTAGCTCTCTCGCCGTACCTTCCTCGACCACTCCTTCCGGAATCCTAGCGACTGAGAGTGTCAAAGAAATGCCTTACAGAGGGTCCGCTTCGATTGTTTACATACGGCGGGACATAGCGCATCCATCCGCTCGGGCATTTCCTCGCGCCGCTCGCCCGTTCTCATCTTTCCTTGTTTGTGCCATTTCTCGAGAGGACCAGAGTCCCTTCGGGTTTTTTTTAACGCGTTAGATCTAGCCGCCGACACGGCGTGAGTAACTTTCTGTGAGGGTTGGCAAGATGACCATGTAGACTTATTCTTTTCCTCTTCCTCCTTTGTTGTTTTTTCGTCGCTCTTTTTCCATCCTTGACGGCTCTGAGCGATGGAACAAGAATTTTTCACTCCTTCGAGTGCCTTCTTTCGATTAGAAGGCCCCATGAACAACAAGACCTATGATAGGAAAAAACCCTTTTGCAAGCCTACCGACGAATGTCTCTGAGCGAGGCAGATCATGCAGTCGCTGGAGGGGCTGCTCGCTGTAACGTAAAACCAACCACAACCCACCCCCAAAACCCCACCCCCCCCCCCCCAAAAAACCCCCCCACCCCCCACCTTTAGCCCCCTCGCTGCCGCTGCCCCGTCTTATCAAGAAAATTTTTAGCCGGCCCTGGCGATCCCTTTCTCGGCGGCATTTTTACCGGCGAGCCGGGCGGCTATTTAAGGGAAAATGGACCCTTTGTAAGTCTTTCTTGACTCGTCCTCCGGCACTTGCTCTGACGCCTTCCTGCCAGACAAGGAATATCCTCTTTTAGCATCACTTCTTGTTCTCCGGCCTTGCGGGTAAAGACCCCCCCCCACCCCCCCCCCCCCCCCCCCCCCCCCCCCCCCCCCGTTCCTCTCTTCTCCCCCTCACCAGCTTCTGGAGAAGAATTTGCCGCACCTCCCCGCCGCTCCTGACGAAGGAGTTCCTTGACTGTAAATCGGTACTTATCGTCAGAGCTTTCTTTTTGATTCTTCTTATCCCTCCCAATTGGTTTTCCCACAGTCTTCTTTTGTCCTCCTCTCCCATGCGTCGTTGCTTGCCTTCCCCTGGGTCCGCCAACTGCTTGAGGACGTCTCTTCTTTGTCGTGGCATTAGTCCCTGTTCTCCTTCGTCTGTCTGGACCTCGCTCCTCTGGGTTTCTTCGGTCTTGCTTTTCGCTTTGTTCCTTGGTCGGTCTGCTTCCACGAAGTGGAATAAGCCCCCCTTTTAACACTCTTCGGGTTCTACCTTGACCGTGTCCCCCTTTTCTGGCCTTCTCTCATCTGGTTATCGAAGGCGGCTGGTCCGCCTGGGGCGTCGAGGGCGGGGCTCCCCATCAAGACGTACTTCAGAAACCGCGATTTAGCCCCGCCGGTAAACTTTCTTACCCCCTTCTTCCCCCCGGCTGCGGACAGGCCCGGCTCAGTCCCATGCTCGAAACCTTTTTCCGATTCACCCCTAACGCCTGGGCCGCGTACTACCAGAAACAGCCCCCCCAGGATTGCCCCAGGCGCCCTCTGCCCTTGCTGCTGCCAGCCCTCGGGTCCTTCCGCGATTCGACCATGGTTGGTCCTTCCCTCCGTAGAACCTCCCTCGCTCCCGACGTCGCAGTACAGTCCATCCTGAACAAAACCCGAACTGCACTAGACGCCGCCCCCTTCGCGGACTCTATCTGCCATCGTCCCGCTCTTAAAGTTACTTGGTTACCTTGTCCACGCGTTGTTAAACCCGACTGCTGGTTTGTTCTTGACAGCCGCGCTTTGGATGGCACTGCACCCGCTTCCCTTTTACTGTTGGACGAAGGCCCTTTTTTACCCTTTTCTTGTTCCCTCGTGCGGAGGAACCAGGATGATCTGACAACTATCGATAAGCCCCCTTTTTTCCGTCCCATCCCTCATTTCCTGACTGCACCAGTTGTCTCATGCTCTCAGGTTTCTCATCTGATTTTGAGCCGACCCGAGGGTAAAATATGCAGGGCCCTTTTCCCCTTTCCGTCGCCTTTGTTTTGCACTGAGTTTGAGCCTAAGACGTATCTTCCCCTCATCACTCGGTTATTAGACCCCGTTCTGCTCTGCTTGGTCGCCTTCGCGATTTTCCCCTTGACAACTGAAAGAGAGGCCTCACAGTCTTGGACGAGAGTCCCGAAGGACGCAAGCTTTCCCTTCTCTTTGGTTGAACTTTAGCTCCCAAGTCCCCGTCCTTCCCCTTCGCCTCTGCCACGTCGTCACCGAGTTGTCGGTGAAGTTGGTCTCCCGGGGAAGAGGCCAAGTCTTTTTCTTCTCTAGCTCTCCAGTCGTTTTCCCTGCTCTCCCTCCCTTCCTGATGATCTCTCTTTCGTCCAGACCACATGACGTAGATTGGATTTTGGCCTCTGACGTTCTTGTTGGTCGGCGCTTTCGGTGGCTCTACCCTCCTCGGTTTTCCGGTCCTGGAAGTTCGCTGTGTTTCCCTTCTGGTCAGTCCAGAAGACCAGTCTTCCGATTCGCCGATTTCCAACCAGACATCCAGTTAAAAGGCGTGCCGCTCTTGGTTCGAAGACTTCTCTTCCTTGTTTCTCCCCCACCGCGTTCTTGGTCCAAGGTGAGCCCCCGAGACTTGAAGAGTTTAAGTACGTTTGCACTTAGCCGTCCCGGCGCCGTTGAATGTCGCGTACGTCGGACGTGCCGTTTACCCGTTCATTTCGAACTCGTCCGTAGTCGAATCCCTCGGTGGACCGAGATGTTAGTTTAAGATCCCCGTTTTCCCGTGATCTTACCGAAATTCTTCACGATATTTCTTCGTTTCTCCATCATCATTGTTGTTTTTTGGAGTCCCCCGGGAGAATTTATGAAGATGGGCGATTTCCCCTATCCGTTGGACCCTGCCGCGTCCACTTAGGGTGTAAAGACGTACGTTAGCCCCACTGCGACGTTACGAGAATGGGCCCAACAAATCCAACACATTAATTCAACGCGTCACCACGCTATCCCCTCTACCAGAAATAAACCAACGATACGGCAAGGCCCCCTCCCAAAAGACGTCCCTTTGGCAAAAAATTCACTGTAAACATGGGATGGTCCCTAACACCCGGCCCTCCCCTCACCTGGACCAAAACGCGGGTAGAGAGCGATCTAAGTCGAAACCCGATAGGCAGCGTGGATCGGGCTCAAATCGGTACCGCTTTTGCCCATAGGCTATAGGACATTTTTTTTAGTTCTTCCCCCCTTTAAACACGCGATGTTTTAACGCACTTCCCCTAGGAAAACCTCGTCTTTTTTCGCTGCCCCTCCAGTCTGATCGCCTTCTAAAACATGACCCTTATCCCCTACCGCATACGTCATTTGTGAAGTCGTACAATAATCCTCGAGATAAGGCGGCGATTATTAACGTTGCCAACTACCTTCTTCATCTATGCGGTAAAGACGAAGTAAAAGTTCCCATTCCCCGGGTTGTCCCGTAAACCAAGTACTTTTGTTGAACCCACGGCGGGCTTGATACGGGCTCTCGTCATTCGCTTTGCAGAGTGAAGATCTCACACAGGCGACTTTTTAACCAAGACCTGGTTCACCCCGCTGGAGTATACGTGCCATCCATGACCTTGCCTTACAACGGTCGTTCGACTCGCTGAGTTCCCGTAATGACTCAGGCGACTGTCAGCCCACCACGCTCAGCATAGCTTAGTCGTATCCCGGTGTCGGAGGAAAGATCGTTAGGAGTTATATCCGTGGGCCCATCCTTCAAGTTCCCATCCGTCGAATCATTAGGACCTCTGTCACAGACTATCGTTTTGTTACCGCCACTGCGCCCCCGGAACCCAAACGTCCTTGACACTCCACCGCGACCCCAGAGACTCTACCCCTCTTTCCTAGACAGGTGAGGGAAGTCTTAGTGGCAGAAAACGGGCCTATCGAGAGGCATGGCCTCCTCTCCCCCCATGGTTACGGGCCCAACCGGTAAAGAACCACAGAGTTGATTCCAGCTTTCCTTCTTCGGGCTCCCTTAATTTGCCAATGTCCGCCGGGTTTATAAAGGTCCGTTTGTCCAAGGTCAATCTTATCCCGATCAAAATGAGAATCTTGTCCCCCTCGTTGCCCTTTCCCAAGGTTTACTACTGGCGGCCGGCTCCCTTCCTGACGATGCAACAGTCCCCTTTCCTTGTGGTGAGTTCTTTTTTTTATTCCGTTTGAAGGTCCGGTTCTCGTTCCCCTCTCGGTTTATGATCGTCCTCCTGGTGGCTTCCTCCTCGACCAATTTCGGCTCTAGTAAGTCTGTGGAAACGGGTTCCTCTCCGGTGTTATGACGGCCAAATGAGAATGGGGAATAGGCTTGGTTGTGGACCTGGGAGTATTTTTGGAGTGTTAGTAACGGAGACCTTGGTTTTGGGTTATCCTTGAACTTCTAATGACTTTGTTGGCTGCTTTTCCTGAGTATTCTAAGGTCCTGCGCTGGGGTCTACTGTATTTGGTCGGCTGGGGACGGCCTTTTATCGAGTCTGGAGCCTTCAGGGCCTGCTGCTGCCCCTCCACCGGCCCCGTCTCCATCGAGCCTCGTTCGCCTCCCAGATCCTTCGATGTAGCTCACAAGGCAGAACCCCGCTGAAAGTCCTGTCTCCCCCTTCACCGATGGCCCCCTTTTAGCGTTATTGGTGCATATCAATCGTTATGGGAACACAGAAGCCCCCGACACCCCACGCTCCCGCAGGAATTCCATTCACGTTACAGCACCACTATAGGTGAGTTATCTTCCCGCATTAAGGCCAAGGCCTCCTCACGGCCCCTCGTTCCTGAAAAGAGTCAGTGTTTTCCACTCTCCCTCAGGTGGGCGTCCCGGCCTGCGATGCACCTGAAGATGTATGTTCGGCCACTCTGGACTTTTTCGACGCTCTATGATCCTGCAAGTCTAGTGAGGCCTTTCCCGTGGTGAGTCCTCTTCCGCCTTTTTCTTGCGCGGCGTATTGTTGGCCCCCGGAACTATGATTTCCCGCGGTTCCCTTCTTTCCGGGGATCTGCCTGATGGGAACACCACTTTCTGTCCACTCCCCCTGTGCCGGTCGAAAACCATTCTCCGAACAACCTTTTCCACCTGCCGGGAATTTACATAACATGGTTCCGGACTCGCGATCCCTGTCGAGTCCTGAGTTTGCCGTCTGGACTGAGCAAGGCTATTGCGAAGGACCCTGACGACGAAAATCTGCCCTCAAAACAATCTCTTTGCCGCTAAAGAGCTTCCTTCTATAAGTCTTGGTAGCCCGTCTATCTTTTTAACATCGGCTGGCCCCTCGAGAACTCCCCTCCGCTCGGGTCCCGAGTGGAATCGCCTCGCCGCTATAGGGCAGATTCTGCTATCGGACTGATTCCCTTGCAACACTTTTCGAGGAAGATCTTGACCTTCTTTCACCGCTCTGATTCCTCCCCCTCCCGGCATAGTCCCGTGGAAGGCTTCTCCAGTTCGTTGTGGCCAGCGCCCCCGCATACCGGTCTTCCTTCTTTCTACTTGTTGTTGTTGATCTCCCGGGCGCTGTCTGGTCTTTTCCCTAACGCCCATACGCAGCTCGCTGCTGTTGCTATCTCTACTCTGAAAGACAAGGATATTGTGGGCAATGTTATCTCTCCTCGCACTCGACTTCTATCTGGTAAAGTTCCCTTCCCCTATTTTTTGAGGGGCTGATGGACGAGGGGCCTGCCAGATGTCCCTCTTTAACCTCTTCTTTCCCCTTGCGCCTTGTCTTTTACACGCTCCCGGCGATTCGGGACCGTTGGATGGTATGTCGGTCGATCCAGCTGCCCACCTGGACGTATTCGGTGAGTCCTCGGCATTGTATGGAGACCTTCTGGACAGGTACACGGTAATCTGTTCTTGATTGTCCTCCTTCTGTTCGCCTTTTCTATCCCCCCCCAGCGGGTGATCCCTGAACAGCGTCGGGGACATTTTCAGCTCTTCAGTATTTGGGTCCTTCCCTACGAAGCGGGAAGTCGCGACCCTGCTATCTCCCTTTTCCCTTCTTCGTGGTGGGTTTCGGACGTTATCTGGCTTCAAACAGTTTCCGGGTGCCCTACCCCCTCTTCAGTCTCTCTGCTGTCCGGGTTCCGCCCACCGAAGCCGGTTACCTATTCTTTTCTACTCGTCGAGTCTTTTCCTGATCCTGAATTCTTTTTCCTAGTACTGACTTCTCGCCATTGTTTGCAGTGTTCTCTGGCCGGAGTCGGCGAGTTGGGTTCGGGGCTTTGAACTCCAGCCCCCGTTCCTTTCCTTCGCACCGCCCGATCACTTAATTTTCGGTCGTGGTTTACCTGATTGCCCCGTGGCCCGGTTCTGACTTTTTTACAGCCTCCCCTTCTAGATGGCGAACCGCCGGGTTCTTTGGGTCTGGCTGTGGGGTGAAGACAAGCAGTTATTGCCTCCACTTCCTTCGCGAGTTCCCGCGCCGTAAGTTTCATCCCCCCTGCGCATTCACAGGAAAAGCCCCCCCTTAAGAAAAACAACTTTACTTACGCTCCCAAACGAAACAGAGTGATCCCACTCCACCCAACATTTTCTCCCCGCTTAGACGCTTCAGGACCCGATTTCCGGATTCCCCCCCCCAGGCCACCAGAAGACCCTCTCCCTTTGGTGACCCCCCGGATACGCAGCAAAGGATTCCAGCATCAGCCTTTCCCCCTACCGCCTGAGGAACGACTTACAGCACACTGCCTCAAAAATATTTTAAAGGCCATAGTTCCGGCCCATGTCTTCTCTTATCTGTCAAGCCGGACAAACTGCGTCACCCGCCTTTTGAAATCGAGGGTCACCCTGGGTCATGGTCTTTAGTTTCCTCTGCTTAAGCAGGTTCGGAGTGAAGCGCGGACTGTTCCTTCCCTTGTAGAGACTGCTCTTGCACCGGCCCCCCAGGCGGCGATGAACACTTCACACTGGAGGCGCGGGCACCCGCGAGCCACACCCTTTGACTGTTTTCCCAAAGGGAGGAACGATCCACATTTCTTGTCGGTGTTCCTGCTGGTTTTCGGTGCTTCCCATCTTTTTTGGGCCGTCAGGGCCCCCACGTCCAGCTGGGTCGGTCTTTTCGTGACTGGATAGTCTCCCCTTGTCTCTTCCGGCCCGTCCGGCTCCTAACCCGCTTCCCGCCGGAGACGCGTGTCCGCAGAAGCCGGTGCCTCGAATCGCTAAGAGCTTTCATCGCTCTATGGGTGTCCGAGGCAAACCATTTAAAAGGGTCCCGTTAATCGCACAACAGGGGTGGCGGTAGGTCCTTTGGGGAGTCTCGCTCCGCCACACCCGTTCTTGGGTTCCCTAGACCTGTCGCTCTGACCCGACAGTTATTCCGGTCCGGCAGAGCGGAAAAGTTCGTCACAGCCGTGGTACCCGTGACGTTTTTGTTACCGTTGTTCCCTTCAATTGACCCCGAGCTCTCGAATTCTGACCGGGAAAGAAATCTCGTCTTTATTCTGGTGATTTCAAAGATATGCTTCTCGTTTTGTGTGCATCCCCCGTTTTTGTAAGGACCTATCCGGCGGAGGATCCCCACTCTCCGGTGAGTAGGAATGCGAGTGTAAACCGCTGGTTCTTTCGGGTTAATACTAATCCCCAGCGGCCGATTGCAAATCAGTCGGTAACGGTTACAAATCTTTGACATATTGCCCATGGTTTCCGATTCCGACTAAGTCTTTCCCATGGTCCTATCCTTGTGGGAATAAGAGTTGTGACTGTGAGGTTTTGTCCCTAAGGTTCTCTTATGGCAGTTTTCTACTGGAATGTCCTTTAGAGTTCCCGTGCCATTGAAGCCTTTCTGAGTATTTTTGAACTCCCTACGGTTTCAGTCTTCCTGCCCCTCTATACGGTGATAGGCCGACCCCCCTCACTTCTATACCCCAAGGGG
>Ga0179593_1379668_pt1 | contig 12748 bp, 9 predicted proteins | sample CZODoug2_1_08_16_FD_185931 | JGI IMG/M metagenome (GOLD analysis project Ga0179593, IMG submission 185931) | Vadose zone soil fungal communities from Angelo Coast Range Reserve, California, USA - CZODoug2_1_08_16fungal (PacBio error correction) | ecosystem: Environmental > Terrestrial > Soil >... | reverse complement strand
CTCGTTTTTTTGCTCTTTGACTTCGTCCCCCCGCGAACCCATCCATGGTTGCCCTCTTTCTGTTTTGGCCTCCCTGCCACTCGCTAGGACGATGGGAACCTTTGATTCCCGTTGCTTTCTAGGATCCGTTGTTTCCCCGGGTTTCGTGTTTTTTGACTTCCAGTGCGTTTTTTCTTCATTTTTTTGAAAAGGAGACTAGTTTGTTCGCGTCCCCCCAGCCTTCTGCCAAACCTTCTTTATGTGGGAAAACAACGAATCCGAGGACCCCGCGTTCCACCTACCTTTGCTTTCCCCCCATTCTCACCCCAGTTGCTTTATTCTTTCCCTCCACGAGCTTGCCCCCCGTCAACCCGTGCATCTCTTTTTCTTGCTCTTAACTGCCCTCCCTCAGAGTTTTTCTTTTTCCTTGTTCTCGAGCGATTTGTTTTGGCGTTTTGACCTTTTCTTCCCTTTTGATGGCTTCGTTGCCCTCAATTTTCCAAAACACCAGCGCCCCGTTCGCCTTTTTTTCAAAGGGGTTTAGCGTGTTTCTCAGACGAATCTTCTCCAGAATGTTTCAGATTTTTCTCGCCCACCCCCTTTTTAGTCTCTGTTCCCTTGACCGCGGCCCCCTCCCCCCGTCCTTGCTTCCTTGCTCTCAGTTTTTTCACCGATGGCCTAATTTCGGAGATTTTGCTTTTTTGTCGGTTGAAGTAGTAACAAGGGCCTAACATTTTTGTCGTTCTGCCCTTTTCTTTAGTCCTCCCAATCTCTATAGAGGTCACAGTTTAACTCCTTATTTATTATCCTAACACCCCTCAGACCCAGCCACTGGAGCCATCACTTTCCCACTATTTCTTCTCTTTATAATAATCCGTGTGTTGTTGTTTTTCGTTGACTTTTTCGTTTCCATGTATGATTGCACCTTCTTTTCTTTCGAATCATATGGTGGTGATACTTCTGATTATTCGGACGTGGTTCCTCAACTCAGTCTCCCCACCAGTTCCCCTTCGGAGTATGGCACCTTTTGGAGCAGTGCCCCCCTCCTGGATTGATACCCCACTTGTCTATTTTACGGGTTCGACTATTTGGTCCCCCTCACCCTCTTCCTCCTTGCTGGCTTGAAACATTTATGACTTTCTCAACTTTTTTCTTTCGTGTTTTATTTTTAGGAAAAGAGGATCAGTACTCTCTGTGCGTGCTTGACCAGTAACCCTTTCCAATCTTGCCTCTTCACTATATCCCCCGCGCTGTTTTGCAACCCTCACCGCGACTTCCGCCTCCTTTCCCGTCAGTGTTTTCACGTTTTTGACTTTTGGCTCCATCCGCAGCTGAGCTTCATTTTAATAGTCCACGCGCCCTTACTCGGGCGAATGCTTTCCGAACTTTTTTTGTGAATTTCTGAGTCTGTTGTCTTTCCCCTGGCCCGCAATCCCCATCTTTCGCACAATTTTCCTCTTTTAACTGGTCTGCCGTTTTCTTAGATTTGGAAATTCTAGTATCTCACCCCAATGGTGTTTGTTTTAAACGTAGGTTTTTCTCCACGCTCCTTTTTGATTTTTGTATGAATTATGTGTTCGCGTGTCTTTTTGTTAATTCCTTTCGGCTACGGCTTTGGGTTTGCGTTTCCAGTTATCGACTTTTAAGTTTCCGTTTCCCCCCAGAGTGATAGTTTTTGATTTTTTAAAGTTTTGTCTTCTGTTGAAGGTTTTCACTGTTTCACACCTCAGATCTCATATTCGTATCTGCCCCCCCCACGCAACCAGTTTGATCCCCTTGCCCCCCGTCCTGTATGGCCCTTTATACCCCAGCTCTTCTTCCTTTGTAGAGTATTTTCACTGTTGTTTAGTTTTTTTAAGGCCCGTCTGCATCTTTTTCTTTCTGGTCTTGTTTTTCCTGTCGTTTCTCCTCCAGTCGGAAATTTTTTGACCTGTTTCTTATCCCCAGATTGCTCATCTTGAAGTATTTTTCTCCCTTCCGAAACTTTCCTCTTTCCCCTGAGGCTGCCTTTTGGACCAACCATTTTTTTCCTTACAATCTTATCGTCGAGAATGATAAAAAAATGTCCTCTGTCGTGGACCTGCGTATCATTCTGCCACTACAGCGCGCTTTCTGGTCAATAAGCGGGTGAGGCAATACTCCCCTTCGCTACCACTTTTAAACTTCAATCCAGACTGACCAGCAACCCCTGTGCCCGGCCCCCAGCCTCGATTCGCTGTTGTGTTTCATTTCTTTTTTTGTGAACAATTTTTCCCCGCGGAGTTAGCCTTGCTTTCCATTTTTCAACTCCCCTTTTTGATTCGTTTTAATTTCTTGGTCCTGGCGTACCGCTTTTTGTATTTTTTCTTACTTGTCTTTGTCCGGTTTTTTCCTTTTTTACCAGGTACCATAAGTTTTCTTACAAGTATCGTTTGTATCTCGTCCTTGGGTTGAGTTTCTCATCTTTTGCAGGCTCCCCCCACCACCCTGACCCCCAATCGTGAGATATGTTTTTTACGCACTTTTTCCTTCCTAGTTTCTTTTTGTGTTTCTTGCTTTTACCTGTTCGTTTTTTTTAGTAGGCTCTGCTGGGTACGCTAGCACGTAGCATTGGTTTTTCTTTCAATTTTAATTCAGTTTTGTTCGACTAGAAAGTAATATAGCAGTGCCGACTTTCCCGCCCCTTTGGCCTTTTTTCTTTTTTTTTCCCTCTTCATTTCAGTTATGCCCGCGATGCTCTTTCCTAGTGCAGTTTACTTTTTTTCCACGTGCAATTTTGATATCTGTCGGATGCGCCTCTGTTTCCTTGTATCTTATTGTTCTTTTTTTTCGAACCTGCTGGCCCCCCCTGATAGGCCTTCTGTTTTGTTTTTTTCTTCTTTCGTTCTTAGGCATCTTTCCTGCCGATCATGGCGTTAACGGTTTTTTCCCTGCTGTAATACCCTTAGGTCCCCCCCCCTTCTTTTTGTGTCATATTGTTCCACAGCGGAGGTACAAGGTTCCCCCACTCCCTGAAAAGTCTGCGTACGATAGTTCGCTCCCGTCCTTGCCGTCGCCACACCCCTTGTTCTTTTCCCTGGTCCCCCCCCCTGGACAAGAACCAAGAGTCCCGTGCAGTTAGCAGCTCTCTTGTCACGACCGTTTTAACCGCTACTACGACGTTCTCGTTCCAATATACTTCCTGCGCTTTGTGACCATTCTCGACTTTTCTTTTCTCCCCCCCTGCGACCCCACCCACGCCCCACCGGGTTAGCTTCCCACTTTTTTTTCCCCACTCTCACTTTAGTCCTGATTTTCCCCAGTTGTATTTTGCCGACCATCAGATCCGTGGCCCTCCTTTTGTCTTCTTTTTTGGGCAAAGCGTAAGCTTTCCCTTCACGCCCCCAACCCTTTCCTTACGAGTCATTTAATCCCTCCCCTTTTTTGTATTGCGTTTCCGATCACTGGTCGTTGTTCGATTTTTTTGCCATTTTTTCTTTTTGGCGGGTTAGTTTCTTCTGCATCACGTTGAGTCCGGTGAGGTTTGGCTTTTTTTTCCACAGATACCCTCCTTCCCAGCGAAGCGTCGTCTTCCTTTTTCGACCAAGGCTTTTTTGCAAAGGTTCTGCTTTGGATTTCCCCTCCCCCTCACGAAGAAAACATTCCCCCTTTTGCTGCTTGAGGGATTTTCATCCCTCGTCACCCCCACTTTTTGACGTCATGGGTATGACGCTGCTGAGTTTCAGTCCAAATCTCAGACTCTGCGTGCCCAGCCGCGCAATGGTTGTCCAGTTCCGGCAAAGTTTTTTTTTTAACCTATTTTTTTTGTTTTTGTCTTTTTTTTTCTCCTTTTGTCCCTGCTTTTTTTAGTTGTCACCTCTTGCCCCCGAGCGCTGTGCTGATTGTGGAATTTGAATACTTTAATATTTTTTGTGTGTGTTTTCCCCTCACCCGAGTGGCAGTTCTCTCGTTTTTTTTTGCAATTTCGCCGCGTACGATGTCTTCCCGTCTGTTCCCTTTTCAAGCCGTCCAAACTTTTCCCTTTTCTTCCCATCTTAGCAATATTTTCCCAGACGTGTCCTCGCGGCTATAATTTAGCCCAGGCACAGTTTTTTTTCTCGCTGGTTTATTTGCCTTTTCTCCGAGCCATTGTCTCGGCGAATGCGTTTTTCTTTCTCCTCCCTCTTTTCAACTGATACGCCTTGAAGTAGCACATTCATTTGAGTTACTGTATGTAGCGTCTCCACCCTCTAATACCACGTACCCTGGCGTTGTTTCTATTCCGCTTTTTTACTGCCACTCCTTCCCCCTTTTCACTTCTTGAACCTTTTTCAGATTTTTTTGTTATGGATATTTTTGTCGATCCGTTTTTTATTTGCTTTCTTTTTCTTTCGCAAGTGTCACATCCCCCCTTAGCCGATCCAGACGAACCCCCAACTTTTTTTTTCGACGCGTTGCGATTTTTATAATTTTTTCCATTTCAGGGACCCTGCTGATCGGCAGCCCCCCGGTTATGATAGCTCTGTAACGTCCGTCAACTCTTCTCGGCTGGATCATAAACGACAGAAGCTGGCTAGAGTGCGGGCGGCAAACCTTCCCGTGTGGATTTTTTTTAATGTATTCCATGTATGTTCCTGACGCTGCGCCTCAGACGCGTGCCTCATTACGTGTCGTTTTCGCTCGTCACCGTCCCTCATTTTCGATTGTGACCACATGTTAGGCTTTCCACCGCAAGTTCTTTCTGAACTCCCCTTATCTCGCGGTATTCTTTTTCTCTCTTTTTTTTTTGTAGATTGAGTTTCCTGCGATTGTTTGCGACCGTCGAGCTTTTTTGGTCGCCTTGCTCTTTTTCTTTGCCCAACGCTCGTCTGTGTTTGGCTTTTCCCCCTTAGTGTCTAGTGTGCCCCCTGTTTTGAGGTCCTATCCGCATGTTCCTGTTTTTCCGCTCTCTACCTTTTTTACAGGGGTGCACCCTACCCACCCTTCCCAACTCCGTATTACTGTATTTCCGGACGCAGCCCCTCTGCGCTTTTTTTCTCCCCCTCTTCTTTTACAGTTTGCATCCTTTTTCTCCAAACGATTTTTCCTCTTTTTTTTTTTATGTTCCGTAATACTTTTTTTTTTTCGCCCCCCCCATCACGATCTCCCCCCCGCCGTCGTGAAGGCTCCCCTGGCTGTGTCACTTTCTCCCCGTTGGACCACCCGATCGTTTCCCTGTCCTCCGTTTTGATAGAAAGTTTCAAGGCACTCAAGAAACGTTCTGCCTGCCAGCTGACCGAACTTTTTGCTGTGTGGTCTTTTCCCATTTCACCCTGCGTCATCTACCTTTACGCTTGGAACGATAATACTAACCCGAGGAGTTTAGTTTTTCCGCCCCCTTATCACTCCCCCCCTCAAAAACCCCCTCTATTCGTCTACGTCCTCACTTCCCCGCCCTTTTTCTGCTTATGCGCATCTTCTTCTCCTCACGCAGCCTCCTTCTCTTCAAGGTTTTTCCTTTGGCCAAATTTTTTTTTTTTTAGCTACCCTGTCCGTTTTTTTTAACCGTGCGTCAACCCCCCCCTGGCTCCCCGCTTTCTTTGAACCGTGTCAATGATTCTGTGATGGATTCGTCGTTTTTTTTCCTTCTTTCCAGGACAGTGATAATATGATACGTACGTGCCCACCCCGGAGGCCTACCGCCTTTTTCCCCGAGCTGTCTGATCGATTTTGAATCTGCTTGTCTTTTCCTGTTTCCCGGCATGCTAGTGCAATACCACGCATGAACATTGCTAGTGTCATACTTTCCCTATGCTTGACCACGCTCCCCGATTTTTCCTGTCCCCTTTTTGCTGTTTTGTTTTTTGAGCACACATGGGGAAATGCCAATTTTTTTTGTTTTTCTGGCGCGTCCCCTGCTGTTTTGACAAGGATCCTCCTTGCCACCCTCCCTTGATAGCGACCCTGGCCACACCCAAACCCCGGACTTAATTGGTTTTTTTTTTGGTGTCAGTGGTTTTTTTTTGTTTGGTTGTTTTGGCATGGCATTCTAATGGAGCCTGCATTGGTTCAGTCTTTTCTAGGCAATGCCTTTTTGAACCAAGGTTTCCTCCGTCCCTGCCCCGGTGCTTTGTCTTTCTTTGGTACAATCTAAGATGTTTGCCCAACCCATTTTGATTCTCGCCGTTCCCGACGCCAAGTTTTTAGTTCTTTTTTATGCCTAACACGAGACCCCACAACACCCCTGATGGTCTGTTATCCCCTCCTCTCCTGAAGTTTCCTTCGAGCTGTGTTTGGCTCTGTCCTTTTTTCCTTGCTTTTGATTGCCGTTTTGCCCCTACTCTGTACCCCCTTTTCTACCACTTTTCCACCTCCGGGGCACCGGTTTTGATGTCCCCCGCATCCCCCCCTTGTCCCAGCCCTTGATTTTGTGGGCTATGAAGCTCCCGTTTTCTTTTTTTTTTTCGTAGGGCCGCTGACTTCCCGTTCCCGATGTAATCTCTGGCCAATTGCTCTTTAGTATCAACGGTCTTCTGTCCGTTTTTTCCTTTCCTTTTCAATAGAGCGCCGGTTTTCTCGATCTACGTCTTTTTTACTTTTTTGAGCCGACCGCACCGGAAAGAGAAAACTGTTGTGAGAGCCTGTGCCCGGGCATTAGCCCTACGTCCAGTTTAGAGCGCTGATTTGACTGACCCCTTCCCACTGATTTGCCTTGTTGATGTCTTCCCCTCACGTTTTAGTACCAGGTTCTGCTGAGATAAATCGTTGCCTCGTTTTTTGGCCTATTCCGACTTCCTCGGATACTCTAGAATTTTTTTTCCCTAAGGAACCCAGCATTTCTCCCCCCCCCCGGCATGTTTGTGCTCTAGACGTCTAACCGCTTAACATCCCCATTTTTGCTGTTGGTCATCCTGCGTGTTGCGGACCCTCAAATACTTTGGTCCTCAAAGACCGTTGCTGTAGTTTATCCGGCCCGTTTTTTTTTTTGTCGCGTCCATCGGACCTTTTTTGCAAGCTATGTAAGTTTTAGTCTTCTTTCGCTTTCCCCCCACCCCCTGCCCTCGCCATGCCTACCTGCGGTCGGTCTGCGCATCAATCACGCCTCCACTCCTTTTCCAAGCCGTGCTTTTGTTTTGGTTTATTTTTTTTTTTGACAATAGTGCTGCGGACCTCACCCCCCCCCCAAACTCGCGAGTCCCCGTCGACCGCCCGTGGGGTTAGTGTACGTACCAAGAGCCCCGTTCCGAACCCTTTATCGTGGTTTTTTTTCCAAACGTTACCCTCCTCTGTTCACAACACTCCTTAACCTAGTCGCTGCCCTGCTCCATTCCACTGCGATGTGCGACGTTCTTGCGACTTTTGCCCGTCTTTTTCGCTATACTACTTGTTTTGATTTTGTTTATTTTTTTTTACGCTTACCTCGCACTGTTTTGTCCTTCAGAGCGACAAGCCCCGTTTTTTTTTGACATTTGGTCCCCCCCAACTTCCTCACCGCGTTCTTTGTAGAGCTGTGAATTCGTCCCCAGCGATTTGTTTGTGCCCCTCCGATCCCTGGAGTTCCTTCCCCACCGTAACCACATCAAAGCGGCTACCTATTCTGCGTACTCACTTTCCTATCTTCCTCCCGCTGAGTTCTTGTTTTTTTGATCGTGCTCGAAGTCCTCCGATTTGCTGTATTTTGTGGCCTACCTTGATAGCCGCCTTTTTGATGAACTGCTCGACTCGAGCTCTTTTTTACCCCCCCCCCTTCCCGACCCCCCCTTCCATGACTGGAACCCCATGCCTCCGTCTCCAGTTTTTTGTTTCCCCCCCCCTGCTGTTTCCCTCCTCGTGATTTTCTTTCCTTCCCCGGTCTAATCATTGTTTTGTTATTGATTTCTTTGTTATTGCTTTTGCTCCACCCGGACCCCTTGCCTACCCGCAGCGAGTTCCTGAGCTTCATATTTCCGTCTGCTACGCAGACTGCTTCTACGCTGTCTCCTTCTCCCCGTAGGTTCGGGTGCCGTGCGTTTTTTTTTGTTACTTTTCATGCTTCGTTTTTTTTTGGTTTTTCCTGAGCAAAAATGTTAAAACCAGCCCCTTTTAATCTGGGTCCGACCTCGGCGTCGAGTTCACAGGTTTGCAAAGACCTTTTTTGCAGTCCCTTTTGTAATAGATCGCGCAATCTTTGTGTGCAGTCACTTGCGCGTCCCAACATGCCCTCCGTCCTTTGCTTGCTTACATTTTCAATCTTCAAGAGCAATGCCCGGAACGTTCTCCCGTTTTACCCTCGGGGTCCCTCCTTCTTATTTAGCGTGATCGTTTAACTTTTTCCGTTTCTGTGCCCCTTGCTTTCAGCCCCCTTTTTTTTTTTTTCTTTTGCCGTGTGCGTCTGCGTCCGTGCCGTCCCCCTCCCCCGGCCTACAGTTTCTTTTGTTGCCTTTTTTAGTCGCCCCCACCCCTCGATGTCTAACGATAATCCTACGACATGTGCGCCATCATTCCCCCACAATCTCCTTCCTTCCACACCCCTCTTCTTGGCTGTTGAACTAGAGGGACTCGTGTTTTTTTTCTATGTAGAAACCATTATTTCCCCCCCCGAATCACCCGTTGTTGAGGTTTCATTCGGCTTTGGGGGATGAGTAACTCTTCCGTTTTTTATGCCGATGTGCGGTTATCCGACTTGCCCTTCCGGCACTTTATCTAATAACCATCAAGCTATTTTTGCCTCCCTCTTTATTTTACCCTCTGAGGCGTTCTTCCAGACCCTTCGCTCACAATTTGATTGAGCCTTCTTTTTTGTTAACATCTTTTTTTCCCCTCACTGTTAAGTTTACTTGTAGTCCCCCCTGATTCACCTTGGACTCACCAAGCCCTGAATTCCCACTTCGTTCTTTGCACCGGTTTTTTGTTTTTTTCTCCCCAGTCCCCTACGGAATTGGACTCTTTGCGCTTTAACCTCTCAATCTTTTGTCCTGCTGCCGTATTTCTTCTGCTTTTAACCCTCTAACCACCTTTAGATTTTTTACTCACGTGCTTCGCAGTCTTTGATTTTTTTTTCTTTTTTTTTTCCCCCCGTTTTTGTCGCCCTCGACCGCGATGTCTACCCATTGTCCCCTTTTCAAGTTGGCCCCCCCCAAGTGTCCCCGACGAGTTTTTTTTTTCCCTTGAATCAACTGGAGAATTTTCACTGCTCTTCATTTTTTTCTTGCTTTTTTTCTTGGAAAGATCCCCACTGCTTCGTTTTTCCCCACTCTTCTATCTGATGGTTTATCCGGCCCCGTTGTGGGTTTACTGCCTCTTCTGACCTTTGTGTTTGTGCCCCAAACTTATTTTTTAACCCCCCCAGCATGTCCGTTTCCTTGTGCTGGCTCTTGTTTTTCGTGAGGTTGGATTTTCCATTTAGATTCATTCAGTTTGTTTTTACGTCCCTTTTCTTTGTTGAACCGATTTTTTTTTGATTGTTCAGCCTTTTCAAGACACCTTCGCTGGTGTCTTTTTCCTGATCGCCCCCACCCCCCCCTGACCCCCTATTTCTACCCTTTCCATGCCTCCCCTTACCAATTTTTTCCCCTCCCTCTGAGACGGAATGCGTTTACCCCCCCCCCCACCCCTCCCCCCCCCCCCCCCACCACCCCCCCCCAACCAACCCACCACAACCAACCCAAGTTTTCAAACCACCCCTCCCCCCCACCCCCCCCCCCCCCCCCGACCCCCCCCTCGTACCCCCCCACCCCCCCCCCCCCCTTTCCTTCCCCCCCCCCCCCCCCCACCCCCCCCCCCCCCCCCCCCCCCCCCCCCCCCCCCCCCCCCTTGACTCGTCTGTCCTGTTCCCGATTTTTTTCTGTTTTGGTTTTTGTCCAGGTTTGAGTATTCCACACAACGAGTTCTGGGGTTATTTTTTCCCGGCCCCCACCTATCCTCACCGCCCCTCGCTTGTCGTCCAGATCTTGACCCCCTTTTTTTTTCCTGCATTGGTTTTTTTCCTTCTCCACCCCTTGTGTCGGTGAGTACTGCGGTAATAAGTTCCCTCCTTTTTTCCCCTTCGTTTTCCGCGTCGTTGCGCACGAGTGTTTTTTTCAACTGGAAGTATTTTCCTTTTAAAGTTCCACAAAATTGGTCCCGGCAGGTTCTCGTGGATCGCTCTGGTTTCCCTTGTCTTGTGTTGACCTCGAGTTTTGACAACCTTGCAGACTTGTTAACCCCTGGATCGCATGCATTGTGAGTGAGTGGTTCTCTTTTTTGTTGGGGCTGTCTCCCGTCAATGGTTCTTTGAACTACTAGCTTGGCTCGCTTTTGTTTTCGGGGTTTTGGGTCAGTCAGTTTTTTCCTTGCAGGTTCCCCCCTTTACCCCCCTGCACCCCCCTTCAGTTGACCCGCGGCGTTCGGGGCTAGTTCTCTTTTTTTTCTCCCCGCCCCCTTGCACGGTAGTCGGTTTTGACGTTTTCTTTTTCGACTCTTTTGAGGTGTTTTTTTTTTCTAGGTCAGAACGGCGGCCCAGTGTCGTGGCCTCTTTTTTGTCCACACTTCTTTGCCATTTTTTGCCTCGCCGGTCTTGTTCCATTTATTGTTTTTTCCTTTCCAAACCTTGCCCGCGTGGTGTCCCTGGTTTTTTAAGCAGGTCAATTTTGTCCTACGTTCTCGCTTTTCCCCCGTAGGCGCGTCCCAAGGTTTTCAGGCGGGTAGACTTGTTGGTCTGGTGGAAAGAGGCTGCTCGACTTCTGCCTCTCACCCTCTTGCCTCGGTTCCGTTTCTCGCTGTCCCCCAATTTTTTTTTTGTATTTTTTTTTTACCTGGGCCCACTTTTCATGGTTGGTGGTTCCCAGGGCCCAACCTTTGCGGTGTCCCCTGTCCTTTCAGTACAAAGATTCCTCTGCGTTTTTTTTTCTTTGGCATTCTTCCCGGGAATGTTTGGACCGTGGTGCAAGGGGCATCGCTCCTCACGGACATCGTCAGCCCTCGGGCGCTTATTAAACCGAACCGTTTTTTTTTTTTGCATTTGACTTTTTTTTTTTTAACCTTTTTCCCTCGCAAGTCCTTGATATTGCCAGATTTTTCCCTTGGTCGTTTCGAAATCCCGCCCACTCCCCCCCGGGGGCAGGATCCCCCCTGTTTGGTTGCCCCCCACAGGTCACTTTGGAGGGAAGTTTTGTGCGTAATCCCTCACTCCGCCCCTCGTTCTGTCCTTTGAGTAAGTCGGTACTAATTACCCTTCCCCCCCTAAGCCCCACACCCTCCTGGTCCTAGTCACCAACTCCTACGGGTTCCTAGCTGGTCTTCTTCACCTGGTTGTTTTGTTCGTGGTCCTCCTTTTGGGACCCCTCCCGGCTGTCGCCGGGTTTTTCATTACTCCGTGTGTTTGTTTGTGGTCTTTCTTTTCCCCACGACATACAGTCCCCTGGCCCGTTTTCTTTTTTTTCTTTTTTTTTTTTTTTTTGAATTTTTTTCGCCAATTTTTTGGTCTTTTCCCATCATCCGTAACCCTTCAGTGCTTTATTTTGTATTTCCCCCTTTCCCTCTTTTCCCGGGGTGGTTCCGCCTTGCCGGTATTTTTTTTTCAGGTACAAGTTACAGTGCCATTTATTTTGGCCCGGCCGCGACCCCCAAATTTTGTTTTTTCCCATCCTTCCTGGCCCCAGCGGCTGCGATAGTCCCTTGCGACCTTGTTCGTTCGAATCCTGAGGATTGGCTTAGGTTTCTCCTCTTCTCTCCCTTCGATCCTTTCAATTAATGTAGCTCGGTTACAACCTTTTTCCCGCCCCCCGAGCTTCCCCCTTGGCCTTGTCCTTTCTCAACCTCCGCGTCCCCCCAAACTCTCCCTCATCGGGTTTTTTTTTCCGCGTTTTTTTTCCCCGGTTTGACTGCCGTAATCCCTTATTACTCCTTTTTTGTTTCCCTCCAGTGGTTTTGTTTCTCGCTTTGGATACTTGGCACGTGTTTTGATCCCCCTCTGTCATTCCTCCTTTGTCTCTTTGTTTGACTTTTAGCTTGGTGGGGGGGGTAGTCTTCCTGCCCCTTCGGGGTCTTTTTGATTTACTGAGAGTTCCACTCTCACCATGTTCACCTGGGTAATTTTAGATCCGCGGGTGAAATTCCACCTCTTACTCTTTTTATAGGGTTGGTTTGTGTGGGTTTGGAGATGCCACGAGGAGGTTTTTCTTTGGTTTACACGGGGGGGTGGGGGGTGTTGGTTCAACACACCATAACCCCACCACAGCTGGGGGGGGTGGGTGGTTGTTTGTAATGTTTTTCGTTGTTCACTTTCGGGCCTTGAAACCCCGTTTTTTACTTTCCTCGCTCCCTTTTGTACTTTTTTTGTGAGAAAAATTGGACACCAGCCTTGGTCTCCCTTTCCTTTTTTTTTCCGCACATAGGTGGAATGTTCTCTGTCACAGTAAGCCTGTGGGCTGGGTGTGGTGCTCCCACATCTTGGGTACGGGCCTTACCCTTTTACCTCTGGAGAAGTATTTAGGGAAACTATCACCCCAACAAAAACCACCCCCACAGGGGGGGGTGGTGGGTGGGCGGGGGGTGGGGGGGGGGTAGGGACACCGGGGGGGGGTTGTGAGGTGTTTTTTGTGAGCTTTCGTCGAGGATTGTCTCGTCTCCCGGTTTTCTAACACGCTGCATGTCTGGCCTCTTGGCTCGAGGCCATCTTTTACTCTTATTACGTTTGCTGTGCCCACCCCTGATAGTCGCTTCCAAGAATTAACATACCTTTTGACTTCGTCTTTCCCGATCGCCCCTGCTTTTCCTTCCCCTTCCTGCGGGCGCTTTCGATTTTTCATTCCTGAAACCCCGACAAGGCCTTATAGTTCTCTGCGGCGCGACCGCCGCGATCGCCGGCCGATTT
>Ga0179593_1599188_pt1 | contig 12749 bp, 16 predicted proteins | sample CZODoug2_1_08_16_FD_185931 | JGI IMG/M metagenome (GOLD analysis project Ga0179593, IMG submission 185931) | Vadose zone soil fungal communities from Angelo Coast Range Reserve, California, USA - CZODoug2_1_08_16fungal (PacBio error correction) | ecosystem: Environmental > Terrestrial > Soil >... | reverse complement strand
GGCTTTCCATGGAATTCTCCCAGTTCATGTGATGACGTGTAGAGTGAACTTCCCTATAGCTCCCTTAATCTTCGGCCGGTCCTTTCCCCCGGTCTGCAGTCGTTCCTTTTCTTTTTGAAAAAACTTCAGACCCTTAAGTGGTTACTTTGATTTTTTTACTCCGTCGTCCTCGCTTTGGATTTTCCTATTTTTTTCGCATTGGTGACCTGAAGGGTTTTTGGTTTTTTTTTTTTTTTGGGGGGTTTTTTTGGGGGGTTTTTGTTTTTGTTGGGGGTTTGGGGTTTTTTTTTTTTGTGGTGGTTGGGGTTGTTGTCTTCCTTTCTTGTGTTTTTTGTGGTGGGAAGGGGCCAATCTTGCTTGTCGGATAGTCCCACCCTTTTCGTTGTCTGTCGTTCTTTCTCGAACACGCCTTCAACTACTTTCAGCAACTTCGTCTTTTACCAGCCTGCATTTTTTTTTTTCGGTTCCCGAAAGGAATTTCTAGGGGTCTTTCTCCCATCTACCATTGGCGCTTTTTCCCCTTTCCTGCCAACGGCCCCGATTCCGATCTCCCCGCGCACTGCTCTGGCGTGCTCCCCTTTTTTTTTAAGTTTTTCTTTATGGCCGTTCCATAAGACGAGAACCACGCGTCGTCTGTCTTCTGAGGAAAGCGGCGCCTTTTTCAGGTCTAGACGCGAGGGTCGAAGAGGAGGTTTCCTTGTGTTCTGTGTAAAGTATACATTCCCTTTCCCCAGTTATACCCCCATGGCGCGCCTCCAGAGTGTGCCACTCCGAAATGTAAGGATTTCTTTTATCGCCAACCGTCCGACCTTCTTTTCCTTCCGGAGTGCTCATTGGGGATCTTCCTCTTCTAGTTGCTCAAGTTTTTTTTTTTTTCTCCCCGCCCTCCTTACTTTTTTCATCCCAAAGTGATCCCGGTTCTTCCCTTGCTCCCCCCCTTTGACGAGCAAGCTTAGTGCTTGCGGCTTTTGGTTTTTCTCGGCAGTTTTTTCCCCCGGCAGGTCCGCTTCTGCGCGCTTTCACGCGTCTTTTTGGTTGTAATTCGCCACACTTTCTGACAGATCACCCACGCACTGTAACTCATGTTTCTGGCTTCGTTGTTGGGCTCATTCTTATGTCTCCTCCCGTCCATGAAGCGTTTCTGTTCTTTTCCCTCCAAGAGGTTTGTTTCACGTAGGAAGGTCCGTTTTTCCTTTGTTGTGTTTTCTTAGCGAGTCTCAAATCTCACTTTTGTGTCAATGGACGTTACACAACATCCCCGTCAGTCAGGTCTTTTTACCTTCGAGATAGCTGCGATATGATGAGTTCCGCTCCTGAACCGGAGGGATTTTTTTCTTTGATGAAAGTGTTCAAATGTGACTTGCAGACTGTTCTCTTCGATGTAGGCCTTAAATGGTATGGAAGAAAACCGTCTCCGATTGAAATATCTCTGCTTGTTATGTTCTACCCCGTTGCAAGTTAGTTGCCATTCATTAGGAAGGTCTTCGGGATTCCAGCCCTTCCTCCGAGGGGAGGTTTTAGTTCCTTTTTAGATTTTTTCTCGGGATTGGGGATTTTGGTGGTTCTGGAGTCTTTTATTTTTTTTCTGAGTTTGTTGAGAGGGTGGAGGCTAACCAAAAATCAGAACACAGTTCACAACCGTCTCTAAAACTTAATTCTGTTATCTTTGCACCTCTCCTTCTTCCATCAGGGGGCCTGTGCTGTATAAAGAAGTAGAATTTTTGCTGCCTCCGTATCTCTTCCCCTCTTCCTGGTAGGAGAACTTGGTGACCCTTAACGTTCCCCCTTTTCCCGTACGTCTTGTTTCTCCCTTGGGGTCGCCGGATTTTTTTTATCAAACAGAATCTCTCTGAGGGGCCTCACTGTCTTTTTCCCCTTGTTCTTTGCATGCGGCGTCTGTGGCGCGTCTCCTACCCCCTTTATGAGACCTATTAATTGATTTTTTACTCCCCCGATCGGTAGTTTCCCTGTTTTGGTCCCCCCCTTCGGTTCTCAAAGTTCTTTCTTCTTGTTTCCCCTCAGGCGTTTTTTCAGTGTTCCGAGTTCCCTGGTTCTGGCCACACCCCTCCGGCCCCTGCTTTCGAGTTTTTCCTCCACTGATTGAAACTTTTTTCTTTATGGAGGGGGATTTCTGCAGAGACCCCTCTTGATCTGTGATTCTCGGCTCTCTCATGAGGCTCCCTCCCTCTGTCCTTTTCCCTTCTCATTGTTTGTCAAAATCGCGCGCTTGACCCTAAGCCGACTCCCTCGAATTTGTCCCCCCTTAGCCTTCTTTTTACTCCCCCCCCCAAGCACGTCTCTCCCTTCACCAACCTTGACCCTATTGTGACCTGTACCCAATTGTCCCTTACTTCCGTAGGGACGTTTCTTTCTGCGAACGCTCCTCCCCGATCCCTTTTCTCTCTTGTTCCCGAAGCAGAATTATCCGATAATCCATCTTCTCAAAGCATCAAAATTCGCTTTCTGGAAATCTATGGTTTGGTCCTGGACTTTTCCCCGGTCCCTTTCCGCACACTTTTTTTCGCAGGGTCTCTTTTTTTTTGTGGTTTTCTCCCCGGCATTCGCACTTTTTTCCTCCCTGGGTTTAAAGACCTGAATTTTTGAATTAGCCAAATTGGTTCTCGGCTACCTTTTTTGCTCCTTCCCCTTTACCGGCGTCCCTTCCCCCTGGATTTTTTTTTTTTTTCGAGAGACGGTTTCCAGAACGTTCTTTCCCCCCTTTTAAACTCGATACCTCCGAGGAGTTATGCCCCGGTTTCTTAACCTTCCTTTTCCGCTTCTGAAACATCGTATGCTTCTTTTCCCTCTTTTAACGCTTCTTTCGGCATGGATCGCCCAAAGTCGAACCGGCTTCCGACGCAATTACTTTTCCCGTACACGGTGTCCCCTCCTGCGCGTTAATAGAAGGGTGATTGTGACCTTTTCCTCTTCCGTTGAGCCGTTTTGCTATTTATTCTTCTTCTTCCCCTTTGCCCCATTTTTAAGTTGGGTGCTTCTTGTTGACGCCAGAGGAATTTTTCTTTCTCTCCCTGAAGTAATTTGACCCCGTTGCTCTTTGCTTTTTGGCCTCCGCTGGACTGCTGATTCCTGCCCTGCCCGAAACACTCCTCTTCCATCGATCGAATTTTCTCCCCCTTTGTTCAGATTCAAGCAAACACAGACGCTCCTTCCTCCCTTGAGCCAACCTAGTCCCATTCTCCCGTCGGCTTTCTTTTTTTTCGACCCAGTTTCTAGCTTTTTTTGTTTTCTTCGCGGTGCAAACGCTTCCTTATGCGCGTCCTCAAAATCTGCATTTGAGTTTTTGTTTGTCTAGCATGCTATTCGTCCTCAGATTGCTCTTCCCTGCCTCCCGTCTCCTTTTTTTCCCTCTCCCTTGCATCAGGCTGGAGTCGAGAGCGAATCGATTTTTTCTTCTTTTCCCTCGTTTGCGACCCAAAACCCCTCCTCCCTTCGGTTAGCTGAGCTCTTTTCCTTTGTGTTTGATCTTTTTTTCTTCTACCTGTGTTTGAGACGATGTCACCGCCTCCCCCTTCTCAGCTTTTTAAGTTTTTTTTTTCTTTGAGTCGCCACCGCGGAGCGTTGATGGATCTTCGCGTCTCCCCCCTCCATGCTGGAAGGTATTAATTTTGCGTATGGGGTTGCTGAGCCGCTGCGACTGTTTTTTCATGCGATCCCACTCAAACCCCCCCCTTCTTGACCCGATTTTCTCCTTCTTTTTCCTTCCCTTTTTTTTCGAACGAGACCTCAACAGCTCTGTCCTGGTTTGACCAGCAGATGGGATCGGACGATAACGGGGGTTTTTCTCCCACTGCGTGGCGTCTGTGCTTATTGTGATCACACCTTTTTGCCTTGTTCTCTTTCCTTTTTTTTTCCGCTTGCCTGGGCGGAGTTACTTAATCAGCTCGCCGCTTCGTCCCCCCCGGCAAATCGCACCATTTCCCCTAGCCCCCGATCCGGTCTACTTTTTTCGGCAAATGAAGCCTTTCAACAAGACATTGCCCAGTTTTCTCCGAATTTCCCCCCAGCGGCATCCTTGCGGATTTTCAGTTTCACTCATCTGCGGCGGACGTCTTCCCCGATGCCGTGCCCTCCTTGTCCTTTCGCTTCACATTTAGTCCTGCTTCGCTCCGACTCTTGTTCTCTCTCCCACAGAGCGTTAGTCATTCTTACTAGAAAATAGATCCCTGATCTTGCGATGCGGGACCGTTCCTTCTTAACTTAACCCCGACTTACTTATTTTGATCGTCCGGTCTGGGACGTTGTAACCCCTGGCTTTCGAAAAAATGGACGTTTTGTCGTCCCCGCCGGTCTGTTTCTGGGAGAAAGCTTTCCTTTCCTCTCCCCGATGCCCCCTCCTATTATTGCGGTTTCTACCAAATATTTTTTCTTACACGGGCGTCGTTCTTCCTTACCCCCAGCTGAGCCATCCTTTGGCGAGGCCGTCGTTGTGCGTCTTTTCCCCCCAGAACATAGTCTTCAGCCGCAGTAGTTTGCTCGTAGCCCAGTTGCGGAAACATGAACTCTGATCGTCTAACGTGGATGGTTTCCAGATTTGCCCTTTCGTTCCGTCGCCCACGGAATTTCTTGAGGTCTAATTTTTCCGAAGGGGACACCTGTTTTCCTGATATTTTGCTCAATCCCCCCTTTGCTATACAAACAGAGGTTGAGATCAAGTTGTACCCAACCCTTTCCTTTATGGATGCGTACTTCGGTTTCCTTCGATAAAATTTTTCCCTCCCCCTTCTGCGTTATGACGCGTTCTTCCCTCGACCTTATGATACCCGAGTTGTCCCCCCTCCTCTGTCGGGATAGGAGTTTCTTGAAGTTGGGCGCATGTTGCAGGTTTTCCCTCCCTTCTCCCTGAACGACCCTGAATGTTTTTCCTCTCTTCAACCGATTCAATTTGCCTTGTCTTCCCTCTTTGTAGCCCCACCTTCCTTTACTCAATTGATACTTATGCGTAATGACGTAGCTTTTTCTTTCGGATAATTTCCGATAATTATCAATACCTTTTCTTCCGTCCCCGTTAGGACGTCCAGCCGAAGTTTTTCCCACTCCCATTGCCCGCCGACCCCCGGCTCTGTTTTACACTGCTTCCACTCCGGCATCTCTTTTTGGCCTCTCTCCGCAGGAAGCCACACCCAGGTCGACCTTCTTGCCGACGCCCGCCCAGAACGCGCAAGGATCTCAGTGGCAGAGAAGAGCACACCCGATTTATGATCCCTTTGCATGCCCCCGATGGAGTTTGAGCTCCCCCACCAAAGCACCAACTTCCCCCCCCCTCTCAAAAAGCCTTGCACAACACAAAATTGCACCTCCGCCTTTGACCTCCCCCTCCCAGCCCTCCGCACTCACCAGTGGACATTTTCCCTTCCAAAGTTTCGACCCCTCATCCCAGAGAGTCCGGTGTTTTCCTTGGCGGCCCATACCTGATCTTGCAGCTGAGTTCGTCGCCCTGTTCCGTCTTACCACCCCCGGGCCTCCGGTAAATTTTTTCTTTCTCCCAGTCCCCTAGCTATCTAATGGTTCCTTTTAATTGGCGGGACTTGTTGTTAGTTTCCCTCAAGTCTGACCCCTCCTTCTTCGGTAAGCTATTCGTCCCCACAACCCTGGTCTCGTCCTGCTCCGTCCCCGCTTTTTTGGTCGCATAAAGACCTACGTCATGCTGTCTACCCTCCCTAAACGAAAGTGCTCCCCAGAAGAAGTACATTTATCGCATCTTCCATTTTCTTGTCTGGTCTTCCTTGCTTGGTCCGCTCACCTTTCGCACACATCCCCCCCTCCGTGCCAGAGCGCTTCTTGGCAGCGATTCCACTTCCCGCACGTTATCCTGCACACGCTCAAGAGCCTTTTACGGGTCTCTGCCAATCTTTCTTTCGCCCCCCGTGATTCCGAGATTCTCCATTCTTGCTGCTTGCTTGGCCTTCAATTTTTCAAATTTGAGACACCTCTTCCTGACTTCACCCTCCTTGTCGACCTCCCCCTGTTGTCCCTGAATGGCGGGCTTAATTCAACCTTTAGTCCTTCCACGTCCCCCTTTCCTGCGTGAACTTGCGCGCCTTTTCGATCTTTTTCAGGTCAATGGGAGTTGCATTTCGACCTACTTCATCCTCTTCGTACAATCTGACTGAAACCTATGTTGCACTCAGAAGCCCTCGATGGTCGAGGGGAATGGCCCGGAGATACCCCTCTTTTTTTTAGGCCTCGAGTAACCCTGATTATCGTCGATCTGTTCCGTGTTCGCCGCTCCCTGCCCCCCCTTTCTTTTTAAGTCCCTACTTTGTCGTTCTTTGGCTCTGAGGGAGATTATTCCCTTGTCCCCCTTTGATGGATAACGCACAAGGTTCCTTGTTTTCTGCCCCGAAGCTCCTAAAATCACCAATTTGTTTTTTCCTTCCCATTCCCTCGGACCATTCCTGTCGGCTCCCCTCCCCCCGATAATATGAAGACTTCGCGATTTTTTGACCCGGAGTAACGATCCCCCGTAACCCTGTGACCTTTGGTTTTGTTAAACCATCCCGCCCGCGTAATTTTCAGGTACGCCGCGACTTTCTTCTCTTCCCCTGACGGAGTTCTCCTTAGACGTTTCTCCTTTAGGATTCTGTATGAGCACCCCCTTGCCTCTCAGCGCCTTGGTTCTTTTCCCTTTCGAGCTGCATAGTTCCTTATTTTTTTTTTTCCATGGACTGGCAAGCCCTTCACTCTCGATCTCTTTATTCCTTTCAGTCCCAGTTGTGCCCCTGTCGGGTCTCTTGGTCCCTTTGATTTCAAAAGAGCCATCCCATTGGGCGAAATTTGAGTAAGCCATCCCTTTTTTTCTTTTTCATGTTTTGATCGCCAGGAATGTTCCACCCGAATATTTGTCGAGTCCCCTTTGCCGATGGTTTCTTTGTTTAATAGTCTCTCTACAGCCTATTGAACTCTCCCCAGACAATTCCATTTTTGCGGAACTTCCTCTCACCTGAGCGATGCCTCGCTCTTATGACCTTGAGTGGTCGGTTCCCCCCTATGACGCACCTTTCTCGAGGAACTATGGTTCTTTTGATGCACCTTTTAAGGTACGGCGGCACCAGACTCCCCTTGGATCGCTCCTGTTGGGAGTTCTGAAGGATTCTTGGCGAGCTTTTTTAAGCCCTTCCTTCTTCCGCTCTTTTGTCATCTCTTCTTCGTGGTCGCGGCGTACGCTTTGGCTCACTCTTTTTCAATGAGGTTGATTCACTTGGTGTAACGGACCCCCTTTCTGGTCTTTGCTGATTATGGATCAAAGGACGTTTCCTCCCTCTTGTGGATATGAGACCCCTTGGTTCCCATTTCTTTTCCTTTTTCTTCCTGGGCTCTTCTTCGTCACCAATGTTTCCTTTTGGCGTCCACGTTAGGACATGCTTTCCTCTTCGAGTGGATTTCATCTGAGCTTGTTGGTTCCTCTAACGATTTCTTGAAGAAGAGTGTATCTGTTTTTTTTTTTTTTTTTTTGGTTGGGCATAGTCATCTAGCCGTCCCCATCCTCGTCGTGTCAAGTGATCCCTTCCCGACTCGACCTGATAATGCGTAGTCCCCCCTTTATCGAGTACTTCTTTTTTTTTTTTTCCTTCCAGTTGATAGCCCCCGTCTCTCCGGCGGCGGTTTTTTGAAGATTGATGGTGCTCCGTTGGAGTTCTTATTTTCCGGGTTCCTGAAACACCTCTTCCCCTGTCGCAGCTTACGTTATGTGGTTTTCCTTGGAAAGGACACCGAGGTTGTCAACCCCCTTTTCATCACGCTTAGCCTACTCCCCAAAGGATTTGTATAAGACATGACCGTTGGCCTTTTTCCCCTGCCTTTTTGGCGCTTTATTCTGACTTTTATTTGTTCTCCGCAACTCCGGTTTCATCTCGTGTCGAATCGCACACCCCCTTTTTACATTACGGCACTGACTTACGGTTTTCTTTTCAACGTCCCCAATAGAAGTCTCGAAGCAAGAGTTTTTCCTTTGATAAGATACTTTCCCTCCTCATATTTGGTTTCTCTTCTTATCTACACTATTCTTATTCAAGGGAGATGTTAGATCTTCTCCTCTCCTTCATCTGCCCTACGGGAACCATTTTTTCCTCCCGAAATTTCCGTTTAGAAGATCCTCCCCTTTCTTCGGATTCTCCAACTTTCGTCTATGGTCGCCAATTGCGGACTTAGTTCCCCGGCCCAGTTTCTACAGACTGGGCTCTTTTTTCTATGTTCTTTGCTTGGACCACCTTGCTCCTTTGCCTCCCTTTGGTCAACATCATACGCGTTTGACGTTTTTTTACACATTGGCATTTTGGGTTTTTGTGGGATTGGGTTTCCCCGGCCGGCCAACATCCCTTACTCCCATGCCAGGCAATCTTATGATTCAACCCGCCCCGACGTTTCCTTTTTGCTTCTAGGCCCTTTCACCCCTTCTATTCTCCCTCTTCGCTATTCTTGATCGATGTCTGCTTTTACGATCGGGATGGATATCTCTTCCTTTTCTGTTAGTTTTTCTCCTCTTTGGACCCAACAGTTTTTTTCGCTCGAGTCCTCGTGTGACCCGAAACGGAGTTCGTTTTCTCTCCGCATTCCTCTTCTCCGTATACCCATCCCCCTTTCTTACATTTCAACTGCTGCATCAATCTCGTATTCGCCACAACCCCACCCCTTTCCTACTTCATCTCCTCCCCCTCTTTTTTTTTCAGGCCCTGTCGATCCTGTCCTGGCGGCTCATCCTCTACCTGAGTTGTGACGCCCCCGTTTTCAATCCGAAGGCCGAGATCCGACTTCCCACACTGTGCCCCCCCCCCTCTCTTCTGAGCGTCCACACCTTACAGTTCCTCCCGAGACGAAAACAACAGCGGAGCCTTGACAACTATCTCCCGCCGATTGCTTAACCCCCTCTGACCTCCCTCCTCATCTCCCACGCTTCCATTTCTTCCATCATTACGTTTTAGAGTTACAACCATCATTTTCCCCTAGTTCAATCCCCCTTCCCTCCTCAGATCATTGTCGCGTTTGTCTTTTCTTCATGCTTTTCGACCTTGAGTGGTCCATCGTTTTCGGTGATTTCTTCAACACGTTCGTTTGTTATGTTTTTTTTGCCGGTTCTTCTCATTTCTTTTATGTTTTTCTTTTATAAACGCGTTTTTCTTGCGTTCCTGGGCACCTCGAACAACCAGTTCTTTTCTTGTTGGCCAGACAGTCTTCTTTTCCTACACCCTGCCCTCCCACTCTTTCCTCCGCCCTTTTCTTTGACCTTTGAGAAAAATAACACCATCAAAATGACCCTCCTGGAAACTCCTTTGTTGATCCCCCCTGATTGTGACGGTTCAACGTCCTTACCACCACAACCCCCAACAAACAATAAGGTTCGTTCCCCTGCCTGATTTTCACTTGCCATCCCCCCGGGTGTTGGCCCGTGTCGCCCCCTTTCTCCTGACATCATGATGATGAATTAGCTTTCCCAGATAAGTCCTCCTCCTCTCAATGTTCTGGCGTTCGCTTTATGTCTTTCGTCTTTTTCACTTTATTTAGGATCATCCCTAGTAGGAGCTCTTCTTTTAGTTTTTCCCTTTTGTACAATAGCTTTTTGGTTATTCTCTGTTGAGGTACTTTTTGCCCCCAGACCTCCGTTCGTCCACCTCTGCTGGCCTTGATTCCCCCCCTCTTTAGGATTTCTAAGGAGATTTTTTCTCTTTATGATCCAGTTAAAGCAGCGTTTCCCTTTGATCTCGGACTGCGCGCCATAGCCCCCTCGCCGGCTTTCCCTCCCCCCCTTTTTCTTATCCGGCTACAAATGGTTCCCCCTTTCGTCATCTCACGAGAAAGCTTGGCCTTGACCCGCGTGGTCTTTTATCTGTCAGGGCTTCCTCCCGTCCCACCGTGTTCTCTACGCCTTTTCCCCCTTTTTTTCCTTAGGAGGCGTATATTTTACGCTCTTTTGCCCCTTCTTGCCCAGTATCCCGGTCCTAACCGACATTTGTCACCCATACCCCCAGGCCCACTTTCATTGATTGTCTGCGGATTGCCTCCACCTTGTCCTCTGCGCGGCATACAGTCTGTTGCTTCAGATTTTCTCGTAATTAGCGATTTTTTTTTTTTTTTTTTTTTTTTTTTTTTGTTTTTTTCTCTCTCTTTTATTTTTTTTTTCTTTTTCTCTATTTGTTTTTTGTCTTTTTTTTTCTTGAGTTTTTTCTTTTCTCATTTTTTTTTTCTTCATTTTTTTTTTTTTGTTTCTTTTTTTCTTCTGTTTTTTTTTTTTTTTTTTATTTGATAATGTCTTTCTCTCCTTCTTCACTACAGGGGCGGAACAATAAAGGTGTGCACCTGCCTCGTTCACCTTGCTAGTAGGTAAGTCTGATTCGGTCGATTGCGGATTACTACGTTTAGATTGTTCTAGAGGCTGGATCCAGCGGCTCGTTTTTCCTCTTTTGCGTTCTTCCCCGGTGCGATTTTTTCCCTTCTCACCCTATGTGGCCCCAATCCAGATTACAGTGCTTCTGGCACTTCCTTTTTCTGTGAGGAACTTTTTTTCTATATACGTCCTTCTTTTTTGATAGGTTAGCGATGACAAGTTTGTTTTTTTTTCTTTTCTTTACGAGGTTGGTTAGCGTCTATGTACACTCCTTCACGAAGTTTGTGGTTTTTTCTTGAAGATACCCCCAAACCCCCTCTTCTCCCTCCCTGCCCATTCTTTTCGTAGTTACCGACGTTTTTGGCTCTCTCCACCTTTTAGGCCCTCTTTCTGGGGGCGTTCCATTTTTCTAAAATCGCCACTACTTTTTCTCACGCGTTGTCATTCTGGCAGCTCCTATCTCCTCTTTGCAGTGTCTTGTTGGTTGAACGTTCTTTTTTGATTCATTTTCCATGGGGTCCCATGTTTTTTCCTGGTGACCGGGTCCTTGCCTTCTCCTCGGGTTTCCCTTTTTCGGGAAGACTTCGGTTGCGGGGTCATTTTTTTTTTTTGACGGCTGCGTTTCTTTTTTTTTTTCTCCTTGTTTTAGGTCTCTGCCGCTTTCTTTTTTTCGGTCACAACAACCTTTTCCCCTTCCCCGCGTCGAGTACACACTTCGCTGTTTTTCCTTGCATGCCACTCGTCGCGGTCGGGGGCGTGGCGGGAGCGCTGGCTGTTCGCCCGGTTGGTTTTCGCGGCGCTTTTTCGCTTTCCCCCGGCAGGCGAGTTCCCCGGTTGCTTCCCTTTTCTTGACTTTTCTTCCTTGGCTGCGGGGGGTCTTTGACGCTGGATGCACTTATTCCGCTTTGCGCAGTTAGAATGATACCGGCACCAGTGTGTCGGCTTGCCTTAGGTTGTTTTTGTTTGGGTGTCTTCCCACCCTTTTCTTCGGAAGATCTCGTCATGCTTTGATGCCGAGTGCTTCCCCCTTTGTAATTTTTCAGGTGCCCGTGACTGTGGCTCCTCTCTACACGTTCGTCTGGTCGAGTGCTCATTTAGATTCCCCAGATTTGTCTTCCGGACTTTTTCCCTCTTCAATGCGAAGGTCCGCTTCTCTGTGGATTACCCTATCCGGACTTGTGGAGGGTGATGATAGATTTTCCCCTCCATGATCTTTGATACGGCTGGCCTAATGCTTTTCGATGTTCGGTTAGTTCCTAATGTTTCCAACCTTCGCTTTTTCCCCTGACGACGAATCAAATCCCCGCATGGTATTTGGTAAACCCTTCCGTCTCAGTTTAACCTCTGTTTTAGTCATCACCCCTAGGCCCACTTCGACAGCTTGGCCCCCTTTCAATTTTCCTGTCTCCTCCCCGCTTGGCGGACTTTCTCCTCCCCTCCTCAACCACGTGGACGCGTGTTTCTTCAATTTTTTTTCCAAGTTCCCCCTCAACGAACGATCCAAAATAAGGCAGAAATATATTTGTCTTTTTGGTGGAAGTTTTCCCCACCTCCTAGCTCTTTTCTTTGGAGACTTTTTTTTGGTCAGCTCCGGACTCCTGCCCTTCACTAGAAAATGTTTTTGCCCCCTTCATTGAATATTTTCTCTGACCGCGCACATGTTGATTCTTCGCTTTTTTCCTGGTTCGATCCCCCCCGTTTTACGACACGTCGATTTGAGTTACAAGTTACCTCTTCCCCCCTCGATTCCCTACTTCGCGAGTTTTTGCTGATGCCGTTGTGTCACTCTCTCTCATTGACATCGGATCCTGAGTCTCCTCTCGTAGGGAAGGTGTTTTTCTAGATACGCCCTTTTTTCCTCGAAGCGGGAGAATTAAATTTGACGACCATACACGGTTCCTGCATCCTGGAGGCCTTTTCAGTGCGTACCTGCCCCCCCTCCTTTTTTGCATGCGCTGGATTCGGTCATCTTTCCCCCTTTAGAAAGGTTCGAGTTTTTTGGCTTCAAAAGAACCGAGTCCCTCTTTCTTCGCTGTCCCAATTTTCAGTTGCCGTTTTTCCTGGTTTTCCCGAGATGAACTCCTTCCGCAAAGCAACTTTCCTCCCACTTCTTCAATCAGACAACCTCTTTGGCCTATTCATCCCCAGACGGACTTCCCCCCCGTTATAGGGTCTTCTTTTTCAAGAGCTGTTAGAGGTTGTCCCTCGCGCGCACCCTTCCTGGCCTTATCGTCCCCTGAACCTTGCACGTAGAGTTTTCGTTATCTCTGATCATCCCAGAGCTTTGCCGGCTCCCAGCGGTACCCACTTCTTCCTAGACTCGGCATCAGGCTGTCGCTTTTCGCTCCCGCTCCTTCCTTTCCCTGTTTGAGCCCAAACGCAGCCTGCCGGTCAGTGCCGTTTTTGCGGT
>Ga0179593_1582508_pt1 | contig 12749 bp, 11 predicted proteins | sample CZODoug2_1_08_16_FD_185931 | JGI IMG/M metagenome (GOLD analysis project Ga0179593, IMG submission 185931) | Vadose zone soil fungal communities from Angelo Coast Range Reserve, California, USA - CZODoug2_1_08_16fungal (PacBio error correction) | ecosystem: Environmental > Terrestrial > Soil >... | reverse complement strand
AGACCTCGGTTTTTTAGGGGTTTCTTTTTACCCTCTTTTGCCCCTTTTTTTTCCCCCCCAGTTTTTGGTGTTTTGGGTTTTTTTCCCTTGGGCACCCCACAATTCACAATAAGATCCTTTTTTTTTCTGTTACTCCGACCGGAAGGCATTTTGTTTTTGCGAGAGGCACTGAGCGACGGCATCGCTTCGTTTTGCGCATAGCGACTCTCCCTTTTTTTTTCCCATTTTCCCTTGATTGTTTTTTAGTGTTGACCCTTCCTGTGTTCGGAGCGAGCGATGTCCCTGTGCTGCGGCACGTGGCCCGCCCCTAAGTTTTTTTTCCCCCCCCGTAGAAGTATCAATTTTTTCTGTCCTGTTCCCCCCCCCAGGGGAAGGATGATGCCACGCCGAGTCCCTCTGAGAGTTTTTTTTTTCTCCGTTTACCTTCGATACTCGACTTTTCCCTGAGTCCCCTTTTTTGATTGCCTGTAAAACCGATCCCTTCTTCCCTTTTGTACCCGTGCCCGCCGAGAAACGTCTCTGGCTGGCGTCGTTACGGCGGACCTTTTTTTTGCCCTTTTTCCCCCCTTTTTTTTCCACGTAGTAATCATGATAGGCAGCCCAGGGGTGTTAATTTGCCCTTTTCTTTTTTGTTGCGTCCCCAGGTTGTCCCTTGGTTTCTTTTTCGCAGGTATCAGCGTGAACTCTGCGTTCCGACTTTTCCCTTTTTAGTGTTTATGACCACGATCGACGGTCATTTTCGGTCCCTTTTGTGTCTTTTTTTTCCTCCTTCAGTTATTTTTTGCTCGCCCGTCTTCTCCAACCCCGCCCGACCGCCCTTTTTCTTTTCGGACCCGAGCTTGAAGTACGCGCTTTTTTTCCCCTTTTTTTTCTCACTTCACAATGCGGTCGCCCCCTCTTTTCCCTATCCCTTCCTTGTTTTTTTTCCCCGCCCCCACCCTCTGTGCCATCCTGCTTTGGCGCGCTAGTGGTGCCCGCGTCGTTTTTTTTTTTTTTTGTTTTGGAGGTTTTTTGGTGCCGCCGCGAAGCATTTTGCCGGCGTTTTTTTTTCGGCCCACCTTGAATTCTTTCGGTAGCTGCTCCACAGTCTCGCTTTACCGGCCCCCGACCCAACCCCGCGTTCTCCGTGTTTTTTGTGCAGGCTTGTCCTTCAGATGTCTTTTCTCCACTGTGGGAGTGCGCGGTCTGCTTTTTCCCCCTGCATCATCGTACTAATAGCCTTCCGATTCCCCAGCCTTTTTCGTACGCTTTTTCGAGTTCACTCACTGGTTAGTTACTTCCCTCCCCCCGCCTATCGAGCCCTTCCCCAATTCAACATCAGGCCACTCTAGGCCCAGTCCGATTGCAGGTGGACGCGTGCTTTCCTTCCCTCTCCCCCCCCCCCCACCCCCCCCACGACAGGAGAGCCCCCCCCCCCCCCTCCAGCCCTCTCCTCCCTTCCCACCGAGTGCTCTCCCCCCCTCCTCCTCTAGCAATGCGATCGGGCTGATAGAACCACTTTTTCTTTCTCACTTTTTGCTGTTTTCTTTTTTTTTTTTACGTCAACCTTCCCAGTTTTCTTACCCGTGTTTTTTGAGGTCCCCCTCCCAAAGACTATTCTCCCCCTCCCTTGTTACCCACCCTAGGGCCTCCCCTCGTATTGAATTCCTTTTCCTGTGAGGTGCTCCTGCGCTTTGACTCTCGTCCCAGTCGGCAGCTACGCATGCCCCCGCGCCTGTGTTGCTTGCATTTTTTTTAGACTTCTACCAACCACTCCATGCTTTCCCCCTTTCCCCCAGTTTTTGCAATCCAACTGCAACGTCAGCAGCCTCTCTTTTCATCGAGGTTCGGCGCTTTTTTCCCGATTTCTCCCTCCCCTATTTTTTTGGAGATCCTCAATTGCCCCCCCTCCTCCCTTACGGGTGAGCGCTCGCTGTGGACCTGCCGCTGCTGTTTGCCCTTGAGCGCCGCGCTCTACATTGTTTTCATTTTCCTTTGCCTTTTATTTTAGCATCCTTTGGTAGTCTCCTGCCCCCCTGCCTTCCTCGGTCGTGAGTCTTGCCTGGATTATACCTTTATAAACTCTATCCAGGCCTTGAACTCCTTTGACTTTTCCTTTTGCCTCCCCCTTTTCTCACGGCTGTCGCCCACGTTCGGAGGGGTGGTTCCTCCCGTTCAACCCCTTTCGGGGTACCCAATTCCACACGGAAACGTGCTAGTGAATTTGTTGTTTTTCGTTTTTCTTCCTTTGTTTCATCGGCTGGGATGGGAGGCTGAGGTCCTTTGCCTTTTATGCTTGATCGATTTTTGCAAGACTACGCCCGGACTTTGGGCCCTCAGGGTACATTTCTTTCAACTCCTTTCTTTCCTACTACCGTGTGAGCTTTTGAACTTTTTTTTCTCTCTAGTTGCATTGGTGTGTCTCTGTGCAGTTGGCATTTGATTCCTCTGCTTTCCCCGTTCCCCCCGGTCTGCTTTACCTAATCTCAGTGCATCAGTTCAGCCCTCTACCTCGTCAGCAAGCCTGTTAGCGACTCCCTCTTTTCCCACCTTTTTGACCCCCCCCTTATTCACGTCCCCCCAACAGTTTCCCTTATTCATTATTAGTGCATAGACACAGAACTTCCAGCGCGGTGCTTTCTCTCCACTGTGCCGACGTCAGACCTTTTTCCTTTTTCCTTTCCCTCCGGTTTTTTTTTCTTGTTTTTCTCCGGGCAGCGTGACTCGAGTTTTATACTAGTCGATAATCTTGACATTAACCGCGAACCGGCCTTTGCACCTGTTAAACCCGGTCAGGCCTTTTACCCTGACCATACATCCCTGTGCCAACAGAGATCTCTGCGCACTGTGGATGGGGATTTGACTTTCATTCTTCCCTGGCTTTTCCCTAACGTCACTTTTAAGTTGAATACCCAGAGCTGATCTTTGTGTTTTTTTAAGGCCTGCTGATGAGGCACCAGTGAGTGAATTACCGTTTCTGGCTATCCGTCGCTCTCTTCTTCTGACGTCGTTTTTTTCCCTCTTCCCCAGCAGGCCCGGTAACCCCATGATCAGAACACTTAAATATGGAAGCCCAGGCCTTTTTGCTTTTGGCAATCGAAGGAATGGGTCGCCGCGGTGAGAAACGAAGTTGAGAGCGCATCTTCTTTCCTCCCACATTCGCCTACCCCCACCGCCGCCCTACCCTTCCTCTGTCATCACATTGGCCTCACCGCTCTTACCTCCCTCCTGAATCTCATCGCCATCCCCCCCTCTCGCCGCCCCGCTTCCCCTATTTCTACTCCTTGCTCCCTAACCCACCCTTATCCGCCCGTTCCCCCCCCCCCCGATGCCCCATCGCCCCCCCCCCCCCTCCCGCCCCTTCCCCCCCCCTCCCCACATGCCCTACTGAATCCTCTCCCTCACACACCCACCCCCCCCCCCACCCCAAACCCACACCCCCACTCCCCCCCCCACTAACACACCAACACCCCCCCTACCCCCCCCCCCACAATCAACAAACACACCCCCCCCCTATACCCAACACCCCTGAGGAGCCACCGCACCTTAATCCACTCCCACCCCCCATTCACCTCCCCCCCTACAACCCTGCCCCCCCCTTTCTCTACCCCCTCCCGCCCACGTGCTCCAAACCCCACCTTTTTCGTCTTTTGTTGTTCTTTGCGAAGGACTGGGTGCTTTTTCCCCCGGCGCTCACAGGACCCCCCCCCCCCCCCCCCCCCCCCCCCCCCCCCACCCCCCCTCCTCCCCCCCCTCCCCCACCCCCCCCCCCCCCCCCCCCCCCCCCCCCCCCCCCCCCCCCCCCCCCCCCCCCCCCCCCCTGCCACCCGCTGCTCCACCGTGTCTTTGGCCCCGGCTTCCTTTGAGATTTTCTCTCTGTCCGGGATTGCGTCGGCGTTGCCGCACTCTTTTGATGTCCTACACCATATCTTCCACGCCGCGGGTTTGCACGGAGGGCGTCGCGGCCTTCTCACCCTTTCCAAGCTTTCCTTTTTTCATCTTTTTGCCCCGTCAGATTCCTTCATGTCTGTCAGGGTTCCAATCCCTTTTTTTTGCGACCCCTTGGTTCCGGGTGGCTATCCTTCTTTTTTTTTTTTTTGGGTGCTCTACGTAGTTTTTTTCCTGGGCACACCCCCCAACAAAAACTGCCTGAGTCACCCCGAAAGGAGTCACCCCCCCCCCCCCCCCCCCCCCCCCCACTACCCCCCCCCCCCCCCCCCCCCCCCCCCCTGGATTTCTTTGGAGCATGGAGTTCGGACCCCCCCGCTTCCTGGCGGGGTCTACCTGAGTCCCAGACTTCTACACTAATCGCCTCTGCGCTTATCGAAGCCCAGGATGACGACATCTTTTCTTCTGTCCCCTTTTTCCTTATTACGTTCCTTATGCTTTGTCCGTTTTTTTCACCTTTCCCCCGCGTCCCACACTAGCCTCTTTTCTCCGTTTGATTGGCCGTCCCACTCCCCCCCCCACAGGGTTGGTAAAGTTTATTTCCCTGCTGACCCTGACCCTCGGTGGGTTGTACCTAGTTTTTTTACTGCCTACATTCCCCCTCCCCGAGACTTGTTGCCCCCCCCCTACCCTCCCCCCCCAGTTTCCCCTCCGCGACCTTTGCGGGCCGTCGGAGACCTTGTGGGCTTTGGCCCTGCGGTGGCCTTTTTTGACCCATTTCCCCCCCTTTGTCTTTTGAGGGGCAGCCCCTCCCTATGATATTTTATTAGTGTTTTTTTTGTCCCAGTACAGGAGACGGTGACACCCTCGTCCTTTTCCTTCCCTCATTACATTAAAGATACTTGAGTCCAAGCATTTTTCGGAACTTCCTCGGGGTCTTTAGAACCTTCCTCTTATCTTTTTTTCCTTTTCCTCCCCCCAGTTTTTTTGAGTCTTTTCCGCCACCGCGTTTCCGAACCTCTTTTCCTGCTCGCACAGAGCTGAAGTTTTCGCCGTCCTCTTTCACGCGGTTTTCTTTAAATCTGGGCTTGCCACTGAGCCCTTGCCCGCCTTCTTCCTCGTCTTTTTCTCCACCTAGCCCCCTATTACGGGTCCTCTCCTTTGGTGTTCCCGTTCCGTCCGACGTCCCCGAATCTTTTTTCTGACGGTTCGGGCGGCCCCCCGGCATCTCCCTGTTTTTGCCTGCTCGGTTCTACGACGACGGATGTCCCAACACCTCCTCCTCCTTCTTTTTTTTTTTCCCGGCTTTCCCCTTTTTTCCCGGTGGGGCTCTTTGAGCAGACGTTGTTTCCAGTTTTCCTTTACGTGTTTTTATTTTCCTTCCCTTTTTTTTTCCACCGTTTTGTCCTCTCGACTACTAGTCGCGAAGCCCGGGCCCCCTCCCAAACTCTTTTCGAGAAAGTCCGTTCGCACATTCTTTTAGTCCCCTTTTTCCCGCCTTCTTCGGTCCTTTTCATTGCCTCGCTTAGTTACCCCTCCGTTATGTGTTCTGCCGCTTTGAATGGGGGGCACCGAACTTTTCCCAAAACCCCCCCCCATTTTTTTCGCACGCCAGCCAGGGGTCTTTTCCCCTCCCCTCCCCCAAGGTCTCCCCCCCCCCTTTTCTGGCTTTGAAAGAAGACTGACCGGCGTCTCTCTTCGCCTTTTTTTGGGGAGGGCCGTCAGGCGCTCCTCCAAAGTCCGCTAACTTTTTTTTTCTCAGTTTTGAGTTCCCCCCCTTCCCTTTCTTTTTCCTTTTCCTTTTCCCTTTTGGTGCACCGTGGGCCACCTTTTCTGCTCGGTTTCCTCTTTTGGGGTCGCGTGTCGTCCCTTTGCGTGACTCTTCCCGCTCTCCTCTCCCAGGTTACCTTTTCGACCAGAATGTCCTTGGGCGCCGTCCCTTGCCGGGGAGCTCCCCCACCACCATTTCCCACCCCTCCCGCGTTACCAGTTCTTTTTTTTTCATTTTTCAAGGCAACCGCACGGTCCGGCCCCATACGCCGAGGGTCCGGGCGCGCCCGATTTTTCCCGCGTTATTCCCTTCCCCTTTCTTTTTTTTCCTCATTCAACGCTTCGATCCCCCACAATTTTCGTTTTTTGGCGAGGCTTCTGCGGGTGCCCTTTCCCCCTTGTCCACGGGAGTCGTTAGAAGTTCTCGTCCCCGGGCCCACTTTTTCGTCCTCTTGGCCATCTTCCCTTCTCGGGTCGTGGTTTTCCCTTGTCTTTCTCCCGGCTTCACTCGACCCCTGGTGGCCCTCCCCCTCCGTTTTTTTTTTGCCGCCCCAGCGAGTGGTGGTGTCCGCATGGCTTCCCGGGGGCGTGGAGGCGACCTCCTCGTAAAACTTTTTGGGTTCCCCCCAAGGTTGGGTGCTTCCGTCTATTTTGTCTTCGGTGGGGGTCTTCGTATACCTCTCTTTTTTCTGAGACTTTCTGAAAAACTGATGCTGCTACTTCAGTCTTCACATTTCATCGCCTTCGATGCTTCTCCCATTTTTTTCCCCCTTACCGATTCTTTTATATCTCTATTTTCCTTTCACCGTTGTTTTTTTTGAGTTTCTATGGCAGCTTCGTCGTCTGGAACATTTTCCGCAGTATTTTGGACTTGGTTTTCTTTGATTGTTTTCCGCGGACTCGCCCAGCCTTTTAATGTTTTTCAGTTGCCCCCCCTTTTTTGCCCCTTCCGATCTTTCTGACCGGCCTAGAGTTCCCCCTTTCCCCCTTCTTTTTTCCACAGCCAAACCCCGTTTCAATCGGCCCCCCTTGTGCTTGTCGACCCGTGTTTTTCGTTTTTTCCTCCACAGCCCGCCCGTGCTTGTCACCCCTTGTTTTTTCTTTTCGGTGGGCGGGGCACATTCTTTCCTTTTTTTGCTTTGTGATCGGAGTTATGACTCATGCGTTTTTTCCTAACACGAACGGAGGGGTCAGTTTCCATGGCCCCGGCCTGGCGTCGAACCGACAAATTTCGCATATAAATCGACTTTCTCTCCGCGGCCGGGTGATATCTTTGCGCTAGACCGTACCTTCCTGTACGTGCTCTCCCCTTTTTCGTCTGTGTGGAGCAGGAAGCTTTTTAAATTCTCCGCCAGTTATTTAGGTAGGATTTCTCCCCGTGCAGAGCCCCTTTTGGACTTTTTCGGGCCCGTAAATGGAAGCCGCGTTTGGTCCCACCCGTGCTGTGTCCTTTCCGGCGAAGACTTGTTTTCTGATTGAGACCCTTTTTTTGTTGGGTTGGGGTTTTCCCGCGCCGGCCTTTTTTTTTTAGGCCCGTTCCCCTGTTTTGCCGCGCCTTACTCCTTTACCTGGTTCCTCCTTCCACCGTCGCACCGGTCTCTGAAGACACGGTTTTTCTTAAGCTTTCCCCTTGCGTTTTCCCCCTTTTCTTTCTTTTGGGATGGTTTGAACAAACGACTACGTGTTTTCCCCTACACACTACATTCCCCCCACGCCTTTTCCGTTGACGGAGCGTTGGACCTTACCTATACCCCCAGATCACCATTTTTTTTTGTTTCTCTTCCCGCCTGTTCTGTGAGCCCCTTTCTTGTTAGATTCCGTTCTGTGGGGGGCTGCTCCGTCCCGTTGGGGGGTTTGGTTTTTTTTGGGGTGAAATTTTCGGGTTGCCCACCCACCCCCCTGATTCCTAAGAACTTTTTTTTATGACGAGTTATAGAGTGTTACTCCTTTTCGCGGGAGACGGGCTCGGGACGAGTCGGGCTGAACCGGGGATTAATCTTGCCCCTTTCTTATTCTAGGGTTTTCCCCACAGCACATTTCCCTTTTTTTGCTGAGATTATTTTTTCTTCCTTCCTTCCTTTTTTTGGTGGCTTCGTCTTTGTGCCCACTTTTATGCTCTCCCCTGCCGCTTTGAAGCCCACGAGTTCACCTGGTTGTACTTGACTTCTCCGTGGTAGCAGAGAACGTTGTCCATTAGTTCTTTTTGTAGACCCTTGTGATTGAGCCGTCCACCTTTTGTCGGGTCGCCGACCCCCCCCTCAACCTTCCCTGTTGACCTCTTTGGGTTTCGCGCTGACCGGCGCACAACTGGGTTTGTGCGTTTGAGATTGGGGATTGGTGGGGTTGGATTCCCCACAAGTCTTCTCCGGTCTTTGGGTTTTTCTTGTCTTATTTGGTCGAGGTGATTCTGGCGTGAAACTCGAGGTCCGACCTTTTTGGGCAGTCTTTTTCCTCCTTCGCTCTTTTTTGGGTCTTCTTTTTTATACAGCCTTTGTCGCTCTCTCTCCAGTGTTTTTTTTTTCGAGATTTTCTCCACGAGTTCTACCCCTGGTTTCACTCTTTAGTTGCTGCTGAGGCAAGGAGCTTTCTCCCCTTTCAGTCTTGGGTTTTTGTGTTTGGTTTTGGGGGTTTTGGGATTAGTCGTTTCCCCCCATTTTCTTTTCAACTTTTTACTCACCTGGGCCAGCGCCCGCATCCTTTAATCTCCTTTCTTTTTTTTTCACCTCGCACCTTCGGTCAGCGCGGTTTTCCCGCCGCCCCCTCCCGGCGCATGCGGTCAGATTCTGGGGCGGTGGAGGCCTTTCGGTTTTCCCGCCTCCTGACAACGCTAGTTGTCCTTTCTTTTTTTCCCCCAACTCTTTGCTAGGGCTTAAGGAATACCCCCGGCTCCTCGTGTCTCCTGCCGGTCGGCTCCTTTTCCCTTTCCCCGGGATGGACCACCCCCCCTTCTTATTCTTTTTGACGAACTAATCGGTCCAACCCCTGTCTCTAAATTCCGAGCGCCGCCGTAGCGAGGATTACCCGTCCCCTGCCCCGGCGAGCCAGGCTTTTTTCCTTTTTTCCTTTTTTTTTTTTGTTTTTTGGACCTTCCCCCCCCCCCCCACCCACTTCATTCCCCCGCTGGCTGGTCGCTACTTTCTTAAACGTGCTTTGCTCTCCCAGAAAGAGTTTCCTCTCCTTCGCCATTGACCCAGGTCTTTCTCCTTTTAGTTTTTTTTTTTCCGGTCTTTCCGGCGTTGCATGGGTTTTCTGATGGTTGTCGACTGGGTTCCACCCCCTCCTGCCCGTCGTTTTGAACACGGACTTTTTGCACCTCGGCTGTTTGATTTTAATTCTCTCGTCATGGTTCTCCCCCCCCCCTTTGAGCCGGTAGTCCTTCGGACCCAAAAGTCTTATTCAGGCCTCCCCAGCAAAGGCGCGGGGATGATTAAGACCCCCCCCCCCCCCCATCTTGGCCTGCATTCCCAACAGTTTTTAATCCGCCCACCCGTTTCCTGGGTGGACGGTGTCAGCTTTGTCTTCTTTTCTCGACGATATGCCCCTCTTCGTACTTCCCTTTAGGTCATTTCCTCTTTGCTCCCACACACAACACCCCCCCCTTAAGGCTCGTTGGCCGGACTTCTGCTGCGGGGCTCCTGCTCTTTCCTGCTCTTCTCCCCCACGCTCGACCATTTTTTTTTTCCCTGCTTTTTTATGCGTTTTTACACGTTCCACGCTTTGCCATGCCCCTTCCGTGGCTGACCTGGAGTATAAGCTCAATTTTCCTGCTCTGTACCTCCCCCTCCTTTTTTTTTCCCTTTTTTTTTTTTTTCTGTGACCTCTGCGTGTAGCCCCGGGGGCGGGCGTTGTCGCCCTTCGGCGCCACAAAATTTCGGGGTTCCAGATTTACCAACCTGTGGTTGAGAGGTTTTTTTGGTTTTTCCCTTCCGGCATTTGCTGGATGGTAGATCGTTGCTGAAGTCTTTCCGGCGACCCTTTTCCCCTCCGACGTCTTGCGGGACTCCTTTTTTCCCCCGTCTCAGTGCCGTGCGATAGCATCTTTTTCCCTCCCTACCTTTTTCTTTCCTTTTTTTTGGTTTTTCGGAGCTCGTAGGGGGAAGAGGTCCGGGCGTTTTTTTCGCTCAGATTCAGTCATTTTCATGTAAGGGCCCCCCCTCCCCCCCCATCCCCCCCCCGTTTCCTTTTTTTTTAGACGGCAATTAGGCCTCCCTGGTCTTTTTCCAATCCACTTTTACCTTTTCCCACCCCACCCCCAATCTTCCGAACATTTGTTGACCGCGGTTTGTGTTCCGTTGGTTCTCAACCCCTCAAGGGTCTTCCTTTTTTTTTTTTATCTGAGGGGGCTTTCCACAGGTTCCCTCTTTCGGGCGTAACGGCACTGTCATCGTGTGAGCACTTGAACACCCACTGCACGGAGGTCCTGGGCATGGCCCTCTTCACTCCCCACCCCAATTTTCCTGTTTTCCTGAACTTCAGCTCTTCTTTTCTGCCGTGCTGATCTCGCGGATGCTAGAAAGGTTTGCACTTTTCCCCCTCCCATGGTGTTCGTTCCCCCCCCTTGATCGTTTTTTTTTTTGCGAAGGGTTGATTGGACAGCAGGGGTCGGTTTCGGCTCCCCTTTTGCGGACCGTCCCATGGCAGAGGGACTTTCCTGCCGCCTGGGCCGTGAGTTGATTGGATTTTTTCTCCGCTTTGATTGTTGTTTTTTGGTTGAAAAGATCCCTTCCTTTTTGTTTTCCTCCCTTTGATATCGTTTTTCGGAGGCTACGGAGGCTCGTCACGTCGCACCACGATGCCTCACTTTCCCCCCTTGTATTTCTAACTGCTCCTTTTTTTCTTTTGTCGGGGCTCCCGCGTTACTACTGAGGTGGCGTGTGAACCATCACCCCTCCACGCTGGACCTTCTTAGAGCCTGACTTATAACCCCAAGCTTCTTCCTGATCGTTTGATTGTTTTTCCTCGGTTTTTTTTTTAGTTTTGTTGGGGTATAGGTTCGCTACCCGGCTTTCCCGGGTTTGATACGAAAACACTTCTTTTTTGGTTTTTTTTTTTTTTGTTTTTTTCGGGTCCTTCAAAAAAAAAGCCGGTCTGTTTTTTTCCCAGCTGGGTGACTAAGCTTCTCCCTTTCCTTTTTTTTGGAATTCAGAAGGCCTCTCTTCCCTTGTCTTCCTGTTTTTTTTTCGGTGGTCCTGAACTTCCTCGGCCTAGCGGGTTGAACATCGATCTTCGCTTGTTTGAAAGCGATAGTTTCTTCGAGTTTTGTGGCCGGACACGTTTTTCCCCCAGTTCTTCACCTTCCACGCGACCAAAACGGTTACGGCCGGCCCTCGTTCAGGGGGTTGTACAGTTTCCCTTAGCCCTCTCCCTGTTGTCTTTCTTTCACTCCCTTTTCCGTTTTCCGCACCACAAAGCGGAGCCGGATGGTCCTTTTTTCGGGATGGAAGTTTTTGGTGGCGGGAACCCGGCCATTACTTATCGTTTGTCCCTCTTTTGGGGTTTTTTTTGCCCGCGCCGAGGGGATTTAGTTATGGAGGCGTCCAGGTTGAATTTGCATTTTCCCGTTTTTATTTTCGTGCATTAGGTTCTTTCCGAATTAAGTTGCGCTCTTCGCGAGCGGGGTCTGTTTATGTCCCCTCAGGGGAGATCTCTCTCTCCCCTCTTGTTGAGGAGAGTCTTTTTCCTTTTGATTTCTCCCCCCCGATTACCGCCCCTGCTGCGGCCCCAACTGTCTTTCCTTTCCGTCCACCTCGGTATTCCCCTGGGCGGCAGCCCCTTGCGTGCTCCCTCGCCCTAGATTTACGGTCTCCTTTTTTTTCGAACGCCAGGGTTTCCGCGGCCGTCTCAGTCCGTTCTTTTGCTTCTTGGTTCGGGTCCCTTGCACACGGCCCTCTCAACAGCCCGCTTCTTTGGCTATTCTCAGATGTACACCCAATTTTTGCCGTACAGTGTGCCCCTTACCGGTTTTTGGCGTTCCGGCAGTTGATCCTTGGGAGCTTTTGCTTTTTGCCCGGCCCTTAGTCTCCTTTTCCCTCTTCTTGCAGTCACGGCCACTTTCGTTCCCCTTCTCCCTTCCTCTTTTTCCTCCGATACGATGTGGACGGCACGTCGGCGTTGCTCACCCCTTTCCCCTCGCGAGCCTTCGTTCCCCTTTTTTTTGGTCCCGCGGGTTTTGCTTTGTGTTCCCCATTTTTCCCAACACGTCAGTCTCTGCCCGGCAAAGGTCCGGCCCCACCCAGAGTTTTTTTTTTTTTTTTTCCATACCGAGGGACAAGAGCGACACTTTCCCTCCCTCTTTCCTCTCCCGCGCCAGCCTTTTTTTCTGTTCTTTTAGTCCTTTCGCGTACAGCGTGGTCCTGGTTTTTTATGGTGTACGAGGTCATTGGGAAGGCCTTCTTGGCCTTTTTGCCTCAGCTTTCGGGTCTTCTGGTGCTCTTCCCGCGGTGCCTGTGTGTGTTTACTGTGACGAGCCTCTCAATCTTTTTTCTGCGACACAACCAATTTGGGGGCAACTGGAGTTTATGAGTCAGGGTGCGATTTTTTTTTTTTTTTCCCCCCCACCCACCAGGGCGTTCCTCCCATGTCCCGTCCAAAGCACTCCCCACTTTAACGGTCCTTCGTCTTTTTGCCTTGCCGTACTGCGGGTCTTCACGTTGCCCCCGGTCCCCGGCCGTAATCTATTCACGCACGGCTTTTACTCGTTTTAGCCCACCCCTAGGATTTTTTTTTCTCCGGCCGCGGCGGTGCGAGGCCCCGTCGGGTTCGTTTCTTCCCGGTCCCGCTACTCCGGCAGTGTGGCCTTCTTCGGCAAGCTGGTTTCGATTTTCTCGCCGCCTTGGCCCTTCCTCGTTGTTTGCCTGGTCTAACTTCTCATACTCGATCCTTCCCGACGTGGCCCCCCCTTTCGGACGCAATGTTTTTTTCCTGGCGGGTCTTGGAGGGTCTCCCCTGTCCCCAACACTTTCGGCGCCACAAGGTCGGGTGATACGCTGTTTTTTTAGGTCGGCGTTCGGCCTTCTCGTTACGGCTAATTCCTTTGTTTGAACTCGGAACATTCTCTTCTTTTTGATTCCTTTTTTCGCCGTCTGACCTGCGTGCCCCATGTTCCCCGACCT
>Ga0179593_1505914_pt1 | contig 12749 bp, 18 predicted proteins | sample CZODoug2_1_08_16_FD_185931 | JGI IMG/M metagenome (GOLD analysis project Ga0179593, IMG submission 185931) | Vadose zone soil fungal communities from Angelo Coast Range Reserve, California, USA - CZODoug2_1_08_16fungal (PacBio error correction) | ecosystem: Environmental > Terrestrial > Soil >... | reverse complement strand
TATCTTTACGACATTACAAGCGCTCTTATTTCCTCGCCTCTTACTTATTTCTTCTGGCCACTTTCCGTCCTCTGGATTTCCTTGCTGCTAGACAGTATGTCTGCTCGCGGGACCTCCAGTTTTTTTTTGTTATTCACTCTCTGGAACCTCCCTTCTATTCCTGTACGAAGGCTTTATAAATCGTCTCGAACACCTTCATAGCCCTTCGTTGCCCCCCCCTTTTTGTCCTCCTGACCTTCTCTAAAAATTTGCAATCTTCTTTGATGTTTCTATCGATTAAGACTTAGACCCTCCACTTGAGGTCCTCAGTTCGCTTCTTTTCAATATCGCTTCATCATCAAGGTTCTATGCGGAGTTTTTGCCCTTCTTTGAGCCCCTCTTCACCCGGGACCCAGACAACCTTCTTTCTTTGCCTTCAAACTTCGAAAGGGCGCCCGCTTTTCAGCACCCGAGGTGATTTTATTTTCCAGGTGGCCTTCATAACCCCCCTTTCATGCCTTCTTTGGTCGCATTGGTTTTGCGTCGGCGCAAAGCTGGTTAAATTTGTCAGGGGGCGGCTCTCCTATCTCTTTTGACATCCCCATTTTAATGCTAATTTGAGCATCCCCCACCTGGCCCACGCTTTTCACTTCCTCCCTATTGCCGCCCCCAGTGTGATGACCTTTTTTGGCGTTAAGCTTTTGTTTTTGGCGCCAGGGGTTTACGGGGAACCACTCAACCTTCCTTTTTTACTTGTTTTTTGATTTTCTTTTGGTTTTATATTTCCCCCGGTCGGCATTCCCCTTTTACCGTTTGACTTTAATGCCCGACAGGCGCAAGGCAACCCTCGCCCTTGCGTGTCTGCATTTTTTTTCCCAAACTTTTTGGTTCAGGCTCTGAACACTGACTTTTCAGCCTGCTTTTTTTCACAATTTTTTCTTTTTCCTCCTGGAGTTACCTTTTTGCCTATGGGGCCAGAGGTCCGATGATGCTCTTCGTTATACCGCGTTCCCCTTCCCCCTCCGTTATTTTTCCTCAGTTTTTTGTCCATCCTTCCCCGTACTGTTTGGAGCCCATTCCAACCTCATTGCCCTCTTTTTTCTTTTCCTCCTTCGCGGCAGTCCTGTTCGGGTTTGGTTGGGCTTCAGGAGGCGGCTACCCTTCTTATTTTTTTTTTTGCCCCGCCCTTTCTTTCGCAGCGTCCTTCCAAAGCCTTTTCGGGTAGGATTAATCACCTGGAGCTTCTTCCAAGCCTTGTTCCGGAGCCTTTTCTTTTTTTCACCCCTCCGTACGGCACAGTGATTTGTTCGGTTCTGGTCTCAGGCGAGGCCCCCCTTTGGCCGCATCCCGGTTTGCTTTTTTTTCCGCTGACTCCAGTCCCCCCCCTTTCATGGTTCCCGCCGCGGTGGAGAAGGAAGGATGTGCTCCTTTCGTTTCAAAGTCCGCCAGGGATTTGGAGTGGGACCTTTGCGGATGTTTTTTTTTCCGGCTTTGTTAGAAGATCCGGGACAGCTTCGATTGGTTTGGTAATCCCTCGGTCTCCGCTTGCCGGCTTTTTTGATGATGTTGGGTGACTCTATCCTTCTTTTTTTACTCCTCCGTTTTTTTTCGCTTCTGCCCAAATTTCAGCGCCTGCGCGAGGGGTCAGGGTCCCCAGGAGGGAATTGATGCCCCGATTGACCAGATATAGGTTATTGGGACATCCCCCGGTACCCCCTCCCTCACCAGCTCATTCGTGTCCCATCTTGCGCAGACGGCCATTGAAAGAAGGCTTCGGTCTGCCCCTTTTGAGAATTTGTCCATTGACCCCGACTTCCCCCGCGCGCCCTGGACACCCCGGTTCTCTTTTTTCCTCCCCTTTCGGCCTTCACCCTTGTGATTGAGGTCGACGACTTCGGCTCCCCCTTGGGGACCTCACTTGCTGCCCGGCGGTTCGGACGCCATCATTTCCTTAGGCAGCTCCCTTTTGCTTTTGTGCTGCTGCCCCCCCGGGACCCCGATCTTGCCGGGCCGCTTCGAATGGGCCAATCAACTCACCCCCCCCCCCTGCCCATTTTTTCATGACCAACCGGCAGTTCTCCGCTGACGGCGGCGGCCTTTTTGGCCGTTGCTTTTTTTACCCCCTTTGAGGTCTGGGCATTTTCCCCCGAAGGTTGGTCACACCCCGTTTTCCTACGAGCTGTCGGCCAGCCGTGTTGTTCGTCCATCGGTCTCGGAGCTCTTCCCCGTGCTTTGTCCCGCATTAGGGCTTTCCCCCCCATCCTTTTTTTGCCAGGCCCGATGTTTCGCATTTTTTTCCGGCCAAAGTTGAAAATATACAGTTTCTGGCCTCCCTGAAACCCCCCCCTCGGTCTGTTTTCCTTTTTTTTTTCCCCCAACCCCCATCGGGTCGATTCCAAACTCTTTCCCCGCTCTTTATTACCATTTTTTTTTGGTGTTTTTTTTTTTCAATTCCTCCCCACTGGGCTTTGACTTGAAACTCACAAAGCCCAAAAAACCCAGTGATTCGGTTCCAGGGCTCTCTGGTCTTACCCCTCCTCCCCCCCCTTCCACAAGATTCACGTCCTTCCCCACCTTTTTTTCATGGGCCTCTCGTGACATTTTTGACTCCCTTTTGCGCCAGGTTTCTTCTTTTTCACCCCCTGGTGATTGTTTTCCCCGTCGGGATAGGTCCGCTTTCCTTTTTGAGTTTTTCCCCCCCCCCGAAAGCTTTCTCGCTCCCAAAAAACCCCACTGTCGTGTTCACACCCCCTTTCTTCCTGTCCTTTACCTTTCCACGATTTCCTCTCGGTTGCTTTTTTGCTTTCAAAGCCCGGCTTCTTTTGAATCGGTCTTCCATTCCCCTGAAATTCAATTTTTTTTAGTCTCTTGTCCCAAGTTTGGTTCTCCTTTATCTTTTTAAGACTAACTTCCCGAAGACTTTCTTTAAAACGCTCACGCCTGGGATACTGACAGTCCCCGGGCCCTGGCTGATCCCCCTTCTGACGCTCCTTTCCTATCCTCAGTCTAGTATGTTAGTTTTGGCTAACCTGATATAGTATCCCTTTCTTTCCTTACTCGTTTTTCTATCTCCGTCCATGTCAATGATGTCCCACCGCGGGGGGTTATAAAGGTGCTTTTTTCCCACTTAATATCTGAATCCCTTGTGATTGTTCCCTAGAAGATTTGTTCCATACCTTTCATTCAATCCTACTTTTGTCTACCTGCCCTGAAATCCTTTTTCTTTTCCCCGTGCCCAAGTTTTTGCAAAACAGTCATTTCAGGACGTTTTTCAAACCATGTTTCACCTCTTCTGCGAATAGCCTAGAGGCTGGTTGGTTTACCGCTCCTGCCGGCGGCTTTTTATAAACTTTTTTTTAGGTTAGTCTTCGGAAAACCGCTCAAAGACCCAAACCAGCGTTTATCTTCAATTCTTTTCCCCACCTACCTTTTTCTCGGACTTGTCCCCTCTCGACTTCCCCCCTTAATACTGGAACACAGAAACCGTCGTTGACCTTTAATTCCCAGGTGCTCCTGCTTATCCCCTCCCTGGAGGAGCTTGTTCCTAGTTTTCTTGATAGCCTCCCCCAAGATCTTCTGGTCTTCTCCTTTATAGAAACAAGGCGCATCTTCCCTTTTGTTGTCCTTTTTCGAATTCATAGATTCGAGCTGAGGACAACGTTTTTTTAAACTTCTCTTTTTAAATCCCTTTTTTCCTTTTGAGTCCCCCTTCTCCCAAGGTATTTCCCCCAACAGGTATTCCCTTTCTTCGTAATTAAAGCCCCCTGCTTGGGCCCGAAGCATTCTTTTTTTTTTTCTTTTAACTCCTACACTCCTAGTTTTCTTTTTCAGGTTACTCCCAATGAAAACCCACTTCGTTGATTCTTTCGCCTTTCCCTTGCCAAATCTTTTTTTTCTTTATTTTTTCCCCCCGCTTTTTCCTCTCTTTGACCCACTTTTTCGCCTTTTCGTCGAGGCTTCTGGCTCCAGATTTGACGCGAAGTTACTCCACCCATCCATTCATTTCAGTGAGGTCTTCCCAAAGTTTTTTCTGCAACCTCCAGGGCGACGTTGCGATTGACGTCTTTTACGTCCCGTTCGGCCTCCTAGTTCTCTTTTTCCGGTTTTGGTCCTTTGTAAGTTATTTGCCTGTCAACAAAAACGTCCGTCGATCACATTTCGGTCCCTGGTACTTTCATTCCTTTTTTACCCACTCCCTTGATTCTTCTACCCCCCCCGGCCGTTGATGTTTTCTTACTTTTTTTTCCCCCTTCTTCGGCATTTTTTTTCTTCCGGAAAGCCTTTTTCAAAAACATATCATTTTCTAGGGAAACTGAACAGGTCCATCCAGCCCCTTTCTTTGTTTTTTCCAGTCCCCGTGAAAAATCCTTCACGAAGTCTTTCATTGAAAAAACTTAGTTTTGCTTGCAAGGCTCTTTTCCCTCATGGCTCCTCCGCTTTTGTCCGAGCAACGGTAAGTCCCTTTCTTGGGCCAAGCAGGTGCATGCCTGCGCATGGAACTTACTTTTTCCTGTATCTTTTACAATTTAAATTCTTTTTTTTAATTCGGGTCCCCCTCGATGCTATCAATCTATTGGCCTTCTCCGGGACCGTCAAACAAACCCTTTTTCCATCCCGTAACTTCCCTCCCCAACTTCTTCTTAATTACCCACCTTTTTTCCTTGCTCTTTTTTTTGAGGCGGTCATGTCAAAACTCGACACACTCGACGGGGCTTTCTCCGATTCTACAACGTGATGACCTGTTCTTCTTTCCCCTTTTTTTTTTTTTCCCCCAAAAAACACATCCCCGGGTGTGTTCGTCGCATGAACTTTATCAGGATGGGACTCCCGAAGATGCGCCTTTTTTGTGTTTCTGCCCCTCCTTCTTTTTTCACCACCCCTAAATTTTCTCTCATCCCGGGCAGGAGCCCCTACAGTATCCCCAGGCTCCTGAAACGTCTTCAAAAATTTTCCTCCTTTATGATTTTACTCCTTCACTTTCCTCATATGATCTTTGCCTGGCGGATTAGCCCCCACAAGCCTTTTTTCCCTTTTTCTTCGTTTTCTTCTGCTCGTTTTTACAAAAACCTATTTCTCTGAAACACTCTTATCGTCAGGGACCCGTCTACACTTCCCCCCCCCCCCCTGCCCTCTGTCCATATTCAGGTTTTTCCCCCCGGCCCCGTCAGGTATGTTGAAAAAACTTCCCGGTTCTTTTTTAACTCCTCGTCCCCTCTTGAAACACTAACATTACTATGATTATTCGGACACGATATCGTTTTTTCTTGCCTGTTTTCTGGATTCGGCTTTTTTCGTTTCCACCAATTCCTTGAAAGGGACGAACTTATTCTTTGCCTTCACAACTTACCGACTTTCTCCATCGCCCTACAAGCATCGTCCCTTGGATTTTCTTTCCAGGAGTTTTTTTCCCTTCCATCACTTGACCGCACTCTGGCGCTTTTGGCGGTTCTCCCTTTTCGGTTGCCCAACCTTTCCATTCACGATCCCTCGGTTGACCTCCCCAGGGTAGCTACTTTTGAGCCCCTTGATCGTCCAATTCTTTTTCCCTACCTTTCATTGAAACAGGAAAAAGGGTGATGACCCCGTTTGAAGCTTTTTGGTCTCTTGGGGCCCCCCCACTTCCCCCTTTTCTGTCGAATTTCTCTTTGATCCGTACCTCTCTGGTTTTTTGGCGGTAGAGTTTTTATAGCCATTTTTTTACCTTTTATGCTTTGCCCCCTCCGCAGGGGCAACTCTCTCTATCCGCCGATGTCGGCTTATCATCCCTTGGTTCTTGGGCACCTGATCTTTTTTTCCGCTTTTTCTTACCAAAGGATACTTTTGTCGACTTTTCCCTTTATGAAATTGTGCTCTTGAAACTCCCTCTTCCGCCCTCTTTTTCCGTCGTTGAGATCGAGATGAAACCGAACAAGGGGCTGACCCCCCAAGGATAAGGTTTTTATGTCGTTTTTTCATCTCCTGAAGGCTCAATAGGAAGCGCACTCAAGTGTGCTTTTTTTGCCTTTTTTTTTTTGCCTATGGTGAGGCTTTGTGGGGATGGGCACTGCGGCTTACACCCCCCCCAATCGGTTTCCTTTGTATTTTCCTCCCCACTGAGATTGTTTCCCAAGCTTTGGAGATGATATCCTGTGACTTCCTGTCCTCTTGATGTTTCGTCTAGGTTGGCCAGGGGGAGCCTCCCCGCAGCTTTGTGGCTTTCCCTCACGATTCTTTTGCACAGTCCCGGACCGGGTGCCCATGGCGCTTCTTGTTGGCCCGGGCGCCTTCTATTTTTCACGCGCCGCAGTTCCGGGCCCTGGGCCCATGTCCGGTCGCGCGGGTTTTTGCACGATGTTCTGTTTCTTTTTCGATTTTTTCTTGGCCTTCCCGATTCTCCTTGCAGCAGTTCGGCATAGCCGCGGCCGCGGCCCCCCCCTGAGGAGGAGATGATGGGCTCGACTTTTCGTGGTCCCCCGGGGTTTTTCTGTTTTGATACCGAGAGAAGCCACCCCAAGACGCTTGATTGCAAGGTTGGGATCGGATCGTCCTCGCTCTTTATTAGGGCCCCGGTGAGGGACAAGGACCCCGGGCTTCTCCCCTCATCAGACGCCCCCCATTTCTGAACCGCGAGCCCCCCAGGGTCTTTTTCGGGCTTGGGCCTTTCACTCTCACCTTAGGCTGCCATTGCCCCTCCCCCCGAGTCGAGAGCAATCTTTTCGGTATCAGTTTTGCAAATCGAGCCCGGCGTCGCCCCCCCCCCCCCCCCCCCTCCCCACCCTTTTATTCGGTAGACGAATTTTTCGCCGGATACCCGTAACCCCCCAATTTTGCCCCCTTTCTCGTTCGACCGCCATGTCTATCCTGGCAGGTGTTTCACCTTATGAACTACCTCTTTTTTTGCCGCCCTAATAGAGTCGGGACAGCCCTCAAGCATCAAGTAGCCCTCGAAGCCCCCCCCTCCTGCTTCCCCCTTGTTTTGATTCTGCGTTCGGATGTAGGGTCCCCAGAAGGGAACAATATGGGTTCCCCAGCCCGGGGGGGTACTTGGACACGAAGATTTGTTATTTTTTTAGTTTCCTCTTCCTTTTACTCCCGCGTCAAGAAATAGGAACCTGTTATGGCACCGGATTCCCCCCATTCCCCTAGCCCGTAACGTTCGCCAAGTTTGACTGGTAACCCCCCTTTTTTTTCCCTCCCAGTTGGTAGCTTCCTGAACAAAACTTTACCCGTCAACCTCCCTTCTTTTTTGATTTTTTTTTCGCTTTTCGGTTGGTCCCTGCCATATTTAGGGGATCTCTTTTTAACCCTGGCCCTCCTTTTGAAACCCCTCTACACCTCCCCCCCCAAACAAGCCGATTTCGGATTCAACAAGCGCCTTCCGGTCCTTGGTTCCCTTTTGATTTTTCAAAACCCTTCGGAACCTGCCACCCAAACTGCGGCGGCAACCGGTTCCTTTTCCTTCTCTGTTAGTTTCCTTTTATGAACCCTTTGCCTAGTCCCAGGTTGTGTAAGGGGCTCAAACCGTCCACCTGTTTGGGCTGAGGAGCTTACGATTTTCCTCCGGTTGAGTGTTTACCAACCCTGCCGCCTTCTCCCCCCCCCCCTCCCCCTCCCAGATTGCTCACTTCTGTACTGACGCCATACACCACCGTTGCTTTCTTATTTTTTTTTTTTTCCGTTGCTTCCCCCCCAGTAAATTCCTTTTTCTTCTGTCTGTTTAGTGTATAAGTTTTCTACCACGGCGACTTTGAACCATTTTTCCCTCCCCTGTCCCTTTCCAAGGTTTTTCTTTTCAGACCAAGGCTATCCATTTCCCTAATTCTTCCCCTTTCTTATTTGTTGCTCCTTCTTCAGGCTCCCCCTGATTATCAACACCCTCTTGCATTAATGTTTTTGTCCCTTTTTCCCTACGAATTTCCGGGTGTCCCTACCCTTCCCCTTTTTTTTTCCCTGAATCCTTTCTCCCCAGATTTCATAAAAGCAATCGTATGACTCTCTGGTTGTACTATTCCCAGATTTTTTCATCATCCTTGTCTTTTTTTCTTTTCCTTCCTCAAATTTCCTTTTAAATCCGAGGCCAAACTTTTTCTCTTTTTGTCATTGTGCTTTTACCCCTACCCCTTTTCACCATGCCCCCAAGATTTTCTGCCCCTTGATTTTTCTTCATGGTCTCCCCTTTTCTCCCTTTTACTAATTCCGTTTTTCCCTCCCCTCAGGGAAAACGAAAAGAAATTGACACCCCCCAACCCAAACCCCCCCCCCTTTTTTTTTCAAGCCTCCTCAGTCCTCAGACTCAGAAAGACCAAGCCGTATTTTTCCCTTCCTTCCCCCACCAACCGCCCCACACCCCCCCCTAATTTTTTTTTTTGTCCTTCCTTTAGGTAAGATGTCCCCTCTGCTTTCTTACCTCCTCTAACCCCTTCTGGATTTGATTTTTCTTTTTTCTTTTTTAAGGTCCTTCCAGTTGTGTCCTTCTTCAAAGCTTTAAGACCCGGGCGACGAGTTTTCATTCCAAGAACTATTTTTCTTCTTTTTTTCTTTGCCCCCCACTTTCCCCCAACCCGATCGGTGAATGTCCTAATATTTTGTTTCGTTCTCTCTGGATTATGATTTTCCTCCCAATATTTTTCCATCCCTTTTTCACCTTGTGTTGAGGAAACTTTACCAAGCACGGTTACCAACTTTTTATTTTCGTAACGCTTTGGCCCCCCCTCTCCATTCTTTTTCCCGACCCTCCTCGTGACCGGGCCCATATGGAACCTCTTCCTTCTTGACTATTTCCCATGACCCCTTTTTTTTCTTTTCTTCATTTTTCGCATGCTATGGCCAAGCTTTTTCCCCCCTCGATTTCCGTTTTTCCCTTTCCCTTCTTTATGCTTTTTTTTTTTTTCGGACTTTCTTCTTTTATTGCATCATTTACCGACAAGTACTCCCCTCCCACTTCACGTCCTTTGTTTGGTTTTTCATGACTTCCTTGGAGACCCTTGTTGAGGCTACTTCCCAGTCTCTGTCGGGATCTCCTTCCCCGTTTTTCCCCCTTTCTCTTTGTTTTTTTTTTTGTTGTGTACGCGTATTTCCCTTTCGCTATTTTTTTTTTTCCCTCCTGTCAGTTTCCCTTTTTCAAAACCTCTGAATTTCGGCGCACCATTTCCCACGCTTGACTTTTCCTTTTGATTTTACTTTTCTTGCATACTATTTTTTCAAGGGCCTTTCCTGACAACATATAGTTTAGGAAATTTCCCCGGGAACTATTTTTTCCCCCTCTTTGTTTTTTTTGCGCTTTTGAATCACTTTGGCATTCTTTAATGAGTTCCTTTTATTCCTATGAGTGGGGGGGGGGGCTTTTTAGTTCGGGAGGTTTCTTGGGTTTTTTTTGTGGGGTTTACGGCTTTGTTGGGACTCCGCTTTAGTCCGATGTTTTTTTTTTTTTTTTTTTTTTGGAACCTTGGCTTTTTTCCCCTTTGGGCCTTCGTTCTGGAAACCCCCCCTTTCCCCCCTTTCCCGTGTTAATGACAATTTGGATCAACAACCTTTTCCCTTGGACCCCACATCGTTTCTTTTCCGGTTTTTTTTCCCCTCCCCCCACGCTTTTTCCCCGACCTCTATCGTGTGTAATTGTTCATATATCTTTTTTTTTTTTGTTAATTACCTCCCTCGGTTCCTTGATTTTGGACTCCCCCCTGACCTTCCCTGGTCTTTTTTATAAGCTTGCAATTGGAAGCACACACACCTTTTCTGGGAGGGCTTTTAACCCCCTCTTCTCCCATCTTTTTGTGTTCTTCCCCTCTTAACCTTGCTCGAGGATTTGTGTGACTCTTCCGAAGAGTTCCCCCCGCTTTTTTTTTTTCTTTTGGTTCCCCCTTTTCTCCATTCGTTTTCCAATACCTTTTTTTTTCGATTCCTCAGTTTAAGGAGCTTTACCTTTTTTTCCCCCGTATCTTATTGTTCAGGAACCCCCCCTGGACGTCCTTAGTTTTTACCCTGAACCCCTTTTCCACTGTAAGGGATTTTGTTTGATTTTTCCCCCCTTCTAGGTTCCCCTCCTTTCTTTCTCTCCCAAAGGATCCTGCCTTTATGGACAACATATTCTCCTGGGACCCGTAGGTTCTCCGCGTCCTTTTTTTACCCTCTCCGCACCTGTGACTTTTTTGAACTTCTTTCTCAGGACCTTGCCCACTATGCGAATTTCCTATCGATTAACGTTCCCTCCTCCTTAACTCCCCTTTGGATCGTTCCCCCCCCTTTCTGTCCTCCTATTTCTGGGCTCTGGGTGTCTTTGAACCTTTCCGGGGTGACCCCACTTTTTCCCCTTTTACCCAACTTTTTTCAAACTTTCCTTCGAGAACCTAAGGCAACTCTGGCCTCTTGGCTTCTTGTGCCTCCCTCAGCATTTTTTTTTTCCCATTGGATTTTTTTCCACTTTGTCGGGTTTGTTAAAAAAACCATTTGATGCGTCCCGGGTCCCCCCCGGTAGTTTACTTCCACACATTTCCCGATTACCCTTTCCCTCCCAAAGGTTTCTCTCTACGAGGCCATGTGCCCCCAGGACACAGTTTTCTTTTCACTTCGTGTCCCTTTCCTGTTTCCTTTTTTTTTGTATTTCAACCTCGCTTGAAGTTTCTCTTGTGGATCCCCCCGAATCTTGGTTTTGATTTTTCTTCTTTTTCCCAAGCGGCCCCGTTCTTCAACTTTCCTCACCCCCCCAAATTTCCCTGTCCTATAGCGTTTTTTTCCCTTCGGTATCGCCTAAATTTTTCCCCGTTTTTTTTTTTCTTTGAAGGCCGCCTTTCCCTTGATACCCCTTCTCCTTGTTTTTACACTTCTGCCCTTTGATACTTTCCTTTGCAAAGCCTCTTTCCCCTCTTTTTTTCTGCTTTGCTTCATCTCCCTGTGACCCCCTTGCTGGACAGCCCTTCTTAAAGGTCCCGGTACCCAGTCCAATTTTTTTTTCTCCCTGGTTGTTTTTTTCTGTCCTTTCATACTCCCCTGTAAGTCTTTTTTGCGTTTTTCTTATCTCTTCTTGATAACCTTATGTCGCCTTTTCTTCCCCCCGTCCATTCTGCCGGGTCCTTTTTTTTTTGGATTTTTTTGGGCTCAAGCGCCCTTCTTCCTCTCGAAATTTTTCCCCCGTAGGGGACCTTGCTTTAGGTCCGTTTCTTTTTCTCCCTTTTTTCCCCGTCGCCCCATTCAACTTCCCCGGGTTTTTTTGACCAACTTTTCCCAGGGTCCTTTGGTCATGGCTTTCCCCCCCGCCGTTCTACTTTTTTCTTTTTTTACCTCAGGTAGATCTGTCTCTTCTCGGGTTTGTAGGTGGTTCTTTTAGTTTCCTTTTCGTTTTTTTCGCGTGAAGTTTTCCCCTTAAGATCTCTGGAAGTTCTGCATCGTTCCAGGCCCTTTCCTCTTTTGGCCCTTTTTAAACTTTCCTGGGGTTTGGTTGTTCTTTCCGTATCCCCCCCAAACACTCCAGTCCAGATTCTGACCAGAGGAAGTCTGTATATGGCTACCCTTTCTTCAACGCTATCCCCCTTCTTTCGACCCTGAAAGGTGACACCTTTCCCATCTTTCAAAAGCGGCCCCTCCCTTTTCGGTTACCCATCTTGAAATTCCTCTCACATCTTCCAGTCGCCACCTTGTAAATTGTGGCATGGGCCCCCCTTGGAAATCAAACCAATGGCTTCCCCCTTCCCTTTTGATTGCCTGTTGGTCGATTTTCAAGCCCAACATAACCTGCTGCCTTACTGAGTTAGATGTCTTACTGCGTTGTCCCCCCCCCAAGGTTTATTTTCTTCCTTACCCCCAGACACGTCTTCCTTTGGCCTCTTCCGGCCCTCCTGTAGCCCAGCATAAGTGACCAAAAACCGCCCCTTTTCCTTTCCCTCCGGCTTCTTGGGATGTGGCTTCCGGCATGCTTTTTTTCCTTTTTTGCTCCCCTCCCTCCGGTTTACCGGAGGGTCACAGTTGTTCCCTTGGTTTTTTATCTCGTCTCATTTTTTTTTAAGGGCGATCGAAAAACCCCCCTTGGGCCCCCCTCTTTTTCTCTTTTCCCCCCCCCTTCCCCTTCAATTTTCGTAACTCACAAGTTTTTTGATACTTTTTTTTAAGTCCCGCTTGGTCCCTCAGTGTTTTTCCCCTTTTTTCCCCCCACCCTTATGCTGCATTTTCACGCGGCATCTGGCGATCTCAGTTGTTGGGGCTTTTCTTTTTCCCTCAAGTGGGGGATTTAAATTTGAAAATTCAAAACCCCCCCTGGCCTTTTTATGGAACCTTACAACCTCCCCCAATCCTCTTCCCCCTTCTCTCAAGTTAAGGTTTGAGTGAATCCCGTCCAAACCACTGATTTCAGGACAAACCCTCCCTTTCCCACGTCCTTTCCCCCTTTTCATAGGTTTGGATCGTTCAAACACTTTTTGGATGAAACCGTGGGAATTTTCCAGGTTTTCTTTGCCCTTTTCTCCTTTTTCTGTACCTTCTAGGTTCTCAGTTTGAAGTTTTTTTTTACCACCCGGCACAGGCTTGTCCCTCGTCCCAATCCAATGCTTTGCCAGGAGTGTTCTTTCCTCTATGCCGTTTGGTTCCTTATTTTCCCCAGATTCTTTTTTAAAGCTTGCTCGTCAATTAGGAAAGTTTGAACCGGTGCAAAGAAATTCATTTTTTTCTCTGTAAACCTCTTTTCCTCTCTACTTTTTTGCTTAGTCTCCCCCACTCTTCATCCCCTTCTCCCTCCCCTTTCGTTTCCTCTTCCCCCCCTTCCTTCCTCCTTCGCCGCTCTCTCTTTTCCCCACTTACGTCTA
>Ga0179593_1347503_pt1 | contig 12749 bp, 15 predicted proteins | sample CZODoug2_1_08_16_FD_185931 | JGI IMG/M metagenome (GOLD analysis project Ga0179593, IMG submission 185931) | Vadose zone soil fungal communities from Angelo Coast Range Reserve, California, USA - CZODoug2_1_08_16fungal (PacBio error correction) | ecosystem: Environmental > Terrestrial > Soil >... | reverse complement strand
GGGGCTCCTTCAGTTCTCCCCTCTCTTCTTCCCGTTTCGCTTCCGCGCGAGTGGGAGTTTTTTTTCGCTGTTTCTTTCGACCGTATTTTCTTTTTTTCCGCGAGTTGTCCTTTAAGGTTTTTTTTTTGTTGGCGGGCTCAACGATGGCGGTTGTTGATGGACTCGGCCCTTGTTTCGCAGATGTCCCTTTCTTTCCCTCTCGGTCCTGGACGGTAGATCTTTGACCTTATTTCGGGAGGAGTAGCCCGTACCACCCCCTTTTTTTTTTCCGAGGATCATTTTTAGAATGCCCTCCCCCCCGTTGGTTGGATTGCGGCCAGCTTAATGACGCAGGTGCGTGTACTGAAACGCTCCCTTTTCTTCCTGCATCCAGTGAGTTTGTTGCGATTCGTGTCGGTCCTTTTCCCTCTCCCCCCCAATCTCTTTTTTTTTTCCGGATCATCTTTCCCTTGTCCCCGTTTCGGTACCACCTCCGACTCTCTTGTTTTTCCCTTTCACCATGACGAACCCCTTCTAATTCCATGAATTTTCCTTTCCGGCCATTTCTTGGCGGGGCAGGGTAACGTCTGTGGGACACTCCCCCCTTCTGGAACGCCTCCGCCCCCAACCTTTTCCTAGTGCTTTGTCAATGATTTGGCTCCCCCGACCCCCCCCCCCACTATTTTATGCTCGTTCTCCCGAGGGCATGTGCAGTGGGGAGCTTTCCTTCTTTTGTAGTTGACGGTTTTCCCCCTCTTCAGCAAGTCTCCGGATATGCGCCCAGGGGCTTTTCCCCCTTCCCGTATCAGGCACGTTCGACTTTATGTCCACCTTCTTTGAGCCACCACATATGGCTGATTCTTCGTCTTTTTCCTTATGCGGGCCCCTTTTCTTTTGTCGTTGCACTGCTGGGTCTCGGCGGAGACACCTCCCCGTTGTGCGTTGTTTGTTTACATCCCTGTTCAGCCGATGGTTCAGTTCAAGTTTGTCTTAGGGAGGGTGTGTTCCTCCCCCCCCACCCCCCACCCCCCCCCCCCCCCCCCCTTGACCTTGTTTTCGGACGGACGGCATCTCAACGTGTAGGCTCGGTCTACCTCCCGTCTTTTTTCCTTTTTTGGCGTGCGGATAAGTCTCTGCCCCCAGCCCTTGGCGCGTGTCTCCTCATTCTTCCCGGTCTCTCTGCCAGCCTTTTAAACTATTAAGGTCAACGGCCTTTCATCTCAGTTCTCTGCCCTGTCCACTCCGTCCAATTATGCGTCAGGACCGGAGGCTTTTTCCCTCCCCCGCGTCGGATTTGACCCCCCGGCGCCTAAAACGTGTGGAAACTTTGTGGACCGACTGCCTTGGCACTTCACCCGCGTTCCTGAGCTGGCAAGCTAATTTGCACGGCCGGACTTCATTTTTCCCGTCTGTTTCTGGGCAGGATTGCGGTGGAATTTTCGCTTCCGTTGGACTACGTTGATTGACTTTTTTGCCGACGCTAAAGAGGATGACTGCAAACCCCTCCCTTCCTACCCTTTGAAGAAAGACATTAGGGGGTTTCAACCATTACCAACCGCGCGAGGACGGCCATCCCTTCCGAGTTGGGGCGGAGATCGTTTCTTTGACCAGGTTTCCTTTAGGTGCGTCGTCCGAAGGATATACGTCTCTTTTCTTCCCTGTTGACACCCTGGTGGGATTTTTGGCTCCCGTTTGCTCCGTGATGTTCTTTTGATTGTCGCCTGAGCGGACCCGTTCCTGTCCCTTTGCACCTGAAATCTCCCATGTGGGGTCGCTTCTTTTGTCCAAGAAGCTCTTCAGATGGCCGTGAAGACACGACCCTGCTTTCTCTGTTTTCAAAGACGGAGGTTCTAACGAACGGGGGGTGAACGGCGAATAGAGGTCTTTTTCTTGACCTGCAAACTCTCTTCGGATGCCAAGCTTGATTTCGCGTCCCGCGTTTTGCCGATCGTAGCTTAGCCTGAGCTTTTCTTTTCCTCCTTCTTGACGATGCGCCATAAGGCCCAGCCACTCGCCGGACCCTTTCCCGCCATGTGGACCTTTTTTTTGGTTCCCTCTGGTAGAGGCGTTCCATTCGCTCCACTCGTGGAAAATATGCCTCTTTGTATCCTTCGCGGACCGTTTGTAGTGAGTTCATGCCTCCCCTGTTGTACCGGATGCCTTTACCTCCGGTGTGGCGTTTTTATTTCGATTTCTTTTTTTTTCGGTCCCCTTCGCGACCTTTTCCCCTGCAGAAGGACATCGGTCTTTTCTTGTGCTCTTTAGTTTCTTGTGCCCCCCCTCTTGTTTCCCTTGGGAGAGTGGCTATCTGCGTCGTCTTCTTCCAATTTTTTAAAAGCGGGTTTTTTTGCAAACAGAATTGGCTATGTCTTCTTCCCCTGTTTACCGGCCGTCCTTTTGTGGGACGGTCTTTGCATGATGGAGCTCTCAATTATTCTTCTTCTTCTCGCGGACTCCTTCCAACCTTTTTTGGGACGTCCAACCCCCCCCTTCCGTTCATCCATCAGTGTTGGGTTGAGAGATGTTTTTTTTCTTCCCCGCCGCGGTGCTTTTTCCTGGTCGCTCTCTCTCCCTCCCTCCTCTTGAGGACCATATTGCCTTACTCACTTAACCTTTAGTAGACGAATATTGATAACCTCCTTTTGTCCCCCCTCTTCGAGCCACTTTTTTTACAGTGTGCCATCCCGACGCTCGTAGCCACCCTTCCACGCCGTCGTTTTCGAAGAATTTTTCCTCGATCACTCCGGTGATCTTCCTCGCGTTGAGAAGATGTGATGTTGCCTTTCCGAGCTTTTTTTTTCGTACTGAAGAATTTCATCCGATCCCCTCCTCCTCCCCTTTCTGGTCAAGATGCACTCCAATTCCTGATGACCTTTCCGTTAACTTCACACCAACGGTCGCGATTCTCTTTGATTCAGTTCTATGTCCTCCTCATGTTTACATTCGTAACCGTCGGAGAACATTCCAATGGTGAAGTTTTTTGATTTTTTTCCCCATGCTTTTTCCCCGTCTCACTCGCCTCGTCTCTGGTCTTTAAGCAAAGTATCGATTCCCCCTTCTCTTCTTCTCCGTTGGTGCTAAGCATCTTTCTTCTCCCCTCTCTTTTTCCGTGTCATCGCGTTTTGCGCGCCTGCACCCTTCATCGCCCGTTCAAAAAATCAGTTCTTTGTTTAGTTTGGAAATTTATTTTGTTCGCTCGTTCGATCACTCTTTATTTTGGTTTTGTTCTACTGCCCCCACACAAACCCCCCCGCTCCCCAAGAAGACAGACGACCCAATGATGTCCCGCTTCTTTTCACGCCGATTTCCATTTTGACCACAAGCTTTCACCTCTCCCAAACACCTTTTTTCGACCAACCGACGTCGCTACCCTTTGTCTTTTTCCTTTTCTCTTGACCTCTCCGATTTTTGTGCATCATATGTCTGCCGCATCCACCCTCGTCCCGTTTCGTTTCCGCTCCGGTTTGTTTTATCTGTACGTCCCCGGATGTTTTTTTTATTTTATTTTTGGCAAAGAATTTTGAACTTGCTCCTTACCTTCTGTCATTTGCTGCCTTCCCCAAACTTAACCATGCCCCCCGTTGACCTCGACATTGCCCCGCTGCGCCGCCCTTCACATCAGCAGGAGAACTTCGGGCATTTTATGGGAAGGGCAGATGCAACGCTGATTGGCCTCTACCCGAACGATTGAATTGCCGGGGCCGTCAATCACGCAAATTTTTTCCCCCTTTTTTGATTTTTTCATCTGCCTTTTTTAACAATCTGTCTCCTCTCCCCGCGACGCGACATCCTCTTCGGGATGAGGCAGAAGTTGGAACGCTTGTCGCTCTTCCTTCCGACTGACGTGACACTGGATTTTCTTTCCGTTTTTGAGCCTTGGGATGGGTCCCCGCCCCTTTTTGGAGCGCATGCGCCCAATTTTTTTCTCTGCTCTTCCTTGCACGTTACCCACACCACTCCGCCGGTGTCGGAATACCGAATGCTGTGTCTATTACTTCTCCTATAGACAAAGGTCTGTTCAGTTCGCACATGCAAGTCGTTTGTTCCACTCCCCCATCACGGTGCCCTCCTAATTCATCGACCCTGGCTTGCTGGATCCAGCCCCAAGGGGCCGGGAAAGCCCACAGTGCTTTGCTTCCTTGATGGGAATTCGCACAGAGTTCACAATTTTCTGAATTAGTGATAGACGAGATGGTTCCCCCTTCCCTTTTTTTCCAATCGTTGTCAGGGTTAGAGGACGTTTTACATCCCCTTCCCTTTTCTCTGATTGGCTTAGACGTTGTTTCCTCCCTTTTTTTAGTTACCACTCCCTCTCCGCTTCCTGACCGTTCTGTTTGCAAGAGCATGCCCATTTTCCCCCCATTGTGACTTCGCCAACCATCTGAAATGCCTAAGCACATGAAGTTTGCTTCTTCTCTTTTCTTCCAGCAGATTTTATCTGTCCCCACCCGATTTTCTTCATCGCCACCAGACATTTGCGCTGGTTCCCAAGACGCTCATTCGAGGAGGGGTTCTTCCTTCCTTTTCCCTTTCCCCACATCGAGTTTTATTCCAACGATTTTTCGTAAGGGTCACTTTTCAGTGCCAACCCACGACCGCACCTTCCTCTTTTGTGAACCCTTTTTTATAATTTCGCAAGCATTTTCCCCCCCGTTTCTTCGGAAGAAATGAAAACTTATTCCTTCCTGTCTTTTAACCCGTGCTATGCGCAATGCTGGGCCCGCCATCTTTCCTCGCCCGATTGTGCAGGCAGTATGAAATGTTTAAGTGAATCTTCCCGCGCTTCCCCTACCCTTTTTTCCCTTTTTTCCTCCGATGAAGAAGCCTCCAGAGAGATGTCTCCTCCTATTCGTTCCTTGCGATTGCCCTTCCGGTCCCCGCTGCACACAACCCTCTCGTGTTTCCAACCGCCGCCCTTCATGATAAGGCGCGACACGCCCCCCGGTTTCTTCTCAAGAGACTCCGGACCGAACCCCCTCTCCTTTTTCACTTCAATCATTCCCCCCACAAAATGATAAATGGTCTGAGCTGAGCTGTCCACCTTTTTCTCTCTCGCGAGAATTCGTCACCCCTGCTATAGTTCCCTCCCTTCGTTGTTGTTGTTTTTTTCCTTTTCTGGGGGGGTAGTCCTCTTTTTCCGTTTCCCGCCGCGTCAGACCAGTTATTTTGGTTAGAGTTTAATTCTTTCGACCAGAGTTTCGTTTGTTTCGCCGGAGTGTTATTTTTCCTCTGTAGTGTTTTTTCCGTCTCTTTTTCTTTCCCCTTTCTTCTTTTTTCCCCATGTGGACCGCCTGATCTGCTCCCCTTCCTCCTTTTTCCGAAAGCATCGTTTTAGTTGACGTCTTCGCGTCCCTTATTTCTTATCCTGGCGTATGCCCCGTACGAGTCATTGAGGCGTAGTTACTTGACCTTAATTTCCCATCGTTGTTTTCCGGCGCCAACCTTTGCCCTCTGCGCGTTCGAGTACTTCCACCCTAGCAAAGGGGTTCGTGCCGCGAGAACTTAGGTGGGATTGTTTGGGGCGTTCGTCCGATGTTGGTAGTGGATCCCACGTCGCATCTCTCCGTTTTTTCCATTAAAGCATTGGAAGGTCAAACGACCACTCTTCTGTTTTCGTTCCAATTCGACATCGATTTTTCTTGTGGGCAGTAAAAAAATTGGCAGACAGCCCTCTCGAAGAGGACTCCGCTTTTTGAGGCCTTTTTCTACTTGTTTTTGGAGTTCAGCTTTCACGTCGGGTGTGTGGACCTCTTTTGACCGCCCCTCTTCTTTTGAAAGAACATTTTTTACTTCGCCTTGATAATCAAGTGCATGGATCTTTCATGATTTTGCGCCCACCCCCTTTCCACAATTCCGATCTTTTCAACCCATCCCGGTTTTTCTTGGTGAGCGACGTGGATGTTTTTTCCCCGGACGGTTTCTTTTTCCTCGTATACGGCAGATTAGCACATGGTGGCCTTTTCGGACACCCGTCATGACCACCCTTACTAGCTCCTCGCCTTTTTGCCGACACTCGTGGATCTTCCCTTCTTTATCGATCGCCTGTTTTTTTTTTTGGGAGAGTGCATCTTATCGTCGGGTTCGCGGCGCCCCCCAACTTTCTTTTGGCCTTTCCATGCTATTCAGCACGCCGGCGAGGATGAGGTCTGCATTGTTCTCTTGACTTTTTCGCGGGGTATGACGCCCCCTTGAGTTCCTAACTGACGACGCTTTTCTCGATTCTTTCCCAGAATTCTTCAGGCCAGGCGGTGCCCCCTTTTTTTGTTTTGTGTAGTATGCGAAATCTCGTCCACAGTTTTCTTTCGTCGGCCACGGATTCGTCCTTTGTTCTCAGTGCTACCGCCTCTTCAAGCTTAGCACCCTTTGCACCGCTCAGTTGTCCTGTTAGGAGGCCCTCCACTAAACGGTTCGTACTTCCCTCCCGTTCTGTCGTCAGTCGCTTTAGGCTGGCATTGAAAACCAGTTTCTTACCTACCCACCGTGTTTGGACGGGTTTTTCATTAAGCCCCCGGTCTCCAGATTTCCTTTGTTTTAAACGTGCCGGACCTCCGTTTTTTCTTTTTAGGTAAGGTACCTGGCCCCAGTCGACAGGTGTCTTTTTTTCGATGTTTCAAGTGGTTGGGAAGTTAGTGACCGCGAATTATCTCTTCACATGTGGGCACACAATTAATTCCCCCTCTCCCTCCGTCTTACATTAGGGACATCTACCCCAGTTTCTCGGCCGTGGATCTTTTCATTCTGGCGGCCTTGAGACCGTAAGTTCGGATAGTCCATCAAGAAAGAAGATCTCCATCGCCGGTTGAGTCCACATGGTTCCGTTGGGTTCTTTATCCTGCCTTTTTATTCCAGGGAGCCGACATATGAGTAACTTTTTCCTCCTGGGTCGGCCCCAGGGTATCTGCCCCCTAGCTTCATTGTGTTTTTGTTTGGACAGTCTTTTTTTTTTTTTTTTTTTTCTGGGGACAAAGATATCGCCTCTCCCCTCTACCCCCTGACACTCGACCTCCTTGGGTGTCCAGGTCCCTCTTTGGGCGGGCGCGGGTCAAAAGCGACTGCACCCTTTTCGACTGGCTTTCGCGCGCGGTCGTTTGTCCCTTCTCCCGTCCTCTTTTTGACATGGATCAGCTTTACCATACCTTCGTCGTGGCGTATTTTATGCCCTTCAGAAGGCAAATCCGGCATACACACTTACGCCCATGGGTTTTAAGGTCTCTCGGGGTAAGATTTTGTTAGCTCTTCGCTCCGTAAAACCGATTTTGCTTCCTCTCTCCCTTTTTTTTCTTTCAGCGTATTGGTACGGTATGCATTTTCGCTTTTCCTTCCCTCGCTTTGGTCTATTGAAATCGTGGAGGGTCTTTCCAATCCGACTCCCTCACCCTCTAAATTAGGAAGTCCGTTTACGCGGCCGTAGTATAGCTGGACTCGTTTCGTCGCGACCCCCCTCCTGTCCTTGTTCAAGGCGTGCTACGCGTGATGTTTTCATGTCTCCGGCGTGTCCACCCCCTCCTGATTGACTTCTCGGTCCGCAGTTTACTCATTCTGGGGGGAATTGATGGAGTAGGCTCTCCCCTTATTGAGGATATCGCTCAAATTCCCACTCGACCCCCTTTGCTTACGACAAACAAAAAGATAGAGTTCGTGTTGTTTGAGAGATCGGTTGTTGCTTTTTCCCTAGCATGGTGGTCGAGTTTCAGGTCCTGTCGAGAGAAGCCGCCTCGATTGAGATGAAATCCCATCCTGAGCAGTCATGATTCCACTCCCCCGTTTCCGAATAGATCACTGAGGGGGTGTACCGGTGGAGCCACTTTTCCCTGGACATAAGACGATAGTAGCCCTCAAATTCCCCAAGAGGACCAGTCCTGTTGTCTCCTCCTCTGTTCTTCGAAGGACTTTTAAGCTTAATCCCTTTTCGTACTGGATTTGATGTGTCGAGCGTACCGATTTTTTTTTTTAGAATTTCATTTCCTCTCGACCCCCCGCTTCATCCTCAATCTGCAACCGTATACAACATTCTAGTATGGCATACTTCCAGGAAGCCCAAACCCTTCCTCGCGATTTCATCCAAAAGATTTTCCGGATCATGAACTCTGCCACAGGCAGTACCCCGTCGAGACAATTCCATGTTATCGGAGTGCCTTAGTTTTTTTCCTGTTTACTTTTCGTTACTAGCCAGCGTCCTTTTGATTTACGCAAAGTGTCCAGGCTTCTCTTTTGTCGACGGGTGACATCAACGTTATTCCGTGAGGCCCTTTCATTTTTTCCCTTCCGCGCCAACATTATTCGCCGACCCCGTTTCCCTTTTCTCTTTTTTTTGTTTCGACTTTCAACTCGGGCCTATAGTTTGTTCCTCGCCTCCTTCGAACGAGCTCGTTGTCTTCTTACGAGTCCTTTTCTTACATGGTCTGACCTTTTTTCTTTGCCTCCGTGATAGGTGTCCAGTTCCTTCAACCGCACCTTAAGGTCACGATCCCTAAATCACCATCCCCTTTGTTTCGAAACGGCTATTTTCTTCCTGACGACTCTTTCCTCTAGTCGATACCTCCTGCCCCTCCACCTCGCTTTCGTGGGAAGTCGGACCCTGTCGTTTGGTAGATTTTCCGTGTCCCCTCTAGATTTCTTCGGTTCGCTTGTTTTTCCCCCTTCCTTTGAAATATTTTCGGGGAAGCGACGTCCCCCCCTTTCCCATCGCCAACCAGCTCCCACCGACCTCTCACTGCATTTCTCTTCTCCTGCCATGACCGCCTGATGATCCCCATGATATGTCCTTCCTGTTCCATTCAGTTTGAAATTTCCAGGAACGTGTTCATTCAGTGGGGCTCCTTTACCCCCTTTTTCCAGTTTTCTCCTGGTTTCAAATCCGAGAAATGCTTCTCCCCCCCCTTCCCTCGGTTGTCTGTACCCCTCCGAAGTCTTGGTCCTTCTTGATAGGTAATGAAGGGCTCCCTCGGCTGCGGTTGTCTCTTCCTTCTTTCTTGAGAACTGAGGTTCATAGAATTGACGAGCCCTCTCACTGTCTTTGGCGGCATTGCCACGTTACTCACCCCACACCCCACGCAGCCGCAGGGGATTTAATACTCCGTCTTACCGACCTATCGATCACTTTCCCCCCCTTCCAGTTTTCTCCTCCAGGCTGGCGTACGGACAGCTCCAATTCCCGGAACCCAATTCATGCCCCCCCCCCTCGTGACCAAGTGGATTGGATTTTTCCTACAGGTCATGGCCCAGGCCATCCCTTCACATTTTTTTCGTCCATCGCTCCCCTCTCCTCTTTCCCCTCGAACAAAAAAGCCCTCGCGCGATCCTAACTAGGAGAGCCTGAGGACTTATGGTCGGCCAAGTTTTACCCAATAGTCTCTTTCGAGTCTTGCCAACGTTTTCCTCCCTTTCCCCTGTGCGTCGGAGTCTACTCGTAGTCCGTTTTTTTTCTGACCCCCCCCACCATTCGCACGATCGGCTCCCCCCCTTCCCATGCCCCGTCTGTAAGTGTCCCGTTCCTGGGCCACTTTGGTCATTGTGCCTCTCATTGACTCTCATTCACTACAAAGTTTTTAGGAGAGCTTTCCAGAGATTTTTCCCCTTTTGTCCCACCCCTCTTTACGTCGTATCACCGCAACATTGCGCACGGGGAGACCATTTTCCGCTGCGAAGGTGTTCTGCTTTCCTTGAAACAAGAATGTTCGTATTCCCCCCCCCTCTTTCGTTGGACTGCAACGCTTCCGTGCACCGAATAATCGAATAGTGCCCCCCTGTCCCCCTAATCGAATAGCCCCCAGAAAAATCCTTTATGCAGGCACGCCCCTTTCGCTTTTTTCCCTTAAGCCCGCATTGCTCATTTGTTTCTTCCGGCCCGCCCGAGTGTTTTACTGCATAATGTTCTCTCTTTCCATTCTCGGCTTTTCCTCCCTCCCCGAAAGAAGGATAGTGATCCTCCTTCCAGGGCCTGCGTTCTTGGCCCCCTATTCATAGGTCCCCCCTTCCCCACTGGTTCCCCCCCCTCTCTTTTTTCAATCCTCTCAGTTAGGAGACCAAAAGCAACCCTTACTCATGAGCCCCCCTTCCCCCTTCCCTACTGCTCAACCACGAGATCATGGGTAGAAATAATTAACCGACACCAAACCCTCCCCCTTACCTTGTCTTGCGCGGTTTTAGCGGAACCGTCGCGCCGACAGACGAACCCATTCTCCCCCTTCTCCCCCTCCTTTTTTCCCTCCTTTTGAGACTGATGTTGGCTAGTTGAGGAGCATTGCTTTCCTCGCGTCCCTTGTTCCGCTCGCCAGGAACACTTGGGCGTTTGGAAGTTTCTTTCAACCCTTCTTCTCGTTTTTTCCCTCCGAGTTGGGCCAAGGGCCACTTTCGTTCGTTTTGCTTTTTTCTTTTTCTCCCTTCTTCCTTCCCTTTTCACTCTTCTTTTTCCCCCAGATGGTAGCTTCGGCATTGCAATCTCCTCTTACTCTAGGCCCTAAAGCAATCGTTCTGGAATTTTATTCAGAGTCTCCTTTCTCGTCTCATTGGATTTGCAGTCGATGACGGACGAATTAACATTCTTCTTCCCATCTTTTCTTTTCTCTTGCGGTCCCTCCCTGCGTTTTTTCAACATGATGTTCTTCGTCATTCCTCCCCTTTGTCTTTCCTGCCGCATTTGGGAGGGGCGAGTTCCTGTCTTCTCGTCCCGTGTTTCCCGCTGGCCCTCCCTTTAGCACCTGCAGGCTTGCCGGTCCCCCCCTGAACCCCTTTTTCATTTTCCCACTCCGATTTGTTCCCAGGGAAAATAGAGAACCCTTAGAAGCGAAATTCAGTTTCTTTCCCCGTTGACTCATTCTTGGCGGGTTCGACTTTCGTTTTTTTCCCCTTAAAAAATCTTAATTGAACTGAGCCGACTTTTATAGTGCTTTCCCGCTTCATGTTCCCTCCCAAAGTAACACTTTTACGTCATTTCGGTGCCACTCAACGTGTTCCTTTCCTTTGGGAGCTCGTTTTGGTTTCGCCCTTTCCTTTTTTTTCCCTTTCCAAGCACTTCCTCCCCCAAATAGAGGAACAGGGGATGCGTCCAACCTTCTCGACCCCTGCACGGCCCTGAGAGCTTTTAAATTGGACTCCCCTCTGTCCACTAGGATATCTCTTTCGCGTTTTCCTCTTTTAGAGTTCCTTCTCCGTCCGGTATCGCCCCCCCCCCCCGCTGAACCAAAACTCCGGGTTTCCATGCCCTTCCCCTCCCTCCACGGTTTCTGATGATGGGAGTTTAGTTATTTGAGCTTGTGCTTTCTGACCGCACTTGATTGCTCCTGACGGACGCTTTCTCGTCTGCTTCCTTCTCACGTCCAGTACGGTACCTGGCTTGTTTGTCTCCTTTCTTCCTCCTCTCTTCCCCTCGTTTATTAAGTCCTGTCTTTTTCTTCTATGTCTCCATCCCATTCTCAAAAAGACTCTTAACCTTATGCTGGGCCTTGCCCCCTCATCTTTTTCCTGAAGGAGTCGAACCATCACGCGTCCAGGACCTTCTCTGTCTCAGTCGCCTAGGCGTCTTTTGCCAGTTCTTTATCACAAACCGTTTGTTCCCCCTTGTGGAATTCCTTTAAAACCCATTTCCCCCTTCCCCCCTTTTTTCTGGAGGCTGGCCAGGGCATACGCACCGTTCTTCCTCCTTTTTTTGATTGTTCAAGAGCACCTTGGCCCCCCCCAGTTCGAGTCAGTGGTTGTTCCTTTTGCCTTTTTTTTTGACGTCGCATTTTTCCTACCGGATAGGTTTCTTTCCCCCCGCGGGACACCTAGTCTACCGACATAAGAAATTCTGGGCTTTGGCATATTCCATCTTTTACCCCCCCCCCCGCGCGGAGTACCCCGCACTGGACTTTTGGTGCCGGGCGGCGTCTCTCTCTTCCTCTCAGGACGAGGCACTTCCGATGATGACGCATTCTCTGCTCGCCGGTTTCGAACAACTTGATTGCTTTTCTTTCTTCGTTCTCTCTGCTTGATTGTCGCTGAGCGGACTACGGCGTTCAACGACTCTTCCCTTCAATGTTTTTTTTTTCGGCCACAGCGCGTAGCTTCTCCCTTTTCTTGCAGGGGGATCGGAACCCCCCGGATATCGAGAGTTAAAAGCTACTCTCCATCCCGGTTTGTGAACGTGTTCCTTTTTTTTTTTTTTGCGACGGAGAAACACCGAGTTCCCGGATGCACTTCCGAGCCTGTAGAGACCTCTGCGGTTCCTTCCACGGCGCTTCGTTTACTGGACATGGATCATCTTTGCGTCCCTCCCTTGACGCTGGGCGTAACTTTTTACTCCATGCAGCAGGCATAACTTAATCTTGTGTCCCTGTCTCCGACGGTATTCTTCCCTTTTTACGGTTCATGCGCGTCGTACTTGAACTCCGCTTTGGCTTCATCGCGACCGTTTGGTTTAAGACGGTATGCCTTCCCTCCTGCTGGGGTATTGCATCTTGACGTCTTTTGACCCTTTTTCGATACGGAATATGAAATTGGCAGGTCCGTCGTCCCTCCCCCTCCCCTCCTTTCGCCCTTTTCCCCTTCCTTTGGGAATGAGTTATCGACTTGTGACCGGTCTGGCTCTTACGGTCCGCTTTGCACTTGCGTTTTCCCAGATCGTCGGGCTTGCCGAAAAGTTCTTTTCTTCGGGCGCGGTACAACCAGCCTTCATCTTGTCTCCCCGTTTCGTCTTCGGGTGACTTTTTTATTTCTTGTCGTTCTCTCTTCTTCTTCTCTCCCGTACCCCGCACCCGCGACCCCCCTGCTGGATTTACGTCCCACAAACC
>Ga0179593_1347467_pt1 | contig 12749 bp, 20 predicted proteins | sample CZODoug2_1_08_16_FD_185931 | JGI IMG/M metagenome (GOLD analysis project Ga0179593, IMG submission 185931) | Vadose zone soil fungal communities from Angelo Coast Range Reserve, California, USA - CZODoug2_1_08_16fungal (PacBio error correction) | ecosystem: Environmental > Terrestrial > Soil >... | reverse complement strand
CCGACGGGAGGGCTTCATAGTCGAAACACAAATTTTATAGAAAACTTGCTGATGTCAGTTTGACCCGAACTCTCTCCCAACTTCCTTTCCCTCTTATTAGCTCCCACAATCTCCAAGCGATGTGAAACTGGTCCTTCACTTTTTCCCCTCCTGCCCCTACTTTCCCTTCGGGGTTTCAAGCGCCACCCCCTTTTCCCTTCCGTCCCTTTAAGGTCGTGGAAGTTGCTGCTGACCCCCCACGTCCCCTTACTCTTTCCCTTTGTGATCAGGAAAGGCAGTCTCCTTTGACCCTCGTCATTTCTTGCTCTTCTTTCCCTCCCCTTTTTTTTTCGCCACCCACTTCCACACAGTATTGCGTCCATTGCCCAATCTTTGAGTGATTGCGGCCCTTTTTCTTCTTTCAATTGCACCTCCGCCTCAGTTTCGGACTTTCCCCCCCCCAACTTTTTCTCCTTTTTTTCAGCGCTACTCAAGTCGATTTCATCTTCCTTTCTTTCTGCTGAAGACTCGTCAAGGCTCCCTGGAGGATAACCGCCCAAAACGCTCCACACGCCCCCCTACCAACTCGGCTCCTTCAAATAACTTGTTTTTCCCTTTGCTTTTCCTTTCTACCGCCAAACCCCGATTTTCACTTCTTCCCTTTTCTGGGAGCAATTAACCTAGCTCCGAAATGCCGACCCATTTGCTTCCTTTCTGGTCGGCACTCTTGCAGTGCTTTCGCAGTGTCTCCTTTATCCCCCCCTTTTTATTCCCGCGCCGACAGGTGTCCTTAATTACAGCTCGACCCGCCCCCCCCTACTCTAAGTTTTAACGATATACGCGTCGCCCACGCACTCCCTTTTGTTTTCCCTGCGGTTTCGTTTTCGCTGGTGGGGGTCTTATCTTACCCACGTTTTCCTTGTTGCCGGTGAATCCCTTTCCTTCCCCCCCCCTCATCTTCCCTATGATAGTCCCCCGAAATTATCCCATTCTTTCCCCTCCTCGTTTGTGCGGATATTGGTTTTGGGGAAGTCTCTTCCTGATCCAAATCGATTTCCTTCTTTTTTTCCACCTCCCCTCCCTTCCCCCGTAACCAAAGTGCTAGACATTGCATCCACCCCTTTGCCTTCCCCTCCTCATAGGCCTCACTTTTCGTTCTAGTCGTTACCCCCCCCTTATCGTTTTTTATACGCTTCTGATGTCGCCACCATTCTACCCAAGACACCTTAACCGTTTTCCACATAGATTTTCCGCCGTCGGCAATGCCCACTCCTTCCCCCCTCCCCTCCCCGAGTCAGTACCCCTGGGCGCTGGATTTTTACCTATTTGAGTGAACCACTCCCCCCCTGACCACCCTGGTATGATTACGACTGTGAGAGTCGTCCCTCTCCCCACTTTTAACTAGAAGGACACGAGTTTTCATTGACATTTTTTTTCCTCCTCCCCAACACGAAGGCTGTTTGCTGGTTTGCCCCCCATAATTATTTCTTGACACATACTTTTAGTCTAACTCGGATCCAGCGAGAATTGACCCTTTTCGGGTTATGTTTTGACTTTCCTAAACCCAAGTTGATTGGCCAGGCAATCATTCTTTCTTCCTCTTCTGCTGCATGATGCTCCCCCGCACCTCCCCCTAGTTTCGCGGACCGTCCCCGTGGCGGCCAGCATTCCTCTTCCTGTAATCTGGTTCGTTACGTGCACTCCATACCTTCCCTTCTCTTCCCTTTCAGTCTTTTACTTTTATCTCCTCACCTTCCCCCACCATTTCACTTAGACGACCGCTTTGCGTCTCCATTGACCTTGACCCCAGTTCTTTGCATCATAAAATGTTTGAAACCATTGCCCCCTCTCCTCTATTTCACATCTACAGACGTTTTCCTTCACACTAGATATGATTTTTTGAAAGATTGATGTAAGCACCTATACTTTTTCTCGGTCTACGGATGTCCTCCGCTTATGGTCAAGCTTCCATATTGGTCACCCGTCCCCCCCTTTCCCTTTCATCCGTCATTCCCCCTATAACCCCCCTAAGGTACCACTGGCCTCCCGCCACTATTTCCAGCGAGAAGTTGTCTCGCCCTGTCCTTTTTTAGCCCCCGAAAACTCATACCCACCTACCAGCCCTTGCCCAGTTCTGTTTTGTGCGAACTCGATCACCACGTTTCAGGCTTACTTTGAGTAGTGGCCGGAGGGCAGTTCTTCTTTGGGACCCCCTCTTTGACCTTGAATTTTCTCTCCCTTCTTTGCACTGTACCTGAATCTGATAATCGTCACTTTTGCTCGTCCTCACACCCCACCCTCCTTTAAGACCTCCCAGCACGAGATCCCTATTCTCCTTCCCCCCCTCTGAAGATTTCAATGGGTACTTTTCATCCCCCCTATCCGTACAACCTTAGTCGAGCTATTTTACCGGTCCCACCACCTCTTGCCCGATGTCTTTTCCGCCTCACGTACAGCCAAATCCTTTTTATCTATCCCCCCCCTTTTCACCATTGTCCAGGGCGAGGACCCCCTCGAGTTATCCTACTCGGGCCATACGCCTATTGCAATGTCTGGCATCTTGCTGGAACTTCATGGACTGCTTTCTCCCACGAACGGGTATGCCCCGTTTTCCCCAACCCCCATCCCTTTTAGTCCGACTTATCCTGTTTATCCGACACGAACACCCAAGTGAAACTTCTCTCTGTGCCCGCCTTCCACGACCAATACTTGAACCATCCCTCTTTCCTATGCATAGCATTTTGGCCGCACGCTTCTTTCCCTAATGCACCTCCTCTCATTGAAGAGCTCGCGCCCCTCTGGACGCTCCCCTTGATATTCTGCCGACCCCCTGGCAGTCGGCGATGGTCCTGAGGCTTTGTTTTCTCGCGCAGGTTGAGGTCGCATCCCCCCCTCTTTTTGTTTGCTGGGGTTTGTGCAACATGGGTTTAGTGACAAGGAGGATGTTGCACAGCGACCTTGTCCCCCAGAGGACTGTCTTACTTCTTCCCTGTTTTTCACGCGGGGATGTCCCACCTCCTTCCCCCTCACGCGAATTTGCCAACCCTTTGACATCCACTTCCTTGGGACACCCCGGATCCATTTCAGCTCCTCCCCCGCAATCCCCACATTTTTTTTTTGGGACCCCCTTCCTACCTCCTTTTTCTTTCCGCAGGACAAACTCCGACTTAGGCCCCTTGTTCGTTTGGCCTCCGGAAGACGTGCACTTTCACCTTGCTCAGTGATTGCCCCTTCCACCTATTTCTCACGCTACCCCCTTCCCCGAAGTCCGAGCGGGTAACCCAGTACGTCACCTAATTTTACCCCTTTACTGCATCTGAACTTGACACCCCTCCGACATGCCCTTTTGCCTTTTCCCCTTAACAAACTTCTTACTCTTCCGGCTCTCAACCTACTTCGACGCTGCGTCTTTGTTTTTTGCATAGCCCCTTTTGGATGCGTCTGTATGTTGATTTCCTTTTGGGTCTGTTCCCCCCCCATTACAAGTTTAACACCGGGCTCTCTCTCTTTGTATGGGAAAGCCTCCCCCCCCCCTAACCCTGCTTCCTTTCCTTCCCCGAGCCCCACCGTTACTCATGTTTGCATCTTGCACAGACGGGCTGACTGCTGATGACCCCAGGCTATTGATCCTTCCCTCCCCCCTTGAACCCCCGAACCCCCCACCCATCCCTGCAACCGACGCATCTCGCTGCAGAGCGGAAAGCTGATTTTCTATGATGGATATTCTCGAAGCTTCCGCAACGTTAATCTGCCCCTCCCTCTCGCTGCCCATTGGTGTAATCGAATCAACCCGTTCCCTCCCTACCAACTCAACCCACCATGCCAAATACGTTCCCCCCTCCTCTTCTGGGGCACCCTCCACCAAGTTGCCGATGTCTCTTTCCCCCTTCTGCTCAACGTTTCCCCTAATGCCTTTTGCTTAAACAAACCTTTTTTTCCCGAATGATCAGCTACCTTTTTATCCGACTATTTCGTAATCCCTTTTACCCTTTTCTTAGATCACCCCCGGGTTCTCCCCCCGTCGTAGTGCCCTTCCACACTTTGGGGACAAGATCGGCCCTCGTTCCCCTCGTAGGATTCCTTTTTTTTATTTTTTTTTCTTGACCCCCCCTTCCCACCCCTTCGTCGACTTTGCTTTCCCCCCAATCGGGTGAGAGTGGATATGTGTTGAGGCATTTTGCGCCCCCCCAAACCAACATGGGTTCCCTTTTGATACCCCGTTCCTGAGCACACATGCATTTTTAGCGATGTCAGCCGCGGCGCTACTTTCTTACCCCTTCCCACCTTTTGAGTGAGCCGAAAAGTGCTTGATTTTTCCCTCACCTCCCCGTTCTTTCCCCCCCCTTTTTCAGGCGCCTCGCGCAGCAAAATCCCTCTCGCTTCTTCCCACCCCGGTAATTCCCTCTCTCCCTCCTTTTACTTGTTGCCTCGAGTCTTTTTTTCCCCATACCGGTTTGACACTGACCGCCGTACTGTCCTCCTATGATTTGCTCTTCAGCTCCCCCCTTATCACTTACATCCTTTCCTCCACTTCATTTCATTTGACCGTCCGCCAGTCAATTTCCATTGTTGGAGACTGTACAGTGTCTGGCCTCTATTACCTGCCCTTTCGTTGAACCCTCCCGAATGTGTGACCGTGTGCTTTGGTTCCCCCGCCCGTTTCGTTGACTTTCCCTTCCTTCCCCGGAGGGCGAGCCCCACCATTTCTCCTTCTCACTAAGCAGCTTCAGGCCTTCCTCTCCCCTCGCGGACGTACCGATTTGCCAGTCTTCATCTTCCCCCCCCCCCCCTTTCTCTGCTACGGCTGATGGTGGTTTAGGTAGAATCCCTCCTCCGATCAACAGTTTTCAAGTCCCTTTTTTAGATCCGGCTTTGAGCACCCCGCACTAACCCCCCCCCCCCCCCCCGCAGAAGTGTCCTATGTCTTTCTTCCCCCTTGCTCGTAGGATCCCTTTTTTGTGTATTTCCCCCCTCCCCCCTTTCTCAGTCTTTTTTTGACAATACCCGTGATCTCTTACCCTGCCTTGTTTAGACTGCGAGAGTATTTGTTTCTTCTTTTTTTCTCAGCACTCGGAGACTGTCTCGCTTATTCTCTTTTTTCTCTCCCTGTTACGGCACTTCATTATGAGGGCCCCTACCCCCACTTCGAGATAAACCCATCCGTCCCATCCCCCCTTTTCTCCTATTTTCTCCTTCCATTGCCGCCTTGTGCCTTATGTTTCGTAAGCCAGTTCCCCCCCCTCCTCCGCTCGGCCCAGCAGGAGTTTTTACCCCCCTCTGCTTCCCCCCCCCGGAGAGCGGACGTTCTGTGCAGTCCAACCTTCGCCGGCATGTAGCTCTGTCCCACGCTGTAACCATACGTGCGCTTCTCCTCAGCCTGTCCAGACTAACCATGCTTCCTTCACGCTACTTCACGAATCACATTCCCCCCTACCCCCTTCCTCCTCCTTCCCCTGAACTCCAACCCGACCGCCGCCTCATTTCAGTATAGAGATCGTCAAATGGGTTTTTAAACGATTCCTCCCAAATTTTTCTTCTATAGACCAATTGTTTTTTTTTCCCTACCCTCTCCAAAACACTCTCACCTTCCTGAGGGGATATTCAATACCTTTTTTACGTCCTCTTTTCCCCCCTTTCCCCTGTTTTCAGGGACGTATATTGCCGCCCCACTTTTTCACTCACTTCCTTTAGTTGACATTCGATCCATCACGAGCACCGTTAGCCGCAGGTTGTCGCGTTCCTTCCATAAACGATGCAGGCGCGCTTTAGCTGCGGTTCCACCTGCCCCCCCACCGGAAAACCCTTTTCCCTTCCCGTGGTTGAGGTCGCATGTCTGTTTACAGTACAATTCCATCCTCCAAGGCCTAGTTTCCCCCACGCTACGCCTGATTTAACTCTACTCTCTTTTTTCCCCACACAGCTTTGGTCCCTATATGAGGCATTCTCCCCCCCCTGCCCCCCCCCATGCCCCCCCAACACGACCCCCCCTTCCCCCAAACTGAACTGATGCGCCCCAGCTGCCCAACACCTCCCGTACTTCCCCCCCTTTTTGCGCAAACAGATCGTTCACCGGCATCCCTTCCTTTCTCTCCCTTCGTTGCCGGCGCGGCTCTTCAGTCCTTCTTGAGCCACCCGTTCACCCTCTAGGTCCTCTGTGTCCCCACTTGCACGAATGCGACCCCCGAGTTAGCTCTCACAGTTGCGCAGTATTTACAGTCCGCCTTCCTTCTCCCCCCTAACTCTTTTCCTTCTCTTTGTTTTCTCCCAGTTGCCCTTTGCACACGCCCTTTTACGGCCGCCTTTTTTTTCCCCCCATAAACCTTCAGCCCTTTCCCCCCATTTCTCCCAATCCGACGCACAGATGTTTTAGGCATTTCCCGACTCCCGTCCTTTTTTCCGCCTTTGCGACGGTTCCCTCGCAATTATCCTTAGGACCGTTGACTTTTTTGCAGCTCAACGAAGCTATGTGTCCACTACCTTTTTCACTCCTATTTTAGGAGCCTTTCGCCGGTCCTTCCCCTTGCACTTTTTCCTCATTACACAGGTCCTTTCCTTCCCGCTCATTGCCATCTGTTGGCTTGACTCCCTCACCCTGCGGGTGCCCGCCTGACTCCCACTCTTTCCCCCATTTTTCTTTTCACCCCCGAATCCTCAATCGCCTCTTTCTCTGTTCCGCCTTCTCGCGCACCCCCACTTTATCGCGGTTTTTTTTTTAGACACCAATAGACTATGACTCCTCGCCAGTACCCCCCCGCAGCCTATGAGCTGCTCCAGTGGGAACAAACCCCATAGCCCCCCTCCACTTTTCACTTATGCATGACGTACCTTTTCCGGTTTCTGGCACTTCTAAAAGTAACTGGCGCTAGGGGGTTCCCCTCCCCCCAAACCGAGCTTTTAGGGCCCTTCCTTTTTTGGCGTCTTGCGCGTGAGCAACATCCCCCAATCCTCCCTACCTCCCCGGATTTTCTCCCGAAAATCAAAATCAATTGCTTATATCATTCCCACCATCTTCACCATTTTTACTGGCCGCAGCTCCCCCCTTTGCTCCCTTTTTTCTTTCCATCCTGAGAAGACTACGAATGGCCCATGTTCCTTCACATCTGCCTAATCTCGGTGTCATTCCCGATTTCCTTTCCCTCCCCCACTCCCTCCTGCAGTCACTGTAAGGGCCATTTTTGAAGTGTCCTTCCCGTCCACACGTACACCTCCGTATCTACTCTTTACCGCGGCGGGCAAGTGCCCTCCTTTGCCTTTACCGAGACGCCCCTCACGCGATATTCACTACTTTCACGAATGTCTCGCTTCCCAATAGCTGGTTCACGTTTTGTTCTCCACATGACCTCCCCCCCTCTAGACAGGATAAGAATGTCCGTACCCTTTTCCCCCTCCACCTCTTTCTTTGCCCGCGTCTTCCGCTCCTGCTCACGTCGTGTTTCCGCTCTCTCGTCCCCTGAAGATTCCGGGGCAACCAACCCTCCCCCCCCTTTCTGGTCACCAATACACTCGGTCTGTCCCGATCCCCCTTTTCTCGCCCCTCTTACTTTCACCCCCACTATTGCTCCATTTTTTCCTGTTCAGTCCCTATCCCAAGCGTCACTGTGAACTCCGCTGTCCCTCATTCCTCCATGGTATTTTTTCTTGACGGCCCAACGCCCTCCCTCCCCCCCTCTCTGCCCGAACGTTACCTGTTGAATGTTCTCCTTTTTTCTGGTTTTTTCTTCTTTCCCACCGCCCGCCCAATCCCCCTCCTCTCTTTTTCCCCTCGCCGCTACCTTGATTTTTGTGAGGCCCTCACTGCGGTTCTGCAAGGTTAGTTCCTTTGGTTCTCTTTGGTCTTGGACCGCGAGATTTCCCCCCCCCCAGCAAGAAACTCTTGATCGCACATCATCACATCATGATCTTCTTCCTCTCCTTTTTAGAGATCTAGCCTTGCAGTGAGCCTTCTCTCGTGGCCACCCCCCTCCTTCCGGGCCTTCCCGGCCACGGCACCATACCCCCACCACGAGGCAGCAGGCCGTCCCCTATGTCCCCCCGTCCAACCCTCGTTGGCCTCCCGAGGACTAGTCTTTTCGGCTGCCCAGCTCCCCTCAGTTTCTTTACATATTGATGGCGACACGATAGATCCTCCCCCCCTCTTCGCCTTCCCCCGTTTGACAGTTCCCCCTGCGTCAGTATTTTTCCCCTTCTCCCCGGAACCCGTTTTTGTCATTACGACTCCACGCCTTCAGAAAACCTTTTTCACCCCCTCCCCCGTCTCCCCTGCAACGAGTTTATTCGCCTTCCTCCCTTCTCTGATAGGTGCAATCAGTGATGAGTTCGCCCCGATTGACTTTTTTTTTCTAGATCTGGCGCTGGTATTTCGCACCACCCGGAACTTGTCGAGTATCCCTCTCAGCCCGACCCTCTTCTTCCCTTAACAGGGTATGCTTGACTCATACCAGAAAGTTGACTTGGTGACTCTTACTCATTTCTATTTCTCTTTCCATTGTTTACTTGAGGCCTTTTCCCCCCTCACCCCTTATTACCTCTCCCTCCCCTACCCCCACTTTCGGTGCTTGCATTATCTGCCTGGTCTCCCCCTTTTCAATCCTCCTCTCCCCTGACCCGCAGCTCTAGAGACCACTCCTTTTCCTTTTTCTTACTTCCCACACCTGTCCCTTCCCATGCCCTGTTCGTATCTTATGTTCTCACCCCGGCTGTCAACCGTGCGTTTCCTCTTCCCACCCCACTTCCCCCTTCCACCAGTCCAAACAGTCTTTTCTTGAACACTATTCCCGCTCTATAGATTCTCAATTCAATAGTATGTTACACATCTCCTTTTTTTCCGCTCCCTTTGACATGTCACCGCTCTCCGATCCTCCCCCCCCCCCGCCACCGTCCGCTGCCACGGTCCCGCTCCCAGCCCCCCATTCACCCCTTTCTTGTTAGGTAAAGGTATTTTACATTCATTACTCCCCCTCACCACCCTTACCCCTTAATCCCTGCCAAGAGTTTACTATGCGTCCCTTAACGCGTTACACCCCCTCTATTGCGCTCCGGCTGACTTTCATTTTGCTCCTCTTCCCTCTCGGGAACCTTTGGCTTTGTGTTTCCCTTTTGCTTCTACTCAGGTGCAATGACGTCGGTGTCAGGGTGACAGCCGGGTATCCGTTTCCTTACGACCCACCCCTGCAAGCATTCCCCCCCTGCCCCCCCCCCTTTGCCCGGACGCGCAGTTCACGCCGAGCTCCTTCCCTTCTGACCTTTCCGCCAAACACCTATGTTAGCCCTCATTCCCCCCTCCCTGATTCGTCGTCTTTGAAAGACTCTCCACTAGCTCCCGCCCCTGATTAAGAAGGCCACCGTTGTCCCCCGAGCAAACTCGCTTCCAGGGATGCGCTCTCTTCAAGAAAGCTAGTATCCAGGCTCAGTTTGCACCCCTAAGTCGGGATTCTCTTGGTCCTAATTCCCCCCTGAGACTTATCCACACAGAAATACCGGAGGGTCCTCTCCCGGTGTCCAAACAACAAACAACACCTGCGTTTCACTCCCCCATTGGTGCTTCTCAACCCCCCCTCCACCCTTACGCCTATCTGTCGCCCTGCATACAAGGAAATACGTACCTCACTCCATCTTACCTTTTCCCCGAACCTCCTTGGCCCATCCCACTTCCCCTGCCGGAAAGATGCCCCACTCTTCCTCTGATCTTTCTGACTAACGACTAGCACGTTGCACTTATGGACACTCGCCCCCTCTCACGGAATAGATTTCTACATTTTTCTTTTGAAGGAACTCTTTCTCTCATGCGGAGCCCCTGACTCTTTTCCTTCCCCTCCATTGTTTGCAAAGGGGTTTGATTGCCAACTTGGGGGCGATTGTGGTTACTTTGGGCTTGCCCTCCCGACGACTCAACATCGCTTTCATTTCTCCAACACTTCTTTCCTTTTCAAGTCCGGGCCCAACCCTCCCCTTCTTTTCTCGCGAAGGAAGCTTTTTACATTTTTACTCCCACTCTTACGAACGGCACTTCTGGAGCTTACCGCGCCAATTCCTTTTCTCCCCCCATCCTTCCGTCACGCCTTACTTCCTCACGTTATCCTCTATGACCCCTTGTTATTGGCGACAGGTCGAACGGCTCTCTGTTTCATGCATTACCCACTCCTAGCCTCTTCACCCTTCCCCCGCAAGAGAGTTTACGGTTTAACACCATCACTTTCCTCGTATACCAGCATATAAGGCACCAGAAGAACAATTTGCCCCTTTTATTGTGGGAAGTCATCAAACAGTGACAACCCTCTGCGTATTCTAAATCCCGGGCGGGGGTGCATCGCATGTGCAACGCCTCTTTTGCTGAAGTACTGGTTTTTATGTGCTAGCTTCACCCCTTAAGTTAGATACCACGTAAGTATGACTCTGCGCGCTCGAAGCTGTGGAAGTCCTTCCCCCCGACGGCATCATTTTTCACGCCCACCGTAGTTTCTCGTTGATTTAGAGTCGCTTAGTCCCCTGACGTTGACTGCTTTCGATCATGCCTGCTTTGCGCCTTGTCCTCCCTTTCCCGGAAAGGGACCCCCGAACGTCACAACCGCCCCAGAATTATTGATGCCACCGGTTTCCTGGACTCTACTGAAGAGGATACGCCGATCCCCCTACTTTTCCCTTTGTTAGCCCCCCCCACAATCTGCCTCCCCTTCTTTTGGTCCCGACGGCAAGTTCACGATCCTTTTACTCCCCTTTTCCCAACACCCCCCGGAACGAGGCTAACAGCTCACTTTTATTGGCACTCTGCCCCCCCTCCTTCCCCGCCCGCTATGGTCTAGGTCCCTGCACCCCCCGCTACTCTAACTCCCTGATCATGAAAAACTGGACTCCTTCCTATTTGCTCCTTATACTTCTGTTGCAACTACCATTCCCACTCCCCTTCTGTCTGGTGCTTCTTTCACTTTATCGCCGGCGTCTAACCCCCCTTCCCTGCTCACTTCCCGATTGCAACAGCCGTACTCCCCATGATCATCGGCCCCGTCCCCCCTGATGAAGGCAGCGGAAATCTCCAATCTTACCTTGAAGCACCCACCTTTTCCCATCCCGGAAGTGTCCCAGTTTTTGCATAAAATATGCCACCCTGGCGTTTGCCCCCTCAGCCTCACAACTTCCTTCCCTTTAGGCTGTCCCGTTCCTACATTCTGCCTCCGGTGCCTTCAAACCGAGGCGCGAACATTTTTTTTCCTTTATTTTCCCCCCCCCTTTTCCTCCTTTACCTGAGGAAATTTTTACACCGGCTCCGCTCCTTTTTTTCGCCACACACATCGAGGTCTCCTTTCCCTCCTCCCCCTTTCCTCCCTTTACGGACCACCATTATCTTAACCCCCCCTTTCCGTTTTTGATTTTTCTTAGAGAGATGTGTCTCCCGGCCGGTTCCCTTCTTTTCCTCCCCTGTTTCAATTGGATGCCTGCATTCATCTTACACCCTTACCCTTTCCCCTCGCCGGGACCCCCCCGCAAGGAGTCAATAGTTGCAATTTTCTCTCTTTTAGAAACTTGGAGCCAGCTCACCAGTTTATCTCGGAATGTTCTTTTTGTGAATGTTTTCCCTGAACATCGACGTGGCCTTTGATCGCCATTCCTTCCGGTTCTCTTGGTTTTGTCCCCTGAACAACAATCCCCCCCATATGCACTGATTCACGTTCCTTACATCTGGGACCCTCCCGCTGAACATTGCTTGCCCCCCCCTCTTATTGACCATCGTTGTGGCTCTCCCAGAGGAGTTATTGCGTACTCTTCTATCAACAGCCCTCAGCAGCCTCCCTTTTCTGGCTTTCCAATCTTGTTTCGCCTCGTAAACCCACCACGCATCCAACGTTTTTCTTTTACAAAATCATATATCTATAGAGTATTTTTTTTCACCCTTTCCCGGCTGGAATGGAGATCCCCCCCCCCCGTCTGACACAGGATTCCTTCTCCCTGTATCCGTGAAGGGTGTTGTTCTACATTTCCCTTCTTCCTCTTTCCCCACGGCTCTTACTTCTGGTCTTGCTACCCCCTTTTTTTCTCCTTCGTCTCGGCCTCTCCACTGCCAACCGTATCCCCCCCGCCTTGCTTCTTCCTTGTCGGTGACGGTTTTACTTTAGCAAGTTCTTCCCCCTTTCTCGCCCGTTAGGGAACGGATCCCACCCGCTGCGGACCCCTTTTTGTACGAATTTCCTCATCCTGGTCCGCCACCCCCCCCCCCCCCCCTTGCTCCCTCATCCTTCATTTCCCAGGCTAGGTCGTTTTTTTCGCCTGCCCCCCATTTATCACATAAAAAAGATTTGCCATTGATCAAACCCTCTGCCCCGGTCTTGAGATCCCAATTTGCACTTTTCCTGTCCCACTCCTCCCCCCAATTCGTGTTGGTCTCTTGCCTTTCCGCATGTGTCACGTTCTTCTTTTCCTTAATCCGTTCCGCTTCCATATTTTTTTTCCGTTCCTTGCAATTAGATACATCCTTTCCTTTTTTCCTCCCTTCCGGCCCCCCACTCTGGAACTCTCGTTGCAGGAGGTCCCCTCTTCCATATCGGCAGGGATACAAGAAGATGTCTGTCCTTTCACTCTCCCCTCCCCCCTTTCGTTCCCTCCGTGGGTTTCCCAAGTTTAGTTTGTTTTGAGTCTACCGCCGTGGTACAAGCGCGCATGACCTCCGTTCTTCTCCTTCTATTTGACGTAAAGGCGTGTGTCAACTCCCCTGCCCCCCATTCCATTTTGTCCCCCATCCACCCCCCAACTATTTAGCGCCCCCACCATTATTCCTCCCC
>Ga0179593_1735095_pt1 | contig 12750 bp, 11 predicted proteins | sample CZODoug2_1_08_16_FD_185931 | JGI IMG/M metagenome (GOLD analysis project Ga0179593, IMG submission 185931) | Vadose zone soil fungal communities from Angelo Coast Range Reserve, California, USA - CZODoug2_1_08_16fungal (PacBio error correction) | ecosystem: Environmental > Terrestrial > Soil >... | reverse complement strand
CCCCCAGGCAGCGGACAGAGAACAAGGGCGTTCACATCGGGGGTTGGCTAGGGCAATGGAGCCCCCTTTTTTGAAACGTCACGCAACACCTTTCTCTAGTCCAATTTATCCGCTTACAGGCGTCAAAGAAAGGAGCACCTTTCCCCCGTTTTGGTCAAGTTCAAAAAACTCGACTAGGTAACCATCGATCAGAGTGACGAATTTTAAAACATACAGTGCTTGGAAATCATCCCCTCCTACCGAAGCTCTAATAGCCCCCTTCTCTTGAACTTGCCCCCTTCCAGAAACTCAGTCCTCCTGTCCTGGAATTGGGTCTTTCCCCACTATTTTGTCTCCGGTTGAGAATGTCCCACCACCGCGGCGTATCTCGTTTCCGCAATAGCCCCCCCCCCCTCCAAACAAAAAGCCCAGTCTTCCCCATCGCCAACCAGTTTCTCATTTCCCTTGTTACGGTCTGAGGTTTCCTTTTTCCCCAAAAAACTCCCCCCCCCGTGATCCTACATTTCTCATCAAAGTGGTTTTTGCTGCGATAAATTTCTGAACTACGCCCCCCTCCTTCCCATGGTGCTGTTGTGCCCCTTTCCCATTCAGTAAGGAAGTTTCCAACTCAGGAACGTGCTTTCTTCAGTCAGTGGGAGCACTGCGGGGGTTTCCCCCCTGGGTTTTTTCCGACTTCAATACTCAGTCCCCCTTTTTTTGTTTGGCTGGTCAGGCTGGATTTTCCCCGGCATTCCTCCTTCTCTAACTCACTCCCCCCCATCAAGCGGCTTTTCCTTATCGGTAGTTTGGTCATTCCGCTTTCGGAGTTCGCCTTTCTTTAATATCAACCCCAACTATTTCCAAGCCGAACTGAAACTCCTTCCCCCCTCCACCCTAATTTTCCAAGATGTAATGGGCTCCCTCTGATCGTCGCCATCCTAAGCTCTTGAGGATGATGGTCCGGGACTTATTTTCTTGGGACGGGAATATCAACTTCCTCTCCCTTTTTTCCCCCTGCGACTTTGTTTTGCCACCAGTCCGGACGGGACCTTTGTCCGATCGTGCCTTGTTTCAGAAAGTAATGAGCCTGGGTTTCTAACTTGCATATCTTTTTTTCTGTGGGGGCCCCACCTTTTCACTTTTTCCTTCCCCCCTCAGCTTCCCCTTAGGTGTAATCAGTCTCCCTTTCCCCTCTTCAGAAAAAACGATTTTAATTACGCCCCTTTTTCTTTGGTTATATCACCGCCTCCTTTAAAGAGGCGTTTCCTCCTGAGTGCCTTTTTTCCTTTTTTCGGCGGTCCCCCCCCTCCAACAGTTCCTCCTTTATTGGATATCCTCAATTCCGAGAAATGAACCCTCTAGGTATGAATGGTCACACCCCCATCATTAACTTCCGATCCTGCAACTCTTTGGCGATTACCCCACTGTCCCTTCGCGAAAGACTCTTTTTTTTTACCCACCTGGTGGACTCCCTATTTTCTTTAAAATCTGCGGACTACAACTCAAAACCATGGAAGCCCGTCCCTTTTTTGACTCTACTCTGATTTCCCTCTAACTATTGATCTCCCCGTCGTACGATTCCCTTCTTGACGGGAACAGTTACGATCACGTTTCCCTAGGTTTCGGTCTCCCGACACCGACTTCCCTTCCTTTTATTTATTCGTGATCAGGCAGTTCGGGACTTTCAAAGCTTTTGATGCTACTTCGCTAAACTCGAGTATGCGGCGCTCCCCCCCTCCCCTGGCAAAATGTCCCCTTTCTTTGGACCGTGCATTAATTTTTCCCCTCAGGCTGATTCCCTTTTCCCCCTAATGGCGATACCCCTCATTAATTTCCTGGGGTCTTCTTTACGGGAAAAGTTCCCCGTTTACGCGGTTGCGGGCGGCCTTTGTTCCCTCAATCAGTACCCGGCTTCTGTTCTCCTTTTAACTGGGTTGGGAACGGGACTATGGTTGTTGGACATTCGGTACTTCAACCAAACTTCCTCCCGGTGGCCGACTTGACTGTACCCCCCCCATCAGCCGGCCCCCCCCTTAATCAAGGAAGGCTTTTTACCAGTTGCACGAAATTTCCATTAGCCTAGGTCCACCCCCCTTTTAAGGTTCCCCCTTTTTCCCCAAATCGGAGTGTCCCCTTTCCTCCCCGATATCTACTACGACACCTATACTTTCAATCAGGACAATTCCCGCATTCAGTGGTTAGATATTCTCTTCCTGCTTTCGCCCCAACTGTTTTGGCTTATTCGTTCCGTTTCGCGGATAAGACGCTTCTGTTTGACCAAACTCTCTTCTCCCGAAACATCTTCCCACCTCCCCAGTACCGTGCACTTATGGTCCCCCCCCTTTTTTCCGAAGCTCCGGGCAGTTACACAAACCTTGTTTCCTGTTTGAGTTCCTCAACTGCACTATGGTCTCCGCTCCCCGTTTCCTCCGAGCCCTTGTCGGTTCTCCCACCCGACTGTTTCTAACGACGGTTCCGGATGTATTCCCCCCCTCTCAAGGGCCACGGCGGTTCAGAGATTGGAGCAGCATGTAGTCCTTCCCCTCTCTACCTATTTGTTACGGTTATGTTTTCTTCGGTTTTAGTTTTTATTCTGACGGCGCGGCCTTCCACCAAATATTCTTCCCCCCTGAGTTATAAGTTTTGAAGTTTAACGTTTCACTTTAAAATTCCGCCAACTCTTATTTAGGCGGAGGTACGGAGGTTATACGTTCTTCTCCTTCCCCCCCTCCAAAACCGGAATCCCCCGGGCCTGGTTTGTTTTTCACCCCCAACCCCCACACATTCTTCTTCGACAGCAAACCCTGTTGTTCTTTTGGAAGCTCTCTTTTTTCTATGGACTGCGTCTGCAGGTTGAGTATCTGACTGGCACGGTGATGGCTCGGGGTTGACTACCCACAACCCTGGCGACCGTGCGCCTTTCTTCCTTGGGACCCAGCAACTACCCCTTTCTTTTTCGAATCTTTTTACGGGAATGCGTTTTTCTCCGATTTTTCGGCGACTGGACTTCCTCTATTGTTACTCTTTCCTCCCTATTTGTTGGTGATCTATCTTAGTTTCTAAGAAAAGCGGCAGCCCCCCCTCCATTAAACCCCTCTCCTCCCTCGGCCCCCTTCAGAGATCTTTCACGCCCGTGGAGTTGTTAATACCTTAGAAGCGCCGGTCGAAGGCTTCCCGTCCAAACCGTGTACCTTCCTTAAATTTACAATTCCCTCTTTGAGCCAAAAGCCGCCTCTACGTCCATAAGGTTCAAACCGAGATATCTTCCCCCCCCCCGGATTTCTGTTCTAAGGACCTAGGTGTGGTGGTTTTTTCAGGAAAGTCTTGTCTATTTTACTTTCTAAGCGCACCTAATCCCCCTCCATTAAATACCTCCCCTAAGACGCCGAATTTTATCTTACCTCGCCGGGCACTTCTGGATACCTCCCCCTATGGACTCGATTCGTTGGTCAGTCTTCCCGTCCCACTAAATCACTCTTTCCCCCCCTCTCCCCCATCACTCCCCGCTACACAGGACCCCCTAGGGGTCTTCGAAAGTGTCTTGGACCCCTTGGATACACACCTATCTGTCCGCCGTTCATTGAAGGTCTTTTCGTTCATACGAACCGTAGTTTGAGCTCACAGTCGGTTTTACTCAGCGACCATCGCGTTTTCCCAGTGTGCGCGGTTGCCCTTCAATAGGTGAAGTTTCTGAAAAAAGGCTGGGAACCTTCCCGTACGCTGCATTTTTACATACGAGTTGCCAGACAGCGGAAGTCCGGCTGCCCCCAGGTAAAGTTTTTCCCCCGATGTTGCTGCGTCTCCGGAGATTTTTCCAACCGCCGTCGTAACCCGCCTCTCTGAAACCTCTTCCCCCCAAAGGTGCCAGAACCCCCCCCTTTAACAAGCCCTTCGATCGCTTCAACCATCGGCTGTTTTCGGTTTTTTCCCCGTATGGGTGTCTCGTAAGTTTTTTCGCCTTGAATTTGCAACCTTTTTCTTTAGCCGTTCAGTCCATGTTTTGCTAGGATAATTCACTGCGTGCAACTTTTTTTTTCCCCCTGCCTGGGTGACTTTTACATTTTGGCGATTTGACTGGGATCACCTTTCAGTTTGTTCCTCCCGGAATATCCCACCGACTCTTAGATATAAAAGCTGGTAACCCCCCCGATAAAAGTGGTAATGATTGCGGTCAACGAAGCTTCCCCCCGCCCTGTTCCCGTCCAGATGCCATCACGGCTTTATCGTCCCTTTGCAAGTAACAGCAGGCTTGACCGTGAATTTTCTCCCCCCCCCTCCCTGGTTCATGGTTCCCGCGTCCGCCTAACGTTTTAGAGGCCCTTTCTTTTCAAGAAAATTAGCCGTTGCCGTTAAGACCCCTTTCCTGATGTACCTAATCCAATCAGTCTCTGACGCGGTTAGAGACGAACAACCGACGGACGTGATCCCCCCCCCCGGTTCCCGGTCCCCCCCGTTGCTCTGCAAGATTCCTTTTAGGAGAAATAACTTTGCAATGAAGTCTCTTCTCGTCCGAACAAAAAGGCTTCCCCCCTGTGTGAGTGGCGAAGCCGCTTGAGTCTTAGGGCCCAGTTTTTGGACCCTTGCTTTCGAGTACGTCTGGTAAGAGAAACCTTTTTCCGAGTCTGGACCCTTTCCTTGGGTGGCGCCGGACCCCCTACTAGGAGGGTGAAATCTCTCGACGTCGTGAATGAAGCACCACTCCCGCGCCTTTTGTGGGTTGGACCAGCCGCACACCTTCCCGCAAGCCGCGAGATCCGCAGCTTCCTTAGGCAGGTGGGATTATACCCGAGAAAACTGCCTACTCAAATTTTTGTTGTTTTCGAGGTCCGGACTGCTTATTAACTCTGAAGATTTCCTTTTATTGCGAAATCCTCTTGGTTGGAACCTCCCCCCACATGACACACCGAGGATGCCTCGCCCACCCATTCTTTCTGCCATCGGCCCACGAGCGACCGTTTTTAGGACTTGTTGCTACCCCCCGCGAGACAGTGCGTATAGGACTTTTCCTTTTCGTCCCAGAACTCTTTCGGTCCAAGACTCCCTTCCATTTGATGCCCCCTTCCCCTCGATCCGTGCGTAGCCCAGTACCGTGTTTTCCCGGGCGCTGGTGGTGCGGGTTTTGTAGTTCGTTCGCTTGAATAGGTTGATATCCGGCCCGCGGCTAAATCCCTCCTCCTGCTCCACCCCTACCTCTAATGCACGTGTCACCTTATTGAAGCAATTCTTCTGTCGAATTACGTCGAACCCTTTTTTCTGCTTGAAATACATCCCCTGGAGGAACCCCCATTGCGTCCTCCAGTAGACCACCCATTGGTTTAGTTCCCCCCGCAGTGCGTCCCACTGACTTGGCCCCTCTTTCTTTGCCGTCCTTACCTTTTTCCAACCACCATGTTGATAGGGCGTCGTCGGCCATTTGCTTTTCCCCAACCCCAAACATTGGGAAATTGCGTATAGGTTTTTTCTTTACGTAACTAAAGTTTTCACATGTCCGCCCCCCGCAGCGTACAATTGCTGTTATTCATGTAGAAAAACCTTTTGCCGACTTCTGTTTTCCCCCGCTGGGCTCGGCTTGGCGGAACGAGGATACTGCGGTGTGTTGACATCCCTTTTCCTCATAACACCTTTTTTCCTTTCACCAATTCCCCCTGGACCGTCCCTTCATTTCTGACTTCCCTTTTTCTTTTTTTTTTTTCATGCAGATCCTCCCCACACCCACAAAACCCCCCCCCCCCCCCTTGCGATTAGAGCTTCTTCTTATTTGGACGATTTGAGCAAGCCCACCTGTCAGGAAATTTCTCTTCTCTAGAGTTTCTTCCCCCCCCCCCCTTTCAACTTTGCAATCCTTTTTCTCCCCTTACTTTCTTGATAAATTTTACCTTTTCCTTCGAGGAGTGCCGTTCCCTTTTTTTTTTTTCCATGCCAGAGACAACCAGTAATACCCCTTTTTCCTTTTTTTTACCTCTCTCTTTTTCGTTGTTGTCTAAGAGTCCGGACCCAGGAAAAGGGGTTATCCCCTTTTTTTTGCTTTTCACCTATTCCCCTTACCGGACCCCACCTAGCAAGGCCCTGTCATTATCCGCAGATTCCTGAGCCCCGAAATGGAGCAAACAGTTTGCTTCAAAATCGATAGGTACACTCTCAGAGGTACGGTTTCAAAACATACAGCTCCCTCATCCAACATCCCTCTCTTCTCCTTCCCCTTGAGATCTGATGAACCCCCCCCCCGTACCTAGTAGAAATGTAGAAGGTAACGGGTCTGTCCCCTCCACGATTTTGTTTATCGACTCCCACCAACGACCGTTCCGACCCCAATAGTTCCCGGTTCAAACTTCCCCCACAGTTTTCACCTTCAATTGCGTACGTTCCCCACTGTGGTCACGGACCTATCCACCGCATCAAATTTTAATCCCCGTCTCCCCTTGCGACCTCCCCCTCTCAGCACAATGTTTCTTTTCCACTGCACCCCACGTCCCAAGGAAGGAAACTCGGGCACGCGGCTTCACTTGCAGTGGAGCACTGCTTGTGTTTTACCTAACCATGGTTTTTTTACGACCTTCCTCACTCCGCTTTGGTTTACTTCTTCCGCAACTGGGTGGATTCCCCGTGACCGTATGTAGACTTATGTTTCCTTAAAATGTTTCCACATGGAACGTGGTTTTCTTCTCTTATTTGGGCTCCTTTTTCCCTCTTTCGGAGTTAGCCGTCTTGGAAGATCCCCTCCAAATCTCAAGAGAACAAAACTCAATACCCCGCCACCTGAAGGCGCCGTCCCCCGGGGTCCCCCCTGGCCTCGTAGCTCAGCCTGCATATTTTCCTTGGGGGTCTTTTCCTTTAAAGATTTTCTTGCCGAAAGTAAGACCATTCCTCCGAAACTTGCTCGAGGAGCTGTAGCCACCAGTACCTCTTTCCCAAAGGTTCTAGTGTTGAAGCTCCCCTTAGACTGGTTTTCGAAAGGTCATTGTTTAATGTGAGTCGGCCAACCACAATGCACTTTTACCTACCCTATCGTCTGACTAGTTCCGTAGGGCCCCTCTTCCCCTCCAAAATCCCCTCTTTAATTCGCATTTTCCCTTTTTAGTCAAAAACCCTCCTTCTGACCCCGAGGAGGGAATCTAGTTTTAGTCCCCTTCTTCGTCACCCGCGCTTTTCTGTTTAGATTTTTTCTTAGCGAGCTGTCTTCAGGGAGCAACCCGGTCAGTCCGTAAAATAAGTTGCTTTTCCCAGACTTTCCCTCCCTCCCAGCAATCTTTCCCAAAACCCTTTTGGCATAGACTATTTACACTGCGGCGGCCACCTTGCAGACCCCCTTTTTTTTTTGTGACTAGAAATTATCACGTTTTCCTCCCGTCTTCCCTCCCTCTCAACGTGAGGGACGCCCTTTTCCTGCTACCCTCCTCTTTTCTTGGAATGCAACCGCCGTCAGTCACCTTATACCCCTTACATAAGGCCCCCCTGCAACATTTCCGTGGGCCTTTCAAGCTCCCCCCCCCCCCCCCATCGGAGTAGCGTCTCTCTGGGCAAAAACGGGACGAACTTCACGGTCAATAGTTGATCCACTGGAAAATATTCCCCTTTTCCTTCCTTTTTTCTTCGTTGACTTTCCCCTTTTTCTAACGAAGGGGCCTTTCTGTTGGTCTCCGAACCCAGAGGAGAGGTCCCTCGTTGTAGTTCGGGCAAATCCTTTTTTTTCTGTTTGATAGCTTCCACCAAATGCAGATTTTGTCTCACGGGCCCACAGTCATCGCCCCCCCATTTCCCGAACACAGCAGCCGTTGACAAGTTAAGAAATTCCCCCTCCTTTCCCCAACAAGCTCTCGCACATCGGATGCCCCCTACTTAAACTCTTGATCCCCCTTCTACTTTCAACGGTTGTGAAAAAACTTTGACAGGCTTTTAGTGGTGGCTCTAGTCCCCCCTTTCCATGTTTTGTTTTCGTTATAATCTTCTTTCTCCAGGAGGAGGTTTTCCCCCTATCTCCCACCTCAAACCCTTCCCCTTCATGCCAGTACCGACCACGGCTTTGCACTCGTTATTTGAATTCCTTCTTTACCCCTTCCCTGTTTCTTTTCCCCTGAACTTCTGTATAAACGTTTCCCTCTCCCGAGCGTAGAGAGTTCAAAGACTTCAAACGACGGTTAGTTTCCCTCTCATTTTCCCTTCCTTCTTAAAATAGCATTTTCTCTGTAGTCCTACTCCAAGATTTTTTCTTTCTCTACTGACTCTAGTTAGATATGATATGGCCCTTTGGCAAATCCTTTTCCACTTTTTTTTTCCCTTAAGGTGCCTTTCCCTGACAAGTATCCCCCCCCACTATTATTTTTCTTTCTCCCTTCGGTTATACCAACAGGAGACAAAAGCGGTTTTACCCCCACCACCAAAACATTCTTAATGATATCCCCCGGTGGGTGGAATCCTTCTTCCTTTTATGGAAAGGATTTTCTTCTCCGATGTTCTCCCCTTCCCTTTGGTCTTTTCTCCAACAGGTTGGACCCCCCTTCCCTAGACTTTTTTAATGAGGAACCGGAATCTTCTCTATTTTTCTTTTTGGGGTTGGCTTCCCCTTTCTTCGAATGGCCCTATATACCCCCCCCCACTCTGTGTGTTGTCTTTCTCAGATTTAACTCGCCGGACAGGTCCCCCCAATGTCCTTCCTAGCCCAATTTCCTCTCAACGTCCTTTTGCGGCCCCCTTGAAGACCCCCCCCCTTGGTCCCTTCCATTGTAAAGTCCCCTTTCCTTTTACCGTTCTTCTCCTGGGCCCAGACTTCTCCATTAGGAAACCCTTTCTCTATCCCCCCCCCTCCCCCCCCACCGGACTTGTTTCGCAGTCGAGGGGTTTTTGTTTTCCATTTTTTTGCTGCCCGCTCCCACGTATACTTTTTCCCCTTTTGAAATAAGTTTCGAGACCTTCTTTCGGCCCCTTCTGGGGGGGGTCCTTCCCTTTTGACTCCGCGAGAGTTTGTTCCCCTGCCCCTCCTTTTAGCGACCCCTCATGTTTGCTACTTCCCCTTTGATCGCTTTCTTTTTCAGACATTTTTTCACAGCTCGTCGCCCGTCCCCTTTCGGAGTACTAGGGCCCTGTTGTGATTTTTCCTCTTGGTACCTCGACCGCTCGCCTTTGTACCACGGTGCGGGCAATAGTTGCAGCGAACTGCCCTTGCAATGTCCCCCTTCCCCCCGTGAGCCTCCCACTAGTTTTGACTCCCCTCCTTTTAATGGCAGGTTAAATGGTTCCGAGCTGTGATCGAGTTTTTTTTTTCCACATTCCTCCCTTGTAAGACGTCTTTTTTCCCCGAACTTTCCCTTACCCCCCCTGCCAGCCAACAGGTCTTGTCGAACTTCCTCTAGGTCTCCTTTCCAGTCTTCCTATAGGTGTTTCTTCCTCCGTCGGCTCTGTGCTTCTTTCCCAGTTTTTTTGTGGCTAATTGAACCACACTGTCTTGACGTTCCTTTTCCGGGCGTCTGACTGTGCCTGTTGCCCTCTTTTATGCACCCCTCTCCCCCCTCCCAAATCCTAGGTCACTATTTCTTTACTGATAACCCTTTTCCCGAAATGTTTCCCTCTCCCCCTCCTTGATGGTCTCCTTTTTTATAGTCATCAGCCTCGTGGGAGTTAATGGTCATTTCGCTAATAGATGGTTTCTTAACTCCCCTGTCGGCAGCCCCCTTGCCTGACGTAATACACCTGATGACGCTCCTCGGGCAACCTCTTGATCTTTTCTCCGTTGCGGTTTTACGTCTCTTTATAAATACCCCTTCCGTAACCTGGTAACGCTTTTCGTTCAGACATTGTACCTTTGGTCCCAACCCCCCCCTTTTTTTTTCCCTATTGCTTACCAGAGGATTTTATTCTTTTCCGGATGTGACCTTACTCTTGTTGGCTTCATTGACTCCTCTTTTTCAAAGACATTTCTTCTCCCCGATACTCGGGTTGGGATTCAAAGGACCCTTTTTTTTCTCTTCCCCTTTTTCCGGGCGGTGGCAGAACTCCCCCTTTCTGAATTCCAACTTTTTTTTCTGCTTTTTCCCCCTGTCTTCCCCCAATTCGACTTTTTTTTATTGGAAAATTTTCTCCCACCGATTCTGCCGTTAGCCAACCAGGCCCGTATTCTCCCTTTCCGTTCTTTTTTTCCCGTTTCTCCCCGTCCGCGAGCCTTTTCTAGGAAGTTCTTCTAGAAAACCCCATAATCCCAATAATTCTTCTTTCTCAGGGTGCTTCCCCCAGCCCGTGTCCGGCGGCTGGGTCTTTTCCATCTCGCCCAGGCTGACGCGGACAGACAAACTATCTCCTTCCCACCTTTATTCACCTGAAGGTTTCCATAATCCGTTTCGTAACCATCAAACCCCCAGCCAAATTATGAGGATTGAAGTGGTTTACCCCCCCCCTTTGTTAATTCCCCCCCCCCTTTCTTCTTCCAAGCCTCCGTGCGTCTTCCCACATTCGGGGGCTTAGTTAGAAATTTTGATCCCCCCCCGTTGTTTTTCCTTATAGTTCTTTTTGTCACCATAGTTTTTTCGACCTCCACGCTGTTTTTCACGAGAGAGGCCGTTTTTGACATCTCCCCCACTCGTTTTACCCCCAATCCTCTCCTGATTTTTCCGCCGATCTTTCGATTCCCCTGGTAGTGGGAGCTGTCGTTATCTTCACAGTCTCGTTTTTTTTTCCAACTTTTGCGCCTCTTTGAACCGCTTTGCCGTTCCCCTTCCGGCGCCCACAAACAGTGTTAATAACGTCCCTTTTAGGTACTTTTCCTTTTCTCCTTTCTCAAACCCAGGCAGTCCCTTTCCTTACATCGGTGGTTTTCCGGGACTGCAAGGACATCTCGGCGAACTTTGAACCCAGTGGAAGCCAAGCAGTCCCATGACGGTGCCCCTCCCCATCCCCCTTTTCCCTCTGGTTTTCTACAGTCCCCGTAGAACTTGGTTAATTTTGACCTTAGAGGCACCGTTGTTCTCACCGCGGCCCTTTGGCTTTTTTCCATCGGACCCCCCCTTTTTTACCAGTTCCCTGGCCTTGGAACCCTTAGTTACGTAAATTATCTAATCTTCCACGTGGTTTTCAACTTGCTCGCAACTTAATACTTCTCCTCAGGCCTTCAGTGGTCTTTTTCAATACAACCGGGGGTTTTTTCCTCTTCATTTTCTCCCTCCTTTCCTGGATCTGCGCCTCTTTTTTCTCCCCCGTTTAGTAGAACCTCAATAATTCCGGATCTTTTCGTTTGGTTCGCAATTCCTTTCTTCGCCTTCACAACTACTTTCCAACCTCCTCCCGAAGGACGTGTAATTTCGTCTTGTTCTTCATTGGATTTTCCCTCTTTTTTCTGGGACGCCTAATAAATTTCCTCCTCGGTGTTCTCCCGGACCCCCGAGGGTGGAGAGCTTAAGGGCTGTTGGAATGCTTGGGGAAACAACCCCCATCCTTTTTTCACCCTTTAGTCTCTTCTCAGTTTCTTAAGTCCCCCATCTCCTCCCCTAGATTTTGATAACCCCCTCCGTAAATCTTTTTCTCAGAGCGTCTCTTTTTTTAGGCTTCACCCCCTTTTTTGACTCCGAAGTTCATGATTTAAAAATCTATTATTCCCCCAAAGCCCACGTTCCTCTCAAACTCCTTTAAATCCCTTTCTTCAACTCCCTTGGGGCCATATTACCCGTCTTGAGGCCCCCCCCCCAAACCCTTTTGTCCAAGGGGGTTCGGACGATGCCTTAAGGTGTTTTCCTCTCTTCAGTTTCGTACTTTCGGGACGGTCATTTTTACGATCACTTTTCCCGGTGTGAAACTGCCTTTTTCTTCCCTTTGATTGGTTACCGCCCCTTCCCCTTTACCCCTTGCTAAGTGGTTCTCTCCATCCTTCCTTTTTTTGCGCGGGAAACTTCCCCCTTCACGGTAACTTTCCTTCCAACTTGCACTCCAGAATGATTATTTTCTTTCTTTTGACGGGCCTCTAAAGTGCCCTTGTTTTCTGATGTTGGACTTACCGTGGATCCTCGTGTAGATTCCCCCCGGTGATTTTTTCTTATCACGGATTGTTTTTTTTAAGGGAAATGAACCCCCCATCGCCGTTAACCTCTTCTCACCCAGGCATTGTCGTGTTAACAGTGCCTCAATTAAACCCTTTTCACGCTATTCCCCCTCTTTCTTTTTTCCCCATTCAGTCCCCCTTACTTCCCTTGACCACGGTACCCCCCGCAGATAGTTTTTTTCTTGAGATTTTCGTGACGCCCCCATCAACTGTTTTGCTGGTCCTTTTTGGTACGTTATATCGAGGATTCTTAGGACTTTAAAATTTTTTCCTTAAAAGACTTCCCCCATGCCCAGTCAGTTAAACTAGTGCCCTTTCCGGAAGAGGTATCTCCCCACAACGTTTGCCTGTCTCACCCCCTTTTTCTCTTTCCTTGGAAAGCTTCCCCTCTGGCTCTTACACACCGTAGCCCTACGTGGTTATACGACCCCAATGGCACCTCTGATGTGATAAGATTTCTCTCTCTCCCCTCTCCCGCGTTCCTTCTTTCTTAGGCCTTTCTCTGTCTCCCTAGAACCAAATCTTCGGTCTTTTGTTCTTTTCCCCAGTTTGACGTGCGTCTTACTCAAACTATTATTCTTTGGAGGTGAGAGGGAGGTATCTTCTCACCCCCCGAAACACAGCGTCAAACCACCACCCTTCAGTCCACTGAGAACTACGTTGTTGTTTCACGATTATCGTTGTTCCCCGATTTTTAGAGGCGGTTGTTTTGATGTTTTTTTGGAAAGGGTAGGGTGCCTCCAAGGTTGTCC